>Ga0299913_10005996_pt1 | contig 10469 bp, 7 predicted proteins | sample RVTome_9_FD_201360 | JGI IMG/M metagenome (GOLD analysis project Ga0299913, IMG submission 201360) | Soil microbial communities from uranium-contaminated site in the Upper Colorado River Basin, Wyoming, United States - RVT155D38 (version 2) ... | reverse complement strand
GCGCTTCAGGTTCTGCAGCCAGGACTGAAATTGGTCGAGATCGTCTTTTCCTGGCTCGGAATTTCCGGGCGGGCTCGCGTCGGATCCACCGGGCTCCGAGTTGAAGAAATCATCGAACGACACCGCCGCCCCGGACGTCTCGCCTGAAGCCACGGCAGGAGGTACCGGCAGATTCTCCTCACCATATTTCGCGGCGAGAGAGCCTTCGTTGGTACCGGCCTGGGCCTCGACTTCGGCCCCGCGTGAAGCCGGCCGCCTCTCTGCGGATGCGGACTCGGTCGGAAGGTGGGAGGCTAACAGCGCATGAAAGAAGGCGGCGACTGACTGTCCCTTGGTCTCATGCGCGAGGTACGCACGCCGCTGCGGCGGCTCCTGAGCCGGGGCAGACTCCAGCTCCTGGATACGCGCCTGGAACCGTGGATCTTCGCCGTTGCGGCGCACCAGCTCTCGATAGACCCGCAGGGCCTCGTCCGAATGGCCAGACTGCACCAGCGCCTCGGCCATGGTCTCCGTTACCGTGAATTCCGGCTCCTGCGGTACGCTCCGACTCGACTCATAAGGCTCGGGAGCAGCTTTCGACGGTTTGGCCGGCGTGGTGTCTGAGGATTGGCTCAGCCGTGCCGCCAGAGACTTGAACTCCTCGGAGGCATCGGGAACCCGGAACTCAGAGCTACCGGAAACCTCCAGCACCACTTCTTCGCTGGTCTCGACGCCGAGACCCCCTGTCGCTTCCAAAGGCGGCTGGAACTCGGCGCTAATCAAACCAGGCATCGGCTGCACGGCTGCATCCTGGGTAGCCGGCTCTTCGATCTGGGGCGGCGGGCCTGACGTCTCTGACGGTGCCGGCTCAGCTTGCGCCACGCTCACCACATCTGGTAGCGTGGTCGCCGTTGCCAGGGTCGGTTCCGGCTCGCGGGTGAGCTCCGGAGCTGGGCCATCCACCGCATCTTGCACCTGGCGTGAGCTTTCCGGCTCACGACCCGGCTCGATGGCTTCCGCCGAGAGATCGATCATCTCGAGCACGGGAGCGGGTGCGAGCGGCTCCGCGTCGACTGGCTCGGCGTTGTGCTGCTCCTCCTGCTGCTCCTCGTTCCCGCCAACGGCAGACTCCTTAACGGCGGTCCTGCTTTCCTTCGCGGCCTCTACCCGGCGGAGCTGTTCCCTGGCTTCTTCACTGCTTCGATCCACGGCCACCAGGCGGCGTAACCAGCCTTCGGCGTCGGCATATCGCTCCAGCTTCTCATTGATATCGGCAAGAGACTTCAGGGCGATGACGTTCTCATCGTCGAGCCGCAGCACGTGGGCGAACGCCGCCTCCGCCGAAGGGAAGTCCCCGAGGTCCTGGTGACAACGGCCGAGCACTATGCTCGCCGGGATGTAGTTGGGGTGCAGCTCCAGCCCTGCCGTCAGCAACTCGAGGGCTCGAGCGAAATCTCCATTTTTGCGATGCACCTCTGCGAGCGGCGCGAAGGTGAGTCCGTGAGGGTTCTCGGCGTACCGGCGCTCCAGTTTTTCGATTTCGCTAGTGGGCATTGGGTCCGGTATTCGAGGTCAACATTGCTCTGGGAAGAACCGATATGCGCCGCTCGGGGAGTAGGCTGAGAGTAGTGGCCGACACCCGGCGTGTCAACTGCTAACCGGAATGGCGCCTTGAGGTTCTGCGACGGACGGCTTAAGCTTCGGCTGTTCGGAAATCACCCGGGTTGGAGTCCCGAATCCACTATGATGCAAGCTTTTCGGAACGCGGCGAAACCCATTATGGTGGTCGTCGCCATCACGTTCTTTGCCTGGCTGGTGTTCGATCTCAGCGGGATCACCGGCGGAACCGGGCTGCTCACCAATACCTCGGTCGGGAAGGTGAACGGCCAGAGCATTGATGCCCGCACCTACCAGTCAATAGTTCAGCAGTCCATCGATGCCCGCCAGCAGCAGAGCCCGGGCAACCTGGGCCTCGAGGAGTACGAGCAGGTCCGGGATCAGGTCTGGCAGCAGATCATACAGAACAGCGTGCTCGATGCGGAGTACCGCCGCCGGGGCATCAAGGTCACCGAGGACGAGATCGTGCAGGCCATCAGGAACTCGCCCTTGGCCGAGTTTCAGAACGTGCCGGAGTTCCAGACCGACAGTCAGTTCGATCTTGCCAAGTACCAACGCTGGCTCACGTCGAGCGTGGCTCAGCAGTATCTACCCAGCCTGGAGGCTCAGTACCGCGAGGAGTTGCAGCGGGCCAAGCTCCTGCGCGTCGTGACCGCAGATGTCTACCTCTCGGAAGCAGCGTTGTGGGAGCAGTACCGGGATGAGAATGAGACCGTAAAGATCGGTCTCACGGCGATCGTTCCGAACACCGTGGTGCCGGATTCGGGGGTAAAAGTCAGCAACGCCGAGGTCGAGGCCTACTACAAGGCGAATACGGAGGAATTCAGGCATCCGCGCACGGCGTTTCTGAGCTTCGTCGCTCTACCCCGGCTGACCACGGCGTACGATACGGCAGCGACTCGGGCCCGGGCCGACTCCGCACGTCAGGAGATTGTGGCCGGCGCCCCCTTCGCCGACGTGGCCACCCGTGAGTCGGCCGACAGCGCTACAGCCACCAAAGGGGGCGAGCTCGGTGAGTGGACCAAGGGCTCAATGGATCCAGCGTTCGACTCGGCTGCTTTTGCCCTCCCACTGAAGACGGTTTCCAAACCGGTGCTCTCCCAGTTCGGCTACCATCTCATCGAGATCACCAGCCGCAAGGGAAACAAGGCCAAGGGTCGCCACATCCTGTTTCCCATCGACGTAACGGGCAGCCACCGCGATCAGCTCGACGCCCAGGCAGACAGTCTCGAGAGCCTGGGTGCTGAACGTAGCGACCCAGCCGCTCTGGATACGGTTGCCCGGGCGCTCAAGGTGACAGTAAGCAGGTCGGGTCCGGTTCAGGAAGGGACGAAAGTCCAATTGGGCAACTACGTCGTTCCGGATGCGGCGGTGTGGGCCTTTGGTGGAGCTAAGCCCGGAGCCACCAGCCCGGTCATCGAGACTCCGTTCGCGTACTATCTATTCCGCTTGGACAGTCTGCGGCCGGCCGGGGTGCCCCCGCTGGCAAGCATCCGGCCGGCCGTCGAGCATGGAGCGCGGGAGAAGAAGAAGTGGGACGTGGCCCGTCAGATGGCCAAGTCATACCTGAAGCGGGTCGAGGAGGGAAGTACACTCGAGCAAGCCGCAGCGGCCATGAAGTTGCCACATCGGGAATTCGGGCCCTTCAGCCGGGTAAATCCGCCGTTGACCAGCCCCATGGTGGTCGGCACCGCTTTCGGCCTGGACGCCGGGCAGCGAAGCGGGATCCTCGACACCGACGACGGTATCTATATCCTGGAAACCATTGAGCACACCCAAGCCGACTCGGCGAAGTTCGTGAAGGAGCTGGATGAATACCGCGCGAAAGCGATAAATGCTGCCAGACAGGAACGGATCCGCAGCTACCTGACTGCTCTCCAGAGCTCCGCCAAGATCGTGGATAACCGGGATAAGGTATTGCAGAGCGGCCCGGCACAGGATCCGAGTTCGGCTCTGTAGGACGGGAAGGACGGGAAGGACGGGAGGGTAAAGGACAAAGAAAGGGCGGGAAGACAGGGTATCCCCTGATTCTTTCCGCCCTTTTTGCGGAACCGCTGTCCTCCTAACCTTCCCGTCTTTCCCGTCCTTCCCGTCCTCTACTGAGACAGTCGCTTCGGCTCGCCCGCTGGCGGCGCAGGCTGAGTCTCATCGGCTTGCCGAGGAGGGAGATTCGAGCGCTTCTCGTCATTGTTCATGATGGCATCTTGCGTGTCTGAAATACTGCGCTTGAACTCCCGGATGCCTTTGCCGATGGACGCGCCAACCTCAGGCAACCGTTTGGCGCCAAAGAGTAGCAACACCACCAGCAGGATGACCATGATTTCGGTGAATCCGAGGTTACCCACAGGAACCTCCTAGAAAAGCGAACGCGCTATCAAATACGCCAGCAGAACCCCGATAAGGCTGAGGAGCGACACGTGCAAGCCCACCGGGCCCAGTGTGAAGGATACCACCAGTAGATCGGCGGAGACAGGGCCGAAGGTAGCGGTCCAGGTGCTGGTGAAGAAGGTACGTGCAGCGCTTTCGGGCAGCGTCTGTCGGACCAGGGCATTCAGGGCGCCTCCAGCAATGAATCCCGCGATCAACACTCCCAGGTAAAAACCGGGTCGGCGTGGGCCGCTGGACATCAGCGCCTGCGATCTATGACGTACGTGATGCTGGCTCGCAGCGCCTCGCGCGCGGCGGAAGGCTGAAGAAACTCGAGCTCGCCTTCGGCGAGCTGCGCCAGGCGTAACGCCCGCTCGCGGGCATAGTCCAGCCCCCCGGCTCGGCTTACGGTCATGATCACCTCGGAAATTTGAGAATCACTTGGCTCGGATGTCTGGAGCAGCCGGGACACACCGCGTCGCTCTTCATCATCCATTCTGGGTAGTGCGGCGATGAGCGGCAGGGTCACCTTGTGCTCTCGCAGGTCCGAGCCAAAGGGCTTCCCCGTCACCGAAGCATCTTCGGTATAGTCGAGCAGATCGTCCACGATCTGGAAGGCCATTCCGAGGGCTCCACCGAAGCGCCGTAGGGCTCCGCGTTCACCCGGGCTCGCTCGAAGCGCTCCAATCTCGCACGTGCCCGATACCAGAGAAGCGGTCTTGGCCTGGATGAGCAGGTCATACTGTTCCTCAGAGAACTCCAGCGGGTCGTGCGCCAGAAGCTGACGCATCTCACCAACAGTCATGTCATTGGTCACCCGGCTCAGCACCCGCAGCGGCTCCAAATCGTTGAGCTGCACCAGCTCGATCACGGCGCGCGAGTATAGATAATCGCCCATGATGACCGAGACCTGATGGCTGAACAACGAGTTGATAGTCGGCATACCCCGGCGGAGCACGGAATGGTCTACCGAATCATCGTGAACCAGAGTCGCGAGGTGAATCAGTTCGACCACTGCCGCCAGAGTCGTCGCACGGGAATCGCGGCCCCCGGTCGCCTCATCCGCCAGGAGCAGAAGCGTAGGCCGGAACATCTTGCCCTGCATCTGAAAGAGGTGCGAGTTGACTTCGGTGATCAGCCCGAAATCGGCTTCTACGATCCGGCGGAGCTCCTGCTGCACTCGTTCCAGGCGGGGCCGTACTCCGCGCTGCAGATCGGCCAACGTGATCGGCGCGGTCTGCGGGCTCATGGGCGGCGGGTAGCGGTGAGGCGCTGAACTCGCTTACTCAGGTCCATGAAGCTGATGTCTACCGCCAGGGCGCGCTCATAGCTCGAGATTGCATCGGCCTCCTTGCCCAACGCCTCTGCGGCTCGACCCATCCAGTACAGCAGCCCGATCTTTTCGTCATCCGAGCCGGGCAGGCTCTCTACCGCCCGCCGCATGACCGACTCGCAGACCGCGTACTGCCCCTTCTCGAAGAAGGCCATGCCGAGCGCTTCCGAGGTGCGGAGCCGTCCCTCTGGAGCACGAAGCGCCTTCTGGAACTCCGCGATGGCCTCGTCGAACAGGCCCATCTCCTTGAAGGCGACCCCAAGATCGTAATGCGCCTCGTAGTCGTCGGATTCCAGATTCTGATCGATGCCACGCTTGAACTGCTCGAGGATTTCGTGAAACTCCCGCTGCTCATCCTGATCCTGCGGCTCGCGCCGGTTGACACGCATGCGCGTGTCGCGGCGGCTCTCGTCCTCGAAGACCATTGACCCCAGATCCACGAAGTCGCCGGACGAGGCAGCGGCCGGGGTACCGGGACGAGCCTGAGCCGGGACGGGAGCCGCCGGGCTCGACGGGAGACCTGCAGGAGGCGGGTTTGCCATAGGCGTCGCCTGCTGCCGTCCCGCTGCCGAAGCCGGCGGCACGGGGGCCGGCCGAGGTTGGGCCTTCTCCGGAGATGGCTTGACCTCGTCTGCTGACGCTCCAACCAGGCGAGCCAGCGCCGCGGCGGCACGCACATGCTTCGGGTCGTGCTCTATCACTCTGCCGTAAACAGCGATGGCCTTGTCCAGCGCACCCGATTTGGACAGAGCGTCACCGAGACCCAGGTACGCCTCGAGTAGAGGTCCACGATCCCCCGCACGGTATGCCAGCTCCACGCGTTTCTGGTGGTGACTGACGCTGTCAGGGGTCAGCTCGACCAAACGATCAGCCATCTCCGCCGCCCTGACCCAGTCTTCACGATCTTCATACCCAGCTAGCGCGAGCCCCAGCTCCTCCTCCACTCGGCCGGTGTCACCTGCCGCTAGCAATCCTTCCGCCATGGCGAGGTGCACATCCGGATTTTCGGGATCATCCAGCACCCGATCCTCGAGATCGGCGAGTGTGGGTATGGTCGATGGCCCTTCCGGTACCATCGGGAACCCTTCGGTCAGAACCGAGGTGTCGATGTCTTCATCCATCCCCCGATCGGGATCGAGACTATCCTCCGATTCGGCCGGTGGATCCAGGATGATTTCATTGTCCTGAAAAGACACGATCATGTCGTCAGGGAAATCCAGCGACCCTTCGCCGGAACCGGGAGAGAACTCTCCCAGTGAGGTGCCCTCTATGCCTTCGAGTGGCGTTCCCTCATAGCCGAGATCGGGTGGCTCCTGTCGCTGAATCTCCAGGGGTGAATCCAGATCGAGTGAGCTCACGTCGATTTGGCCGGCGGTTTCCTCCGTCACCAGAGAGTCGATGATCAGGTCGTCCATCGGTTCCGGCGCAGGGGTCAGATCAGCATCCTGCAGCAGACTGTCGGGCTCAACCGTCTCGGGGGGCGGAGACGGCGGCAGCTCTGGAGGCGGTTCGGCCAGCTCCCTCGGGCGAGCCGGCTCGGTCGCACGCGGGCGGGCCCCCGGTGGAGTACCCAGATCTATTCCGGTATCGAGAAAGATCAGATCACCGCGTGAAGGCCCGCCTTTGATCGCAGGTTGCGCGGGCACTGCCGGCTGTACATGGTCGGTCGGCTCGTTTGCGGTGCTGAGCCGCTCTCGCGCCTTCCGTGCTCCTGCCCTATCTCCCATCGCCTCCAGGTCCTCGGCCATCTTCTCCAACTGTTCGCGGGCCTCATCCTCTCGGGAAGTGGCCCGCAGCAGTTCTACCAGCATGCTCCGGATCTCCTGACTACCCGAGAACTGATCGGCGAACAGCTTGACGGCCTGAAATGCCTGATCGAGCTGCCCCAGGGCGTTCATCCGCTCCAGGAACTCGATCAGGTTTCGCTTGGCCTCTATGACCACGTTTTTGCGGGCATGGAGCTGAGAGAGCTTCAGATAGGTCTGGGTCCTGCCGGGATTCACCCGCAGGATTTTGCCGCAGAGCGCGATAGCGTTGTTGAAGAAACCCTGATCGGCGTACAGGTCCACGGCCCGCTCATAGGAGCGTACCGCTTCGGCCGTATCGTTGATTTTGAGGTAGAGGTCACCGACCCGGTTGTAGAGCGATAGGTCCGGGGTGGTCTCCGCGCCGGACTCGGCCTGTTGAATGGCCTTGAGGTAAACTTCTATGGCTTTTCGCCAGTCCTCCTTCTGCTCCAGCTTGCGCGCCGTGTCTTTCAGCTTTTCAAGATTCATGCGGCTCGCGCTGAGAAGGAGGACCAGGAGATAAGAGGCGGTGCGACCGAAAGATACCGGCCCGCGGAAACACCAGCAAGCTAGCGCCTTTCCGGATCCAGCTCACCGTCTGCTACCGCGCGGGCCACTCGCTCCAGGTCGGGGGCTGGAGGTCGATCGGCCGTTAGGGGGAGCACCGGCGGAGTCAGACTCCGAATACGGCGATAGAGGTCCGCCACCCCCCGCCCTGGAGTGAGAGGCTTGAGGAACTCCAGCCCTTGAGCACCACAGAGCAGCTCCGCTGCCACTACTCGCTGCGCGTTGGCCAGGATCCTGCCGGCCTTGAAGGCGGCCGCCATTCCCATTGGAACGAAGTCCTCCTGGTTGGCATCGGTAGGAATGGAGCCGATGCTGGCGGGCATCGCCAGCGACCGCGACTCCGCCACCAGCGACGCGGCAGCGATCTGTACCATCATGAGCCCGGAGCAGAGACCAGGGTCATCTGTCAGGAACGCCGGGAGTCCCTGAGACAGATCGGGGTTTACCAGCCGTTCTACCCGCCGCTCAGCGATCGCCTGCAGCGTGGTCAGAGTGAGCGCCAGGATGTCCAGTGCCTGGGCCACGGGCTGCCCGTGAAAGTTCCCGCCGGAGATCACATCGCCGTTCTCGAATACCAGCGGATTGTCGGTAGAGGCATTCAGTTCGACCCTGACCGTGTCCTCCGCGAACCGAATGGCATCTGCAACGGCCCCGAGTACCTGCGGCGCGCAACGAAGGCTGTAGGCGTCCTGCACTCGCGGATCGTTCTCGCGATGTGACTCGCGAATCTCGCTCTGCTCGAGCAGCATCCGCATCAGCGCCGCAGCCCTGATCTGACCCTCGTGAGGCCGGGCCTCGTGAATTCGAGGATCCAGCGGCGCGGGTGTTCCCCTCAGCGCCTCCAGACTCATAGCGGCGGCAGCCACCGCGGTTCGCCAGAGCACATTGGAGTCATGGACCATCAGCGCCAGCAACGCGGTCTGCGCCTGAGTCCCGTTGATGAACGCAATGCCCTCCTTGGGCGCGAACCGGTAGGGCGCAATGCCCGCGGCGGACAGGGCCTCGGCGGCAGGTGCGAGCATGCCGTCGTCGGTGAGGACCTGCCCTTCACCCATGAGCGCGAGGCCGATGTGACTGAGAGGGGCTAGATCTCCACTGGCGCCAACGCTGCCTTGCTCCGGAACCAGCGGCAGTACGCCGGCATTGAGCATTGCAACGAGTGCCTCTGCCAGTTCCGGCCGCACCCCGCTGGTGGGACGTAGAAGCACGTTGGCCCTGAGGAGCATGACCGCGCGTACCACCGGAAGCGGAAGGGGATTCCCCACACCGGCTGCATGGCTGCGTATCAGGTTAGTCTGAAGCTGGTCGAGTTGGTGGGGAGGAATCCGGACATTGGCCAGCTTGCCGAACCCGGTGTTGATTCCGTATATCGTCTGATTCGATTGGACCGCCCGCTCGACATATTCCCTGCTTGCATGCAGGGCACGGCTAGCGGCGGCATCGAGGGTCACTCTGATGGCGGGGTCACGGGCAACCCTGACTACATCCTCGATCGTGAGAGACTCGCCATCCAGAGCACAGGTTCTTTCGGGCATCGCCCGAAGTTGACAGCCTGCGCACGGCGATTCAACCCCCGAAGCTGAGCCAGACCCTCAGCGTGTAGCCGTCTTCTTCCCTTCCAGCAGTTCCGGATTCCCCCGATCGGTCTGAAAGGCCCAGTCTAGAATGACCAATGTCGGCCCGACATGGGTCACCCGCACTGCTCCGTACCTCACGAACCCGTCGCCTCCATCCATCTCGAAGACATATCCGAAGCCGGGAGAGGCCTCGATTGGTGAAGTGGTGTACGGCGCACAGCCGTCCGGGCTGGAGTCAGGTATACATGCGGCAAAGTCCACGCTGGTGAGATCGCCCACCGGAATCTCATCATAGAACTCGACGCCGGTCCCAGCCCGCACCGGCGTCAGGAACACGGACCCTGCGACGTCTCGTTCGACGGCGAAGTCTATGTCCGGGGCCGTACCAGCTCGAATCAATCCGAGCTCGCTCTCCTGGGCTTGCTGGTCGCCGTTCAGATCGTCCCAGAAGCGGAATCCACTGCCGACATCCTGAGACGGAAGCACGTTCAACGCGATGTTCCGGCTGTCGGGACGGGGAGTATCCGCTCGAGCCTGCGAACGAGCGCTCTCTGCTCCCTCCACTGACCGCGCCGTCACAGCGAAGCAGCGCGAGACACCGTTTGTCAGTGCTGCGACAACGAATTCGGGAGCCACGGTGGTTCCCTCCAACGCCCAGGTGTTGCCGCATACATCATTATCGAAGTCATAACTCGTGCTGTAGATGGCGTAGCTCTCGAAGCTGGCGGGATCGGCCGTAAATGCGTTGTCAGACCAGGAGAGCGCAATGGCCCGATCCAACGTGGTGCTGGTGAGGTCTGCCGGTACGTCAGGCGGGATGCCAGGAGAGGTCCGATCGGACGAGCATGCGGCGATTAGCCCCAGGAAAACCGGCGTCCACCAGCCCCGCATACATGTTCTCCAGAGAGGGTGATAGCGGCACGCTCGGCAGATCGCGTGCCAAAAGCAAGGCGGAGGGGCATCGGCACCGTCTATCGCTTCGCAGGCGTGCTCCACCCTGCCCAAGCGGCCTCGAGGAGCCTGGGGTTTGTCCTCGACTTAGGACATTCTACTGCTCGAACGTCGTTTGGTTGTAGTCGAACTTCAGGTCCGGCAGATCGGTGAGGTGGATCGAGAAATAGAACGCGAAATTGCCGTTCGCATTCCGCACGAAATTGAAGCCCGCCCGCCACTCGTGCAGCTCCCGCTCCAATCTGACCACCTGCGACTCGAATTTGCTGTCGGTGATGTTGAACTGAGACG
>Ga0299913_10005995_pt1 | contig 10470 bp, 8 predicted proteins | sample RVTome_9_FD_201360 | JGI IMG/M metagenome (GOLD analysis project Ga0299913, IMG submission 201360) | Soil microbial communities from uranium-contaminated site in the Upper Colorado River Basin, Wyoming, United States - RVT155D38 (version 2) ... | reverse complement strand
TCTCTTCACGCCCGTAAAACGGATTTGATCCGCCTTCTGGTTTCCGAGCCGCTGCGATGCCTCGGGCTGAAGGATGTTGTAGATCCCGGCAGCGCCACAACAAAGGGCCAGCTCGTCGATCTCCACGACCTCGAAACCCGCCGCCTCCAGTATCAGCCGGGGCTCGTCTACGACCCGCTGGGCGTGACGGAGATGACAGGGATCTTGTACCGCGATCGGTCCCTTGGTGCCCTCGACACGTGGCAATCGCCCGTCCTCGATGGCGCGGGCCACGGCCACGGTCACATCGACCGCCGCCCCGGCCACGGCATCGCCTCCCTCCGCCCAATGCCCATAACCGGCGAGATGCGCAGAGCACCCGGCCGCGGTCGCAACCACCATGTCGAAGCCGTTGAAGGCCTCACGGTTGATCCGTGCCAGTCGCCGGGCGTGGGGGGCACGCCCGTCATGGGCGGCCAGTGCCCCGCAGCAGGTCTGGTCGGTAGGAACCGACACTCGATGTCCCGCCATCTCGAGGAGGGTGATCGCCGCGTGGTTGACGGGGCGGAACAACTGATCCTGCACGCAGCCGGCGAGGAGAGCGACCGAGCCGGCCTGACCCTCGCCGCCGGTGTGCCCGATCGTCGGGCGAAGCCGACGAGCCGGGGCGCGGATCCCCCTGGCCAACCGGCGATAGGGTCGAGGGGCTACGGCTGCCAGGCCGAGCCGGGTGGCGAGCCAGAGCAGAGCCCCCCCGAGCCGCAGCAGGGGACGCCATCCGATGACCCGCCCCAGGAGCCAGGAGCGCGGGCCCTTTCGCCCCGGGACTTGAGCGACTATCTCGGCCCGGGCACCCTCGAGAGTGCGCCCGTAGGGGACCAGACCGGGACAAACGGGCTCGCATGCCCGGCATCCCAGGCAGAAGTCGATGATCCCGGCAAACGCCTCGTCGACACCCACGATCCCTTCGTGGACCGCCATCATGGCGTGCAGACGGCCCCTCGGTGACGCCGTCTCCCGGCCGGTCAGCCTGAAAGTCGGGCATACCGGGAGACAGAGACCGCATTGGACGCAGGCGTCGAGCTCCTCGGTGGTGGGATGCTCGGTGGTGACCCATCCCATCACAGACCGCCTGGGAGGCGACCCGGGTTGATCACCCGCGCCGGGTCGAACTGTGCGATGAGCCTGCGCTGGACGTCGATCGCGGGTGGCGTCGCCCCCCATGGATCGAGCCCGTCCAAGCCGCCCGGGGGGGCTTCGACCACCACAAGGGCGCCGCCGACTGTCTCCGCCCAATCGCGGATCTCCGCTGCGGCACCCGACCCTTCCGAGGCGGCCCTCACCTCCCCCACGCCGTAGGAGGCGACAAAGCTCCAGTCTTGGGGGAGGCGGCCCACCGCCTCCGTGACCAGCGCTGGAGGGACGCGGAGTGACCATTTGAATGCACCTCGAGGGTCGTCAGGCCATTGGTGACCTTCGCTAAGGCGGCCCCCGAGCCGTTCCCCCAGCGCCTCCACCTCCTCGTCGCCGCCCCAGAGGAACACCCGGATCGCCGCCCCGTCCCCGAGGATGGCCAGGGGCCGAGAGACCTGCCGAGCCGTCTCCACCGAGTCGACGGTCACGGTTGCCGCAGCCGGAGGCACCGGCCACAGCTTGAGACAGACCGAGACCACGACTCCGAAGGCCCCGAAGGCGCCGACCACGAGGCGGGGCAAGTCGTAGCCGGTGACGTTCTTGACGACCCTCCCGCCGGCACGGACGATGCGACCGTCCCCGGTGACCAGGGTCACTTCGAGGACCCGCTCCCTGGTCGCGTAGAGACGAGCCCGGCGCCAGCCGGACAGACCGGCGGAGATCACACCGCCAACGGTGGCGTCGCCCGGTCGCTCCGGCATCACCGCCGTCTGCCACTTCCCGCCAAGCATCGTCTCGATCTCGGCGATCCCGGCGCCGGCCCCGACGACGAGGGTCAGGTCGTCAGGCTCCCAACTCTCCACCCCCGCCAGCCGACGGGTGGAGAGGACGATGTCCGGCGTGACAGGCGACCCGTACCCGGAGTGGGTCCCGCCCCCCCGAACCTGCACCGCCAAACCGTGCTCGGTGGCGTGACGTAGCACCTGGGCGACCTCGTCGGGGCTTCTGGGGGCGACGCCGAGCGCGGTGTCGGGGGCCCCGGGAACCTCGGTGCGCAGACTCTCCAGCCCCCTGGTGCCCGCAGTCAAACCCAGACGCCTTCCGGCACTTCTCTTCGCGGGATCCCCCCGAAGTCGAAGCACCGGGAGCCCTCGGGAAGGATCTTGTTGGGGTTGAAGATCGCCTGTGGGTCGAAGGCCTCCTTGAGCCGGGCCTGAGCATCGAGATCGAGCTCGGTGAACGAGGTTCTCATCATGTCCCGCTTCTCGATCCCGATGCCGTGCTCGCCGGAGAGAGCCCCGCCGTTCTTAAGGCAGAGTGCGACGATCTCGTCACCGGCACGATGGACCTTCTCGTTGATCCCGGGGTCTCCGGCATCGAAGGCGATGAGAGGGTGCAGGTTGCCGTCTCCGGCGTGGAAGACGTTGAGCAGCGTCAGCTCGTACCGGTCGGCGATCTCGTATATGGCCTTCATCGTCTCCACCAGCTTGGTTCGGGGCACCACCGCGTCATGGAGGTAGTAGTCCGGGGCGAGTTGGGCTATGGCACCAAAAGCTGATTTACGCCCTTTCCAGAGCAGCGCGCGATGGGCCTCGGTCTCCGCCACCTCGACGGTCCCCGCCCCATGCTTCCTGGCGATGTCACCGATGATCTGGGCGTCCGACCGCACTCCCTCGGTCTCACCGACGACCTCTGCGAGGAGAATGGCGGCGGCATCGGTGGGGAGCCCCGCCCCGAGCCAGTTCTCCACGGCCACGGTCATCCGTTGGTCCATCAGCTCGAGGGCGGCAGGCACCAACCCGGCGGCTATCACCTCTGAGACGGTGGCGGCGGCCCCTTCGACGGTGGGAAAGTCCATGAGGAGGGTGCGGACATCGGGCTCGATGGGGATGAGACGGACCAGGGCCCGGGTAACTATCCCCAGAGTCCCCTCCGAGCCGACGACGAGACCCTTGAGGTCGAGACCGGGAGGATCTGGAGCTTTCCCGCCGAGCACCACGACCTCACCGCCCGTGATGACCACCTCGAGACCGAGCACATGGCTGGTGGTGGAGCCCTCGGCGAGACAATGGGGCCCTCCTGAGTTGTTGGCGACGTTTCCGCCGATGGTGCAGGCCGACTGGGAGGAAGGGTCCGGGGCAAACTGGAGCCCGTGCGGGGCCGCCTGCTTGGACAGATCGAGGTTTATGACTCCCGCCCCGACCCAGGCGCAGTGATTCTCCGGGTCGAGCTCGACAGCCTGCATGGCGGTGGTGGTGAGCACGATGCCTCCCTCGGTGGGGCTGGCACCGGCGGCGAGCCCGGTTCCCGCCCCCCGAGCCACGATGGGCACGTCGTGGCTCTCGGCGATCCGCACCACCTCGGCCACTTCGGCGGCATCCTTGGGGAAGACGACACAGGTGGGACTGCCTCGCATCAGGGAGGCGTCCTTGGAGTACAGATAGAGCTCCACCGGCTTCTCGAGCACGTTCTCGTCACCGAGGGCCCGGCGAAGATCCTCGATCAGTCCCACACCATGAGGGTACTTCAATCCTTCTCAACCGTTCTGTGAGGAGAATTAGTGGCTATACCGCGGAAAATCCTCACAGAACGCTCATAAAGCGCCCCAACCGCCCCCACCGGGGGTAAGCACGATGAGGCGGTCGCCGGCGGAGACTTCGATGGTGGCCTTGGCGGGGAGACGACGGCGCTCGCCGCCCGCGGTCACGAGCCAGTCCTCGCCCACGGCGCCCGGCTCCCCGCCTGCCAGCCCCCAGGGGGCATGACGGCGACGCTCGCCCATCAGGGACAGCGTGGCGCCGGTGCCGAAGAGGATCTCCCTCCGGATTCCGTCGCCGCCGCGGAAGCGGCCGGCGCCGCCGCTTCCCCGTCGCAGCGTGTAGGCCTCGACCCGGAAGGGGTAGTGGGTGTGCAGCGACTCGATCGGTGTGTTTTGGGTGTTGGTCATCCCGGTCTGGATCCCTGACTGGCCGTCCCGGTAGGGCCTCGCCCCTTGACCACCAGCCACCGTCTCGTAGTAGGCGAACTCGTCGTTGCCGATGAGGACGTTGTTCATCGTGCCCTGTGAGGCGGCGGGCACTCGGTCCGGGGCGGCCTGGGCCAAGGCTCCGAGAAGCACGTCGGCGATTCGCTGGCTCGTCTCCACGTTGCCGGCGGCGACCGCCGCAGGGGCGCGCGCGTTGACGATCGACCCTTGGGGCGCATCGAGTGTGAGCGGCCGATAACAGCCGTGATTGGCCGGAATGCTGGGGTCGGTGGCAACCCGGACCACGTAGTACAGACATGAGCGGGTCACGGCCTCCACCGCATTGAAATTCCCCTCGACCTGAGGGTCCGACCCGGCAAAGTCGGCGTGCAACGAGCCGCCATCGATGACCACCGTCACCCTGATCGCTACATCGGCGTCCCCGTGCTCCATGTAGTCCTCGAAGCGGTAGGAGCCGTCGGGGAGTGCGGCCAGCGCTGCGGTCATCCTCCTCTCGCCATAATCGAGCAGGGCGGCGGTGACCTCCTGGAAGCGCTCCAGGCCCTCGCTCTCCACCAGCGTCGACAGCCGCCGCGCCGCCACCGCATTGGCACCCATCTGGGCCCCAAGGTCGCCGCGCCGCTCCCATGAAGTCCGGGATGCGGTCACGAACGGCTCGACGAACTCGTCCAGCCACTCGCCCCCTCGGACCGCCACCGTAGGGGGCACCACATGACCCTCCTGCTCCAGCCGCGTGGCGTGGGCAGGCATCGAGCCCGGTGCTTCGCCGCCGACATCGGCGTGATGGGCCCGATTTCCCACCCAACCCACATGATGCCCGGCCACGAACACCGGGGCCACGAGAGTCAGGTCGTTGAGGTGAGTCCCACCCCGAAACGGGTCGTTGACCGCGTACTGGGTACCCGGCTCCGGGTCGAAGATCTCCAGGCAGGCGGTCACCGAGGCGGGCATCGAGCCGAGATGAACCGGAATGTGCTCGGCCTGGGCCAGCATCTCCCCTTCGGCGGTGAAGATCGCCGCCGAGCAGTCCGCCCGCTCCTTGATGTTCGGTGAGAGAGCGGTGCGGCGCAGCACCGTGCCCATCTCGGCGGCCACCGCCGAGAAACGGTGTCGGGCGACCTCGAGGGTGATGGGGTCGATCACGGTTCGACCGACTCGCCGATGTGTTTGGTCGCCTCCCGATAGCTGAGCGGGGACAGACGCGCCCGATGCTCGGCGACGAAGGCCGCCACGGCCCCGGGATCGGTCTTGGCATACTCCCGCAGCGCCCAGCCGATCGCCTTGCGGATGAAGAACTCGTCCTCATGAGCCCGTGCCGCGCAATAGCGGAAGAGACGATGGACGTCGGTGTGCTCTTTGGCGCCCACCTGACAGATGATCGCCGCCCGTCGCAGCCACATGTCGGGGTCGTCGACCCAGCGATCCAGGGAAAGCCAGACCTCGTCCTGGGAGGCCACCACAAGAGGCCGGATCAAATGCGTCGCCACCTCGTCGACGAGGTCCCACCATGCCCCCTGTTGGATCAGCCGCCGGTAGAGCTGCAAGGAATCAGGGACAATGAACCGTCGGTGCGCGACCGCCAACCCCAGCGCAAGGTACTTCTCCTCACGATAGGGAAGTTCCCATAGGGCGAGGACCAGCCGCTCGTACTCCTCTCGATCGTTCGGTGAGTACTGCCTGACCAGTTCTCGCAGGATCGGGGTGCGCCCCGGATTTTGCACCCCGTAGAACGGCATGTCGGTCTTCATGTAGGCCTGCATGCTCACCGCCTTCTCCGGGTCGCCCGCCCTCGCCAGCGATTCAGATGCGAAGCGCACCGCCCCGGGCATATCGAGGCTCACAGGGTCATCTCCAGTGTCCCGTCCTCGAGCACCACAACGCTGGCTTGTTGGTCGACGAGGACCGCCGAGTCGTCCTCGACGATCACCCCGGCGCCCCGTACGACATGACCGGGGGGCAGCGTCTCCCGTCGCCAGATGCCGTCACGACCCACCGGCTCACCCTGCGGGGAGATCCCGGGGATCTGCTCCCAGGTGAGGGGGGGTGTGCCCGACGCGATTCCCCTGACGTTCACGATCTCGACGGGCTCTCCGGGTCGGGTGAACCCGAAGCGCTCCTGGTGGGCGCGCTCGAATGCCTCGCGGATGGATGGGATCTCCTCCACCATCACCTCCAGTTCGTGCGATTGGCCCCGATAGCGGATGTCGGCGGTGACCCGAACCGCGATAGGGTCACCAGCGAACATGTCCCGATAGGACATCCGGGCCTCCTCCTCAGCCTGCCGTATGGCGGAGAAGAGAGCGTCGTCGCCCGCCGCGAGCATCACGGTGCGGGCGGAGTCCGCCCGTGGCTCGGCGAGGAGGAGCCCCAACGCAGAGAACACCCCCGACAGCGGGGGTATCAGCACCTTGCCGATACCGAGTCGCCGGGCGAGGCGGGCTGCGTGCAGCCCACCTGCACCGCCAAAAGCGACCAGCACCACCTCCCGGGGGTCGGCCCCCTCCTCGACCGACACCGCCCTCAAGGCGTGCTCCATGTGACTGTCCACGACCTCGACCACCCCCGTGACGAGGTCGGCGAGCGGCAGACCGGCCCGGCCGGCGAGGTCGGACAGGGCTCCACGCGCCGCCTCAGAGTCGAGGGGGACCGTTCCGCCCAACTGGAGGTCGGCGGGGATGTGGCCCAAGACCAGGTTGGCATCGGTCACTGTCGGCTCGGTGCCGCCCCGCCCGTAGGACACCGGGCCCGGAGTCGCACCAGCGGATCGAGGCCCCACCCTGAGGGCGCCCCCGGGATCGAGCCATGCGATGCTCCCGCCACCAGCTCCGATGGTGTGGATCGGTATGGCGGGCACACGGTTCACCCTGCCCGCCGCCGTCGTCCCCGACCCGGTGGCCAGCACCCCGCCGGTGATCCGGGCGACATCGGTGGAGGTGCCACCCATGTCGAAAGAGAGGACCGTGGCGTGGCCGTGGTGTGCGCCCAATGCCGCGGCTGCCACCGCTCCACCCGCCGGACCGGAGAGGACCAGGCGCGCGGCAGCGTCCGAAGCCGACGAGAAGGGGATCAGACCGCCCGAGGAGGTCATGACCAACCGGGTGCTCATACCGAGCCGCTCGTCGAGAGCCCGCAGGTAACCCGCCACCGATGGAGTCAGGTAGGCCGAGAGCACGGTGGTGGCGATCCGCTCGTATTCGCGGAACTCGGGGGAGATCGTCACCGCGGAGAGCACCGGGACGGTCATCCGCTCGACGAGGGCGCTCGCCAGCTCCCTCTCCGTTTCGGGATGGTCGTAGGCCTCGAGCAGCCCCACGGCCACCACTTCGGGGCCGGCGGCGTGGAGCGCTCCCACCAGTGCGTCGATATCTCCGTGATGGCCGATCCGATGGTCGCGGCCGACCAGGGGCCGGGGGCGATCGACGGAGCTGTCATACAGCGACGGCCGGTCCTGTCGGGCTATCTCGATCATGTCCTCGTAACCGCGGTCGGTGACCAATGCCACCCTTGCGCCGCTTTCCTCGAGGAGGGCATTGGTGGCCACAGTGGTGCCGTGGAGGAAGACATCCGCGCTCAGTCCGGCGACTGAGCCGGCCACCGCGACGGACGGGTCGGGGCTGGTCGGCACCTTGTGGCCGGATATGGATCCGTCCGAGAAGACGACGACATCGGTGAATGTGCCGCCGACGTCCACCCCGATGAAACCGGTCATGGGACTACGATCGCCGCCCCATGCCCGTTCGCGCCGAGCCCACCCCCAACCCGAACGCGATGAAGTTCACGGTGGGAGCCCCGGTAGGAGGCCCGGGAACGTACTCCCGGGGCGACGAGCCCGATGACCCGTTCCTAGGCGAACTGCTCGCAATTGACGGGGTGACCAGCGTGTTCCTGACGGCTGATTTCGTGACGGTCTCCAAGGCTCCGGACGGCTCCTGGGACGAGATCGCCCCCGAGGCCACGGCGATCCTAGAGCGACGGTTCTAGTGGTCTTTCGCCGCCACGGTCACAGGGCGGGCCACCCCATCCGGGCCGACGACCATCGCCACCACTAGCCAGCTCCCGTCGATCTGCTGAGCTCCACCGACCACCGGGCCATGGGACGACTCCACTTGGGCTCGGATCGGCTCGGGTACCGGTGAGAGGGCCATCTGGATCTGCGGCGCAGGGGTCGTCTGAACGATTCGGGGAGGACTCGCCACCCTGGGAAGACCATCCTCGCCGATCTGGACCGTGACTTGCATCCTGGTCACCGGTTGTCGGGTGAACCCCCCGTCACCTTGGGCGAGAAGAGATCGGACGAGCACCTCCACCTGGTAAGACAGCGGGACCGACTCGGTGACGTTTTGCACTCCTGCCCAGTCCACGAAGACCTGGGTGCCCTCAGGAGCCTCGGGAAGGGGAACACCGGAGGGGAGCAAGGAGGCGAGCGTCTGTCTCGACTGCTCCGAACCGTCGACGCTGAGATACTCGACCGCGAACCACTCGGCGTGAGACGCCGCCAGATGGGCGAGCGCCTCGGTGTCGACCGCGTAGAGGTCCGCCTCGGCCATGACCACTGGCGAGCTCACCGTGGTCGCAGTGACCTCCGGCGGCGGCGGGGCGAGGGGAGCCGTGGTGGGCACCGCCTCCATCTGCATCGTTGACACCGGCTGGTTTCTCATGAACGAGAAGGCCAGCGCGGCGACGACGACCGCGCCCGCCACCGTGATGACCAGCCACTGGCGGTCCCCGCCGCCACGATCGAGCGTCTCCCATGGGATGCGCTCGTAGACCTCATTGCGCTCAGGCTCCATGGGGCGACCGTATGGAGCCGTCATGCTGGGTTCAAGGGGGTCGATCCGGGGAACCAACGCCACCGCAGCTATCGTCCTACACGCATGGCTGTCAACCCAGACCCCAAACCGGGACGCTGGATTCTCCCCCTCGTGATCTTGGGGATGATCGCGTTCACCTACTTCTTCGTTCGCCAGTTGCCGGAAGCCTCCCCCGACACCACCCTGATCGGGGCCCCCGACGACACCACCACCACCACTGTCCCCAGCACCGAGCCCACGGACCCGGAGGAAAGCACGCTCGACCCGGACACTCAGGCTTATATCGCCGAGCTGGACACCCTCAACAGCGAGCTACAGCTCCTCGGCACCGAGATCGTGACCGTGAACGACGGTTTTGACGCCGACCCCCGCGAGATCGAGTTCCCCGAAGCCGAGGATCGTTTCGAGTCCGTCGCCGACAACACCGCAACCCTCGCCGATCGGCTTGGCGCTCTCACCGTCCCCGTCGGCCTGGAGGAGAATCAGGAGGCGCTGCAGCGGGCCATGGATCTCGCCGCAGACGCCGCCAACGATGCACTGGCGGGGATCCGGTCAACCGACACCGGTGAGTTGCGAAGGACCGCGGTGGAGGCCTACACCATCGCCACCGAGGACTTCGACACCGAGGTCACCAACACCAAGAACGCCGCCGGCGCCTCCGCCTGATCGCGAACCTCCGGTTAGTTAGTGCCATATACGGCACGAACCGCCTCGAGAAACCTCGAGGCGGTTCGCAGCGTCGTTTCTCGAGGTAGTTAGGCCCGTATCCGGGCCTAACTACCGGAGGTTTCATACATCAAACGTCGTAGTAGAGATGGAACTCGTATGGATGGGGGCGGAGACGCACCGGGTCGACCTCGTGTGCGATCTTGTAGTCGATCCAGTTGTCCACGAACTCCTTGCCGAAGACATCCCCCTGCAACATGAACTGATGATCGTCCCTTAGGGCTTGGAGCGCCTCGTCGAGGCTCCCGGGTACCGAGGGCAGACCCGCCAGCTCGGCAGGAGGGAGGTCGTAGATGTCCTTGTCCACCGGATCGTGGGGCTCGATGCGGTTCTGGATGCCGTCGAGGCCGGCCATCAACATCGCCGAGAAGGCGAGATAAGGGTTGGCCGCCGGGTCAGGGCAGCGGAACTCGAGCCGCTTCGCCGCCGGGGACTGCGAGTACTGGGGTATGCGGACCGCAGCCGAGCGATTCCTGCTCGAGTACACCAGGTTCACCGGCGCCTCGTACCCGGGTACCAGACGGTGGTAGGAGTTGGTGGTCGGCGCGGCGAGAGCCAGGATCGCCGGGGCGTGCTTGAGCAGACCGCCGATGTACCACCTGGCGGTGTCGGACAGACCGGCATACCCGCCTTCGTCGTAGAACAGAGGCTCACCGTCCTTCCACAGGGACTGATGGGTGTGCATCCCCGACCCGTTGTCCTCGAAGATCGGCTTGGGCATGAACGTCACCGATTTGCCCCACTGCCAGGCGGTGTTCTTGGTGATGTACTTATACAGTGTGACGTTGTCGGCCGTGCGAAGGAGAGTGTCGAACTTGATGTCGATCTCGGCCT
>Ga0299913_10005994_pt1 | contig 10470 bp, 7 predicted proteins | sample RVTome_9_FD_201360 | JGI IMG/M metagenome (GOLD analysis project Ga0299913, IMG submission 201360) | Soil microbial communities from uranium-contaminated site in the Upper Colorado River Basin, Wyoming, United States - RVT155D38 (version 2) ... | reverse complement strand
GCCGGCTACGTCTACCGCACCGGCACCGTCTACCGCACCGCCGAGGCGGCCGGCGACCGCCACTTCTATGCCGAGGTCGACCGCGCGACGCGCTACACGACGCGCTCGGTCATCGCGGTGCCGATCCGCATAGAGCAGGAGGTCTGCGGCGTCCTCGAGCTGATCAACCGCCAGGACGCCGGCGGCTTCTCCGACATCGACGAGAACCTGCTCGAGATCTTCGCCGGGTACATCTCGGTGTCGATCCAGAACGTGCTCGACGGCCGGCAGGCCCAGGAGATCGCCAAGCGCGACAACCTGACCGGCCTGTTCAACGACCGCCACCTCCACGTCGCCCTCTCCGAGGCGATCGAGGTCGCGCGCGCCGCCGCCAGCGACGTCGCCATCCTCTTCATCGATCTCGACTTCTTCAAGCGCGTCAACGACACCCACGGCCACCTCGCCGGCAGCCAGGTGCTGCGCGAGGTCGGCGCCCTGCTCGGACGCCACGCCGCCGCCCGCCAGGGCCTGGCCGCCCGCTACGGCGGCGACGAGTTCGTCCTCGTCGTCCCGGGGCTCGCCCAGGCGGCGGCGGTCGACCTCGCCGAGGACGTCCGCCTCGAGATCCAGGACTCGACCTTCTGCACGGGAACGGGCGACGTGATGACCCAGCGGCTCGACCTCACCGGCCTGACCTGCTCGATCGGCGTCGCCACCCTCCGCCGCCACCTCGGCGGCGACGAGGGCGACACCGACGAGGCCCGCTCGACCCTCCTCCGCCTCGCCGACTCCGCGATGTACGTCGCCAAAGAAACCGGCCGCAACCGCACCGCCATCGCCGGCGAGCCGATCCGCCGCCGCACGCCGTGAGGCAGAAGAAAAAGACAAAGGCTTTGGCTAACCCCAGAAAAGAGAAAAGGCGAACAGCCAAGGATCGGTGAAGGGGGAAGAGCTCGACGGCTACACCGCGGCTCCGGCACGACCGGCGCTGCCGGGCCGTCGAGCTCCTCCGCCTCCCCTCAGGTTGACGTTCGGCGCGTTGACCCCCTTTCGAGGCCGGTGCTACGATCCGTCCCGTACCCATCGCTCGCGGCCGCACCCCCGATCCGTCCTCCGAGTCGCCGCGGCGTCGATGGCTCTCTCGTCCGCCGACGGCGGAAATCCAGTGACAGACGTGGCCGATCCCTGCAGCAGAAGCTCCGGAGGAGTGCGATGAGCGTGACCACCACCACGACCCGTGCCCGGGTGACCCCGGAGGAGGTCCACGACCGCCTGCGGCGGCACATCCTGGTCGACGGGTTCAAGATCGTCATGGACCTCGAGCGGAGCCGCGGCCCGTGGGTCTACGACGCGAAGCGGGGGCGGGAGCTGCTCGACCTCTACACCAGCTTCTCGACCTGCCCGCTGGGCTACAACCATCCCGGGCTCGAGACCCCGGAGTTCCGGGAGCGGATCCTCCCGGCGGCGCTCAACAAGCCGGCGAACTCCGACGTCTACACCCGCGAGCTCACCGAGTTCGTCGAGAGCTTCGCCCGCACCGTCCCCGGCGAGCTCGCGGCCCGGATGTTCTTCATCGAGGGCGGCGCGCTGGCGGTCGAGAACGCGCTGAAGACGGCCTTCGACTGGAAGGTGCGCAAGAACCTCGCGGCCGGCCGCGGCGAGCTCGGCACCAAGGTGATCCACTTCCGCGAGGCCTTCCACGGTCGCACCGGCTACACCCTGTCGGTGACCAACACCGCGGATCCGGCGAAGACGCAGTACTTCCCGAAGCTCCCCGGCTGGCCGCGGGTGACCAACCCCAAGCTCCGCTTTCCGGTGACCGACGAGGTCGTCGCCGAGGTCGAGGCGGCCGAGCGGCGGGCGGTGGACGAGATCCAGCACGCCCTCGCCGAGCACCCTCACGACGTCGCCTGCATCCTGATCGAGCCGATCCAGGGCGAGGGGGGCGACAACCACTTCCGGGCCGAGTTCCTGCGCACGCTGCGGGCGATCTGCGACGAGCACGAGTTGCTGCTGGTGTTCGACGAGGTCCAGACCGGCTTCGCCACTACCGGCAAATGGTGGTGCTTCGAGCACTTCGACGTCGTCCCCGACGTCGTCGCCTTCGGCAAGAAGACCCAGGTGTGCGGCATCTTCGCCGGCCCGCGGGTCGACGAGGTCGACTCGGTGTTCAAGGTGTCGAGCCGGATCAACTCGACCTGGGGCGGCAACCTGGTCGACATGCTGCGCTGCCAGCGGTACGTCGAGATCATCGAGGAGGAGGACCTGCTGACCAATGCGGCGCGGGTCGGCGAGGTGCTGCTCGACGGCCTGCGCAGGCTCGAGGAGGCCTTTCCGGGGCGGGTCACCAACGCGCGCGGCCGCGGCATGTTCGCCGCCTTCGACCTGCCGGACGGCCCGACCCGCGACCGGGGCCTCAAGGCGCTCCGCGAGCACGCCGTGCTCGGCTTGCCGTCGGGCCACCGGGCGATCCGCTTCCGGCCGCCGGTGGTGCTCACCGCGGACGAGGCCCGGGAGGGGCTGCGGAGGGTCGAGAGCGCCCTGGTCGACGTCCTCTGAGGCCCGAAAACCCCCGCCGCCATGGGACGTTTCGCCTTCCCTGCGGAAAAGAGCCCCGCGCCGCTCCCGCCGCGTCGGCGGCACACTTTAGGCCTGTCTTCAACTCATTGACAGGATGGGACTTGCGTCTCCTGCACAATCTCCTGTGCAATCCGTTCGTCACCGTGTGACGGCGGGGTGAACGCCCGCAGATCCGGAAGTTCTCCGCAGAGATTTCCGCACTCTCTGTGGAAACGGTCCGGCCCTCAGGGAGCGGCGCCGGCGAGGCAGCCCCGGTCACCGAAGGCCGCCGGCGAGGAGGTTTCGAGAGCGCTCGCCGGGGGCAGGTCGATTTGCCGGGCGAGCTCGACGCGAACCTCGGCCGCGGCGATCTCCAGGGGGCGCGGCAGGCGCCGGAAGGCGATCGGCGAAAACGACTCTCCGCCGTGCAGGTCCACGCCGAGCACCAGCTCGTCGAGATCGCCCGACACGTCGGTCCGCCAGCCGTGGACCCGCCGGCGGAAGGTCTGCCGCCAGCCGGCGTCGATCCCGGGCCAGCGGCTCGCCCGGCGGACGGCCTCGGTGAGCGTCTCCTCGCGGCCCTCCCAGAGGGTCGCCGCCGCCAGGCGCGGCTCGGCGAGGAGCGCCCGCGCCGCGCGGTCGGCGGCGGCGGGCGAGGCCGGCTCGGCGGCGAGGAGGAGGAACGGCGCGGTCGCGGCGAGCGGAGCGAGGGTGCAGGCGCGCTCGAGGGCGATGGCGGCCCACGGCTCGTCCGCCGCCAGAGCCAGCCGGCCGGCGATCACCCACAGCGGGCCGACCGCGAAACCCCGCTCCGCCGCCTCGAGCGCCTCCGTGGCCGCGGCGCGCCGCTCGGCCGGACCGGCCCGCGGGTCGTCGAGCACGCTCGCCGCGAGGGCGGTCCGGTACAGCGGGAAGCCGGGGTCGAGCCGGACCGCCGCCGCCAGGGCGCGCCGCGCTTCCGGCCGGCCGGAGGCGAGCCGCGCCCGGTCCCAGGCGAGGTGCGCCCGGTCGACGGGGACGAGGACCGCCGCGGCGACCGCCGCGTAACCGAGAGCGGCGAGGGCGGGCAGGCCGCGCCGGCCGGCGCGCGGCCAGCGCACGCCCTCGCCTGCCAGCGCCGCACCGACCGCGACGGCCACGGCCAGGCCCACGGCGGGGACCGCGAACGGCGCCTGGGCGAGGAGCGCGGCGCCGCTGCCGACGAGCCCGAGCAAGGCCGCGCCGACGAGCCGCGGGTCCGCGGCGCGCGGCAGCGCCCGCAGGCGGCGGAAGACGAACAGCCCGGCGGCGGCGAGGGCGAGCAGCAGCCCGGTCGTTCCCAGCTCGTAGAGCAGGTGCACCGGCGCCGAGTGGAGGTCGCCGACCACCTCGTGCGGCGGGTTGACGCCGGGCACCGGCCGCAGGTGCTCGGCGATCGTCCACGGCGTCGACCCCGGCCCGTGCCCGAGGACCGGCCGCTCGGCGGCGCCGGCGAGCCCCGCCCGGAGGTAGACCGCCCGCGCTCCCGCCGACGGGTCGCGCCCGGCGACGACCGCACGGAGCCGCGGCAGCGCCAGGGCGAGGAGTGCGCCGGCGACGACGCCGACGACCAGGAGGGCGGCGAGGGTCCCCGGGCGGCGGAGCCGTGGGGCGCCCTCGCGCCGGCCGCGGACCACCCCCCCGCCGAGGACGAGCAGCGCGCCGGCCGCCACCGCGGCCCCGACGAGCGCCGACAGGCTGCCCGTGCCGGCGAGCGCCGCGAAGCCGCACAGGCCGGCCGCCGCCGCCGGCCAGCGGCCCGCGCCGGGGTCGCGGATCGGGAGCACCGCCGGCGGCAGCAGGGCGAGCAGCCACACCGCGAGCAGGTTGTGGTGGCCGAGGGGCGAGGCGGCGCGCGGCGTGCGGCCGGAGAGCCAGGCGGCGAGCGCCCAGAGCGAGACCCCGAGGACGACCACCGCGAGGCCCGCGAGGCCGACCCGCCGGGCTCGCGGAGACGACCACGCCCGCGCCACCGCGGCCGGGACGAGCAGGAACGCCGGCAGCAGGACGACGGCGAGGAGGCCGGCCCGCGGCACCGGCGAGACCCAGGCGCTCGCCGCGGCCGTCAGCCACAGCGCGGGGAGGAGGAAGCGGCCCCGACGGCCGAGGGCGAGCGGGCCGCGCCAGGCCGGGAAGGCGGCGAGCGCGGCGAGGAGGAGCAGCGCGTGGGTCGCCGCCGCGCCCGCCCCCGACGCGGCGCCGGCGAAGGTCCCCGCCCACGCCGAGACGAGGGCGAGGCCGGCGGCGGGCGCCAGCGCGGCCGCGAAGGCGAACGGCGAGCGGGGGCCGGACGCCGGCGTGCTGGGAAGCGGTCCGTCGGGCATGGGTCGGCTACGGTCGGGCGTCGGGACGCCCGGCCGGACGTCGAGGTCGCGTTCGGCGGTACGATATCCTCCGGCCGGGCCGGACCCCTGTCGCCGCCGGCGGGCGCCCGGCCCTCCCCCGGCGGTCCCACCCCGCCACGGCCCACCGATTCACCGAGCTTCGAGGAAGCGCGCGATGACCACCCTCCTGCACAGCGTCGGCGACCGCAAGACCGAGATCCTCCGGCTCTTCGACCGCCTCGGCATCGAGCGCGAGAACCCGGGGGCGTGGGCCGGCGGCTGGCTCGAGACCTCCGGCGAGCGGATCGAGTCGATCGACCCGGCGACCGGCGAGCCGCTCGCCGCCGTCACCATGGCCTCGGAGGACGACTACGAGCGCGTCGCCGAGGTCGCCGTCGAGGCCTTCCGCGAGTGGCGGACCTGGACCGCCCCGGCGCGCGGCGAGGTCGTCCGCCAGCTCGGCGAGGAGCTGCGTCGTCACAAGCAGGCGCTCGGGCGGCTGGTCACCCTGGAGGTCGGCAAGATCGTCTCCGAGGGGCTCGGCGAGGTGCAGGAGATGATCGACATGGCCGACCTCGCGGTCGGCATGTCGCGGCAGCTCTTCGGCAAGACGATGCACTCGGAGCGGCCGCTCCACCGGATGTACGAGCAGTGGCACCCGCTCGGGCCGGTCGGGATCGTCACCGCCTTCAACTTCCCGGTCGCGGTGTGGGCGTGGAACGCCTGTGTCGCCGCGGTCGCCGGCGACTCGATGGTGTGGAAGCCCTCGGAGGAGGCGCCGCTCACCGCCCTCGCCGTGACCCGCATCGCCGAGCGCGTTCTCGCCGCGAACGACGCGCCGCCCGTCTTCGGGCTCGTCGTCGCCGGCCGCGCCGGCGCCTCGGCGCGCCTGGTCGACGACCCGCGGTTCCCGCTGATCTCGGCCACCGGCTCGGTCGCCATGGGCCGCGAGGTCGGCCGGCGGGTCGCCTCCCGGCTCGGCCGCTCGCTCCTCGAGCTCGGCGGCAACAACGGGATCGTGGTCCTCGACGACGCCGACCTCGACCTGGCGCTACGGGCGGTGCTCTTCGCCGCCGCCGGCACCGCCGGCCAGCGCTGCACCTCGAACCGGCGGCTGTTCCTCCAGCGCGGGATCGCCGGCGAGATGAAGCGCCGGCTGGTCGATGCCTACGGATCGATCTCGATCGGCGACCCGATGGACCCCGGCACGCTGATGGGCCCGCTGATCAACCGCCGCGCCGTCGAGTCGATGCAGCGCGCCCTCGCCGCCGCCCGCGAGCAGGGGGGCGAGGTGCTCTGCGGCGGCGGGACGCTCGACCGCGAGGGCTTCTTCGTCGAGCCGACCCTGGTCGCCGTGCCCGGCGACGCGCCGATCACCTGCGAGGAGACCTTCGCGCCGATCCTCTACCTGATCGAGGTCGAGGACGTCGACGAGGCGATCGAGCGCCACAACGCGGTGCCCCAGGGGCTGTCGTCGGCGATCTTCACCCTCAACCTCCGGCACGCCGAGCGGTTCCTCTCGGCCACCGGCTCGGACTGCGGGATCGCCAACGTCAACATCGGCACCTCCGGGGCCGAGATCGGCGGCGCCTTCGGCGGCGAGAAGGACACCGGCGGCGGCCGCGAGGCCGGGTCGGACGCCTGGAAAACCTACATGCGCCGGCAGACCTGCACGATCAACTGGGGGACCGAGCTGCCGCTGGCCCAGGGGGTCGAGTTCCCGGTCGGGGCGGCCGGCGAAGAGGAAGACGACGACGAGGCGGCGATCGGCATCGCCGGCAGCGAGGTCGCCTGACCAGAACCGACGAAACCGCCGTACGCGCGGGAAGGACAGACTTTCAGGACAGACTTGCGAAGGGAGACTGACGATGAACGACGTCCGCAGCGAACGAATCCGCGCTCATCGGCCCCCCCGGGCTCTCGCGGCACTCCTCGCGCTCGCCCTCCTCGCGGCGTTCGCCGCCGCCTGGTCCGCAGCCGCCGCGGAGACCGGCGCCGAGGCGATCCTCGGCACCTGGCTCACCGAGCCCGGCGAGAAGGGCGGCCGGGCCTACGTCGCCATCGACAAGGAGGGCGGCAGCTACGTCGGCCGCATCGTCCGGCTCGAGGCACCGAACTTCCCGCCCGGCGACCCCGAGGCCGGTCAGCCGAAGACCGACCGCGAGAACCCCGACCCCACGCTACGCGACCGCCCGATCCGCGGCCTGAAGATCCTCGAAGGTTTCACCTACGAGGGCGGCGACCGGTGGACCGGCGGCACGATCTACGATCCCTCGAACGGCAAGACCTACAAGTCCCGGATGACCCTCGAGGGCGAGGACGAGCTCGACGTCCGCGGCTACGTCGGCATCCCCCTGTTCGGCCGCACCACCACCTGGAAACGGGTGGAGTGAGCGGCTAGCGGAAGATCCCCTTCTTCTCCTCGCCGGCCAGCCGCTGGTTGAGCTCCTTGATGCGCTCCATCAGCTTGTCGATCTTCTCCTGCGCCTCCTGGCGCAGGCGGCTGTGGTCGCCGCGCATCCGCTCGCGCTCGGCCGCCATCTCCTGGAGCTCGCGCTTGAGCTCGGCGATCTCGCCCTCGCGCTCCGCGAGGGCCCGCCGTACCCGCTCGATCGCCTCGTCCTTCTCGGCGACCCGGAGCTTCGTCTTCTCCTCCTGCTCCTCGTAGAGGCGGCGGAATTCCTGGAGCTCCAGGATCTGCGAGAAATCCGACGTCGTCGGGGCCATGGAACCTCCTCGCTCCTCGATCTTCGGGAACATCTTGCGCAGCTTCAGCGACAGGTCCTCGGGGTCGGGCGACTGGCGCATCGCCTCGGCGTAGGTGATCGTGCCGTGGACGAGCAGCGCGAGCAGCGACTGGTTGAGCGACTGCATCCGGTAGTAGCCGACCGACGACTCGACCTCCTCGAGGAGCTGGCTCGTCTCCCCCTTCTCCACCATCGCCGAGATCTTCGGCGAGGACTTGAGGACCTCGAGCGCGGCGACCAGCCCGCTGCCGTCGGCCCGCTCGACCAGCTTCATCGACACCACCCCCTTGAGCACCTGGCCGAGCTGGGCGCGGACCTGACCCTGCTGGTCGGCCGGGAAGGTGTCGAGGATGCGGTCGACCGTCTGGGTGGCGCTGTTCGTGTGCAGGGTCGAGAGCACCAGGTGCCCGGTCTCGGCCGCGGTGATCACCGTCGACACCGTCTCCCGGTCGCGCATCTCGCCGACCATCACCACGTCCGGGTCCTGGCGCACGGCGTTGCGTAGCGCCTCGGCGAAGGTGATCGTGTCGGTGCCGACCTCCCGCTGCGAGATCGAGGCGACCCCGTCGGTGAACAGGAACTCCATCGGGTCCTCGATGGTGATCACGTGGACCGGCCGGCGCTCGGTGACGTGCCGGATCAGCGCGGCGAGCGTCGTCGACTTGCCGCTGCCGGTCGGCCCGGTGACCAGCACCAGGCCCATCGGCAGATCGCAGAAGTCGAGCAGCACCTGGGGCAGCTCGAGCTCCTCGACCGTCTGGATCTCGAAGGGGATGCGGCGGAAGGTCGCGGCCAGGGTCCCGCGCTGCATGTACAGGTTGCCGCGGAACCGCGCCAACCCGTGCACCCCGTACCCCACGTCGACCGCCATCCGCTCGTCGAGCCGCTGCTTCTGCTGCGGCGTCAAGATCCCCATCAGCATCTCCCCGACCTGGTCCGGGGTCAGCGGGTCGACCTCGAGCGGCATCAGGCGGCCGCTGATCCGGAGCAGCGGCGGCCGGGTGGGCTTCAGGTGCAGATCCGAAGCCCCCTTGTCCGTCATCAGCTTCAGCAGTCGATTGAGCTCCATGGGCGGCCGGCATTCTACAAGACCGAGGCGGTGAGCGGGCGGAACGGACGATGGCCCGCCGTCCCGGAGGGGGATAGACTGCCGCCATGCCCTCGCTGCCCGCCTACGACGTCTTCGCCGACGAGCTCGGCTGGGCCCTCGCCGTGGCGACCGAAGGCCGGCTCGTCCTGCTCCACCATGCCCGCTCCCCCGAGGACGCCGAAGAGGAGGTCCGCGGCCGCCACCCCGCTGCCCGCCACGACCCGTCCGCCCCGCCGCTCCCCGAGCTCCGCCGCCAGCTCGCCGAGTACCTCGCCGGCACCCGGCGCGAGTTCGACCTCCCCCTCGCCCCGCCCGGCACCGACTTCCAGCGCCGCGTCTGGTCCGCCCTGCGCGACATCCCCTACGGCGAGACCCGCTCCTACGCCGACCTCGCCCGCGCCGTCGGCCGCCCCCGCGGCTCCCGCGCCGTGGGCCAGGCCAACCGCCGCAACCCCATCGGCGTCGTCATCCCCTGCCACCGCGTCATCGCCGCCGACGGCGGCCTGGGAGGCTACGCGGGCGGGCTGGAGAGAAAGCGGAAGCTGCTGGCGATCGAGCAGGGAGCATGGATCTCGTCCCTGGTGTAGCCAAGGCAATCAACGCCTGTGCTCCGACCAGTCGATCGGCACCGAGCTCACGAGCTCGAGAGCGTCGGACGCCAGGTTCCCGGTGAAGACGACGAGGTTGAGGCAGTCCCACCGAGCGCTGGGGGCGATGAAACCGTCGAATCCCAGGAAGGCGGCGGCGTCTCCGATCTCCTGGGTGCGTGGGTAGAGGATGCCAGGGTACTCCTCGGGGTTGACCCCGAGCGGAGCGAGCTCCGTGAGGTCGGCGAATCGCAGGGTGCGACGGGTCTCGACGGCGACCTCGTGAAGAACGAACTCGGCACGGGACGGGAAGACGGGTTGGCGCGAGAGATGGAAATAGAGCTCGGCGCGCGCTCCGAGCGGATCGAGCGAGAAGTAGATGACGTCGAAGGTCCCCGGATCCCATCGGCCCCCCGACGGGCGGCCGGACAAGGCGTCACGACCTGCTCGCAGCGCCCTCCAGACAGACTGCTCGATCGCGACGCCCTCCATCGACTCCAGGGCGTCGAGGAGCTCGTGGTCCCGCGCACGGCCGGGGCTCATCGAGCGGCTCGGTCCGTCAGAGGTACGCGCCGTCGTCCAGGCGGTCGATCGCTGCCAGGACCTCTTCGCTGCGCCCGGCGTGGATCAGGTCGACCGGGCGCGCCCGATCGAGGAGGGGATGCGCGGCGTGCAGCCAGAGGCGGGCCTCGTCGGGCGTGTAGAAGTCGGAGAGGCGCTCGACGACGAACCGGAGGTCCGCGATCTCAGTCTGGGTGCGCAGCGACGGAGCGCCCTGGCCGTGGCTCCACCTCGACACGGTCGGCGGCGAAACGTCGACGATGTTGGCGATGTCCGCACCCCGCAGCCCGCCCCGGTCGCGAATCTCGCCCAGGATCCTCGCCACCGCAGTCGTCATCGCCCTCTCCTCCTCTCGACGGTTCTCTGGCCACTTCACAGAAAGAGATAGTACAATCTCGTTTCATCACCGTCAAGTCACGAAATCAAGATGAAATCTGCGCCGCCGGCAGCAGGCGCTACGTGGGTCGAGGCCTGCCCCTCTAGTGGTCTGAGTCACCCATCCCTTTCCTTCCGTTGCGGCGGCGTGGGGTCGGATACCAGGCGCCGCGACGCAGGCGATGCCGTAGCATCGTTGAGGAGCGGCAACGCCGTAGACGGCCCCACGC
>Ga0299913_10005993_pt1 | contig 10474 bp, 8 predicted proteins | sample RVTome_9_FD_201360 | JGI IMG/M metagenome (GOLD analysis project Ga0299913, IMG submission 201360) | Soil microbial communities from uranium-contaminated site in the Upper Colorado River Basin, Wyoming, United States - RVT155D38 (version 2) ... | reverse complement strand
CGCTTAGTACGAATTGTGCGTCCGGGTACTGCGACATGGGATACGGGCCCGATCTGTGTATAATTTGGAGCCTGATCCAGGAGTCTCGAACGTTGATTGACCGGGCCTCCGGGCTGACCGGAGGTACCAGATATAGTGACCGCTCGACGCTCGTGCCGCAAGGACGGGACGTGAGTCACTCAGAACTTTCGCCGGCATTTTGGGGGCTCTTTTCACGGTTTCGACATGACGGTAGCACCGCTACCGCATGACGGCCGCGGCCCGACATTTAGTGGTTAAACCTATATGAAGCTGAAGTACCTGCTCCTCTCCTGGCCGGTGTTCGTCGTTGCTTCGGCAAACGCCGAGCCGCTGGTGGAAGGCTCCGCGGAGGCCGGGCAGGCCCGGTCCGTGACCTGTGCCGCCTGTCACGGTCCGGACGGCAACAGTGTGAATCCGGTGTGGCCCAGCATCGCGGGGCAGAATGCGCGGTACATACTGAAGCAACTCGAGGCGTACAAGTCCGGCACCCGTGCCGACCCGCTGATGACCAGCCAGGCGATGCCGCTCTCCGACCAGGAGATGCGCGATCTCGCGGTGTATTACTCGGGTCAGACGGCTGCGCCGAGGGCGGTCGCTGCTCCTGAAACGGTCAACAAGGGAGAAACGCTGTACCGGGGCGGGGACAAAGAGAACCGGGTTGCCGCCTGTCTGGCATGCCACGGACCGACCGGACGCGGCAATCCCGCCGCAGCATACCCCTTGCTGAAAGGCCAGCATGCGCCTTATACCGCCACGCAGCTTCGAAATTACGCCAACGGACAGCGCAAGTCGGACGGTCCCACCCGGGTGATGCGCGACATCGCGGCACGGCTGGAGGAAGACGATATCGTGGCGGTCGCTTCCTATATACAGGGATTGAAGTAATACCTGTTTCCCCCAAGAATCCGATTCACGTTTGCGGAGACCTCTATGCGATACCTTGCACTTCTCGGCGTAATTTTCGCGGCCGGGATCACCGGCTGCGATTCCGGACAGGAAGCAAGCCAACCGGCGGCGCCGGAGACTTCGCAGGAAGATACCGTGGAGTCGCCCGCGGCATCGCAGCGGGAGGCAGCGGATGCCACTGAAGCCGAACCTGAACTGGTCGAGGAATCAGCGGCCGTTACCGACGAAGCGCAGGCTGAGAACCAGCCCATCCTGTTGGCGCAGGACAATGTCGCGGAGCCCGCCGGCGACTGGAAGTTTACGGAGGGGCGACATTTTCATCGGCTCGTCCCGACTCAACCGACCGTGGGCGGCGCGGACAAGATCGAAGTGGCAGAGATTTTCTGGTACGGCTGTAATCATTGCCTGGATTTCGAGCCCCACATAAATCGTTGGGCGGTGAACAAGCCTGCCAACGTGCGTTTCGTTCGCATCCCCGCCATGTGGAATCCGCTGGTCAAGCTGCACGGCCAGCTTTACTACACTGAAGAAGTGCTGGTCAAAAACGGAAAAATTGAAAACCCGGAGGCATTTCACGAGGCGGTCTTCAACGAGTACCACCGTCGCGGCAATCGCCTCACCTCCGAAAACGCGATTCAGGCCCTGTTCGAACGGCACGGCGTAAGCGCCGAAGATTTCCAGGCGACGTGGAAATCTTTCGAAGTTGCACAGAAGATGCGGGTTGCCGAGGATCTCGCGCGTCGCTACAGCATCACCGGCGTCCCGGCTGTCGTCGTGAACGGCAAATACCGGACCGGCGGCGCGGAAGCCGGGGGATACCCGGAGCTGCTGGAGGTCATCAACGAACTCGTCGCGCGTGAAACGGCACGCTAAGGAAGTCCGGGCGAGGAACATCAGGTCTGAGCAAACCAAACCCCGGGAATCCGCGCGAGCCAGAGACAGGACCGCCGCGTTGCCTGCGACCGCGACATTGCGATCATGCTAAGGTCACGTGAGGTTTCCCGCGGTGGATTCTCGAGGAGCACCTCTTGATTGTCAGCGCAGCAGGCAGCGGCATGCACGGGTTCCCGTCCGTAGTTGGCATTGCTTTGTTCTTATTGAGTTCCGCCGCCTGGTCGTCAGCGGCGGACGATGCGTTTCAGAAACTCGCGGCTGAGTTCATCGACGACCTGCCCCGGTTCTCGGAGGTCCATGCAACTTCCGTCGGCGATCACCGTTACGACCACGTGCTCGATGAAGTCGACACTGATGCGCGTTCGCGAAAGCTTGCGCTTTACAGAAAGTATCGCAGCGCCCTGCGCGCCATCGACCGCGAAGACCTGTCGCGCGCCAACCAGGTCGATGCCGAATTGCTGCGAGCGGAGATCGACTCGAACATCTGGTCGATGGAGACTTTGCAGGAGTGGGCCTGGAATCCGCTGGTCTATGTGAACATCGCCGGGTCTTCGCTGTATACGCTGATGGCACGCGACTTTGCGCCTTTGGACCAACGCGTGGGGGACGCCGCGCAACGGCTCGAACAGTTCCCGCGGTTTCTTCGCCAGGCACGCGGTGCATTGCAGCCTCAGCGTGTGCCGAAGATTCACGCGGAAACGGCCATCCGGCAGAACCAGGGAATCCACTCGATTATCGGCAACATGATCCTTCCTCACCGGGAAGAACTGCCGGCGGAACTGTCAGCGCGTCTTGATGCCGCCATCGAGACGGCAACAGCGGCGGTGGATCAGCATCAGACCTGGCTCGAGGAAAGGCTTTTGCCGGACGCCGCCGGAAATTTTCGCATCGGCGCCAGGCTTTTCGACGAGAAGCTCAAGTTTACGCTGAACTCTCCCCTTGGCCGACGCCATGTGCGGCTTCGCGCCGAAAGCGAATACGTCGCCGTACGCAACGAAATGTACGGAGTGGCGAAAACGGTATATGCGGGCCTGCATCCCTACGCATCATTTCCGGACGAGCCGGATGATGCTTTCAAGCAGGTCATCATCCGCGCCGCACTCGAGGAGGCTTACCGCGATCTGCCCGAGCCGGACGCCATAGTCGACATTGCCAGGGACTACCTTGACCAGGCAACCGGTTTCGTAAGGGAACAGAACCTGGTGACCGTCCCGGACGACCCCATCGATATCATCATCATGCCGGAGTTTCAGAGAGGTGTATCGGTTGCCTACCTGGACCCCCCCGGCCCGCTCGACGAAGGACAGAAATCCTTTTACGCGGTTGCGCCCCTGCCTGCCGACTGGACTCCGGAACAGGTCAATTCCTTCCTGCGCGAATACAACCTGTGGTCGATCCAGAACCTGACGCTGCATGAAGCGATGCCGGGACACTACCTGCAGCTTGCGTTGAGCAATCGCTACCCGTCGACGCTTCGAGCGGTGCTGTGGTCCGGTCCGTTCGTGGAGGGTTGGGCAGTGTACGGCGAGCGGGTCATGATCGACGCGGGGTACCTGGACAGTGCACCGCTGATGCGGCTCATCAATCTCAAGTGGTACCTGCGCACGATTACCAATGCCATCATCGACCAGGCGATTCACGTGGACGGCATGAGCAGGGAAGCCGCGATGCGGCTCATGATCGAGGGCGGGTTCCAGGAGGAGCGAGAAGCGGCGGGCAAGTGGGTGCGCGCGCAGTTATCGTCGACCCAGCTCTCGACGTATTTCGTCGGTTACCAGGAACACGTCGACATGCGTGCGGCGGTCGAACGCGCATGGGGAGACGACTTTTCGTTGCGACGCTATCACGATCAGGCCCTGTCCTACGGTTCTCCGCCCGTCAAGTTCGTCCGCGCCCTTATCCTCGACCACGAAATTCCGGAGGACTCACCCTGACGTTTTCGGCTTGTCACCATTACGGCCGCCAGGTAACCGGGTTCGTGCTTCGAGACAGGCACGGGCACTGTGACGGCAAATCCACTATGATGCCTCGCGGACGAAGCGCCACTCCGCTCAGGTTCCTGGCCGCGTTCCTGTCCGTGTCCACGATGCTCTCAGCTCAAGCCGAACCGCAGTATCAGCGGCCAGCCGGAGTGGCGGAGGCCGACGAACCGCTGATCCTGGCTGGGTACCGGGCGCTTTTCACCTGTTCCGCATACTTCTTCGCCGGGCGACCGCTTGCAGATATAGAGCAAGTCGAGTTGGCCGATACCCTGAAGGCGGGTTTGCCGCAGCCGGCAATCGATGTGGCCCGCCAACTCGTGATTGCGTCCGACGGAACAGGCAACGCGCAGATCGCTGCCTACCGCGACACCATGGGTTGCACGCTCCTGCCGCCGCACTGGGGTCTCGGCGACGTACCCCGGTTACCTTACGTCGCCTACGAGCAAGCGCCGGACGTCGCGGACCTCGAGTTTCCGGCAGGCGACAGGGTCAACCTTGCCCGGAATGGCCTGCACCGCGATTTTCGCAGTCTGCGACAGATTCTCGACAGAGGCTTCGATGGTTCGACTTACGGAGAAGGCGTTGTCTCGGCGGGAGTAATCGTCGCCCGCGACGGCGAGATGATCGCGGAGCGGTATAGTCCCGGATTCGGGGTGCTGAGCGGTTACCGCACCTGGTCGACGGCGAAAAGCATTACCGCCGCCCTGATGGGTATCGCTGCGCACAAGGGGCTGCTCGAACTGGATGCGCCGGCTGCCATCCCCGAGTGGCAGTTTCCGGGCGATCCGCGACAAAAGATCACCTATGAGCAGCTGTTGCGGATGTCGAGCGGCCTCATGAGCGGCGGTAACAATACCTATGCCGTATATTTCGGCGGGCAGGACGTCGTGAGCGCCGTAACGACGACCAACCTCGAAGCAGAGCCGGGCAGCCGGTGGAAATACGCAAACAACGATTCGATGTTGCTGCTGCGGGCCCTGCGCCATGTACTCGGCGACGATCTGCAGTACCTGAGGTTTCCATACGAGGAGTTGCTGCACCGCATCGGCATGTATCACACCCGCATGGAGACCGACCATCTCGGTAACTTTGTCGGGTCGAGCCAGGTCTACACCACGGCCCGCGACCTCACTCGTTTCGGACTGCTGCTTGCCGGCGACGGCGTCTGGAACGGTGAGCGTATCCTGCCGGAAGGCTGGGTAGAGTTCTCGCGGACGCCGGCGCCTGCGCGGCCGGCCGAAGATGGAACGAGCGGTTACGGAGCGCAATTCTGGTTGCTGGATACGATTCCCGGCATCCCGGCAGGCAGCTTCACGACCGCCGGCAACAAAGGACAGTACGTAACGATCGTGCCGGAACGCGACCTGGTCATCGTCCGCACCGGGATAGATCCGATTGGCACGAGCTGGCAGCACGAACGGTTCGTGGCCGATATTGTCGCGCACCTCGACCAGGGCAATTGACTCAGACCTGCTCCGCGCCGCGCGGAATCCTTGCGGCCATATATGAACCTGCAGCCAGCATCGCAGGAATCGTCGCAAGCGCCGCAATGGCGGCTGTCACGCCGGGATTGGCGAACGTCAGCGTCGAAGCCGGAAAAAGCGAATATCCGCCGAAGTAAAGCACGAAGTGAACGGACAAGGCGGCCGCGGAAGCGGGCCATGCCAGCGCGACCGGAACCCTCCGGAAGAGCACACCCAGCAATAGCGGCGGCGCCGCTGCAACGGCGAGCCCGTAAACGCCCACCTGCCCGAACACGCCGAGTAGCGCCGGCGGGTTCAGGTTTATGAGAAAGGCCGCAACCGCAATAAGGACCAAGACCACATGACTCGTTCTCAGCGCCAGCGCCATGCGCGCCTGGTGCGATTCTGCGCCGCTGTCGAAAAGGTTCAGCACCAGGTCGTTGGCGGTGATCGTCGATATCGCCACCAGCAGCCCATCCAGAGTGGACATTGCCGCGGCCAGCAGAACGACACTGATAACGGTAAACGCCCAGCCCGGAAACACCGACTTCAGGAATGCGGTCATCACCAGATCCTGGCGAAACTGGTTCGTGGCGGGGTCGACCAGCGTCTCCGGCGCCACGACGAGATGTGCAAAGAAACCGGCGGTGCCTAGCAGGAAAAACAGAACGAATATGATCGTGAAGATAGACAGGTATTGCCGTACTTCCCTGTCCGACTTTACGTACAGCGCTTTGGTCAGGATGTGCGGCTGACAGGTCAGCACGGCACCGACGATGAACCCCGCTATGTAGATCGAAAACACATCGTTGAACAGCCGGCCTTCGCGGTTGACCGGCTTCATGAGATTCGGATCGATTTCCTTAAGCCTCTCGACCAGGGATCCCGGGTCTGCCAGCGCCAACTGCAAACAGGCGCCCAGAATCAGAACCGTGATACCTATCATCAGGGTGCCCTGCAGCACATTCGTCAGAACGTGCGCGTAGGTGCCGCCGATGAACACGTATCCGGTAACGAAAAGCAGCGTGATCGCCAGCGCGACCGTATTCGATACGCCCAGCAACGATTGCATGACGATAGAGATGCCGCCGACGAGTAGCACGACGAACGCGAACAAGAGCAGGTTCAGAATGGCGAAGTACAGGGCGAACGGGCGGGAGCCGTACCGCTTGCCGATCCAGTCGGGAATGGTCAACGCCTTGTTCTGCTCCCCGATTCGCCGAAAGCGAAACGAAAGCACGTAGAGCATCGCGATAAAACCGATGGCGGTCCCGACGACCATGTGGAACCAGGCCGAAAAACCATCGACATAGACGAAGCCGGGATTGATGATGAAAGTTGCCGCGGAAGCGGTACTGGCCGCCAACGTGATGCCAACGACCAGCGGGCTCAGGTCCCTGTTGCCGAGGGCGAAGCTGCTGAAGCCCGAGGTGCGCCGGTACCCGAGCCAGCCGAGCCAGGCTGTCCCGGCAAGGTAGACGAGGAACAGGGCCCATGCCATATCAGGGTGCGTCGCCGATGAGCGCGTCGATCATTGCGCGGACGGCTGCCATCTGCGGACCGTACTTCGTCGCATACCCGTCACCCGTGTACCCCCACCAGTCCCAGCAGCCGAGAGGATTGACCGGGGCGAGTTTGCTGCTTCTTACCTGCGGATAAAGAACGAGCAAGCGATTCGTCTCCGCCCACTCGTTGAAGCCGGCTCCCTTGACGAAGGCATCGCCGACGACTTCTGCAGATTGCGCGCAGCCGTGAAAGGCTATGTGCAGGCCGCAAACGGCGCCGTTCCTGCACTCAACGGGTGCGTAAAGCCACGCCTCTTCCGTTAGCTCGGCCTCATCGTAAGGTTCCTGCGTTACCGGCAAGAGCTCTCCCGATGCTTCCGCGGGCGCGTTCAACGGCCCATACAGATGCTCGAGCAACTCGCCGGCTGCGTCGTAGTTGCACGCGTTCAGGAACGGCGAGGCGAATGTGTCGCAGGGATGTCCTGTCGATACCGTCGGCATGCCGTGCACCGCAGCGATGTCATCAACGAGAACGATCTGTTCGGGCGGCATGAAACGCTGATAGAACTCTCCGGCTGCGCCAGCTACCGACGCGTGGACGGTTGCATCCGCGGAGCCGTGGAATATCCAGACCCGGTCGTCGCGCAGGTTGGCGCTGTCGTCAATCAGCTCGCTCGCGGCGAACTGTTCCGCTTGCCCGGCAATTTCGTCGAGATCCATGTCGCCCCCGTTGACGCAGGGACCAAGCGCCTTGCTGATCGACCCTCCCGCGCAGAACCAGGGGCCGCCGGCCAGCACACCGGCACCGCCGATCAACTCCGAGTACGCGACGTGAAACTGCCCCGCCATGTACGCGCCGGACGAGATCCCGGAAACGGTAACAAGTTCCCGATCGATGCGAAACGACACTTCGGCAGCGGGCGCAGACGCTGACCGGGGGGTCGTCCCGTTTTCGCACGCCGACAGCAGCAGAAGCGGTATGACAGTTGCGATTGCCTTACGCACAGGAATTACAAGCCCCCGATGAAGTCGTCGATCGCCGAAATGGATTGCGGCTCGTTGAGGAGTGGCACATGGCCCCGGTCAGGAACGGTGACAACGATCAGATCCGGCTTCCGCTCCTGCATTCGAACGACGGTTTCTTCGGCCAGGATGTCCGACGTCGCGCCGCGGATTACCAGGAGCGGCGTATCACGCAGAGCGTCGAACGCCTGCCAGGCATCACCTGTTTGCGGGCCGCTCTCGCGCACGGCCCGGCCGATCGCGGGATCGATGTCCAGTCTGGGCACGCCGTCGGCGCCTTCGCGATATGCGCGCCTCGCCATCTTCCGCCACTCATCCTCGGTCAGGCCCGGCAGAGTGAGGCCGTAGACCTCTTTCGTCTGCGCTATGGCGTCATCCCAGCTGGCCACGGGAGGCAGCCGGCCTGTGTAAGCCTTTATCCGTGCGAGGCCCTTTGGCGCAATCTCGGGGCCGACATCGTTCATCACCACGCCACGGAGGCGTTTGGCGTCCTGCACCGCCATTACCATGGCGATCAGGCCGCCGAGCGACGTGCCAACGACGATGACCTGCGGGATGGTAAGCCCGTCGAGCAGCGTCCAGACGTCCGTCGCATAGGTGCCGGGCTCATAGTTGCGCCACTCGGGATCGTGTTCGGAATAGCCGCGGCCGCGGAGATCGGGAGTCAGCACCCGGCGGCTTCGGCTCAGGCGCATTGCCAGGTCCTCGAAGTCACGGCTGTTTCGCGTCAGCCCAGGAAGACACAGAACCGGTACACCTGTTTTCTCCGGCGCGAAGTCTCGATAGTAAAGCTTCAAGCCGTCGCAGCTCCGGTAGAAACGGCCCGTATCATTCGTTGGCATTCGCGCTCCTTGGGTCGCTGTGCGGCAGAAAGTATCCCTGCCCTGCCCGGACGTTCCGTCGTCGTGTGACTGCACGAGGTTCAAAACTGCAGCGACTGGTAGCGGCTTCGCAGTTCGCGTTTCAGAACCTTGCCGTTCGGATTTCTCGGGAGCGCCTCGACGACAAGGGTTGCCGCCAGCCGCTGCTGCTTGCCGAGCCTCGAGTTTGCCCAGGCCGTAAACTCGTCGCTGTCGAATCTCGTCCCCGCACGCGGCACGACGATCGCGACAGGTGTCTCGCCCCACTTGCGGCTCGCGACGCCGATCACCGCCGTCTCGCTCACGGCCTCGTGGAGAAGGAGCACCGCCTCGATGTCTGCAGGGTATACGTTCTGGCCGCCGGAGATGATCATGTCCTTCTTGCGGTCGACAATATACAGAAAGCCTTCGCGGTCGAGTCGGCCGATGTCTCCCGTGCGCAGCCACCTGCGGCCGGCATTGTCTTCCCAGGTGGCGGCCGCGGTTTCCTGCTGATTGTCATGATAACCGCTCATCATCAGGCGGCTTGTTCCCACGACTTCGCCGGGCTGACCCGCACCAAGCTCGTTTCCCAGATCATCGATGATGCGGATGTCCTGCCCGGGGCAAGGCCGGCCGACGGATGCGATTTTATCGCGCATATCTTCCGGCGGCAGAATCGTCACAAGTCCTTCGGTGAGGCCGTAGAGTTCAATGAGTTCGCCGGGGATGCGCTCCCTGATCGCGTTTTTCATCGACACGCTCAAGGGCGAGCCGCAGCACATGTAGGCCACCAGCGACGACAGGTCGTATTCTTCGAACCGTTCGTACTCGAGCAGCCGCTGATACTGTACCGGCACCATCGCAAAATGCGTGACTCGCTCCCTTTCGATTACCTGCAGGCAGTCCTCGGGTTCGAAGCGGGAGCGGATGACGAGCGTGCCGCCGGCCAGAATCGTCGACAACATCGAGACCCAGGTAATGTTCGAGTACATGCCGAGCGTCACCAGCGTCCGCGCACCGGAGTGGTAGCGCAGGGCGATCGCCATGTCGGTCGCCCATGCCACGCGGCAGGCGTGGCTGTGGACGATGCCTTTCGGCAGTCCGGTGGTGCCGGAACTGTAGATGATGTTGCAGCTGTCATCGCCGCCTATCGCAGCTCCCGATGCTGCGTTGGCCGGACCGTCCCGGAGCTCGGCAAAGGACCGCCAGGCACCGTTCCCCGCGCCCGGGGAATCGACCGCGAACAGGCGCCGCGCAACGTCTTCGGCCAGGTCCTGGGGAAGACGCATCCGCAGGTTTTCGATGCGCAGCACGTGCTCGTCCGACGCGATCACGGCCCTGGCACCACTATCGACGATCATCTTGAGAACGGCATCGTCGGTAATGGAAAGGTTAAGCGGTACGACCGTGAGTCCGGAAGAGACTGTGCCGAATATCGCTTCCGCCATTTCCAGGCTGTTCGACATCAAGAGGACGACGCGGTCGCCGCGCGCCAGTTCCGTCCCCCGCAGGCTTCCGGCAACCCGGGCGACGGTGCGACCGAATTCCGACCAGGTTACCGTCCTGCCGTCGACAACGAGGGCGGGCTTGTCAGGGAGCCAGCGGCCGTTCAAGGCGATAAGCTCCGGCAGCAGTGGCTGCCCGGGTGAAAACCATGCCATGCAATTCTCCGGAGCCGGAGGCCAGGCCCCGGACCGCGTTCCATTGACGCGGATGCACGTCAATTCAACGAACGTTCAATGGTATTTGAGCGATCGTTGAAATACAACTGTATGATCGTCGGCGGTTCATAATGCAGCGGATGACCAGGAGATCGCATTGCGTAAGCCGGAACTGAA
>Ga0299913_10005992_pt1 | contig 10475 bp, 10 predicted proteins | sample RVTome_9_FD_201360 | JGI IMG/M metagenome (GOLD analysis project Ga0299913, IMG submission 201360) | Soil microbial communities from uranium-contaminated site in the Upper Colorado River Basin, Wyoming, United States - RVT155D38 (version 2) ... | reverse complement strand
CGTCACCGTGCTCGGAGGGGACGCGCTTCCGGTGGTGGAGATCATCCCCGGCGGGGAGATCTACGACTACGAAGCGAAGTACACGCCGGGCCGCTCACGGTACGTGGTCCCTGCCGAGCTCGAATCCGAACAGACCGAAGAGATCCAGCGCCTCGCCATGCGCGCCTTCGAGGCGCTGCGCCAGGAATCGGTCAGCCGGATCGATTTTCGTCGCCATCCGGACGGCTCGTTCTGGTGCCTCGAGGCGAACAGCCTGCCAGGCATGACGGCCACCAGCCTCGTGCCGAAAGCCGCCGCCGCCGCCGGAATGGCGTTCCCCGAACTTTGCGACCTGGTCGCCCGTGGGGCGCGCCGGCGCACGGCGGGCGGCGGGACGCGCTCCACGCCGGGACACTAGCATGGGACTGGCCGACCGGATGTACGACGAGCGCCCGGGCCGTGGCAGTGACGGCCGGGGCGGCGGATGGGGCGGACGCGGCGGGTTCGGCGGCGGGCCGTTCGCCGGGCACCTGACACCGTGGGTCGGCCGCCTGCTGACCGCGAACTTCGCGGTATGGCTGGTCATGGCGCTCGGTATCCTGCCGGCGCGCGTCGCCGACGACCTGTTCGGGTTCTCCGTCGCCACCGTGCTGACCCGGCCCTGGTCGCCCCTGACGTACATGTTCGTTCACGGAGATTTCATGCACGTCCTGTTCAACATGCTGGGCGTGTTCTTCTTCGGCCCGCCTCTCGAACGCGAGATGGGCGGCACGGCGTTCATCCGCTACTACCTGATCTGCGGGGTCGGAGCCGCGCTCACCGCCGTGTTGCTTGTCGGGCTGATCGGCACGCCGCTCGTGATCGGCGCCTCGGGTGCCGTGTTCGGGGTGATGCTCGCGTTCGCCTGGAAGTGGCCGGACGCCCCCATCTACATCTGGGGGCTCCTGCCGGTGAAGGCGAAGTGGATGGTCGGAGTCCTCGGGCTGGGCGCTCTGTGGGCGACCATGCGGGCCGGTCCGGGTGGCGCCGTCGCGCACTGGGCGCACCTCGGCGGCCTGGTGACCGGGATCGTCTACCTGAGGTACGGCGGCCGGCTGGCCGCCCGGTTCCGCGCCGTGCGGCGGCGCAGGCGGCGCCCCCGGCGGGACACGGTCAGCCGGGAGATCGGTTCCGGCCGGCGGCGCGGCCGCCCGGCGGGCGATGATCTCGACGAAGTGGACCGCATCCTCGACAAGATCCGGGAACACGGAATCGACGCCCTCAGCGCCGCCGAACAGGCGTTCCTCGACGAGATGAGCCGGGACTATCGCTCGCGGCCCGGCGGCCCGGCCTGACGGCTCCACGGCCGCCCGGCGATCGGCTTTCGATCCGACCATCTGCCGTCTATCATTCCTGCCCGTCCCGACGCGGGGACGGGTCATCGGGCCCGGACGAAAGGAGGTGACGCGGGATGGCTTCCGAATACGATACATCGAACATCCGAAACATCGCGCTTGTCGGCCACGGCGGGAGCGGCAAGACGACGCTCGTCGACGCCATCTGCTACATCGCGGGAACGACCGGCCGCCGCGGATCCGTCGAGAACGGAACCGCCCACACGGACTACACCGACGAAGAGACAGCCCACGGGATCTCGATCAATCTGGCCGTCGCGCGGGCCGAGTGGATGGGCACGAAGCTCAATCTGATCGACACCCCCGGCTACCTGGATTTTTTCGGCGAGGTGGAGGCGGCGATGCGCGTGGCTGACGGCGCCCTCGTGGTCGTGAGCGCGACCGACGGCGTCGAGGTCGGGACCGAGCGCGTGTGGTCGGCGGCGTCGGCGCGCGGAATCCCGCGCATGCTGTTCGTCGGCATGATGGACCGCGACAACGCGTCGTTCGAGAAGACGTTCGAGCAGATCAGGCAGGGCCTGGCCGGCGAGGCGATCCCGGTCGAAGTGCCGATCGGTTCCGGCCCGTCGTATCGAGGCATCGTCAACCTGTTTTCCAACAAGGCGCATATCTACAGGGGCGGCGGTCGCGGCGAGTATGAGGAGACCGACATTCCCGAAGAGTTGCTCGATGACGTCGCGCGCTGGCGCGAGCAGTTGATCGAGACGATCGCGACGACCGACGACGAGCTCCTCGAGGCCTACCTCGAGGGCGAGGAGCTCGACCGGCAGCGCGTGATCGAGGCGATGTCGGCCGCCATGCTGCGCGGCGAGCTGCACCCCGTATTCTGCGGCTCGGCCGAATCGGCCAACGGGGTCCGGGCCGTGATGAATAAGCTCGTCGAGCTGCTGCCGTCCCCGGCGGACGCTCCGCCGGAGCTCGCCGAATCGGGCGGTGAGGCGGTCGAGCTGCCTGCCGGGGACGATGCTCCGTTCACGGCCCTCGTCTTCAAGACGACCCAGGAGCCGCGCGTCGGCGAGCTCAGCTACTTCCGCGTGTTTTCCGGTAGCGTGACGAGCGGCCAGACCGTCGACAATCCGAAGCATGGGGTCAGCGAACGACTGTCGCATCTCGGCATTCCCGATGCGGCCGATCGGCAGGACGTCGGGCGGCTGCACGCCGGCGACATCGGCGTGGTCGCGAAGCTGAAGGACACCCATACGGGCGATACGCTGTGCGTCCAGGGCCGGCGCCTGGTGCTCGAAGGCATCGAGTTTCCCAGCCCGGACATCGCGATCGCGCTCCGCGTCGCCTCGCGGGGCGACGAGGACAAGCTGGGCAACGGGCTCAGTCGCCTGCAGGAGGAGGATCCTACCTTCGCCGCCGCCTACGACTCGGAGCTGCAGCAGACGATCGCCCGTGGCCTCGGCGAGCTGCACCTCACGGTAGCGCTCGAGAAGCTGGCCCGGAAGTTCGGCGTGAAGGTCGAGACCGAGCGTCCGAGGGTCCCGTATAGAGAGACGATCACGCGCAGCGCCGAGGGACAGGGACGGTACAAGAAGCAGAGCGGCGGTCGCGGACAGTACGGCGATTGCTGGATCCGCCTCAAGCCGCTCGGCAACGGCGACGGGTACGAGTTCATCGACTCGATCGTCGGCGGGGCGATCCCCGGCAAGTACGTGCCGGCAGTGGACAAGGGCATCCGCGAAGCCGCTCGGCGGGGCATCCTGGCCGGGTATCCGCTGGTCGGGTTTTCCGCCGAGTGCTTCGACGGCTCCTATCACTCGGTCGACAGCTCGGAGCAGGCGTTCAAGGTGGCCGGCTCGCTCGCCCTGCAGAAGGTGGCGAAGCAGGCGGGGCCCATCCTGCTGGAACCGATCGTCACGGTGACGGTGCGGACGCCCGGCGACTACATGGGCGAGGTGATCGGCGACCTCAACCAGCGGCGAGGCCGGATCCTGGGAATCGACACGGATGGGCACTGGCAGGAAGTGAAGGCGCACGTTCCGCTGGCGGAGCTGTACAAGTATTCGGCTGCGCTGCGTTCGTTGACGCACGGCAAGGGACACCACACGCGGGATGCATCGGGCTACGAGCCCGTGCCGCACGACGTGACGAAGAAGATCATCGCGAGCGACGAGGGATAATGGCCGGGCACAGCAAATGGTCGAAGATCAAGCGGCAGAAAGCCGCCGACGACAAAGTGAAGGGCCGCCTGTTCAGCAAGCTCGGCCGCGAGATCGCGGTCGCGGCTCGCGAGGGCGGTGGTGACGCCGACTTCAACCCCCGGCTGCGCACGGCGATCGACGCGGCGAAGGCCGAGAACATGCCGGCCGTCAACATCGAACGGGCGATCAAGCGAGGTACGGGCGATCTGCCCGGCATGGCCTACGAGGAGGCGGTGTACGAGGGCTACGGCCCCGGCGGCGCCGCCCTGTACATCGAGTGCGTGACCGACAACACGAATCGCACGGTGGCCGAGCTGCGGCATTTGATCGACAAAGCCGGCGGCAACCTTGGCACGGCCGGCTCGGTGGCGTGGATGTTCGAGCGCAAGGGGCAGATCTACGTCGACGCCGAGCCCTATGACGAAGTGAGCCTGCTCGAGGCCGTGCTCGGTGCCGGCGCCGACGACCTCGCGACGGAGGACGGCACCCACGTGGTGTCCGCCCCGGTGCAAGCCTTTCACGCCGTGCAGGGCGCCCTGGCGGAGCGGGGGATCGAGATCGAGCGCGCGGAGCTCGCGATGATCCCGGCCACCACGATCCCCGTGCAGGGCGGCGACGCCGCCCGGTTGCTGCGCCTCGTGAGCGCGATCGAGGATCACGACGACGTGATGAACCTGTTCACGAACTTCGAGGTCGACGACGCGGTGCTCGAGACGCTGGGGGCGGAGTGACGCGGATTACGGCGCCGGACGGCCGGCCGATCCGCGGGCCCTGATGCGGGTTCTCGGGATCGATCCGGGCGCGGCCGCCACGGGATACGGCATCGTCGAGGCGCGCGGGCGGCGGTATCGCCTGCTGGAGTGCGGGGTGGTCCGCACTTCGCCGGACGAAGCGCTGTCCGTCCGTCTCGCGACGATTCACGAGGGGGTGCTCGAGGTCATCGAGCGCCACGCGCCCGACTGCCTGGCCGTCGAGGGCGTGTTCTACCGGAAGAACGCCCGGACGGCCGTGATTCTCGCACACGCGCGTGGCGCCGCCATGCTCGCAGGGTCCCTGCGAGGCCTGCCGGTGCTCGAGTACCCGCCGGCCGAGATCAAGAACTCCGTGGTGGGCAGCGGCCGCGCCACGAAGGTCCAGGTCGGCTACATGGTCCAGAAGCTGCTGGAGCTGGCCGAGACGCCGAGCCCGGCCGACGCGGCCGACGGCTGCGCCGTGGCGCTGTGCCACCTGCTGACGGGCACGGGTGCCGTGGCAGAGCGTCAGGCCGCCCTTTGATCAGCCGCGTTCGAGGCGTGATCGCGTCGGTACGGCCGAACCGCGTCGAGCTGACGACCGATTCGGGCGTCACCTACGAGTTGCTCGTGCCGGCCGGCGTGGTCGGCTCGGTGGGCGAGCCGGGCGACGAGGTCGAGCTCCACGCCGCTCTCGTGGCCCGCGAGGACGCGCTCGAGCTGTTCGGCTTCGCCTCGGGGCGCGATCGCGAGCTTTTCCTGCGGTTGCAGGGCGCCTCCGGAGTCGGGCCGCGTCTCGCGCTGGCGATTCTCGGGACGCTCCCGGCCGGCCGGATCGTCTCGGCCATCCGGGAGCGCGACCATCAGGCCCTGCAACTGGTCAGCGGCATCGGGCGCAAGACGGCCGAGCGAATCGCCCTCGAGCTGGCCGACAAGCTCGACGACCTCGGCGCCGTCGCGGTCGCCGGCGCCGAGGCGCGTTTCGATGGCGGCGCGCTCGTCGCCCTGCGCGCGCTCGGCTACTCGGCCCGCGAGAGCGATAACGCCCTCGCCGCGGCGCGACGCGAGCTGTCGGGCGAGAGCCCCGACACCGAAGAGCTCATCCGCACGGCCCTGCGGCTTCTCTAGAAGAAACGGGACATGAGCGAGAGAACCGAAATCACCACGCCACGACCGCTGAGCGGCGAGAGGTCGCTGGATCTGACGTTGCGCCCCGCCAGCCTCGACGAGTTCGTGGGCCAGGAGAAGGTGAAGGAATCGCTCGACATCTACATCCGTGCGGCCCTGCAGCGCGAGGAGGCGCTCGATCACACCCTGTTCTTCGGCCCGCCGGGCCTCGGCAAGACGACCCTCGCCTTCCTGATGGCGCAGGAGCTCGGGGTGGACATCAAGATCACTTCGGGCCCTGTCCTCGAGAAGCCCGGCGACCTGGCCGCCCTGCTCACGAACCTCGAGCGCCGCGACATCCTGTTCATCGACGAGATCCATCGCCTGCGTCCCGTGATCGAGGAATACCTGTACCCCGCGATGGAGGACTACCGGATCGAGATCCGGCTGTCGGAGGGGGCGCGGGCGCAGACCGTGTCGATGAAGATCGAGCGCTTCACCCTGATCGGTGCGACGACCCGGTTCGGCCTGCTGACGGCGCCGATGCGGGCCCGGTTCGGGGTGGTCGAGCGGCTCGGCTACTATCCGACCGACGAGCTCGTCCGGATCGTCGATCGCTCCGCCGGCATCCTCGACGTGCCGACGACGGCCGAGGGGGCCGCCGAGATCGCCCGCCGCTCGCGCGGGACGCCGCGCATCGCGAACCGCCTGCTGCGGCGCGTGCGCGACTACGCGGAGGTCAAGGCATCGGGCACGATCGACGGCGAGGTGGCGCGCGCCGCTCTCGAGATGCTGAACGTAGACGAGTACGGCCTGGACGAGATGGACGCCCGCATCCTCAAGGCGATCATCGAGAACTTCGACGGTGGACCCGTGGGCCTGACGTCGCTTGCCGTGGCCGTGGGCGAGGATACGTCGACCCTCGAGGAGGTCTACGAACCCTACCTGATCCAGAACGGCTACCTGCAGCGGACGACGCGCGGCCGGGTCGCCAGCGCCCGGGCCTACCGGCGGTTCGGGTACGAGCTGCCCGCCGGGGCCCCACAGCCGACGCTGTTCGGTGAGGGTGACTGACGCCCGCCCGGCGCGCGGTGCGGACGGCTCCCGGACTTCGGACTACGAGTACGACCTCCCGTCCGAGCTCGTCGCGACCCGTCCGGCCGCCCGGCGTGACGCCAGCCGCCTGCTGGTCCTCAAGCCCGACGGCGGACTCGAGGACCGGACATTTCCGGCGCTCCGTGAGTACCTGGCGCCGGGCGACGCCCTGGTGCTGAACGACACGCGGGTGTTTCCCGCCCGGCTCACCGGCCACAAGCCCACGGGTGCGCCGGCCGAGATCCTGCTCGTCCGGCCACTCGAGGAGGCCGGCTGCTGGGAAGCGCTCGTCCGGCCCGGCGGCAAGCTGAAACCCGGCCGTGTGGTCGACATCGCCCCCGGCTTTCGCGTGCTGATCGAGGATTCGGCGCCCGGCGGCGGCCGCGTCGTAAGGCTCGAGAGCGATGAGGGCGTCGATCCGTGGCTTCTCGTCGAGCGGCACGGCCGCATCCCTCTCCCCCCTTACATCGATCGCGAGGCCGACGCCGCCGACGCCGAGCGCTACCAGACGGTGTACGCCGCTCATCGGGGCAGTGTCGCGGCGCCCACGGCGGGCCTCCACTTCACGACGGAGCTGCTGCGGTGCATCGAGGCGGCCGGCGTCCGCCTCGTCCGCGTCACCCTGCACGTCGGCATCGGCACGTTCCGGCCCGTCGACGCCGGGCGACCCGCGGACCACGAGCTGCACGCCGAGCGCTGGGCCGTGTCGGCGGCCGCGGCGGACGCGCTCAGCGAGGTGCGGGCGGCCGGAGGGCGCGTGTGGGCCGCGGGGACGACGGCGGTGCGCACGCTCGAGACGGCCTGTTCCGCGGACGGCCGCTTCGCGGCGGGCGAGGGCTGGACGGACCTGTTCATCCTGCCCGGCTACGAATTCCGGGCCGTCGACGCGCTGCTGACGAACTTCCACCTTCCCCGCTCGAGCCTCCTCATGCTGGTGGCGGCGTTCGCGGGCCGCGAGCGCGTGCTGGCGGCCTACCGTCACGCGGTGGAGCGGCGCTACCGGTTCTATTCGTACGGGGACGCGATGGTGGTCCCGTGAGCGGCGCGTTCACGCTCGAGGGCGGGAGCGGCGGTGCGCGCGCGGGCACGCTCCGCCTGCGCAACGGCGACGTCCCGACGCCCTGCTTCATGCCGGTGGGCACGGTCGGCACGGTGAAGTTCCTCACGCCCGAAGACCTGCTCGGCGCCGGCGCCTCGATCATCCTCGGCAACACGTATCACCTGTATCTCCGCCCGGGCGTCGAAGTGCTGGAGGCCGCCGGTGGACTGGGGCCGTTCATGCACTGGGACGGCCCGATCCTCACCGATTCGGGCGGCTTCCAGGTGTTCTCCCTTTCGAAGCTCAACCGGATCGAGGAGAAGGGCGCGACCTTCCGCAGCCACATCGACGGCTCCGAGCACCTGCTCACGCCCGAGAAGGCCGTCGACGTCCAGGCCGTGATCGGCTCCGACGTGATGATGGCACTCGACGTCTGCCCACCCGGCGAGGCCGACCGAACGATGGCCCGCGACGCCATGGAGCGCACCCTCCGCTGGCTGGTCCGCTGCCGCGACCGCCGTCTCGAGCGCCTGGCGGAGTCCGACTCGCGGGCCGGGCTGCTGTTCCCGATCGTGCAGGGCGCCTCGTACGAGGACCTGCGGCTCGAGTCGGCCCGCCGCACCCTCGACCTGGACGACTGGCCGGGCGTGGCGATCGGCGGCCTGTCGGTGGGCGAGCCGCGCGACGTGACCTATGCGATGCTCGAAGCCCTGCACCCGGCGCTGCCGGCGGATCGCCCGCGCTACGTGATGGGCGTGGGCTACCCCGAGGACCTCGTCGAATCGATCGCCCGGGGCGCCGACCTGTTCGACTGCGTCGCCCCGACGCGCAACGGCCGCAACGGCACGGCGTTCACTTCGGGCGGGCAGGTGAACGTGAAACGCGCGGCATTCGCGCGGGACTTCCGGCCGCTCGATCCGGACTGCGCCTGCGAGTGCTGCCGCAACTACACCCGGGCTTACCTCCGCCACCTCCTCGTATGCGGCGAGCTGCTCGGCCATCGACTGTTGTCGCTCCACAACGTGGCATTCATGGTCCGTCTCGGCCGCCGGGCACGCGAGGCCGTGCTGGCCGGCGAATTCCCGTCGTGGTCGGCCGACTGGCTGGAGCGATATCGCTCCGGAGCGATTAAACTACAGGATTGACGGAGGACCGCCGGAGGAGCCCGGCGGTTTCCCGACGCTACCCGGACTATCGAGGACACCCATGCTGATGCTGGCGCTGCAGGCGCAGGGCGCACCCGCGGGCCCGAATCCGTTGAGCACCATCGTGCTGTTCGGCGGGCTGTTCGCGATCTTCTACTTCCTGCTCATTCGACCCCAGAAGAAGCAGCAGCAGGCCCACCAGGAGATGGTGAAGACCTTGTCGCGCGGCGACGAGGTCGTCACGGTGGGCGGGATCGTGGGGGAGATCATCCACCTGGCCGACGACCGCGTCACGATCAAGACCGACAAGGACACACGGCTCGTGATCGACCGGTCGAAGATCGGCCAGCGGTTGTCCGGCAGGGAGTGACGGTGGTGATCCGGTCCCTGCGCTATTTCGGCGATCCCGTCCTGCGGAAGAAGTGCCGCGAAGTCGATGAGCTCGACGACGAGGTGCGGACGCTGATCGACGACCTGCTCGACACGATGTACGCCGAGGAGGGCATCGGGCTCGCGGCGCCCCAGGTGGGCGTGCCGCTCCGCGTGTTCGTCTACGACGTGCAGGATCCCGAGATCGAGCCCGGCGTCCTGATCAACCCGCGCATCGTCGAAGCGCAGGGGTCGGTGCGGGAATCCGAGGGCTGTCTCAGCATCCCCGGACTGACCGAGATCGTGGAGCGCTCGGCGAGCGTGGTGCTGGAAGGTCTGGACCGCGACGGCGAGCGGGTGCGCGTCGAGGCGGATGGCCTGCTGAGTCGCTGCCTGCAGCACGAGAGCGACCACCTCGACGGCGTGCTTTTCCTCGACCGCGTCAGTCCGCTCAAACGGAAGATGCTCCTCAAGAAATGGTCGCGTCAGGAAGAGGCGGAGGCCGGGACTCCGCGGCGCGCGGGCGGCCGGTGAGGGTCGGCACGTGAGGATCCTGTTCTGGGGCACGCCCGAGTTCGCCGTGCCCTCGCTGCGCGCCCTTCAGGAGGAGGGGCACCTGGTCGTCGCCGTCGTGACCCGTCCCGACCGGCCGGCCGGCCGCGGCCGGCACCTCCAGGCTTCGCCGGTCAAGCTCGAGGCCGAGTCCGAGGGTATCGAAGTTCTCGAGCCCGAGGACCCCGGTGCGCCCGCCTTCCTCGAGCGACTCGCCGCACTCGAGCCCGACCTCTCGATCGTCGTCGCCTACGGGGCGATTCTCTCCGAAGATGTCGTGAATCTTCCGCGGCTCGGCTCGATCAACGTCCACGCCTCGCTGCTCCCCGAGCTCCGCGGGGCGGGGCCGGTGAACTGGGCGATCATTCGCGGGCACGACCGCAGCGGCGTGACCGTGATGCGGATCGTGCCCGAGCTCGACGCGGGGCCGATTCTGTATCGCGTCGAATCGCGCTTCCCACCCGACGTGACGGCGGGCCAGCTCGGGCAGCAGCTGTCGGAAATCGGCGCGGCCGCCCTGGTCGAGGCCCTGGCGCAGATGGAGGCGGGGACGCTGCCCGAGGTCGACCAGGACCACGCGCGCGCCACATACGCCCCGAAGCTCGACCGCGAGACGGCCCGGCTCGACTGGACCCTGCCGGCCGAGGAGCTCGACCGCTGGATCCGCGGCTGTGACCCATGGCCTGCCGCGTGGACGATGCTCGACGGCGCCCCCGTGCAGCTTTACTCGCCGCGGACGGTAGAGGACGGCACCCGGCCCACCGGTTCGCCGGGCACGGTCGAGCAGGCCGATCCGAGACGGGGGCTGCGCGTGGCGACGGGCCGCGGGGTGCTCGAGATCGGCGAGGTGAAGCCGGCCGGGTCGGCTCGCATGGAGGCCACGGCTTGGATCGCGGGCCGGGGCGTGGCGACCGGCG
>Ga0299913_10005991_pt1 | contig 10475 bp, 8 predicted proteins | sample RVTome_9_FD_201360 | JGI IMG/M metagenome (GOLD analysis project Ga0299913, IMG submission 201360) | Soil microbial communities from uranium-contaminated site in the Upper Colorado River Basin, Wyoming, United States - RVT155D38 (version 2) ... | reverse complement strand
CGGGATCCTGCTCCTCGCCGTCTCCGTGGCGGGACTCGTGGTCGTCTCCATCGCCTTCGTCTGGGCCGCGCGGAAGGACGGCGAGGAGGACCGCGCGCTGCAGAAGCGCCTAGGCATCCGCCGCCGCACGCGCCTCGGCCGCTAGGGGGACCTACTGGGCTCCGCCGGCGCGGAGCGGCCCGTTGCTCTCGGCGAGCTCGACCAGAACAACGCCGAAAACACGGAGGGCCGACCGACGCAGCCGGCGGAGCCTCAGCCGCGCCGAGCGCCTCACACCGTGGAGGGGTCGGAGAGGCGCTCGGCGCGCCGGCGGCGGAGTCTGGCGCGGAACGCGTTCCACCGCTCGGAGTTGGGGGCGTACGTGCCGTACGCCTGCAGCGCACGGTAGGCGTCGAGCCCGCGCGCGACCTTCTCCTCGCTCCGCGTCCTCGCCACCTCGTTCGCCGTCAACGGATGCATGCTCATAGCTCCTCCTCTGGTTGCCACTCGATCCCGTCGGTGGAACAATCGGGTCGGGCGATGACGAGCGGATGACGGGCCGATGACGAGCGCGGGCACGCCTTCGTTCCGCCTGCTCGGGCCGCTCGAGGCAGAGGCAGACGGCCGGCCGGTCCCGCTCGGCGGACCGAAGCAACGGGCGCTGCTCGCGATCCTGCTCCTAAGCCCGAACGAGGTCCTACCGCGCGACCGGCTGATCGACGAGCTCTGGCACGATCACGCCCCCGAAAGCGCTGCGAACGCGCTGGCGGCTCTCGTCGCCCGCCTCCGCCGCGCGCTCCCGGCCGACACGGTCGTGACGCGGCCCGGCGGCTACGCCGTGCACGCCGAGCCGGAAGCGATTGACGTCTTCCGCTTCGAGCGCCTGGCGCGGGAGGGGCAACAGGCGCTCGCGCGCGGCGATCCGGCGCGGGCGGCCGAGCTCCTGCAAACGGCGTTGTCGTTGTGGCACGGGCCGCCGCTCGGCGACCTGCAGTACGAGCCGTTCGCCGCGTCGGTGGTGCTCCGGCTCGAGGAGCTGCGGCTGACGGCGGTCGAGAGCCGGATCGACGCCGAGCTCGCCCTCGGTCACCACACCGACGTCGTCGGCGAGCTGCGGTCGCTCGTCCTCGAGCACGCGCTGCGCGAGCGGCCGCGGGCGCAGCTGATGCTGGCGCTCTACGCGTCCGGACGGCAGGCGGAGGCGCTCGAGGTGTACCGCGAGACCCGCGAGCTCCTGCTCGACGAGCTCGGGATCGACCCCGACGGCACCCTCCAGGAACTCCACCAGGCGATCCTGCGGCAGGACGCGGGCCTCGTCGCCGCCGCGCCGGTGCCGGCCGTTGCGGACGCTCCGGTCGCGCCTTCGGCGGTGCGGCTCGAGGGCATGCGCCCGGTGACATCGCTCGCCGCGGCCGTGGTCGACCCGACCGTGGTCGACGGCAAGCTGACTCCGGCGGAGGCGGAGGCACTCCTCGGCGAGTGCACCGGGCTGATCCGGCGTGCCGTCGAGGCGTTCGGGGGCACCGTCCACGAGCGGGGGCGGAGTGGGATGCGCGCGTCCTTTGGGGCCGCCGCGGCGAACCGCGACGACCCCGACCGAGCGGCGCTGACGGCGCTGCGGGTGCTCGAAGGCGCGGCCTCGTTCGCGCAGGACGTCGACGCCGCCTGGGCCGTCTCGGGGCTCGCGGTGAGCGTCGGGGTCGAGCTCGGCTGGACGGACGGTGGCGACGCGCCGGCGGAGGCGGATGCCGCCCGTCTTTGCGAGGCGGCACCGCCGGGTCAGGCGCTGCTGGGCCCCGCCGTCGCACGCCGGATCTCGCGGCGCTTCGCGCTGGAGCCTCTGGAGGCGGCCTGGCGGCTCGTCGCCGCGCCGGCGCCGGAGGCGGAGGCGGTGGAGGGGGGCATCGGCCGGGAGGCCGAGCTCGCGGCTCTCGTCGACATCGCAGCCGAAGTCGCGGCGGGGAGAGGACGCATCGTCACGATCACCGGCGTGGCCGGCATCGGCAAGTCGCGCCTCGTCGCGGAGCTGCGGACGCGCCTCGGAGGCGACCTCACGTGGCTCGAGGGCCACTGCCTCTCTTACGGCGGGCTGACACCGCAGCCGTTCGCGGAGATCCTCTTCGGATGGCTCGCTGCGGAAACGGGCACGCCCGAGATCGCCCTCCGCACGAAGGCACGCGCCCGCCTCGGGGCGCTCCTCGGCGACGAGCTCGACGACGTGCTCGCGTCGCTCGACGGGCTTCTGGGACTACGGCGGGAGCCGCCCGCCGACGCGATGCCCGCCGCGTATGTCCGCTGGCTCGAAGCGCTCGCCGCGGAGGGGCCGGTGGTCCTCGTGCTCGAGGACACCCACTGGGCCGACCCGGCGACCCAGGAGCTCGCGGAAGCCGTGTTCGGCCTAACCGACCGCGCCGCGGTCGGCGTCGTACTGACGGAGGAGCCCGACGGGACGGAGGGGCCGAGCCTGCGGCTCCGCGCGTCCGAGCGCTACCCGCACCGGACGACGGAGGTCGCGCTCGCGCCGCTCGCTGCGGACGCCGCGGCGGCGCTCGTCGCGCGGCTCGCGGGCGACGACGTCGATGCCGCCGAGCGCGATGCACTGGTACGCGAGGCGGAAGGCAACCCGCTCTACCTCGAAGAGCTCGCGCGCGCGCTCGTCGAGGGCTCGCTGGAGGCCCGCGGGCGGACGTGGACGATCTCGCTGCGCTCGCCGGAGCTGTTGCCGCCGACGCTCGAGAACCTGCTCGTCGCGCGGATCGACCGGCTTGCCGCCGGCCCGCGCGCGCTCGCGCAGACGGCGGCCGCGCTCGGGCGCACGTTCCCCGTCCCCGTCTTGACGCACCTCGCCGGCGAGAGCGCGGCCGACGACCTCGCCGCGCTCTTCCGCACCGAGATCGTCCGCGAGGTCCGCCGCTACCCCGACTTCGAGTGCGCCTTCACCCACGGACTGCTCCAGCAGGCCGCGCTCGCCACGCTGACGCCCGTCGCCCGGCGCGACCTCTACGCCCGCGTCGCCGCCGCGTTCGAGGAGGTCTACCGCGCCTCCCTAGACGACCACCACGAGCGCCTCGCCCACTACCACGCGCAGAGCGGCAACCTGCCGCGGGCGCTGGAGTACGCGGAGCGGGCGCGCGGGCGCGCCTAACGCCCGCGGTCGAGCCACCAGTCCTCCGCGCGGTAGGAGACGCCGGCGAAGAAGGGGTGCGCGGGCACGCCGCGTACGGCGCGCCGGACCGCGATCACATTCGGGCTCTGGTAGAGCGGAATCACCGGCACGGCCTCCGCGAGCTTCCGGTCTGCGCTGTGGAGCACCTTCCCGCGCTCCGCCGGGTCCAGCAGCCGGGGGACCTGCTGCAGGTCGCGGTCGATCAACCTGCTGCAGTGGCCGGCGAAGTTGAGCTCCGAGGTGCACAGGAAGACGCCGCCGTCTGCGACCTCGCCCCCGGTACGGCTCCAGCCGACGAGCGCAAGATCGAACGCTCCACGTGCGAGGACGCCGCCAGGCCCGAACATGTTGCGCTGGGTGACGTACTCCGGCACGGCCTCCACCCCGATCCGGCGTAGGTGCGCCCGCACGAGCTCGAGCGTCCGCTGCCTCCGTTGCACACCCGCGTTCGTGACGAACCGGAGCGTCAGCCGCTCGCCGTCGCAGGCGCGGATCCCGTCGACGCCGCGGCGGCAGCCCGCGCGGTCGAGCAACCGCTCCGCCTCCGCCGGCCGGTAGGCGTACCTGCTCCAGCTCGCGCGATACGACCGCTCCGTCGCCAGGAAGAGGGCGCTCTCGAGCGGCCGCAGCCCCGGGGCGACGTCGCCGAAGAGGTCGCGCACGATTGCAACGCGGTCGATGCCGAAGGCGAGCGCCTGCCGGACGGCCTTCTCCCTCAGCGCCCGGTGGCCGCCCGCGCCGACCCGAATAGTCAGCTGCTCCCAGCTCAGCGCCCGGTCGTTGACGAGGATCCGGAAGTCCGGCTCCCGCCGGAGCTCCGTGACGATCTCCGGCCGGCCGCCGACGATCATCACGTCCGCCTGACCCGTACGGAGCGCTGCGAGTGGATCGGCGGGCACCCAGCGGAACAGGAGCCGGTCGAGATACGCCTTGCGCGCACCCCAGTAGGCGGGATTCCGAACGAGCGTCAGCTCCTTGCCGCGCTCCCACCGCTGCACGAGGAAGGGGCCGCTCCCGATCGGCCGGCCCGTCTTCGGGTTCTCGATCTCGTCGCGCCAGACCTGCGCGAAGTCCTCGCCCTCGAGCGCGTGCCGTGGCAGCACGGGGTCGAAGAGGCGCTGCCAGTCCGCCGTCGGGAGGCGGAACACCACCCGCACCGTCTTCGCGTCGACCTGCACGACGCGGCGGATGCGCCGCCACGCATCCTCGGGTCCGAGCTCCGAGGCGATCACCGTCCGGAACGTGAAGGCGAAGTCGCCCGCGGTCACCGGGGTGCCATCGCTCCACCGCGCCTGCGGGCGGATTCGGTACGTGACGGTGAACGGGTCGCGGGTGAACGTCGCCTCGGCGAGATCCGGCGCGTACGTCAGGTCCTCCCGCGGCTCGAACGCCCCCGCGAGCACCGTCCGCCAGATCGGGTCGGGGAACACGCCCTGCCTGCAGACGCCGCTGTACGGCCTGAGACAGGCCGGGGGCGAGGACGGCGAGCCGATCACGACCGCGCCGCCGAAGCGCGGTGCCGCCGCGGCGCCCGCACCGGGGACGAGCAGCAGCGCCGCGAGCGCCGCTAGCGCGACGTGTCGAGCCACCAGTCCTCCGCCTTGTAGGAGACGCGGCCGGAGAAGCCGTGCATGACGACGCCGCGCACCGTCCGCCGGACGACGACGACGTTCGGGGACTGGTAGATGGGGAGCACGGGGACGTCGAGCACGAGCTTCCGGTCGGCCTCGTTGAGGACGCGCGCGCGCAGCTCCGGGTCCAGCACGAGCGGCAGCTGCTGGAGCTCGCGGTTGACGAGCCTGCTGCAGTAGCCGCCGAAATTCGCCCTGCCGCCGCAGAGGAACTCCGTGCCGTCGTTGTTGACGGCGCCGCGCACGAAGGCGAAGAGGGCGATGTCGAAGTCGCCGCGGGGCAGGAGACCTCCCGCTCCGAGGAAGACGCGCTGGGTCGCGAACTCGGGCACAATCTCGATCCCGAGCGGGAGCAGCTGCTGCTGGACGAGCCGCGCCACCCGCTCGCGGCGCAGGTTCCCGACGGACGTCACGAATCGCAGCCGCATCCGGCCGCCGTCCTCGCAGACGCGGATGCCGTCGGCGCCGCGCGGGCAGCCGGCCTGCTCGAGCAGCCGGTTGGCCTCGGCAGGCCGGGAGCGGTAGCGGCTCCAGTTCGGCCGGTACGCCGGCTCCTGCCGGAAGACCAGCACGCTCTGGAGCGGCGGCACGGCGAGCCCGGAGCCGCGGAAGAGGTCGGCGGTGATCGCGCCGCGGTCGATCCCGTACGCGAGCGCGCGGCGGACGAGCTTGTTCGCGAGCGCTGGGTGCCCACCGCCGCGCACCCGGAACACCAGGTGCTCCCAGGCACCCGTCAGATCGTGGTCGAGGATCCGCAGCGCCGGGTTGCGCCGGAGCTCGGCGACGTCGTCGATCCGGCCGGCAACGTTGATCACGTCGACGTCGCCGCTCCGGGTCGCCGGAACCGGATCGCGGCGCCAGCGGTAGACGACCCGGTCGAGGTACGGGCGCCGCGGCCCCCACCAGTTGCGGTTTCGCACGAGCACGAGCTCCTTGCCGCGGTCCCAGCGCTGGACGACGAACGGGCCGCTGCCGATCGGCCGCCCGGTCTTCGGGTTGTCGATCGTGCCGCGCCAGGCCCGCGAGAAGTTCTCTCCGAGCAGCGCGTGGCGTGGCAGGACCGGGTCGAACAGCCCCTGCCAGCCGGCCGTCGGGGCGCGGAAGATCACGCGCACGGTCTTCCGGTCGACCGCCCAGATGCGGCGGATCCGCTGCCAGTCGCTCTCCAGCGGCTCGTCCTTGACGACCGTCTGGAAGGTGAAGACGAAGTCGCGGGCCGTCACCGGAACGCCGTCGCTCCACCGCGCCTCGGGGCGGATCCGGTAGGTGACGGTGAACGGGTCGCGCGCGATCGAGAAGTCGTCGACGAGGTCATTCTCGTAGGTGTAGTCCGGCCGCGGCTCGAAGGCGCCCGCCAGCACCTTCTGGACGACCAGGTCCGGCCCGAGGCCGACGAAGCACGAGCCCTCGTAGATGTTCAGGCAGACCGGCTCGTCGTTCGGCGTCCCGATCACGACGGTGCCGCCGAAGCGCGGCTCGGCGGCACCGCCGGCACCGCCGACGAGGACGAGCGAGGCAAGAGCGACGGCCGCGGCCCTCATCGCACGCTCACCCACACAGCGCCGGCGCCGGCCGCGAGCCGGTACGGCGTGTTGCCGAGCGCGATCGTGGCGACGACCTCGCCGGTCTTCGGGTCGAGCCGCACCACGGAGCGGCCGACCGAGCACGCCACCCAGACGGCGCCCTCGCCGACGGCGATGTCGACCGGGCCGTCGCACGCGGCGAAGCTCTCCGCATCGAGCGGCTCCGCGCGTCCGGAGACACGGACGCGCGTGACCGTGTCGTCGCCGAGGTTCGCGACCCAGACGGAGCCGTCGCCGATCGCGAGGGCGGACGGCTGCCGGCCGACGTTGTCGGTGCGGACGGGACGGGCAGTCGCCGCGTCGACCTCGATCAGGTCGTTCGTGCCGGCGTTGACGATCCAGAGGGAGTCCAGCCCGAACGCGAGATCGGTGTACGACGAGACGACCGCCACCTCCGAGGTGAAGAGGCCGGCCTCGTGGCCCAGCCGCACGGACCTCGCCGTCCGCGGCTCGATCCGGCCCAGCTCGCCGTCCTCGCACAGCAGCCACGCGTAGCCGCCGCCGAACGCGATTCCGGCGCGCGGCCGGCCGCAGGGGACATTCTCGTCCTCGAGCCCGGGCGTCGGGCGTCCGGCGTCGTCGCGGGCAGGGTCGATCCGCGCCACCTCGCCGAGCGCGCCCAGGGCGGCCCAGACGGAGCCGCCGCCGACGGCGAGGTCGGTGGGCGGCCCGCCGACGGCGATATTGCGGACGACGCGGCCGGCAAGCGGGTCGATCCGCGTCACGGTCTCGTCGCGCTGGTTCGCGACCCAGACGACGTTTTCGCCGACGGCGACGGCGCCGGGCTCGATTCCGACGGGGATCGCGGCGACGAGCCGGTTCGACTCCGGGTCGATCACGCCGACGGAGTTCGGCGGCACGGACGTCAGGCCCGGCGAGTCGCGCGTCGCCCAGACCGCGCCCGCGGCGATCGCGAGCGCGAGCGCGGCGGCGCCCGTGGCGAGCACGGGACGGCGCGAGCGCGCGGGCGCGGGCGCCTCGACTAGCCCCAGCGCCGCACGCACCGCCCCCACGAGAGCGCCCGCGGTCGCGTAGCGCCGCTCCGGCTCCTTCGCGAGCGCGCGTGCGAAGACGGCGTCGAGCGCACCCGGCAGCTCGGCGCGCCACTGGCTCGCCCGCTCCGGCTCGTCGTGCACGTGCGCCCAGAGCAGCGCCACGTCGGTCGCGCGCGGAAAGGGCGGCCGCCCGGTCAGGCCCTCGTAGAGCACGCAGGCGAGCGAGTAGAGATCCGCGGCCGGGCCGACGTCCGCGCCCGTGATCTGCTCGGGTGCGACGTAGTCGAGCGTGCCGACGACCTCGCCGGTGGCCGAGACGCCGCTCAGGGACCCGGTCCGCTTCGTCAGCCCGAAGTCGCCCAGATAGCAATGCTCGCGGCTGCCGGAGGTCGCGACGAGGATGTTCGACGGCTTCACGTCGCGATGGACGAGGCCACGCTCGTGCGCCGCGTCGAGCGCCTCCGCGACCTGCTCCAGCAGCGGCAGCACGAACGCCGCGTCGAGCGCGCCGTGCTCGCGCAGCAGCTTGCCGAGATCCGTCCCCTCGACGTAGCGCATCGCGAGGAACAGCGCACCGTCTGCCTCCCCTGCGGCGAAGATCGGCACGACGTGCGGATGGTCGAGCGAGGCCGCGATCCGCGACTCGCGCAGGAACCGCTCGCGAAAGCGGCCGTCCTCGGCCAGCTCGGTCGCGATCACCTTCAGCGCGACCCTCCGCCCCAACCCCTCCTCGACCGCGCGGTAGACCGCACCCATCCCGCCGCGGCCGATGAACGCCTCGACGTAGTAGCCGGCGAACTCGCTCCCGACGAGGACGTCGGAGCTGCGAGCGTTCATTTGGCAAGTGTGCCCGAGCCACGTGACAGATGCAACGTCCGTTTACAACGTGAGAACATGCCTCGGTGGACACCGCCCTCGGGATCCTGATCTTCGCCGTCTCCGCGGCGGGACTCGTGGTCGTCTCCATCGCCTTCGTCTGGGCCGCGCGCAAGGACGGCGAGGAGGACCGCGCGCTGCAGAAGCGGCTCGGGATCCGCCGCCGCACGCGCCTCGGCCGTTAGCGCCGACCGTCCGAGATCGACGAGAATCGGCGCGTGCGCGACGAGGCGCTTCGCACGTCCTGCTTCTCCCAGCTCGCGATCCTCTGCGCCGAGCTCGGCGACGACGTGCCGTACGCAGGAGGGCTCGATCGCGGCTTCACGTTCGCAGGCGCCCGCGTACCCTTCCTGAACCGGCAACAGGGCATCTTCCGCGCGGCAGCCCAACGCGGCCCGGCCGCGCTGTCCGTCCAGACCTCCGCCCGGTCTCCGTACGACGACCGGGAGACACCCGAGGGCTTCCTGGACGCCTACCGGGGCAGCGATCCGGACCATCGCGACAATCGCGCGCTCCGCGCTGCCCACGAGCTCGGTGTCCCGATCGCCTACTTCGTCGCGACGCGCCCCGGCCGGTACCGGCCCGTCTTCCCGTGTTTCGTGATCGCGGACGAGCCTTCGCTGCTGCACGTGCTGGTCCAGCCGGGTGGGTGGCGCGGGCCCCTGGACGAGCAGGAGCCGACGCCCGTCGCGGATCCGATCGAGCGGCGCTACCTCGTCCGGGAGACCAAGGTTCGGGTCCACCAGGCTCGCTTCCGCGGTCGCGTCCTCCCGGCCTATCGAGACCAGTGCGCGATCTGCCGCCTGAAGGAGATCCGGCTGCTCGACGCCGCGCACATCGTCGGCGACCTCGAGGAGCGCGGCGAGCCGACGATCAGCAACGGGATCAGCCTGTGCTCGATCCACCATCGCGCGTTCGACCAGGATCTCGTCGGCATCGACGCCGACTACACGGTACGGGTCTCGCGGCGCTTGCTGGACGACGAGGACGGCCCGATGCTCGCGCTGCTCAAGGCCTTCCACGCACAAGCGCTCGTGCTTCCGCGGACCGCGGCGCAGCGCCCCGACCGGGAGCGGCTCGCGACGCGGTTCGACCGGTTCCTCGCCCGATCCGAGTAGGACCCGCGCGCCGGCGCGGCCCATTGACGGCGCGTCGACTCGAACCGAGGATGGACTCGTCCGCAACGGCCGGGGGGTCTCTTGAGTCGATTCATCGCAACTGCAGCAGCGCTCTGCGCGCTCACGGTCGTCGCCACGACGGCGGCCGGAGCGGGCGACTTCAGCCACAGGGGCGTCGTCATCAGGGTCGTCGACGGCGACACGGTCGACGTCCGGCTCGCGAACGGCAAGCGGGAGCGCGTCCGCCTGATCGGGATCGACACGCCGGAGCGCGGCGCCTGCTTCGCCGCCCAGGCGACGCAGCGAGCGCGGACGCTCGCGCTCTCGAAGCCGGTCGTCCTGCGCGGCGACCGGACGCAGGACACGCGCGACCGGTACGGGCGCCTGCTCGCCTACGTCTGGATCCCGGGCGGCCGCGACCTCGGATACCAGCTGCTCGCCGGCGGCTTCGCCAAGGTCTACGTCTTCCGGAACGCCTTCCAGCGGCTGCCCGCGTACCGGAGCGCAGAGAGCGGCGCGAGGACCCGCACGGCCGGCGCGTGGAAGAGCTGCACGAAGATCCGCCCCGCCGTGCCGGCGCCTCCCTCCGGCGGGAACTGCCACTCGAGCTACTCGCCGTGCCTCCCGATCGTGGGCGACCTCGACTGCGCCGACGTGCGGCGGCTCGGCGTAGCGCCGGTACGCGTGCTCGGCTCCGACCCCTACCGGCTCGACGGCGACGACGACGGCTTCGGCTGCGAGTAGCGGCCTCGCTCCGTCCGCACCACGGGAATAGACTTGGCGTGCGGCCCTGCGGCGGCCGTGTCCCCACAGGAGGTGAACGGCCACTCGGCGCGACTGCGGCTCGCGATGACGGACTCGCACTACCACTCGCACGTCGACGACCCTGCGGCGGTCGGCCGGCGGCTCAGGGATGCCCGCCTCGCGGCGGGCTTCTCGCAGCGGCAGCTCTCGTTTCCAGGGTGCTCCGCCGCGTACATCTCGCGCCTCGAGGCGGGAGACCGCGTGCCGTCGCTGCAGTTGCTGCGCAAGCTCGCCGCGAAGCTCGGCGCGGACGAGCAGTACCTCGCCACCGGCATCGAGCGGATCGAGCAGGACCCGCCGGAAGTCGTGGCGGCAGAGGTCGA
>Ga0299913_10005990_pt1 | contig 10477 bp, 10 predicted proteins | sample RVTome_9_FD_201360 | JGI IMG/M metagenome (GOLD analysis project Ga0299913, IMG submission 201360) | Soil microbial communities from uranium-contaminated site in the Upper Colorado River Basin, Wyoming, United States - RVT155D38 (version 2) ... | reverse complement strand
CGGCGTCGTCGAGAGCGTGCTTGCGGGTGGCGTCGAACGGCAGGTAGCGGAGCGTCTCGATGACGACGGCGTCCTTCCGCACCGCCCGCTTCCAGCAGCCGGCCAGCTGGCCGTCGAGGACGATCATGTTGTTGAAGTTGGGGCGGTCGCCCGACTGCGCCCGCGCCGCGCCGGAGAGGTCGATCGTGGCCTTGCTGTCGGCGTAGGCGACGGTGTACTCGTCGTAGGCCTGCAGCAGATGCACGGTCGGGGACGGCGGCGCCGCGGGTGGCTCGGACGGGGCGAACCAGAATTCGAGCCCGTCGACGGTCATGCGCTCCAGTTGCGGTCCAGCCAGGTCCAGGCCGGTCCTGATGTCGGCCATGGTCAGGCTCGACCACCACCGGAAGTCCTTCACGGTGGCCGGTCCGTGGCTGGTGAAGTAGCGCAGCGTGAGCTCGGCCAGTGCCTCGTCCCGCTGCAGGCCGGGCACCTCGGGCGCCCGCTCGTCCAGCAGCGCGTAGGTGTGCTGCTTGCCGCGTAGCGCGCCGCTGCAGACGACGCCGTTCAGCTCGGCGTGCATCAGGATGTAACCGAGCCGGAAGCCGCCGGTGCCGATGCCGGCGTCGGCGAACACCGCCCTGAGCTCACTGCGGGTCAGCTGCCGGCCGCCCTCCAGGCTCTGGACCAGCAACCCTGTCGTCTTCGTCAGCTCCGGCTCGGCCAGCTCCAGCTGCCGGTAGTAGTACGCGTTGAGCGCGTGCACGCGAGGCGCCGTCAGCTCGAGCATCCACCGGATGTCGGCCGGGGTGACGAAGTGCCACGTCGGCCGCAGCACGTGCGTCCGCAGGATCGCGCCAGCCGCGAAGGCCTCGTCGATCGCGGCGTCGGTGGCCCCGACCATCCGTTGCCCCAGCGACCACTTCGCCGGCCCGTAGTCCTGCGACTGCACCGCGCCGAACCAGCGCACCACCTCCGCCGCACCGTCGAACGGACCCCCGTGCAACCGGGCGCTGTGCAGCCGCCGCAGCGCGATCTCGCTGTTCACAGGCCGACTGACTGGTAGAGGGCGCCGACCTCCGCGCGGTTGAGGGGGCGCATCGAACCCGGCCGCTGGTCGCCCATGCGGACCGGGCCGATCGCCGTGCGCACGAGGCGTTGCACGGGGTGGCCGACCGACTCGAGCAGCCGGCGCACGATGTGCTTGCGGCCCTCGTGCACCACCAGCTCGACCATGGCCCGGCCGGGGGTGGCGTCCACGACCTTGAACGAGTGCACCGCGACCGGCCCGTCCTCCAGCGTCACGCCGGCGCGCAGCCGCTTGCCGAGGTCGCGCGGCACCTGGCCGGGCACCTGCGCGAGGTAGGTCTTGAGCACCTCGTAGGACGGGTGCATCAGCCGGTGCGCGAGCTCCCCGTCGTTGGTCAGCAGCAGCAAGCCCTCGGTGTCCGCGTCCAACCGCCCGACGTGGAACAGCCGCTCGGACCGCCCCCGCACGTAGTCGCCGACGCACGGCCTGCCCTGCTCGTCGGACATGGTGGAGTGCACCCCGCGCGGCTTGTTCAGCGCGAGGTACACGAGGTCGTCGCGCAGCACGAGGCGGGAGCCGTCGACGTGGATCACGGCCGTCTGCGGGTCGACGCGCCGCCCAAGCTCGCGCACCACCACGCCGTTCACCTCGACGCGGCCGGCGGCGATCAGCTCCTCGGCGGCGCGGCGCGATGCCACCCCGGCCTTGGCCAGCACCTTCTGCAGCCGCACTCCCCGCGGGTCCACACCACCGTGCTCAGACATCGTCGATCGAGTCCACTTCCGGCAGCAGCGGCGCGATCGGCGGCAGTTCGTCGAGCCCGGAAAGGCCGAGCCGCTCCAGGAACAGCTCGGTGGTGCGGTACCGGATGCCGCCGGTGTCCGGATCGGTGCCCTGCTCCTCGATCAGCCCGCGGGCCAGCAGCGTGCGGATCACGCCGTCCACGTTCACCCCGCGCACCGCGGACACCCGCGAGCGGGTCACGGGCTGCCGGTAGGCGATCACCGCGAGGGTCTCCAGCGCCGCCCTGGTCAGCCGCGAGCGCTGCCCGTCGAGCAGCAGCCGCTCGACGAACGGCGCGTGCTCGTCGCGGGTGTAGAACCGCCAGCCCTCCCCCACCCGGCGCAGGTCGATGCCCCGCCCGCCGGTGGTGTAGCCGGCGGAGAGCCGGCGCAGCGCCTCGGTGACCCTGGCCACCGGCTGCTGCACGGCGTTGGCCAGCACGTCCTCGGGTGCCGGCGTGTCCACCACCAGCAGCAGCGACTCGAGCGCGGCCTCCAGCGCCCCGTCGTCGGTGAGGTCCGGCAGGTCCGACGGCTCGGGCGGCTCCTGCGGTTCGGGCACTTCGGCCAGCTCCGGCACTTCGGCCAGCCCGGGCACTTCGGTCAGCCCCGCCGGCTCGTCGCCCACCGGCTCACCGCCGGCCGGCTCGCGGCCCACGGGCGCACCGTCCACGGGCGCACCGCCCACAGGCTCGTCGCCCGCGGCGAGCTGCGCGCTGGTCTCGGTCACGACTCGTCCTCCTGATCGGCCGCGGCTGCGGCGCTCCCCTCCTGGGTACCACCCAGCCACCGCACGTGCAGCTCGCCGAGCGCGTCCACCTGGTCGAAGGCCACCGCGGCGTCGCGGTACAGGTCGAGCAGCGCGAGGAACCTGGCGACCACCTCCAGGGTGTGCTCGCAGTCGAACACCAGCTCGCGGAAGGTCGCCGTGCCCGTCCGCGACAGCCGCGCCCGCAGCAGCGCCGCGTGCTCTCGCACCGAGACCTGCACGGCGTGCAGGTGGGTCAGCGACACCATCGGCATCGGCCTCGGCAGGAACGCCGCGGCCGCGATCTCCGCGAACCGCTGCCTGTCCACCCCGAGCATGACCTCGGGCAGCAGCGCGGCGTACCGGTCCTCGATCGACACCGACCGCGGGTAGCGCCGCCGCGCGCTGGTCTCCAGCTCGGCGAACAGCGCGGCCACCTGCTTGTACGCGCGGTACTGCAGCAGCCGGGCGAACAGCAGGTCGCGCGCCTCCAGCAGCGCCAGGTCCTCGACGTCCTCGACGTCGGCCGACGGCAGCAGCCGGGCCGCCTTGAGGTCGAGCAGGGTCGCGGCGATCACCAGGAACTGGGTGATCTCGTCGAGCTCGGCGTCCTCGCCGAGCGCCCTGGTGTGCGCGATGAAGTCGTCGGTGACCTGGTGCAGCGCCACCTCGGTGACGTCCAGCTCGTGCTTGCTGATGAGCTGCAGCAGCAGATCGAAGGGCCCCTCGAAGTTGTCCAGCCGCACCGTGAACCGGCTGCGGACCAGCTCACCGGATTCGTCGACCACCGTCGCCAGGCTCACTAGCTGCTCATCAGGCGGCGGACCAGGACCGAGTCCTCGCCGTTCTCGTCGAGGTCCGCCAGCATCACCGCCACCGCCTCGCGCACGATCCGGCCGCGGTCCACCGGCAGCCCGTGCCGGGCCCGCAGCTGCAGCCTGGCCTGCTCCAGCGCCACCAGCTCGTCGCCCGACACGTACACGGTGATCTTCGCGTCGTGCTTCTGCCGGCCGGTGCCGATGCGTGCCGCATCCGGCGCGGCGTGGGCCGGGCCGGGCGGCGGCGGCGCCTGAGCCGGCGGCGCAGGCTCAATCTGCGCCTGCGGCGCGCTGGTCTGCCGGAACAGCTCGGCGGCGCCCGGCAGCTGGACGTGCCTGGTCACCGGGATATCACTTCTCTGGCCAACGCCCGGTACGCCTGCGAACCGGCGGAGCGCGGCGCCCACTGGGTGATCGGCTCGCCGGCGACCGTGGTCTCCGGGAAGCGCACCGTGCGGTTGATCACCGTGTCGAACACGACGTCGCCGAACGCCTCGACGACCCGCGCCATTACCTCCCTGGTGTGCAGCGTGCGCGGGTCGTACATGGTGGCCAGGATGCCGGTGATCTCCAGCTTCGGGTTGAGCCGCTCCCGCACCTTCTCGATGGTGTCGATCAGCAGCGCCACCCCGCGCAGGCTGAAGAACTCGCACTGCAGCGGGATGATCACGCCGTCGGAGCAGGCCAGGGCGTTGACCGTGAGCAGCCCGAGCGACGGCTGGCAGTCGATGAGGATGAAGTCGTACGCGTCGACCGTGGGCTGCAGCGTGCGGGCCAGGGTCTGCTCCCGGCCCACCTCGGTGACCAGCTGGATCTCGGCGGCCGACAGGTCGATGTTGCTCGGCAGCAGGTCCATGCCGTCCAGCGAGGTCTTCATGATCACCTCGCTCATCGAGGTGCCGCGCTCCATGATCAGGTTGTAGATCGTGCAGTCCAGCTGGTGCGGGGCCACCCCGAGCCCGACGGACAGCGCGCCCTGCGGGTCGAAGTCCACCAGCAGCACCTTGCGGCCGTACTCGGTGAGCGCGGCACCCAGGTTGATCGTCGAGGTGGTCTTGCCGACGCCGCCCTTCTGGTTGCACATCGCGAGGACCTTGGCGGGGCCGTGGCCGGTCAGCCGCGGCGGTGGCGGGATGAAGCGCTTCGGCCGGCCCGTCGGGCCGACGCTGTCGTCGGTGTCGAAGTCCTCTTCGGGTCCGGGACGAGCCGGGAGTCCCATGGGGCGCGGTGTCGACATGGCGCTAGGTCTCCTTCTCGACGTTTGTGCGCTCGGGGCAGAGTAGGCCTCGCGCCAGCCCGGCTCAACGCGCCCCGCCGTAGCGCGGCGCGCCGGGATTTCCGCGGGTTGCGCCGATGCCAGCCAGGCGCGGTCCACGTAGCCTCGAAGGTGTGGACGTGACGCCGAGCATCCCCCGCCCGCCGCGCAGGCCGCGAAGGAGCCAGCGCATCTGGCCGCCCAACACCGGCGCCGCCGCCACCGTCGCGTTCGGCTTCACCGGGCTGCTCTACGTCGTCGAGTTCCTCGACGTGACCCTGTACGCCGGGCGGCTGGACCTGTACGGCATCGTCCCGCGATCGCCGCACGGGTTGGACGGCGTGCTGTTCGCCCCGCTGCTGCACGCCGGGTGGGACCACCTGATGGCCAACACGGTGCCGGTGCTGGTGCTCGGGTTCCTCGCGATGGCTGGCGGCGGCCGGCAGTGGTTCACCGTGACCGCCACCATCTGGCTCGTCGGCGGCATCGGGGTGTGGCTGACGGGGGCGCCCGGCACGATCACCGTCGGCGCCTCCGGCGTGATCTTCGGCTGGTTGACGTTCCTGCTGATCCGCGGCTGGTTCAACCGCAGCATCATGCAGATCCTGCTCGGCATCGCCCTGTTCGTGTTCTGGGGCGGCATGCTGTGGGGCGTGCTGCCCGGCGCGGACGGCATCTCGTGGCAGGGCCACCTGTTCGGCGCCATCGGCGGGATCGTGGCCGCGTGGATGGTTGGTCAGGCCAGCCGGCCGGTCGGTGTGCCGCGCCGCACCGCCGTGCCCTAGCCCCGTGCGCGGGGATGCGCGGTGGCGTAGACCTCGCGCAGCGTGTCGACGGTGACGAGCGTGTACACCTGGGTCGTGGTGACCGAGGCATGGCCGAGCAGCTCCTGCACCACCCGCACGTCCGCGCCGCCCTCCAGCAGGTGGGTGGCGAAGGAGTGCCGCAGGGTGTGCGGTGACACGGTGGCGGTGATGCCGGCCCGCTCGGCCGCCTCCCGCAGCACCTGCCACGCGCTCTGCCTGGACAGCCGGCCGCCGCGGGCGTTCAGGAACAGCCCACCGGCCTTGTCGACGGTACCGCCGCGCCCGCGGGCCGCCAGCGCCGGCCTGGCCCGCACCAGGTAGGCGTCGAGCGCCGCCAGCGCGGGCCGGCCGATGGGCACCAGCCGCTGCTTGCCACCCTTGCCGGCCAGCAGCACCGTGCGCGCCTTGGCGTCCACGTCGTCGATGTCGAGCCCGACCGCCTCGGAGATCCGCGCGCCGGTGGAGTACAGCACCTCCAGTAGAGCGCGGTCGCGCAGGCCCTTGGCGTCGTCGGTGGTGCAGGCGTCGAGCAGGGCGAGCACCTCGCGCACCGGCAGCGCCTTCGGCAGCCGCTTCGGCGGGGCCGGCGGGCGCACCTCGCGCGCCGCGTCCATCGACGTCAGCCCCTCGCGGTAGGCGAAGCGGTGCAGCCCGCGGGTGGCCACCACCGCCCTGGCCGCCGAGGACGCGGCGAGCGGCGGCCCGCCGTAGCTGCCCTCCCGCAGCGCCGCGAGGAACGAGCTGACGTGCTGCTCGCACACCTGGTCCAGCTCGGTGACCCCGGCCCGGCTCAGGTGCTCGGTGTACCTGCGCAGGTCACGGGCGTAGGAGTCGAGGGTGTTGCGCGCGGTGCCCCGCTCGACCGCGAGGTGGTCCAGGTACGCCGAGAGCACCCTCCGCAGCCCCACCGGGACCTCGGGTGTCTGCAGCGCACTGGTCACCGGGTCAACGCCCGGCGCCTGCCGGCTGCTCGGCCATGGCGGTGCCGAGCGGCACGAACGGCAGATCGTGCGCCTCCGCCACCTCGGCGAGCACCACGTGCCCGCCGACCACGTTGACGCCCTTGGCCAGCGCGGGGTCGTCGTGCACGGCCTGCCGCAGCCCGCGGTCGGCCAGCGCGCACGCGTACGGCAGCGTCACGTTCGTCAACGCGTAGGTCGAGGTGTTCGGCACCGCGCCGGGCATGTTCGCCACGCAGTAGAACACCGACTCGTGCACCGGGAAGGTGGGATCGGCGTGGGTGGTCGGCTTCGAGTCGGCGAAGCAGCCGCCCTGGTCGATCGCGATGTCCACCAGCACCGAGCCCGGCCGCATGGCCGCGACCAGCTCGTTGGACACCAGCTTGGGTGCCTTCGCGCCGGGCACCAGCACCGCGCCGATCACGAGGTCCGCCCACAGGCAGGCCTTCTCCACCTCGTAGGTGTTGCTCATGATCGTCTGCAGGTGCCCGCGGTAGATGAAGTCGATCTGCCGCAGCCGGTTGATGTTGGTGTCCAGCACGACGACCTCGGCCTGCAGGCCGAGCGCGATGGTCGCCGCGTTCATCCCGGCGACGCCGGCGCCGATCACCGCGATCTTGCCGGCCGGCACGCCGGACACGCCGCCGAGCAGCACGCCACGGCCGCCCTGGGCCCGCTCCAGCGTGTGCGCGCCGACCTGCGGCGCCATCCGGCCGGCGACCTCGGACATGGGGGCGAGCAGCGGCAGCGTGCCGTCGGGCAGCTGCACGGTCTCGTAGGCCACGGCGCTGATCCCGGAGTCGGCGAGCGCCTGCGTGCACTCGCGGCTCGCGGCCAGGTGCAGGTAGGTGAACAGCACCTGGCCCGCGCGCATCCGGTGGTACTCCTCGGCGATCGGCTCCTTGACCTTCAGCACCAGGTCGGCCTCGGCCCATACGTCGTCGGCCGCCGGGATGATGCGCCCGCCGGCCGACTGGTACTCGGCGTCGGACAGCGCCGAGCCGGTGCCGGCGTCCTTCTCGATCAGCACCTCGTGTCCGCGGCGAACCAGCTCAAGGACCCCGGCCGGGGTGATCGCCACCCGGTACTCGTGGTTCTTCAGCTCGCGCGGTACTCCGACCTTCACGGATGCGCCTCCTCGGGCGTCCCTAACGGCCCCGCTTTCTGCCGGGCCAGAACTGAGGCTGACTCTAGTGGCGCGGGCGTGTCCCGGGTGCGGGTAACCCGCTCAGCCGCGCCGCCCAACGACTAACCTGCGCGCATGACGACCCCACCGGCTCCGCCGCCTGGCTCCGACCCCTACGGCTGGCCCCAGGACGTCCCGCCGCAGCACGAGGGTCAGGGCCAGGTCTGGTCCGAGCAGGGGCAGCCACCACCGGACGGCTACCCGCCACCCGGCTACCCACCGCAGGGCTATCCCGGCTACTACCCGGACCCGATGGCGCCCTACGGCTACGACCAGTACGGCCGGCCGTACTCGGACAAGCAGAAGCTGATCGCCGGGTTGCTGCAGATCCTGGTCGGCGGCCTGGGCATCGGCCGGTTCTACACCGGGCACACCGGCATCGGCATCGCGCAGATCGCCGTCACGTTCCTGACGTGCGGCATCGGCGCGCTGTGGGGCTTCGTCGACGGCATCCTGATCCTCGTCAACGGCGGCACCGACGCCCAGGGCCGTCCGCTGCGCGAGAACTGAGCCTTCAGGCCCTGGCTTGCCTGGGCCGCCCCGGCGGTCGGCCGGTCCCGCGTCGTCAGGCGCCGGCGGCCCGCGCCGCCCAGGCGGTCGGCCGGTCGATCCAGGCGGCGTCCGTCGGCCGCAGCTGTGCCGCACCGCTGCGCACGAGCCGGGCCGCGAGGATCCCGCCGACCGACGCGGCGTTGACCACCTCGCCGGCCAGCACCATGCGCACCGCCTCGTCCAGCGGGAACCACCGCACCACGAGGTCGGCCTCCTCGTCGCCCGTGCCGTCCAGGCGGCCGACCTCGGACAGCCCGCTGGCCAGGTACACCCGCACGGACTCGTCGGTAAAGCCGGGCGAGGCCGCCACGTCGACGAGCACGGCCCAGTCCCGCGCGCCGACCCCGGCCTCCTCGGCGAGCTCGCGTTGCGCGGTCACCACGGGGTCCTCGCCCGACACGTCCAGCAGCCCGGCCGGCAGCTCCCACAGCCGCCGCCGCAGCGGATGCCGGTACTGGTGGACCATCACCACCCGGTCGTCGTCGTCCAGCGCCGCCACGGACACCGCGCCGGGGTGCTCGACCACCTCGCGGACCGCGGTGCCGTCGCCGGGCATGGTGACCTCGTCGACGCGCAGCGCGAGGACCTTGCCGGTGTACTCGGTGCGGCTCGACACCACCTCGAAGGCGTGCCGCGTCACCTGACGGTCGCCTTCAGCTGGACAGGTCGCGTCACCTGACGGTCGCCTTCACCGGCAGTTCGACGGGCAGCCGGTCGGCCGCCCGGTAGTCCAGCGCGGCGCGGATGAACGCGGCGAACAGGGGGTGCGGCCTCGTCGGCCGGCTCTTCAGCTCAGGGTGCGCCTGGGTGGCGACGAAGAACGGGTGCACGTCGCGCGGCAGCTCGATGAACTCGACGAGGTGGCCGTCCGGCGACATCCCGGACAGGGCCAGCCCGGCCGCGGTGAGCTTCTCACGGTAGGCGTTGTTGACCTCGTAGCGGTGCCGGTGCCGCTCGGACACCTCGCGGCCGCCGTACGCCCTGGCGACCTGGCTGCCGGGGGTCAGCCTGGCCGGGTACGCCCCCAGCCGCATGGTGCCGCCCATGTCGCGCTCGCCGGCCACCACGTCGACCTGGTCGGCCATGGTGTGGATGACCGGGTGCGGGCACGTCGGGTCGAACTCGGAGGAGTTGGCGCCGGCGAGCCCGGCCAGCGACCTGGCCACGTCGATCACCATGCACTGCAGCCCGAGGCACAGGCCGAGCACCGGGATGCCGTTCTTGCGGGCGTGGTGGATCGCGCCGATCTTGCCCTCGATGCCCCGCACGCCGAAGCCGCCGGGGATGAGCACGCCGTCCACCCCGGCCAGGGCGGCGGCCGCGCCCACCTCGGTCTCGCAGTCGTCGGAGGTGACCCAGCGGATCTCCACCCTGGCCCGGTGCGCGAAGCCGCCGGCCCGCAGCGCCTCGGTGACCGACAGGTACGCGTCCGGCAGGTCCACGTACTTGCCGACCAGCGCGACCCGCACGGTGTCGGCCGGGTCGTGCACGCGCTCCAGCAGGTCGCCCCACACCGTCCAGTCCACGTCGCGGAACGGCAGCCCCAGCCGGCGGACGACGTAGGCGTCGAGCCCCTCGGCGTGCAGCACCTTGGGGATGTCGTAGATGGACGGCGCGTCCGGCGCGGCCACCACGCCGTCGATGTCCACGTCGCACATGAGCGCGATCTTGCGCTTGAGCCCCTCGGGGATCTCGCGGTCGGCGCGGCAGACGATGGCGTCGGGCTGGATGCCGATGTTGCGCAGCGCGGCAACCGAGTGCTGCGTCGGCTTGGTCTTCAGCTCGCCCGACGGTGCGAGGTACGGCACCAGCGAGACGTGCAGGAAGAAGCAGTTGTCCCGGCCCACGTCGTGGCGCACCTGCCGGCAGGCCTCCAGGAACGGCAGCGACTCGATGTCGCCGACCGTGCCGCCCACCTCGGTGATCACCACGTGCGGCGGGTTGCCGTCCTCGCCCGGCTCGGCCATCGACCTGATCCGCGCCTTGATCTCGTCGGTGATGTGCGGGATCACCTGCACGGTGTCGCCGAGGTACTCGCCGCGGCGCTCCTTGGCGATCACGGCCGAGTAGATCTGCCCGGTGGTCACGTTGGCGTTGCCGGACAGGTCGCGGTCGAGGAACCGCTCGTAGTGCCCGATGTCCAGGTCGGTCTCGGCGCCGTCCTCTGTGACGAACACCTCACCGTGCTGGAACGGGTTCATGGTGCCGGGATCCACGTTGAGGTATGGATCCAGCTTCTGCATGGTGACCCGAAGGCCACGCGCGGTGAGCAGCTGGCCGAGGCTGGACGCGGTCAGGCCCTTCCCGAGCGACGAGGCGACACCACCGGTGACGAAGACATGCTTGGTGTTTCGGATCTGCA
>Ga0299913_10005989_pt1 | contig 10477 bp, 11 predicted proteins | sample RVTome_9_FD_201360 | JGI IMG/M metagenome (GOLD analysis project Ga0299913, IMG submission 201360) | Soil microbial communities from uranium-contaminated site in the Upper Colorado River Basin, Wyoming, United States - RVT155D38 (version 2) ... | reverse complement strand
GGCGAGCGCAGCCCCCAGCGAAGCCACGGTGGTGGTCTTGGCGACGCCGCCCTTCTGGTTGGCGATCGCGAGCGTGGTGGTGGTCATCGGGTCCCATCATGCCCGACCGGCTTGCCCGGACGGTGCAGGCCCCTGAATGCTGGTCGGCATGTCGACCCCCGGAACCGCCCTCGTGACCGGCCCCACCGCCGGCATCGGCCTCGCCTTCGCCCACCAGCTCGCCGCGCGCGGGCACGACCTCGTGCTGGTCTCCCGCGACAACGATCGCCTCACCGAGGTGGCGGACGAGCTCGGTGACCGGCACGGCGTGTCCGCCGAGGTGCTGGCGGCCGACCTGGCCGACCGCGACGCCACCGCCCGGGTGGAGGCGCGGCTGGCCGACCGGGACCGTCCGGTGGAGCTGTTGGTCAACAACGCGGGCTTCGGCCTGAAGCGGCGGTTCCTGGACAACGACGTCGCCGCGGAGCAGCAGCTGCTCGACGTGCTGGTCACCGCCGTGCTCCGCCTCAGCCATGCGGCGCTGGGCCCGATGGTCGAACGCGGGTCGGGCGGCATCATCAACGTCTCGAGCATCGCGGCGTTCCTGCCGCGCGGCAGCTACGCGGCGGCCAAGGCGTGGGTGAACAGCTTCAGCGCCTGGGCGCATCAGGAGTACCGCCCACAGGGGGTGCGGGTGATGGCGCTGTGCCCGGGGTTCGTGAAGACCGAGTTCCACCCGCGGATGGACGTCTCCCGCGACTCGGCGCCGAGCTGGATGTGGCTCGAGCCGGACTACCTCGTGCGCACGGCGCTCGCGGACTTCGACCGCGGCCGGGCCATGTCGATCCCGAGTCGCCGCTACCAGGCGATCGCAGCCGTGAGCCGCGCCGTACCCCGGCCGCTGCTGCAGCGGGCGCAGCGCATCGGACGGGGCTAGGCCGCGCCCACCACCTCGGGCGTGGTCCGCCCGGATGCGTCGGCGGCGTCCCGGGCGGCGGCGAGCAGCCGCTCGTAGTGCGCCGGATCGGTGGTGTTGCAGCCGAGCGCGTGTCCGACCTTGCCCGTGCCGTGATGGTCGCTGGAGCCCGTGACCAGCAGGCCGAGCTCAGCCGCCAGCCCGCGCAGCTCGGCCCGGACCTGCGGGTCGTGGTCCTCGTGGTCGACCTCGAGCCCGGCGAGGCCGAGCTCCGCGAGCGCCCCGATGTCGTCGGGCGTCAGGGCGCTGCGGTGCAGCCTTCCCCACGGATGGGCCAGTACCGGCACGCCACCCGCGTCGCGAACCACCCGCACCATCTCGGGCAGCGGCGCGGCGTAGCGGTGGACGTACCCCGGACGGCCGGGGCTGAGCAGCCGGCGGAAGGCGTCGTCCCGGTCCCGCGCGTGCCCGGCCCGGACCAGCGCGTCGGCGATGTGCGGTCGCCCGGTGGCGGCGGTGCCGCCGGCGAGCCGGCGTACGTCGTCCTCGGTCACGTCGGCGATCCCCACCCTGTCGCGAAGTGCCTCGAGGATCCGCGGGACCCGGTCGTTGCGACCGCCGAGCACGCGATCGAGATGGGCCACCAGAGGCGGGTAGGTCGGGTCCGGGAGATAGGCCAGCAGATGCACGCTGCGCCGGCGCAGCTCGGTGCTGATCTCCATCCCGCGGACCAGCGTGATCCCCACGTCCCGGGCCGTCTCCGCCGCCTCCGCCCAGCCGGCACTCGTGTCGTGGTCGGTGAGCCCGAGCACGTCGAGCCCCGCCTGGTGGGCCGCCCGCACGAGCGCCGCCGGCGGGTCGCTGCCGTCGCTGACGCGGGAGTGGGTGTGGAGGTCGATGCGCACCCGTGCACCGTACTGGCTCACCAGGCCGGCGGGTTCCCTCCGAACGGCATCTCCAGCAACGGTGCCCCGAACGTCGAGACGTCGGCGAGGATCCACTCGTCGGCGAGCAGCAACATCGCCGACGCGGGCCGCAGGACCAGCCACAGCCAACGCCCGCGCGCCTCGCCGGCGAACACGCTGCGGTCCCAGGCGGGATCGGCGTCGCTGGTGGAGACCGGCCACAGCGGCACCGTCTGGGTATCGATCCGGACCCGCGCCGTGGGACGGCTCGTCGCGATCTCCGCCCCGGGGTCCGACTGCACGGTGCGGGCGCAACGGGCCCCGAGCCCGATGCCCGGCTCCTCGGCCACCAACAAGAGCTCGACCGGTCCGTCCTGCGGGGTCGGGCCGACCACGGCCGCGACGGTGGCGTGGGGCCGGCCGGGCTCGCCGACCACCCCGAAGTCGCACACCTGCCAGCCGGGACTGAGCGGCCAGGGGAGGTACGTCGGGAAGCCGGCCGACGCCGCGAGGTGCTGGCCGAAGCTCTCGTAGGAGGCAGCCGGCGGCCGCCACAACGGAGGCACCGGCCCGTGGTCGGCGCACACCCAACCGCCCGCGGACTCGGACACCGGGGCTGAGCAGCGCGGACAGCCAGCAGCGAGGGCCACGGGTCCCACGGTCGCCCCGGAGCGCTCCCGCGTCAAGGTCGGGCCCGGGAGCCCGTCACTCTCCCGGGGACCCCGGCCAGTTCTTGTCGGGCTGGGGGGTGGGGCGGCCGGGCTGCTCGCCACCGCGCTCCTCGAGGTAGCTGTTCTTCGGCACCATGACCTTGCGGCGGAAGATGCACACGACCTTGCCGTCCTGGTTGTAGCCGATCGTCTCCACGTGCACCACGCCGCGGTCGTCCTTGCTCTTCGACTCCCACTTGTCGAGGACGGTGGTCTCGCCGTACAGCGTGTCGCCGTGGAAGGTGGGGGCGACATGGCGCAGCGACTCGATCTCGAGGTTGGCGATCGCCTTCCCGGAGATGTCGGGGACGCTCATCCCGAGCAGGATCGAGTAGACGTAGTTGCCGACCACGACGTTCCTGCCGAACTGGGTGGTCTCCCCGGCATAGTTGACGTCCAGGTGCAGCGGGTGGTGGTTCATCGTGAGGAGGCAGAACATGTGGTCGTCGAACTCGGTGACCGTCTTGCCCGGCCAGTGCCTGTAGGTCGCCCCGACCTCGAACTCCTCGTAGCTGCGGCCGAACTGCATGCGCGTCTCCTGCGGTCGTCACGGTTGTCGACGACACATCTTGCCGGATGGGCGGGCGGCCCGGAACGCGCATCCGCGGTGGGCTTGCTCACCCTCGCGGGTCAGGACCCGCCTCCTCCGGCCTTGCGCCGGTGCACCTTCGGGGTGGCTCCGCCGGCCACCTCTGGCCCGTGCGCCTTGCCCTCCCCGTGTCCCTTGCCGTCGGCCTCGCTGGGATGGCTCGCCCGGTTCTTGGCATCCAGCGCTTCGCGCATCCGTGCCTTCAGGTCGGCGTTCGGGTCGTTGGCGTCCGTCATGGTGCCTCCTCGCGTCGGACCTCCACCATGGCATCTCAGCCCGCCGGGACCAACCGACTTTCACTCCGACCTCAGACGCGATCGGCGAACCGCTCGGGGATCCGGACGACCGGGTTGGTGGCGGTCGCCTTCATCTGCCCGAGCCCGATGGCCCGGTGCAGCCGACCCTTGTGGCGTACGACGTCTGCGACCAGGTCCGCGGTCACGCGGAACTCCAGGACCTTCGCGGGATCGACGTCGGACATCCTGTCCAGCACGGCCAGTGCGGGATCGGCTCCCTCGCTCCAGTTGGTGCGCGCCGCCCGGCCGTCCATCTCCACCAGCGCGCGTCGGTGCTCCGCCGAGGACCTCAGCAGGTCGCGGTCGGCGAACTTCGCGTGGAACAGGAAGAGGTCGGGATGCACCGCGAACGGGCTGCGGATGCCATGGGACGCCCAGCCCCAGGCGGCCGGCACCCGCTTGAGCGCCGGCTTGCACATGAGCGACAGGAACGTCGCGAGCCCGCGCTGGGCGAGCAGCGGCTGGTCGGGGCGCAGCCCGGGCTCCGTGGGGTGGTGGAGGACGTTCAGCCCGACCGCGCCGAAGACCGGCGGGTCGGGGTTCGCGGTGACGAAGTCCGCCAGGGTCTCGTGCTTCGCGGGGTCGGCGACCAGGAACTCGTCGGCGTCGGCGAACAGCACCGCCTCGTGCACCTCGAGCAGGCCGGCCGCGAGCGCGCTCACCAGGCGCATCCGGGTGCCCTCGAAGGAGGACCCGTCCCGCAGCGGGGGGATCCGCACCACCGGGCAGGGCAGGTCGTCGGTGGACCCGTCGGAGGAGTTGTCGTCGATCACCAGCAGTCGCTCGGGAGAGCCGCACTCGCGGCTGTAGTGCGCGATCCACCGCGGCAGCCAGAACGCTTCGTCGCGCACCATCGTCACGGCCGCGACGCGCGCCTGCTCAGCCATCGGCACGACCGGGGGCCACCCCGCTGGCCTTGAACGGGTGGGGGCCATGGCCCTCACCGAGCGTCTCCCGGAAGGTCGCCATCATCCGTGGCGTGCTCCGCCCGGTGACGAACCTGGCAAGCCCCTCGAGCTCGGGCCCGGAGACCGCCTCGTCGGGATCCGTGAGGTGCTCGTAGCGGACGTCGTACACCCGGTCGGGGCGGGTCTCGCGCAGGAACGCCTGGATCTCCTCGACCCGGGCCAGCGCCCGGGCCACCTCCTCCTCCTCGACGTTCTTCCAGAACCCGGAGGCCGCGACCTGCGCGTGCTCGCGGGTGTTGAGGAGGTAGCGGGCGCCGGGGAACACCTCGTCGAACCAGCCGAAGAAGCCCTCGGTCTCGTCCGGCTCGATGCGGTGCCAGAGCACCTCCTTGAACCCCAGCCGGCGCAGCCTGGGCCGCTTCCTGGGGCCGATGAGCTGGCCGACCACGAGGTCACGGGCCGAGCGCACGAACGCATCCCGCTCGACCCCGGCCAGGCCGTAGAAGGCGGACGAGGCGCGACGTACGCCGTGCTGGGCGTGCGCCTCCTTGAACCGGAGCGCCTCGCTCATCGCGCGGTAGAGCGACAGCACGTAGAAGCCGTTCTCACCGCGCATCAGCGTGCCCGGAAGCGAGTTGACCAGCCCCTGCAGCAGCGTGGACCCGGACCGGCCATAGGTGACCACGAAGACGTAGTCGAGCTCCTCGGGGGGCGGCGTCGCCTTGACCGGGCGTCGCACCGCCGCCCTCACGCGGTCCCTCCCTTGCCCGCTGCGTCGATCTCGCGGAGCCGGCGGATCGAGAAGTTGATCAGCGTCTCGATCGCCGCCTCGGCGATCTCGGCGTCCCCCACCGGCGGCAGCGGCGCACAGTCCTCCGGGCCGGGGACCAGCGTCTCGAGGTCGCCGTGCACGGCGTACCCGTCGGCTCGCAGACCCGCGACGTGGCCCTCAGCCACCTCGCGCACCCATCCGAGCTGCTCGGGGGGCAGCGGGATCCGGGCACTCGCCTTCCGCGCGAGCACCTTGCGGGCCAGCGTGCCCCGCACTGCGCGGCGGTACTCCCCGGCGTAGTCGGCGAGCCGGTCGCCGAGCTGTGCGTTGAGCCGCCGCAGCACCTCCGCCTCGACGAAGCCGTAGGACTGGTTGATGTCGCCGGCACCGGACCGGTCGAGGACGGCCGGGTCGCAGCCCACGACCTCGCCGAAGCTGCGGAACACCAGGTCCGCGTCCACCGAGGCGGGCGGGACCGGGATCAGGTGGACCCGCGACGGGTCCAGGCCGGCGCCCCACCGGCGGCTGATCCCGAGCAGGTCCTGGCGCAGCCAGAACCGCTCGGCGAAGTGGCCCTCGCGGCGGCGTACCGCGTCGAGGAACTCCGGATAGGGCTGGGTGAGCCGCTCCTTGAGGAACTGCTGCCACTCCGAGGGCAGCTGCCGCGTCCAGTCCCGAGCCGTGACGATCACGTGGAGGTCCAGGTCGGCGGCCACCACCGCCTCCCCGAACGCCTTGATCGCGGAGGGCGGCGCGTCGGCGAGGTCCTCGTTGCTCATCACGAGGCGGTCGCCGGGGGTCTTGCGCAGCCGCCGGGTCAGCCTGGCCATCGCCCCGGACGGATCTGCGTCCGGGTCGTATCCCCGTGAGGGGGCCCAGCCCAGGGGCCCGACCACCCGCTTCACGTGGGCCTCTCGACCCGGGTAGGGCACGCCGATCCCGGCGTCCGCCAACGCGTCGGTGGACCGCCACAGGGACGCCTGCAGCGTCGAGGTGCCGGTCTTGCTGGACCCGACGTGGAGGAAGAGCGTGCGTGCGCTCATGCGTCCCTTCTCACTCCTTGTAGTCCTCCAGCAGCCGGCGTCCGATGATCATGCGCTGGATGTCGGCGGTGCCCTCCCCGATCAACAGCATCGGAGCCTCGCGGTAGAGGCGCTCGATCTCGTACTCCTTGGAGAAACCGTAGCCGCCGTGGATCCGGAAGGAGTCCTCGACCACCTCGGCGCAGTACTCGCTGGCGAGGTACTTCGCCATCCCTGCCTCGAGGTCGTTGCGCTCGCCGGCGTCCTTCATGCGGGCCGCGCGGACCATCATCGCGTGGGCGGCCTCGACCTTGGTGGCCATCTCGGCGAGCCTGAACAGCACCGCCTGGTGGTGGGCGATCTTCTTGCCGAACGTCTCGCGCTGCTGGGCGTAGCGGATGCCGAGCTCGAACGCCCGGTTCGCGACGCCCACGGCCCGGGACGCCACGTTCACACGGCCGACCTCGACGCCGTCCATCATGATGTAGAAGCCCTTGCCGGGCTCGCCTCCGAGGATCTTGTCGGCGCCGATCCGGTAGTCCTCGAAGATCAGCTCGGTCGTGTCGACCCCCTTGTAGCCCATCTTCTCGATCTTGCCCGGGATCGTGAGGCCCGGCTCGACCTCGCCGAAGCCCGGCGTCTTCTCGACCAGGAACGTGGTCATGTTCTTGTAGACCGACTCCTCACCCTCGTCGGTCTTCACCAGCACCGCCACCAGCGTGGAGCTGCCGCCGTTGGTCAGCCACATCTTCTGGCCGTTGATGAGGTAGGTGACGCCGTCACCGGCGTCCTCCTGCCGGACGGCCTTGGTCTTGATGGCGCTGACGTCGGAGCCGCAGCCGGGCTCGGACATCGAGAACGCGCCCCGCACGTCACCGGTGGCCATCCGCGGCAGGTAGTGCTGCTTCTGCTCGTCGGTGCCGTGCTGCATGAGCATGTACGCCACGATGAAGTGGGTGTTGATGATGCCCGAGACGGACATCCACCCACGGGCGATCTCCTCGACGACCAGCGCGTAGGTGAGCAGGGACTCGCCGAGGCCGCCGTACTCCTCGGGGATCATGAGCCCGAAGATCCCGAGCTCCTTCAGCCCCTCGACGATCTCGGTGGGGTACTCGTCGGCGTGCTCGAGCTCGGTGGCGACCGGGAGGATCTTCTCGTCCACGAACTGCCGGACGGTCTTGACGATCTCTTCCTGGATGTCGGTGAGACCATCGGTCTCGCAGAGGCGGCCCATGCGCACTCCCTCATCTCGTCGGTGGTCTGTCAGGTGGCGCGGGGGATGCTACCCACTCGTAGGCGTGGTCACCGCTTCGTCTCGCGGACCATGTAGGCCAGCGCCCGCACCGCCGCCTTCAGCATGTCGTCGGTGGACACCTTCGGCGGCGGTGTTCCCTTCACCGGATGGGCCTTCAGCTCGTCCAGGTCTCCGACGACCTGCAGGTCCATCGACCGCAGGCCCTCGATCATCTGGTTCGCACGCGGCCCGATCCAGCGGGCGGTGTAGCCCAGTGTGGGCTCCTCCTTGCGCCAGGCGGCCATCCCGTCCTGCGCGAGCCCCGCCTTGACCACTTCCATGTAGTCCTCGAGCAGGAAGTCCTCGCCGAGCTCCTCGTTCAGCAGCTGCAGGACGTTCGTCGACGCCGCACCCAGGGAGGTGTTGGACCGGGCCCCGAACTCGAACGGCTCGGGATCCAGGCCGGCGACCGAGCAGAACCGCTCCCAGAGCAGCGTCGGCGGGGCGCCCGGGGGTGGGACCGTGATGAGGTAGAAGTTCTCGTTGCCGACCACCCGCCGCCACTTGCCGGCGATGGGTACGGCGGCCAGCTGGCGCCAGAAGCGGTAGCCGGGACCGCCCTCCTGCTCGGCGCCGGAGCGGACCAGGTCGAGATAGGACTCCCAGTCCCACACCACGCCGTTCTTCATCTTCTCCTGCCACATGGCAGGGATGTTGCGGCCGAGGTCGCGGACCGTCAGGACGACATCCACATGGGCGGGCGCAAGCGCCTCGACGATCCGGCGGATGTTCACCGGTCGCGCGGCGGCGAGGTACTCCATGGAGATGATCGCCGTGCCCTCATGGGACCGGATCTCCTCGACCATCGCGTCCCACGCGCCCTCGGACCCGCGCACGCGGTCGCCGTCACGCTGCATCCCGAGGAAGTCGGAGATGCCCAGGACGTGGCGTCGCCAGGTCCCACCCGGGAAGATGTGGCCCTGCCGGGCGAGCTCGTCCTGGTTGCTGATGAGCGTCTGCTGGATGAACGTCGTCCCGGACTTCATGCAGCCGACATGGAGCACCACCCGCTGTGCCATTGACTCTCCTGCCACCTCTGCTTCACGACGCCACCGGCATGCCCCTTATCGGTCCAGCCTAGTGCCCGGCCCCCGCCGAGGGTCCGGGTGACTCCCCCGTCATGGCCGAGCGGATCACCGTCGCGAGTGACTGGACGCGTGCGTCGAGGTCTGAGGGGTCCGCGCCCACCGCGGGCGGGAGCTCGACGCCCTTCTCCATGGCGTAGTCCGCGATGCCGGTCTCCGCCGCAGCCAGCGCCCGCCACACCCCCTCGAGGGAGGGCTCGGTGACGGCCTGGGCGAGGTCGGCGGGCGGGTCGGCGGGCAGGTCTGCCTCCGGACTGCCGACCACCTGGATGCCGCTCACTGCGGACCGGGTCTCGGCGTTGACCGAGGCGGCGAAGGCCGCCCCGGCGGCGTCCAGCTCCGGCCGGGACTCCGTGGACCGCAGCGCGAGCAGGTGCCGGCGGCCCAGGTGACGCATGACCGGGCGGTAGCGGGCCACCGGCACCGTGGAGAGCCCAGCGCCGTTCAGGCGGCGCAACAGGTCGCAGGACTCATAGCCGAGGCGTGGGTTCTCGAAGTCCGCCTCCCCGAAGGTCGCCTCCCCGCGACCGATCCCGGCCACCGACAGGAAGCGCCACCACACCTCGTCGGGCGGGGCCTGCTGGCTCGGGTGCGGGACCGTCACGACCGTGATCCGCTCCTCCCCCACCACCGAGCGCCACACCTCGAGCATCCGGGAGATGTGCTGGGTGCGCTCGAAGGCCCGCGCGGCGGGCGACGGGGTACGACGGTCGCGTCGCGCCGCGTCGTCCGCCAGGTCTCCCATGAACTCCGACCACGAGAGGACCCCGCGGTTGCGGCACAGGCTCTGCCACTGGGAGGGCAGCGCGGCCGCGGCGTCGCGGACCGTGAGCACGACGTGCACGTCCATCCCGGCCAGGCTGTCGACGATCCGCCTGGCGCCCGCCTCGTGGGCGAACGAGAGGAACTCCATGGAGAGGATGGTGCCCCTGGCGGCATGCCGACGGGCCCTCCGCACGACCCGGTCCCAGGTGGGCCATTCGGGCGCGAGCGGCGCACCGTTGAGGGCGAGGATCTCCCGGACCCCGGTCACCAGCGGCCCCTGCGCGGGCACGAACCACCCGTGCTCGCCCAGCAGCTCCCGGTGTCCCTGGAGCATGCCCTGCAGGTAGGTGGTGGCCGTCTTCATCGCGCCGATGTGCAGGATCACGCCCTGCCGACCGGCGGCCGCAGCGGCCGAGCCGCTCAGTCCGCCTCCCAGGTCGGGCTGCCGGTGCCGAGTCGGTCGGGGTGGTTCTCCTCGGTGGTGACGGTCACGACCTTCCCGGAGCGGGTGCGGTAGCTCGACTTCGTCGTGGTGTACGCGTTCCGGGTGTAGGTGTCGGAGTTCCACATCATGTCGAAGTTGGTGACGTAGCGGCGGCGGAGGTTGGACCCGTGCATCGTGGTGATGATCTCGTCACCCCACTGGCCCCGGTTGCTCCAGTTCGACGATCCGGTGAAGACCATGTCGACCCGCTTCCCGCCGTACTTCCCGTTGAGGGTGAGGTACTTGTGGTGGGTGTAGCGCTCGACGTCGCCGTCGCCGTTGTAGTCGAAGCCGGTGGAGCGCAGCGGGATGCGGCCACGGGGGGTGACCTCGCCCAGCATCTTCTTCACGTGCCAGCCCATGAGGCCGTAGATCACCTTGAAGTCGCAGCCGTCGGCGTGCATCTGCCGGATCTTCTCGGCGATGTACTCCCCGCGATTGCCCTGCATCGTGTGCATCGAGAGCTTCAGGTGGGAGCGTCGCATCCCGTTGTCCGTGTCGTAGGTGCAGTCGACCTTCTTGAGGATGTTCAGGACCGGGTCGTTGTTCGCGGTCGATCGGCGGGGGAACACCCGCGTGAAGTGCTGGCTGGTGATGGCGTTGCACCGCCAGTCCCGCGCCCTTCCGCAGAAGGTCTGGAACGGCTGGTTGGACTCGTAGTCGTTGCGCATGTCGTCGAACAGCCGCCGGAACTTCTCGTAGGCCCGGTTGTTGCTCCGGACCGTGGCGAGGTCGTTCCACTGCCACTT
>Ga0299913_10005988_pt1 | contig 10478 bp, 8 predicted proteins | sample RVTome_9_FD_201360 | JGI IMG/M metagenome (GOLD analysis project Ga0299913, IMG submission 201360) | Soil microbial communities from uranium-contaminated site in the Upper Colorado River Basin, Wyoming, United States - RVT155D38 (version 2) ... | reverse complement strand
GAAGGACGCCGGGTGAAGGGTCTCCCGGAGCTCGTGATGCAGCGCGGGAACGTCCTCGTCGAGCACGGTGAGTTCCACGGGAAGGAAGGGCAGGGGACGTTCCTGCCGAGGAGCAGGATCTCCACGTGACCGTCGACGTCGAACGACTCCGCCGCCTTCCCCTCTTCGGTGAGCTCGACCATCACGACCTGTCGACGATCGCCCTCCATGTCGGGGAGACGGAGGTGCCCGAGGGACACGTCCTGTTCGAACAGGGCTCCATCCCGTACGAGATGTTCGTGATCGAGGAAGGCACGGCGGAGGTGACGAGGGACGGGGCCGCCGTAGGCTCCATCGGGCCCGGCGATGTCGTCGGCGAGATCGCGCTCGTGCGGTTCCAGCGCCGGATGGCGACGGTTCGGGTCACGTCGCCGATCCGGGCCGTCACGGTGAGCGCGGACGACCTCCAGGTGATCGAGGAGGAGATGCCCGATATCGCGCGACAGCTGCGGTCGATCATGGCGGCGCGCGAGCGAGCGATCGCGGAGCCGCCGGAGGACTGAGGATGGCCGGGGACGTATCGAGGGACCCCCACACACCGAGCGGATCGACGGGGAGAGGCTCTCCCACGCAGGGATCGGGGCGTGACCTCCTCGGTCGAGATGCGGAGTCGGACGCGTCCTGGGTCATCAAGGAGGTGCACGGGCGGGTCCGCGAGTTCCTTCCGGCGGATCGCAGGCGGTCGGTCGCTGCCCTCGCCGGCGTCGGGGCGGGCACGGTCGCTGTTCGAACGGAGCCTCGAGGTGGCGAAAGTCGCAAGGTACGCGGGCGGAGACGATCGGGAAGCGGGCGGCGCGCAGTGAGGTGGGAGGATCCCGCCGATGGCCTCGCGATCAAGCAGGACAGGGAGCACGACTGAGGTCAGCCGGTCAGCTCAGGACGGTCGGGAGCACCTAACCGATCACTCTTCACGGGATCTTCACGGAGATTCCTCGGATCTCCAGGTTTCGGAGGGGATCGACGGGGTAAGCATCGCCCAACGGCGTCCGGCTCCTCCGGCCGGGCCCGTCCTCAGATAGGCGTGGTGTCGGAGGGTAACGGGGAACCCACCCCCTTCCCGGGACCCTCCGACCCGCATCTCCGGCCCCTTCCCGCCCATCTTCGAGTCGTGGACTTTTCGGTTTCCTCGAGGGGTCTCGACCGGTCTCGGCTACGCTGAGCACTCTTCTCGGAAGGGGATGGGGATGAACGTGCGCGTCGCGGGAAGGCTGCTCGCCCTCGGGTCGATGGCGCTCCTGCTCGCCGGATGCTTCAAGGTCAACATGGACGTCGAGGTGTCCCCCGAGAACACCGTCTCCGGGTCCGCGATCATCGCCGTGGATGAAAGCCTGATCGAGCTGAGCGGACAGAGCGCGGACCAACTGTTCGAAGACATGAACATGTCCGATCTGCCCGCCGGTGCGCAGGTGGAGCCCTACGAGGAGGACGGGTTCATCGGGCAGCGGATCACGTTCGACGAGGTGTCGCTCGAGGACTTCAGAGGGGAGAACACCCTGTCGGGTGGCGCCGCCGGCGATGAACTGGACATCGTGCGGAGGGGTGATGAGTTCCTCGTCAGCGGTTCGATCGACATGAGCGGACAGGATTTCACCGGGACGGAGATCCCCGAGGAGTTCATGGACAACTTCGAGTTCCGGGTCTCGATCACGTTCCCCGGAGAGGTGAAGTCCGCGACCGGCGACATCGACGGCAACACGGTGACGTGGGAGCCCACGATCGGCGAGAACACGAAGGTCGAGGCGGTGGCGAGCGCGATCCCATCGAAGAGCTCACCGCTCCTGATGATCCTGCTGATCGCCGCCGGCGCGCTCGTCCTGGGCGCAGTCGTCTACCTGCTCACCCATCGCAAGGCGCCTGTACCGGTCGGCCCCGTCGGCGACACGACGACGATGCCGATCGAAGCGATGCCGCCGATGCCCGGAGGTCCCTCGGATCCCGTGGAGCCCGTCGAGCAGCCCCCGGGCGGCCCCGAAAACCCCGTGGCACCGGTAGAACCGCCGCCGCCGGCAGGCACCGCGAGCACGGTGGACCCGGTGCCCGATCCCCCCGAAGCGCCGGGGGCCGCCGTGCCTCCCGAGGATGAACCTCCGCCTCCGGCCTGATCGCTTCCGATCGACGGATACCGGTGTCGGCGTCCGGCGCGACCTTCGACTGCCCCGGGACGTTCGCCGACGTGGACGCCCCCACCGCGTGCCCTGTCGGACATAGGGACAATGTGCGACTACTGTCAGAGTTCGCAGTCACAACAATGACTAGCGACGAAAAGTCGCCGACTACCTGCGACAACAGACTGAGGTCCCGGTGTGCGTGCGGGCCCGCGCCTGATCGTTTGCCGAACGGGTTGCACTGCATCGAAATCCCTCACGGACCGTAGTCCTATGTGCCCCGATAAAGATGTCGTGAAGATCGTCTGAATCGCGGGCGGAGCCGTCGGATGTTTCTGTAGCCTCGTCGCATCCGGAGACTCCCACTCGTCGTGGTGGTCGTCGCCGTGCTCGTTGCGGGGATGTCTTCTACAGCCCACGCCGACGACCTCCCCAACCGAGACAAGATGCTGAACCTCCTGAACCAGACCCGGCGGAACCACGACCTCCGCGCGTTCCGCCTGAACGCCGCGCTCTCGCACGACGCCTGGCTGCATTCGAAGCGGATGGCGGAGCGCAATCAGCTCTTCCACACCTACAACCTGTACGACACGGTGCGCGCCTACTCCCCGTCGACGTGGGGCGAGAACGTCGGGAAGGCTTCCTTCTTGACTCGGGTTCGGACCCTCTGGATGCACAGCAGCGGGCACCGAGCCAACATCTTGAAGGCGCGCTTCCGGAGGATCGGGATCGGCGTCGTGAAGGCCCGGGGCTATGTCTGGGTAACGGCGATCTTCTACGGCGGGTGAGCGCGCCTCAGGAGACGAGCGAGCGGAGCTGGCGGAGGGCGACCGTGAGCTGCGAGAGATCGGTGACTCCCTCCATCGCGAGCGACCGCATGAACCGCTCCACCCGCCCGTAGGCAGCCTTCCGATCCTCGAGGAACGCCTCGACCGCCTCGTCGATGGGCCGGCCCCCCGCGAGCTCGAGCACGGTCTCGATGATCTGCCGTCGGATCGTGTACAAGTCGTCCTCCATCGAATGGATGGCCCATCGCTGCCAGCGGGTCTTCCCGGGCTGCTCCGCCAGCCGCTGCTCCAGCCAATCGATGTCGAACCGCTCGCCGAGCAGGAAGAACCCCCGAGCAACCTCGAGCACGGGGCGACCTGTGGCCCGAGCGACCGAGATGATGTCCGGTCCGTGCACCAGCTCGTCCTGGAACACGTGTCGCCTCGCGAGCTCCGCCGGAACGCCCTCGGCGATCAAACGCGTCGCTTCTCGTTCCCGTTGCTCGCGCCATGCCTCGGGCCCGATCTGCTCGATCACGGACGACAGCTCACGGAACGCCGATCTGGTGTGCTCGACCGCCTCTCCGAGCCGGAGGTCGGGGACGCGGACGAGGTTCCATCGCGCGGTCGATTCGACGAGACGGTCGACCGCCGACATCAGCTCGTTCTGGATCTCCGGGTCGATCTTGCCATCAAGCGACTCGATGTCGTCCCACCGAGGCACCGCGCCGACCACGTCGCGCGCGATCCTGAAAGCTCGGACCACTTCCGCCGGCGTGGCCCCGGTCTCCGCGACCAGCCGCGACACGAACGTGACACCTTGCGAGTTCACGACGTCGTTCGAGACGATCGTGGCGATCAGCTCGCGGCGCAGCGGATGCTGCCCGAGCAACGCCGGGAAGCCTTCGACGATCTTCTCGGGGAAGTAGCGCTTCAGATCCTGCTCGAGGTACCGCGAGTCCGGGAGGTCGGCCTCCAGGATGTCGCGCTTGATCGAGCGCTTGGAGTACGCCACGAGGAGTGCGAGCTCCGGACGGGTGAGACCCTCGCCGCGTCCCCGGCGCTCTGCCATCTCGTCCGACGTCGGCAGGAATTCGACGGCCCGATCCAGCTCGCCTTCGGCCTCCAGCTGGAGCATCAGATCCTCGCATGCCTCGTTCCGCTCGGGGGCCACTGCCACCTCTTGGGACAGGATCTGCGCCTGGAGGTAGTTGTCGTAGAGCACGCGACGAACGACGTCGTCCGTGCAGGCCTGCAGAAGGACGTTGCGCTCGTCGGTGGTGAGATCACCGCTCTCGATCGCGAGTCCCAGGAGGATCTTCAGGTTCACCTCGCGGTCGGATGTGTCCACACCCGCCGAATTGTCGATGAAGTCCGTGTTGAGCCGACCCCCGGAGAGCGCGTACTCGATCCTGCCTCGCTGCGTGAAGCCGAGGTTGCCGCCTTCTCCCACCACCCGGGCGCGCACCTGGTTGCCGTTGATCCGTACCGGGTCGTTCGCGCGGTCGCCGACCTCGGTATGACCTTCCTTCGACGCCTTCACGTAGGTGCCGATGCCGCCGTTCCACAGCAGGTCGACCGGCGCTTGCAGCACCCACCGGATCACGTCAGCCGGCGTCATCTCCGCGGGCGCGTCGTCGGGGATCGCCAGGACCGTTCGCACCTCCGGCGAGAGCGTCACCCATTTCGCGGACCGGTCGATCACGTCGGCGCCCTCGGACAGGATCGATCGGTCGTAGTCACCCCACGACGATCCGGAGGTCTCGAACAGGCGCTTCCGCTCCGCGAACGACGTGGCCGGGTCGGGGTCGGGATCGAGGAAGACATGGCGATGATCGAATGCAGCGAGCAATCGAAGCCTGCGTGTGTAGAGCATCCCGTTGCCGAACACGTCTCCCGACATGTCGCCGATGCCCGCGACCGTGAACGGGTGCTCGGCGGGGTCGATGCCCAGCTCGCGGAAGTGCCGTTTCACCGATTCCCAGACGCCCCTCGCCGTGATGCCGAGCACTTTGTGGTCGTATCCGTGCGACCCACCCGAGGCGAAGGCGTCGCCGAGCCAGAAGCCGTACCGCCTGCTCACCTCGTTCGCGGTATCGGAGAGCGCCGCGGTTCCCTTGTCGGCCGCCACGACCAGGTACGGGTCGGGGCCGTCCATGACGCGGACCCCTTCCGGGTGCACGACCTCGCCCTTCACCAGGTTGTCGGTGACGTCGAGGAGGCCCTCCATGAACGTGACGTATTGCGTGGCCACCTCTTCCTTCAACCGCTCCGGCTCGACCGCCGTCCGCTTCAGCACGAATCCACCCTTGGACCCGTCCGGCACGATGATGGCGTTCTTCACCTTCTGGGCCTTCATGAGCCCCAGCACCTCGGTGCGGAAGTCCTCCCGCCGGTCCGACCACCGGATCCCGCCCCGGGAGACCATCCCGGCACGGAGGTGGATGGCCTCCACCTGGGTCGAGTAGACCCACACCTCGTAGAGCGGGGTGGGCTTGGGCATCTCGGGAACGCGCTCGGACAGGAGCTTGAAGCTCAGACACGGACGGTCCGGCAGGTACACGTTCGTCCGCACGATCGCCTCGATCGTCCCGAGGAGCTGCCGAAGGATGTTGTCCTGATCCAACGACGCGACGCCGCGCAGGTCCTGGTGGATCGCCTGACGGATCTCGTCGACCTCCTCCTCGGTGGCAGAGCGGACCGGGTCGAACTTCGCTTCGAACATCCGTGCCAGGCGCTCGGCGATGGACGGATACGCCGCCATCGCGTCGTTTCGGTAGTTCTCCGTGTATCGCGCGGAGACCCGCATCCGATAGTTCCCGAGTGCCCGGAGGATCCTGATCTCCCACCACGTGAGCGAGCTCAGCGTCACGAGACGGTTCAGCGAGTCCGAGTCGCATTCCCCGCGCCAGACCGCCGCGATCGTGTCGGTGACGCGCTCGGCGGCCTCTCCCAGCTCCAGGACCGCGCCACGCGAGTCGAGCACGCCGAAGTCGTGGATGTACGCGCGACCCTCGCCCTCGATCGCCGTCGGCACCTCCTCGACGACGCGGAGCCCGAGCGCCTCGAGGATCGGCATGAAGTCGGAGAGATCCACCTTCCCGCCGGTCTTGTAGAGCTTCACGCGGGTCAGACGCTCGCCCTTCGACTCGTTCCCCAGGCCGACGAGGAACCCCTCGGTGCTCGCCTCGAGCCGCTCGAGCATGAGGACGTCGTCGACGACCAGACCCCAGTCGTCGTTCGACTTGTAGTAGTCGGGGAACCGTGGAGCGTATTCGTCCAGCAGCGCGACGGCGCGTCCGGGGCCGACACGCTCGCTGAGCGCCTCCAGCAGGTCGTCTTCCCATGTGCGAGCGAGCAGCTCGACCTCTCGCTCCAGCTCCTCGTAGCGGACGTCGGGGATCGGCACGCCGGGGGCGACGTGGATCGTGAAGAAGATCCGGGCCGACTCCGTCTCTCCGAGCGACAGGTTGTAGTCGATCGTCGTTCCGTGGAAGCGTTCGAGGAACAGAGCCTGCAGGCGCTTGCGAAGATCGGCGTTGAATCGATCCCGAGGTAGGGCGACCACGACCGAGACGTTCCTCCCGTAGAGATCGCGTCGGATCAGGACCCGGATGCCGCCGTGCTTCTCGAGCTGCAGGAGGCCCACGACCAGGCGCCGGATCTCCTCGGCGGATGCCTGGAACAGCTCGTCCTTCGGGAACGACTCGAAGAGCGCGACCACCGCCTTGTAGTCGTGCGAGCCCGGGATCAGGTCCTCGGCGGAGATCAGCTGCTCGAGCTTGTGATGCAGGAGCGGCGTCTTCGCCGCCGGCTCCATGTAGGCCTTGCTGGTGAACAGCCCGATCAGGCGAGCCTCACCGACGATCGCGCCGTTGGGGTCGATCTTGCGAACGCCGATGTAGTCCATCCGCGCCCGCCGATGCACCGTCGAGTACGCCTGGGTCTTCGAATAGATCAGCAGCTCCCCGTCCTCGATCCGATCTCGGATGTCGGGCGAGAGCGAGGAAAGCAGCGTGAGCTTCGAGAACGTGGACGTGTCGACGTCGGAGAGGATCCCCAAACCGCTGCCGGGGACCGCCTGGATCGCGCGACCCTCGTCGGTCTCCAGGAGCTCGTATTCGCGGAAGCCCAGCAAGACGAAGTTCAACTGGAGGAGCCAGTCGAGGAATTTCACGACCTCCTCGACCACCTCGGTCGGGTAGCGAACCTCGGCGGCGCGGGCAAGGTCCATCATGTGCTGGACGCGGTCCTGCATCGGATCGAAGTCCCGCACCACGAGCGAGACGTCTCGGAGGATGCGACGGACCCGAGCCTCGAGCTCGGCGCTGACCTCGTCGGCTAAACCCCGGTCGACCTCGAAGTGCATGAAGGACTCGCGATGCTCGGCATCCCGGCCGGACATCACCTTGAGGAGGCGGCCCTTCTCGTCTCGGACGGTGCCGATGACCGGGTGGAGGAGGCGCTTGATCGTGAGCCCTCGCGCCGCGAGCTCCTCCGAGATCGAGTCGACGAGGAACGGCGAATCGTCGGTGGCCACCTCGACGACGGTCCCGAGGCAGCGATAGCCGTGGTCGTCCAAGTCTGCGTTGAAGACGCGGACGGCCGATCGCTCGAGGCCTCGGCTGTCCGCGAACTCGAAGGCGGAGGTCGCGAGCGCGAGCAGCTCGTCGGTCGTGATCTCTTCGAGATCTTCGTCGGCCAGCCGGCGCAGCAGCGCGCGGGCGAAGACCTGGAGCGCTTCGGCCCGCTCCGCGCCGGGCTCCCGCGCGATCCGAGCCAGCATCTCCTCGATCTTGGGATGGAGCTCGGAGGAGGCCCTCGCGGGCGCTGATTGCTCGATCGTGTCCGACACTGGCTTTCGCGCCCTCCGGGGCTGACCGCCCCATTGTGTCAGGTCGACCGCCTCGGTCGGCGAAGCCGTAGGCCCGGTTCCGGATGGCGGGGGTGGCGCCGCCCGCACTACGTCGTTCAGCATGAATACCCCCATTAGGCTGAGGCCATGCTGTGGTTCGGTGGAGTACGCTCGGCGGGTTAGCAGGGGAGGAACTGTGGCACGACGGATACGGGTCGTCGTCGGCGAGGGTCGCACGGCGCAGCGAGGGCTCCTTCGCTTCGTCCTCGAGGGCGAGGGCTTCGACGTCGTCGGCGAGGCGGGGGGATCCGCCGACCTTTCGGGCGTGATCGATCAGCAGCGGCCGGATGTCGTCGTCCTGGACGACGGCATCGGCGTGTTGGCCGTCTCCATGGTCCACGACGTCGCCCCCGACACGAAGATCGTGCTGGTGTGGCCCTCGGCCGTCGTCCCCATCGGCGGCGACGCCAGGGTCGAGCCCGCGAAGATCCTCAAGGACCTGGGACCTGCCGTGCAGCACGTTGCGGCTGTTGCCGTGGGGCTCACCGCGGACTTCCAGCGACCCGACTGGATCGACAAGGTCCGGAAGGATCCGGCCACGCTGCGTGAGAAGCTCGGAGGCAAGGAGACGACCTCGCTCCCGAGCGTGACCCGCTTGCAGCGAGGCAGCCGACGACTGCATCCCACCGATACGACCGGTCGAGAGCGCCGGGAGGAAGTCGTTCCCGCACCGATCGTTGTCCTACCCACCGGAGATGGAGAAGGGGAGCTCGAACCCGTCCTCGACATCGGTGGCGGAGGCGCCGCCGGCACGGCGGGAGCACCCGAGGAGCCGGTCCAGGAGCGCTCGGAATGGAATCGCCGGCTGGGAACGCTCGCCCTGAGCGGTGCGGCAGCGGTGAGCGCGTTGGTGCTGGCACTCGCCCTCGGCGGTGGCAGGATCCCGGCCAACATCGTCCGGGGTGGGGGCACGCTTCCTCCCGGGGCCACAGGTTTCGACCGGCCCGGATCCTCGTTCGATGGTCCGTTCGGCGCGGGGTCGCTCGGGGGATCCGGGTTCGACCCGATCCCCGTCATCGATGAGCCGGCAGGCAGCCCCGACCAAAGGGGAGACGGCCAGGTCATCGGTGGCGACGGCGGTGGCTTCGTCGACGGGGGGATCGGTGGAGACCTGGCTGGGCCGGGCACCTCCGGCGGGTCTGATGCACCGACGACAGGCGGAGGACCGGGAGACGGCGGCACCAACACCGGTGGCGGTGGCGGTGGTGGCAACGGCGGTGGCGGCAACGGCGGTGGCGGTGGCAACGGCGGTGGCGGTGGTATCGGCGGTGGCGGCACCGGTGGCGGCACCAACACCGGCGGTGGCGGCACCGGCGGTGGCGGCGGCAATGGTGGCGGCTGGTCCAAGGGGACCGACGGTCTGCCCGGCAAGAGCGCCGAACACAACCCGCACGGCGGACCGCCCTCGAAGTTGGGTCTGACACCGGCGCACGGTCAGGGTCTCTCGGCGGCCGCCTCCCAGCACGCGAAGCCGCAGCATTCGCACAAGCACTGACCACTCTGGAAGAACTTCCACCGAGGCTACCCTTGATGCATGGGCTCCGATCCCTACGCCTCGCTGGATCCGATCACGCCGGACCCGAAATCTCCTCCCCTATTCCCCGAAGTGGGCTTCACCACGGCGCTCCTCCGGGGCTTCCGGAAGCGCTGCCCTCGATGCGGCGAACGCGACACCTTCGTGCGCTGGTTCCAGCCGCGGAAGGCGTGCCCACGGTGCGAGCTCCGGTTCGCGAAGGAAGAAGGCGGCTTCCTCGGCGCGATGACGCTGAACTATCTCCTCGCGATCGGCCTGTGGCTCGTCGTCCTCGGCGTCGGTGTGGTGATGACGGTGCCAGACGTGCCGGTCGTTCCCTTGCTGGTCCTGAGCGCCGTGGTGCTGATCGGCGTCCCGCTCTGGTTCTACCCGAGGTCGAAGATGATCTGGGCAGCGGTCGAGTTCATGGTCCTCCGGAGTGAGCCCGAGTACCGCCCCCCTGTCGCACGTGACCCCCGCCGGCGTGAGCTGGAGTAGGGCCTTCTACGCTGGCAGATCGACGACCGCGCGCGCGGCACCGACGACTTCTCGATCGGCCAGGGGCAAGAGGAATCCCCGGACGGGGACAGCAACGCGCACGGTCGCCTCGAACGTTCCTTCCGCACAATCGCAGGACACGAGGGCGGCGCCGTTGCGGAAGGCGTAATCCGCGGCGAGCTGAGCCGGATCCTCACCCGAGGGGGACGCGAGCTCTTGGGCGGCCGCGAGCGCGGCGAGGTCGGCTGCGGCCTCGGCGCGCGAGCGCGCGATCAGCGCCCGTCCGACGTCGGCAGCGCCCATCGTGACAACGAGCGCCATCCCCACGGAAGCGGCCAGGACCAGCGAGACGCTCCCTCGTTCCGACCTCATGCGCCGTCTTGGTCTCATCCGTACTCCTGCCTGGCGGTGGTAGAGGTAGTCATGCCGACGGAGTCACCGAACAGCCAGCCGACGAACGGCACACGGACCGTGGCGAGGTAGCGGAGCGACACGGTTACGGGATCGCCTCGGGCGCCCGCACGGGTCACGGCGAGGTCGACGCCGGTCTCCTCGAGCGACGGAGCGGCAGCCAGCGCCGCCGCTCGTATCGCAGAAGTGTCCTCCTGGACGGCGGCGGCGCGCGCCCCCGCGCGCGCCGC
>Ga0299913_10005987_pt1 | contig 10479 bp, 13 predicted proteins | sample RVTome_9_FD_201360 | JGI IMG/M metagenome (GOLD analysis project Ga0299913, IMG submission 201360) | Soil microbial communities from uranium-contaminated site in the Upper Colorado River Basin, Wyoming, United States - RVT155D38 (version 2) ... | reverse complement strand
TCTCGCGAGAAACCGTCAGCAAGATTAAACAAAACATGTTCTTCGCTCTCTTTTATAATGCCGCCGGCATACCCATAGCTGCGCGTGTTTTCGCATCTTCCGGACTGGTGCTTAAGCCCGAGCTGGCAGGGTTGGCCATGGCCTTGAGCTCCGTATCGGTAGTGACTAATTCGCTGACACTGCGTTATTTTAATCCGGGCAATTTCAACTGGATCTCGGCCCTAACCCCGGTGGCTATGGCAGCGCTTTTTACGTTCGCCTTTATCGAATTTGCGAAATTCAGCTCGTCGAATATGTAGCGGCTTTTTATTTTGTCATCATCAATGTCTTGGCACGTTTGACCAGATCCAGCAGAACATCCAGATTGATATCGTCGAGTTTGGTAAAACTGATACTGCTTTTGCCGACCTTGGCTTTGCCGAGTTTGCCCGCGTGTTTTTCGGCTAAATATTGCTTGCCGTCAACGGCGCTGACGTAGACGCTGATGTAGTTTTTCTGCAAGGCCAGGCCGACAACGAACCATTCCACATCGCCACGCGAGCCCTTAAAAGTGTGATGACCGTAACCGATAATACTTTGCTGACTGCCGCCCCAAAAAACGCCTTGCCACAACACCCGGTTCTTAAAAATAATCTTGGCAATTTCTTTGTCTAATTTAGCGATATCATCGCGCACGCCGTCCGGCAAAGAGGCAATGTATTTGTCAGGGCTGGTTTTGACAATCTTCATTAACAGAAATTGTAGCAAAAGACTTGTTCGTATAGTGCCTGCCGATGGAGGCCGAAATGCTAAAGCCAGGTATCGTATAATAACTCTGTGCGAGATATAAAGACCGAACAACAACTTGAGGGCGACGGACACTGGCCATTTATGCCGATTGTTACTGTCGAGGGAGACGATTCAGCCCAGGCCATCCCGGAAGGAGCCAGTCAGGAAGAGGGTGAGTCGGTAGTCCAGTCTTGGCAGAGGGTTGCAGTGCTGAAAGTAGCGCCGGATATTGAAGTCTACATTGGTTTTATAGCCGGAGAGCACGCTCAGTTGCTTAACACTCCCATCCAGCGGCAGGACGGTCAATTTGGCGTGCGAGTCGGCGACGGAGAGGTTAAATTCTTTGTTTTGCCTAAAGATCTTAAAACTCGGGTTGAACTGGAATTGGTCCAAGTTACCAACACCAATGACGATAAATTTCCACAGTTACCTCTATATTAATGGCCGAACAAACTTGCGAAAACAAACTGCCGTTTGCGACTAAAGAGGCGGCCGAAGGCGCCGCTATCGCGGCACGACACAAATACGGCGGCCCAAAGCCAAACGTTTATCAGTGCGATGCCTGCAGCCAGTGGCATTTAGCCAGCAATTACGACGACGAAGACTAACACTTAAGAATATTTACGAATATACGAGGATTTGTCTATATCGAAAGTAAGCTATTTTCTTTCGTTTTTCCTCGGCGGAATGACAATGGCCGCCACAATATAACCGATGACGCCGGGGACTACGCCAGTAGCGAAGGTCAGGACAATCCACGACAGACGGATTATGGTCGGATCGACCTCCAAATATTCCGCAATGCCGCCGCAGACACCGGCCAGCTTTTTGTCGTCGGACGATAAGTACAATCGCCTGATTTCGTGAGGTACGTTTGGATCGTTGGCCATTTGACACCCCCTAGTGTCTTAATTGTAGTTTCGGATAACCGTCCAGCAGTTTGATCCGTGCTTTCAGCGCACCGTCGCCGGCTAATGGATCGGCGGGCAAGCGGCTGAGTTTCTGTTTGGCGGACTTATAGTACCACTTTAGCCAGTGGCTATAGATGAAGTGGGCTGAAGACGTCATACATCCTCCTTTACCTGGTTCCACTATGCGATTAATCGGCTTTAGCCACTATGACCGGGCGCACTGGCTAGGCGTGATTTGACTCACAACTATTGAAGGGTTTGCGCCAGGGGAGCTAACAGATTATAGTCAGTCTTAGGAAAGGAGCTAAAGTGGACCAAGATACCGCCCAGCAAATCGGTGGTTTTTTCCAAAAATATCCGCTTCGTCAGTACCGCAAGGGCCAGATCTTGATTTTCAGCGGTGCAGATACAGAACACGTTTATCATCTGGTCAAAGGGCGGGTCAAACAATACGACGTATCTTACCGGGGTGATGAAATCGTAGTTAATACTTTCAAGTCGCCGGCTTTTTTTCCGATGTCACTTGCCATCAACCGCACGCCGAACCCTTATATTTATGAGGCCGAAACCGACGTAGAGCTCCACGAGGCTCCAGCAAAAGATGTGATAGCGATGTTAAAGTCCAACCCCCAGGTCACATATGATTTGCTCAGCCGGGTCTATAAAGGCCTGGATGGTGTACTGGAGCGGATGGCCCATTTGATGAAAAGCAGTGCTCGCCAACGACTCATATACGAAATCTTAATCAACGCTAAGCGTTTCGGTAAGCAACGTCCGGACGGCACGTTATCCGGCCGTATCAACGAAGGTGAATTGGCCGCTCGTTCCGGTTTGTCACGGGAAACCGTCAGTCGTGAAATGAGCAAACTAATCAAAAACGGGATGCTGACATACAAAGCCGGTCGGCTGACAATTCTTAACCCCGAGAAATTCGAGAACAAACTAAGCGAACTGAAATAAACGCAGATTTGACAGGCATCTTTTAATCAAAAAGTCCGTCTGTGCGCCGAATCACCGCCGGACCATGACCAAAGTCAATGCATTTTTTCAGATAGGCGACTTTAATGGTAAGCGGAGGGTGTTTGAAATGTATATGCTACCGAACCAACCGTTTACGCACCGACAGGCTCTGATAAATATGAACCGGACTCGGGACATGGTCTGGCTGGATCCCAAAGTCCACAGAGCCCGGATCCGTCGCGAACTGAAAGAGGCCGGCCTCTCCTCGTTCGCACTGGGTCAGCCGGAAGCAATTTATTTGCACCGCCTGATTCATCCACACGAGCATATTGGCGCCGCCGTATTCGGCCGGCACAAAGCCGGTTTGGTCATGCTGGTGGCGACCGATCTTCGCGTTATATTTTTTGACAAGAAGCCGTTTTTCTCGACCGAAGACGAGATCAACTTTAATTCGGTCTTTGGAGTTAGCGTCGGTACCGGCGGACTGGGGGCAACCGTCAGTTTGCACACCCGCGTTGCCGACTATACCATTCGTACCTACAACCGCCGCTCGGCCGCCAATTTCGTGACGTTTATCGAACAAAGCTGTCTTGAGAATTTGGACACCCCCATCACTTAAGTTATGGCGGGTAGGGCAATATATATTTTTTAAATCGGCAAGTTGTGATAGCGGTCAAGGCCCGCCTATGACCCCGGTCACTGACAAATAATAATAGGGCGACTACTCTACAGGCAGAAAGGAGGAAATGCTATGAGTATAACCTGGCGAGACGGGATCACCACTCTGTCGACGGCGGGGGTTATCGTGCTAGAGCGGGCGTATTTTCATAATTGGGACTGGCCGCTGGTCTCAAGCCTGCGCTGGATGATTGTCAGCTTGGCGTTTTTGATTGCCATCGGCTTCATCTTCAGCTATACCCTCGACAAGCTCCGAAGCTCGGGTTGGTCGCTGGTGGCTGGCACCTTGGGCGTATTTGCCACAGGGTTGACCACACTAGGGCTGATTTTCAACGACTCGGACTACCTGGTTCTGCTTATGCTGACCGCGGTCGTGTTCTGGCTGGCATCAATTGTCCGCCACGTCACGATTCCATCAACGCTTTCGCAAAGTCACGCATGAGCATTCAATGAGGCGCGTCGGCTTCCGTTCTGCCGGAGATTGGCGCCGGCAGAACGGCTGTCTTCAACGCCGTGTTATTCTGGCCGCAAAACCATGCCTGATCTAATCGATTTCAAGAAAGAATTTAAACGGTTTTATTCACCTCAACCGGACCAACCGGAAATTCTGGACATGCCCAAAATGCGATTTTTGATGATTGACGGCCAAGGGGACCCGAATAACTCGAAGGACTTTCAAGGCGCCATTCAAGCTCTTTATAGCGTCGTTTATGGCCTCAAATTTGCCCGCAAGAAAGCCGGTCAGGACACTTTTTCTGTGGGGGCTTTGGAAGGGTTATGGTGGGCGTCCAAGGGCAAACCGTATGCCATGGGCAAGAGGCAGAATTGGTTGTGGACTCTGATGATTTGGTTGCCAGACTTTGTCAGTCAATCGGAAGTGACTGAAATGGCTAGAACCATCCAAGCCAAGAAACCCAACCCGGCATTAGCTAAGCTGAGGCTGGATAATTTTGCTGAGGGCAGGGTGGTACAAATCATGCACATTGGCCCCTATGCCAACGAACAACCCAGTATCGATAAAATGCACGAACTTGCCGCTGGACGCGGCCTGATCCAGACCGGCAAACACCACGAAATATACTTAGGTGATCCGCGCCGGGCCGACCCGGCTAAACTGCGGACCATTGTCCGCCACCCGGTTGGACCCGAAATTTAGCAATCTCTGATTATTTACAAATATACGCGAATTTGTCTATACGACTTTGGCACAGGCGATGCGAACAGCTTCGGACCAAGTCGGGAAAGCATGGATAGTGTCTACTACAGATTGGGCAGTCAACCGGTTTTGGATGGCCAGAGTCAATTCGTGGATGGTCTCGCCGGCCCGTGGCGACACGATTGATGCCCCCAGTAATACTCCGCCCGGCTCGGATGCCATGACTTTGACAAAGCCCACGTCTTCATCGGTCGTATTGGCCCGGCCGATGACCGACACCGGTGCCGTGCCGACGCTGTATTTCCAGCCTTTGGCTTTGATTTCTTCTTCGGTCAGTCCGACTGAAGCCGCTTCTGGCGTGACAAACACACAGCGCGGGACGGCGTGGTAGTCGGCTTTGACCCAGTTGTTTTTGGGGGCAAACATATTATGGGCGGCGATCCGGCTTTGATAGGACGCCATGTGCGTGAACATATATGGACCGGCTACGTCGCCGGCGGCGAAGATGTGCTTGGCCGAAGTCTGCATAAAGTCATTAACGGCAATGGAGCGCTTGTTATATTTAACCCCGGCGTTTTCCAGCCCCAGATCAGTGTTGGCAACTTTGCCGGTGGCGACCATGATTTCGTCCACCCGAACCGTGTGTAACGTATTATCTTGCTTGAAATGAACAACTTTTTTGCCGGCTTTTTTATGGACGCTGATAACCTCGGTTTTAACGCGGACATCCATGCCCAGATTATGTTCAAAAACGGCGGAAATCAGTTCGCCGACTTCAGGGTCTTCTTTAGGCAGCAGGTGTTGTCCAAATTCGGCGAGAGTGACTTTGGCACCAAAACTGGCGAACAGCTCGGCAAACTCGCAGCCGATGGCGCCCCCGCCGATGACGAAGACGCTTTTTAATGGCTTGGTCAGATCAATCGCGTCGCGATAAGTCAGATAACCGGCCTCGGCTAGGCCCTCGATCGGTGGGATAAAGTTTTTGGTACCGGTGGCAATCAGAAAACGCGGCGCGCTTAAGCGGCGTTTGCCAGTGCTGATTTCGTTGGTGCCGATGAAATGGGCGTGGGATTTGATAACGGCGATACCCTCGGCGGCGTAGGCACGGTCGCCCTCGGTGGCGCCAGTCCGACGCACGGCTTCGTCTTTCCATTTCTTGATGGTTTGGTAATTAAAATTTAGTGTACTGAGCTTGATGCCAAAGCGCTTGGCTTTGGCGGCGTTTTTATAATGTTCGGCGGCTTGGAGCAGGGCCTTGGTCGGCACACAGCCGAAGTTGGGGCATTCGCCGCCGATCGCATCGTCTTCAATGATGGCGACTTTTTTACCGGCCCGGGCGGCGATGTGGGCAGCTACGCCACCGCCGGCGCCGGAGCCAATGACAATCAGGTCGTAGTCAAAAACATGACCGGGCCGAGGCATCAGCGATGCAACTCCCGGTGGTGCCAATACATGTATTCGGCGTCAGCATGATAGGCCTTCAGGTGCCGGGAGGCCATGCGGCGGATGTCGCTGGAAGTGACTTCGTGTTTCTTGGCCAGCCAGGCTTCGACGTCTTTGACTACTCGCTCGGCCACGAGCTCGGCTTCGCCCTCAGTAGCCCGTACGCTCAGGCAGGCGGCGTAGATGCTGGCATAGAGTTTACGAGCATCGTATTGTTCGGCGTGACCCTTTCGTTTGACGATATGATTCATATAAGTTTTACCCGAAATTAATGGTTCCGTTAGCGATTAGAATCAGCAGCCAGCCCAGGCCGATGAGCAGCAGACCCAAGAACAGGCGCATGGTACCCTTGCTTTCTTCTTTCCATTTGGCCACGGAACTGACGTTAGTGCCCGCAGCGACCATGACCAGGATGACGATTAAAGGTAAAACGAAGACAATGTTGTAAAGCACCATGAGCAAAAAGGCCATGAAATTGAAGTTGATGCTAAGGATAGTAATGATGGCCAGATAGGGTGCGCCGGTACAGGGCAGTTCTACGGCCGCCACGAAAGCGCCCAAAAACATAACGCCGGCAATTGATTGTTTGCTTTTGGAATATTCGTGGATTTTGTTGGCGAAATATTTCGGAATCTGCAAGGAAAAACCCTTGCCGTACCAAAAATAGTCTTTGACTTCGAACAGCCCCGCCGCGATAACCAAGATGCCGACGAAAATCGACAGATATTCGGCCAGGATGATGGGAATTGTGCTGAAGAAATAGATCAGCCCTAGCCCGGCCACCAAGTAAGTAAAGAATATGGCGAAAATATAAGCACTACCCAACGCCAGCAGGCGTTTGGTGCTGCCGCCCCCGCCCAGTACAACTGAAATCATCAGGATTAAGACGCCGATGGCGCAGGGGTTGATGGAATCAATAGCGGCCGAGCCGACGACTACGCCCAGGGTTGGCAAATCAAGCATCAGTTGGCTCCTTCCAGCAATTCATCGTTCGGGTCATCGGCCGGGTAGCCGACTTGTTGGGCGTTACATATGTCTCGTTCCTCGGCGGTGACGCCGAACTGTTCGCAACGGGATTGATCGCGGATACCATATTGCTTACAGAGCTTGTTCGTCTGGTCTTTAAGCACGTCGAATTCAATGATGACGCAGTCACCCGGCGGCACGGTGGAGTGTTCGGCAATGGAATAAGTCACAGGATCGGCCACTTTTTGCTGGGTAAAGGTCTTGGCTTGGTCATCGTACTTATAAACGAAGGTTTGCACAGACGCTACTTGTTCGCCGCAACGCTCGCCGTTAACAAAGCGGCCGTAGCGGAAACCGTCTCCGCCCAGCTGGACAAACGGGTTAAGCAGCGAGGCGGCCGAGTCGGTCGCGCCGTCGCCATCGATTTCATGTTCAAATAGCGGACCAGCGGGTTGATTGAGCGGCACGACCAAGGCATCGCTACTAATGGCACCGCCGATGACGTGGAAGAATTTGCCTAAGCTCGCGTCGCGCGAATCATCCACCACCACACCCTCTAGGTGCATGCGGCGGTCGTTATGCTCGTGCAGGGTAGCGGTACCGATTTTATTGGATAGAAATTCGTAAGGGTCTCTTAGCTCCAATTCATTACCACAGGCCCAAATTTCCATGTCGGCGTGCCAATGGACCGGTCCGCCGGAGTCCGACTTTAGATTCACGTAAACCGTGGAGCCGGCCATGTATAGCGTCGAGAATAGGGTGATAATTAAAATACTTAAAAATAAGGGCAGTTTTAGCCGTGGCCAACGACCCTTGATCAAGGCCGTGATAACCACCAAAACAACCAGGGCGATAGAGGCGCCAATCGCGATACGGGCTGACGTACTAGCCACCTGCTCTTCCAGGTCGGCTACCGGTTGGTATAAACCGCTCAGACCCTCTGTCGCCGTGTCAGCCAGATAAGTCAGAGCGCGAAATACAGTGCCCACTATGCTTTTTTATTCCTTAGGTCTCAATGTATCATATACTAAACATAAGCGTCAGAACAGAGGAATTGGTGGGCTCAAGCGAGCACTATAAGCAGACTGTGGCCGAAGTGGCCGAAACGCTCGGCGTTGATGCCGGGCAGGGCTTGGCGGTTTCAGAAATCAGCCGCCGCCAGAAGCAATACGGCCCCAACCAGCTGCAAAGCGGCAAGAAGATTAATCCGCTGAAATTGTTTTTGGGGCAGTTCAATGACGTGTTGGTCATCATCTTGATCATTGCGGCCGGCGTGTCTTACGGCCTAAGTTTCGTCGAGGACGAAGGCGGGGTAACCGAATCCTTATTGATAATGGGCATAGTCGTGGCCATTGCCGTTATCGGTTTCTTTAACGAGTACAAAGCCGAGAGAACCGTCGAAGCATTGAGGAAATTGGTCGGCCATAAAGCCAAAGTCCGCCGCGGCGGCAATGTCACAGAAGTCGACGCTATCGAGCTGGTGCCGGGCGACGTCGTGCTGCTAGAAGAAGGCATGAAAGTGCCGGCCGACATTCGTCTTTTCCAGGTCAAGAGTCTGCGGGTTAATGAATCCAGTCTGACGGGCGAGAGCGTGCCGGTGAACAAAAACACTTTTCCGCTTGATACCACCGCGGCCTTGGGCGATCAGAAAAATATGGTTTTTTCCGGCACTATCATCGCCGCCGGCACGGCCGAGGGAGTGGTGGTCGGTATCGGACAGTCGACCCAAATCGGCAAGATTGCCGGTCTCGTCAGCGAAGTCGAAGACGAACTGACGCCGATGCAAAAGAAGCTGGACGAGCTAGGCCGGCGTCTCGGGGCCATAATTTTGGGCATCAGCATTTTTGTCTTTGTTATCATTTTCTTTCTGGATAAGGACTTGTTTGAAGTCAGCTTGCTCCAGCGGCTGATTTTGTCGTTCACGGCCGCCGTTGCGCTGGCGGTGGCGGCCATTCCCGAAGGGCTCGCGTTCGTCGTGCGGATTTCTTTGGCGCTGGGGGCTAGGCGCATGGCAGCCAAAAACGCCCTGGTGCGTCGCTTGAGCGCGGTCGAAGCGCTAGGCAGCACCGACGTCATATGCTCGGACAAAACCGGTACGCTGACACGGGGCGAAATGACGGTGCGCCAAATCTGGCAGGGCGGGGTTTTGTATGAAATTAGCGGCAGCGGATATGCTACCAGCGGCGAGTTCAGTACCGGCGGCAAGGCGGCGGACGCCAAAACCCTGTTGCCGATTCTGCGGGCCGGAGCGCTTTGTAATAACGCCCACCTTAAGGATGACGGAGTATTGGGCGATCCGACGGAGGGCAGCTTGATTGTCAGCGCCGCCAAAGCCGGGCACAACCAGGCCAAGTTAAGCGAGCAATTTCCCCGCGTTGATGAGATTCCTTTTACGTCGGACCGCAAAATGATGAGCACGATTCATCGCTACGCCCGGGGTTTTTTAGTCGCCAGCAAGGGCGGCCCAGACGTACTTTTAAAACACTGCGACCGGATTCTTTATAAAGGCAAGGTGGTCAAACTGACCAAGAAAATCGAAGACGAGGTCTTGGCGAGCAATACGGCCATGGCCAAGCAAGCATTAAGGGTCCTAGGCTTTGCCTACAAGGAAACCAAGGATCAACCCGGCCAGAAGCAAGCCGAGCAGAAGCTGGTGTTCTTGGGCCTTCAGGGCATGATGGATCCGCCCCGGACGGAAGTTAAGGAAGTTATGCACCGGGTCCACGCCGAGGCCGGCATGCGCGTCATTATGATTACCGGAGATTACATCGATACGGCCGAAGCCATTGCCAAGGAAATCGGTATCGTCGGCGAAGCCATATCCGGCACCGAGCTGGACGAATTGACTCAGGAGGAATTTGAACGGCGGGTGGAAAAAATTGCCGTCTACGCCCGGGTCAATCCCGAGCACAAAATCCGCATCGTCCAAGCTCTCAAAAAACACGGCCACCAGGTGGCCATGACCGGCGACGGTGTCAACGACGCGCCGGCCATCAAAGCCGCCGATATCGGCATCGCCATGGGCATTTCCGGCACCGACGCCAGCAAGGAAGCCAGCGATATGATTTTGCTTGACGACCAATTCTTAACCATCATCGGTGCCATCGAAGAAGGCCGCGGTATCTTCGACAACGTGCGCAAGTTCGTGAATTATTTGCTCAGTGCCAATATCGCCGAAGTCATCACTATCTTGGGCGGCGTTGTCCTGTTCAGTAAACTGGTTTTAAGCGCGGCCCAATTGTTATTTATTAATATCGTAACCGACGGCCTGCCGGCCGTGGCGCTGGGCTCGGACCCGGCGGAAAAAGGCATAATGCGCTTCAAACCCCACCGTTTCCAAGGTTCGATTATCAATGCCCGCGTTTGGTACGAGATGCTTATTTTCGGCATGCTGATGAGTATCGCCCTGTTGACCCACTACTGGTGGCTGGGCGGCCACCAGCATGAAACCGCCCGCGCCGTGGCCGTCGTCTTTACCGGCATGGTGGTTTACGAGATGGTGCGTCTGGTCGGCATTCGAAGCGATTATAAAATCAAGTGGTTCTCTAATCCTTGGCTGAGCGTAGCTATCGTCGCCTCGCTGCTGATCCAGGTGGC
>Ga0299913_10005986_pt1 | contig 10480 bp, 8 predicted proteins | sample RVTome_9_FD_201360 | JGI IMG/M metagenome (GOLD analysis project Ga0299913, IMG submission 201360) | Soil microbial communities from uranium-contaminated site in the Upper Colorado River Basin, Wyoming, United States - RVT155D38 (version 2) ... | reverse complement strand
CAACCCTCGGCTGCGCCGGCACGGCGCGGCGATCGTCGCGATCGAGGTGGCGGTCCGCACGGCCGGCGAGATCGACCGGGTCGCGCGCCTGGTGCCGGATCGCTACGAGCGCTACGTCGAGCTGCCGCTCGACGAGGGGCTCCCCCGCCTGGTCCGCGCGGCGGCCGCCGGAGGCTGCTACGCGAAGGTGCGCAGCGGCGGCATCACCGCGGAGGCGTTTCCCGCGCCCGCCGCGCTCGCGCGCTTCATGGCGCTCTGCGCCGGGCACGAGGTCCCGTTCAAGGCGACCGCGGGACTGCACCACCCGTTCAGAGGATCCTATCCGCTCACCTACGAGCCGCAAAGCGTCCGGGCGACGATGCACGGGTTCGTGCCGCTCGTGATGGCGGCGGCGCTGCTGTATACACGGCGGATCGACGAGGATGCGGCCGCCGAGATCCTCGCCTCCCGCGAGCCGTTCCGGATCGAAGAGGACGGCCTCCGCTGGGGATCGCACGTCGTGAGCGGCCTGGACCTGTCGTTCTCCCGGGCGCACCTGTTCAGGTCGGTGGGCTCCTGCTCGTTCGAGGATGCGCTGGGGGACTTGCGGGGGGCGGGGTGGATCTGAGTTATCCGCAGATTGCGCAGATTGCACAGATTCGGGTTCAACACAGGATTCGGATTCAACACAAAGATCACAGAGGATCAGAGAGCTGGAGTCAGGCGCGCTGGAAGAGCGGGCTGCGACACGTGACATGGCGGACGGCCGGGCACGCGCCGCGGGCGTGAGGGCTCTGTGTTCTCCGTGACCTCTGCCGGCGAACAGCGGGCTCTGTGTCGATGCCCTTCTCCGCGCGCTCGGCTCCGTCCACGTGCCATCCGCGAAATCTGCGCAATCTGCGGATGGATTACGGCACGAGGACGACGTGCACCTCGGCCGGCCCGTGCACGCCCCGCGTCAGCGTCATCTCGATGTCCGCCGTGCGGCTCGGACCGGTGATCAGCACGAGGTTGCTGCCTTCATCCGACAGCCGCGGACGGGCGGCCAGCAGATCCGGCAGCGAGGCGTAGAGCCGGTCCTCGCGGAGCACCGCGACGTGCACCGGCGGCAGCAACGACGCCAGGCGCGGCCGCCCCGGTCCCGACAGGAGCACGATGGTGCCCGACTCGGCGATGGCGGCATCGGCGCCCGTCACCCCGACGGCGATGCGGCCCAGGCTGGCGAGGCGCTCGGCGCGCGCCGGCTCGCCGTCGGGCAGCCAGCCGGTGTCGTAGCCGACCTTCCCATCGAACAACGCGTGCCGCAGGCCGGCGAGGCCGACGTACTCCTCGTACCACGCGAGCACGCACGGCGCCCGGCGCTCCGCGCAGATGCCCAGGACCGCCTCGACAGCGTCCGCGTCCGACCGCACCGCGTGAACGCGCCCGGCGACGGCCTCGAGCTCCCGCGTGAACCGCTCGCGTGGAGGCATCGACGATGGCGCCTCCGGCGTGGCGCGGGGGGGCGTGCGGTGCGCATGGGCCGTGCCGGCGCCCCAGCCCCGGCGGAGGTTCGTCGCGACGCGCGCCAGGATCTGATCGCGCGCCGTCATCGGGGGGCCGCCGGGCCGCGGTCGCGCCACAGACGCTGGAAGCTGCGGGGCGCGAAGGCGGGAAAGTCGCGATGCGCCGTCCAGCCGGCAAGCGGCCCCGGCAGCGATCGCAGCCAGCCGTCGCGCGCGCGGATCCGGGTCGCGATGCGGGCCGCCCGTGCCGCGGCCGCGAACAGCCGCGGCCGCACCGCGAGCCACGCGTACATCCGCAGGCCCTGCCGGATCCACGCCGGCGTGTCCGGCCGGCGCGCGCCGCGCGCGCGCAGCGCCAGCAGCATGCGCGGAATGTCGATCCGCACCGGACAGATCTCGCGGCAGGCGCCGCACAGGCTGCTCGCATGCGGCAGATCCGGGTACGCATCCAGTCCGCGCAGCGCCGGCGTCAGCACCGCGCCGACCGGTCCCGAGTAGACCGAGCCGTAGGCGTGCCCGCCGACGCTCTGAAACACCGGGCACGTGTTCAGGCATGCCCCGCAGCGGATGCAGTAGAGGATCTCGGCCAGCTCGGTGCCCAGCAGCTCCGTGCGGCCGTTGTCCACCAGGACCACGTGCAGCTCGTCGGGGCCGTCGGGCTCCGAGGCGGCCTCGGATCCCGCGGGATCGCGGCGCCGCGGTCCCGAGAGCACGTTGGAATACACGGAGAGCTTCTGGCCCGTGGCGCTGCGCGCCAGCAGCCGGAGCATCACCCCGAGATCGGCCATCGTCGCGACGAGGCGCTCGATCCCGAGCAGCGCCACGTGCACGCGCGGCAGCGTCGTCGTGAGCCGGCCGTTGCCCTCGTTGGTGACGAGACAGATGCTGCCGGTCTCGGCGATGCCGAAGTTGGCGCCGCTGATGCCCATGTCGGCCGCGAGGAACTCCGCGCGCAGCGTCCGGCGCGCCAGCGCCGTCATGCGGGCGGCGTCCGCGACGTCCTCGTCGCCGGCGCCGAGCTTCTCGCGGAACACCGCCGCCACGTCCTCGCGGCTCTTGTGGATGATGGGGCCGACGATGTGCGACGGCGGCTCGCCGGCGAGCTGGGCGACGTACTCGCCGAGATCGGTCTCGACCACGTGAATGCCCGCCGCCTCGAGCGCCGCGTTCAGCTCGACCTCCTCGCTGACCATCGACTTGCCCTTTACCACGCGGCGGACGCCGCGGGCCCGGGCGATCTCGCCGACGATCCGGACCGCGTCGCCGGCGGCGGCCGCCCAGTGGAGGTGGCCGCCGCGCTTCTGCAGCTCGGTCTCGAAGCGGATCAGGTGCTGATCGAGGTGGCCGACGACGCGCGCGCGGATGGCGCGAGCCTCGTCCCGCAGCGCGTCGCCTTCGGGGAAGGCGGCGAACGCGGCGTGCCGCGCGGCGACGAGCCGCGTGGTGGCGCGCTCGATCTTGGCGGGCAGATCGGGGGTCGCGAGCGAGCGGGCCGCGCCGCGATGGAAGGAAACCGGCTGCGGCTCGATCATGCCGGCTCCGTCGGCGGGCCGGCGCCGGCCAGGACGTCGGCGAGGTGCCGCACCGCGACGCGGCTGCCGCGGCGGCGGAGACCGCCGGCGATGTGCATCAGGCAGCTCATGTCGGTGGCGATCACCGTGTCGGCGCCCGAGGCCTCGATCGCCCCGAGCTTGCGCTCGAGCATGGCGCCGGAGACGTCGCTCATCTTCACGGCGAAGAGCCCGCCGAAGCCGCAGCACGTCTCGGCGTCGTGCAGCGGCCGCAGCTCGAGCCCGCGCACGTGCGCGAGCAGCTCGCGGGGCTGGCGATCGACCCCCAGCGCGCGCAGCCCGTGGCAGCTCGGGTGATACACCGCGGACCCGGCGAGGCACGCGCCGCAGTCGGGCCGCCGGGCCGAGTCCACGAGGAACTGCGACAGCTCGTGCGTGCGCGCCGCGACGGCGCGCGCCCGCGACGCATACGCCGCATCGCCGGCGAGCAGGCCCGGCGCGTGGTGCACGATCATGTCGGCGCACGACCCCGACGGCACCACCACCGGGGCATCGTCGGCCGTGAGCACGTCGATCGTGTGCCGCGCCATGCGGCGCGCCTCCTCGGTGAAGCCCGCGTTCAGCGCCGGCTGGCCGCAGCAGGTCTGCCCGGGCGGTACGGTCACCTGCACGCCGCAGCGCTCGAGCACCGCGGCGGCCGCGAGGCCCACGCGCGGAAACAGGTGATCGACGAGGCAGGTGGCCAGGAGCTGAATCCGCACGACTCAACAGGCAGCCGGCAGTGGCAGTGGCGGTGGCAGTCGACCACGACGGGCCAGCCCACCAATGCTAACCGCTAACCGCTACCCGCAAACCGCTAACCGCTTTCCCCCTTCGGCGGCATGCGGCGCACGGCGCGATGAATGACCCGCCACTTCCGCCGGGTCGCGTCGCGGGCGAGCACGTCCTTGCGCGCGGCGAGCGCGGCCCTCTCGGCCTGCAGCTTGTGATACGCGGCCAGCCGCCCGGCGGGGAGCCGGCCCTCCTCGACCGCCGCCTTGACGGCGCAGCGCGGCTCGGTGTCGTGGCGGCAGTCGGCGAAGTGGCAGCCGGCGGCCAGCACGGCGATCTCGTCGAACGTCCCGTCGAGGCCCTCGTCGGTCTCCCAGAGCTGCAGCTCGCGCATCCCGGGCGTGTCGATGAGGAGCGCGCCGCCGGGCAGCTGCACCAGCTCGCGGTACGTCGTCGTGTGACGGCCGCGCTGATCGCCCGCGCGCACCTCCGCCGTCCGCTGGCGCTCGTGGCCCAGCAGGCGATTGATGATGGTCGACTTGCCGACGCCGGACGATCCCAGCAGCGCGACGGTACGGCCGGGCTCGAGGTACGCATCGAGCGCCTCCATGCCCTCGCCGCGCTTCGAGCTGATCGCGTGCACCGGGGCGCCGCCGGCCACGGCCTCCACCTCGAGGCGCTGCGCCTCCGGATCGGGCGCGACGTCGGTCTTGTTGAGCACGATGACGGGCTCAGCGCCGCTGGCGCGCGTCATCGCCAGGTAGCGCTCGATGCGGCGGGGGTTGAAGTCCCGGTCGAGGCCGGCGACCAGGAAGGCGGTGTCGACGTTGGCGGCCAGGACCTGCTCGGCGGTCTCGCGGCCGGCCGCCTTGCGCGAGAAGAGGCTCTTTCTCGGCAGGATGGCGTGGATGGCCGCGCGGGCCGGCGGCGTCCACCGCACCGCGACCCAGTCGCCGACGGCGGGCAGATCGCGGCGCGCCTTGGCGTCGTGCCGAAGACGTCCGGCGAGGTCGGCGAGGGTCTCGTCATCGCCGAGATACACCCGGTAGATCGCGCCGTAGCCGACGGCCACGCGCGCCGGCCTGAGGTCCGGCTCGCCCAGCGATCCAAACAGCTCGTCTTCGCGCGAGGTCCAGCCGAGGGAAAGAAGCGACATTAGGTGATCGAGGTCAAGTGGAAGAAGTGGAAAAAGTGGAAGAAGTGGAACAAGTGGAAGTTGGCGACCAGGGCGCCAAGCAGCAAAAGTTACGAGCTGAGGCTGCGGAAGTGCAAAGCGGCGCGCGGGAGCGCGCACTTTGTCACTTCCGTGACTTCCGGCACTTATCGCACCGCACCTACTTCAACTTCTTCCACTTCTTCCACTTCTTCCACTTCGAAGTCGGCCTGATTTCACCGCGCCCCTGGTCGCGTCTCGAAGTCGACCGGGTCGAGCGGCACGTCCCAGTGCGCCTCGAGCAGCTCGAAGCGGCGCCGCTCTTCCTTCCGGAACGTCTCCCGGTCGGGGTACAGCCGGCGGACGACCTCGGCCTCGGTCACGCCGCGGTAGTCCTCGTTCGCGATCAGCTCGACGGCGAACGTCCAGTCGGCGCGCCCGTCCCCATGGTAGCGCGGCGTGAACGTCCGGATGGACGTGAACGCCCCCGCGTCGCGCATCGCCTTCAGCACGGGATAGTGGTTCTTCTGGAACAGGTCGAGGAACTCGTCCTGGAACCCCCAGCGCACCGTGTAGAAGTACCACGTGGTCCGCGTCTTCTCCGCCGCCGGCGCCTGGGCGTCCGGCCGCCCGCCGCCCAGCATGAGCAGCATCACGATGGCCGCCATCCCGGCGCCCCGTCTCATCCCGGCTGGTCGCATCGCTCCGCCCTCCCTGATTCACGAGTCCGGGGGGATTCTCGCAGACTTTCGGCGAAAGGCGGCCGCCCCGGCCGCCGGCGCAAAGCCGCCCGCCGGAGCCTCATAACCAGGAGTTATGATGTTTGGAGTTTCAGAAGCCGATATTGTATGGTGAACGACTCATGCGGATTGCCTACCAGGGGGAGCCGGGCGCGTACAGCGAAGCCGCCGCGCTGCGGTACTCGGACCACGCGGACGTCCTGCCCTGCGAGAGCTTCGACGACGTGTTCCGGAACGTGGCGTCCGGGCGGGCGACGCACGGCATCCTGCCGGTCGAGAACTCGATCGGCGGCAGCATTCACCGCAACTACGACCTGCTGCTCGAGCACGATCTGCCCATCGTCGGCGAGGTCGAGCTGCCGATCCGCCATCACCTGCTCGTGCTGCCGGGCACGCCGCTCGAGCGGATCGAGCGGATCTATTCGCATCCGCAGGCGCTGGCCCAGTGCGAGCGGTTCCTCCGCGACCTGCCGTCGGTCCGCGTGAACCCGACGTACGACACGGCGGGCAGCGCGAAGCTGATCAAGGAGCAGGGGCTCGCCGATGCGGCCGCGATTGCGTCGGAGCGGGCGGCCGAGGTGTTCGGCCTCGAGCGTCTGCGCTCGGACATCCAGGACTACTCCGACAACATCACCCGCTTCCTGCTGGTCGGCCGGTCCGGCGAGCCCGATCTGGTCCCGGACAAGACGACGGTGGTGTTCTCGCTGACGAACGCGCCGGGGGCGCTCTTCAAGGCGCTGAGCGTGTTCGCGCTCCGGGACCTCGATCTCACCAAGATCGAATCGCGCCCGATCCGCGGGCGTCCGTGGGAGTACCTGTTCTACGTGGACATCCCGGTCGGACGGCAGGACCTGCGGTGCGCGCGCGCGCTCGTGCATCTGGCGGAGTTCGCGCGGTCGCTGCGGACGCTCGGGTCGTATCAGAGCTGGCGGGCGCGCGAGAGCGCGGCCGCCGCCGCGGAGCCGACGGCGTGAGCGTCGGGCGCCGCAGCGACGTGCTGCTCCGCGGGCCGCACCGCGCGCCGGCGCGCGCGATGCTCAAGGCCGTCGGGTTCGACGGCGACGCGCTGCGCCGGCCGATCATCGGCGTCGCGAACACGTGGATCGAGATCGGCCCGTGCAACTACCACCTGCGCGACCTGGCCGCGTCGGTCAAGGAGGGGATCCGGGCGGCCGGCGGCACGCCGATGGAGTTCAACACGGTCTCCATCTCCGACGGCATCACGATGGGCACCGACGGCATGCGCGCGTCGCTCATCAGCCGCGAGGTGATTGCCGATTCGATCGAGCTCGTCGCGCGCGGCAATGCCTTCGACGGCGTCGTCGCGCTCTGCGGCTGCGACAAGACGATCCCCGGCACGGCCATGGCGCTGGCCCGGCTGAACGTCCCGGGGCTGCTGCTCTACGGCGGCTCGATCGCGCCCGGCCGCTTCCACGGCGCCGACGTCACGATCCAGGACGTCTTCGAGGCGGTCGGGGCGCACGCCGCGGGGAAGCTGAGCGACGGCGACCTGCTCTCGATGGAGGATCAGGCCTGTCCGGGCGCCGGCGCGTGCGGCGGCCAGTTCACGGCGAACACGATGGCGACGGCCATCGAGTTCCTCGGCCTCGCGCCGATGGGCAGCGGCGGCGTGGCCGCGACCGATCCGGCGAAGGCGGGCGTGGCCCGGCGCGTGGGCGAGCTGGCGATGGACCTCGTGCGGCGCGACGTCCGCCCGGCGTCGCTGCTGACGCGCGAGGCGTTCGAGAACGCGATTGCGGCCGTCGTGTGCACGGGGGGCTCGACCAACGCGGTGCTGCACCTGCTGGCGCTCGCGCGCGAGGTCGGCGTGCCGCTGGACATCGACGACTTCGACCGCATCAGCCGCACCGTCCCGCTGCTGGCGGACTTGAAGCCCGGCGGCCGCTTCGTCGCGATCGATCTCCAGAAGGCCGGCGGCATCCGGCTGGTCGCCAGCCGCCTCGCCGAGGCGGGGCTGCTCAGGACCGGGGCGGCCACCGTCTCGGGCCGCACGATCGGCGAGGAGGCGCGCGACGCCGTCGAGACGCCCGGGCAGGAGGTGCTGCGGCCGCTCGCGACCCCCCTGAAGCCGACCGGCGGGCTCGTGATCCTGAAGGGCAACCTGGCGCCGCACGGCTGCGTGCTGAAGGTCGCGGGCCACAACCGCCTGCACCACCGCGGTCCGGCCCGCGTGTTCGACAGCGAGCGCGACGCGCTCGCCGCCGTGCTGCGCAACGAGATCCGGCCGAACGACGTCGTCGCGATCCGGTACGAGGGGCCGTCGGGCGCGCCGGGGATGCCCGAGATGCTCGCCGTGACCGGCGCGCTGGTCGGCGCCGGCCTCGGCGATTCGGTCGCGCTGCTGACCGACGGCCGCTTCTCGGGGGCCACGCACGGGTTCATGGCGGGGCACGTCGCGCCGGAGGCGGCGCGGGGGGGCCCGATCGCGGCGCTGCGCGAGGGGGACACGGTCGTGTTCGACGTGCCCGCGCGCCGGCTGGACGTGGAGCTCGGGGAGCTGGAGATCGCGGCGCGGCTGCAGGGCTGGACGCCGCCCGCGCCGCGCTATGCCGGCGGCGTGATGGCGAAATACGCGCGGCTGGTCTCGTCGGCCGCCGAAGGCGCGGTCACCGGATAGGGAGCAACAGGAGGAGACACGAAACCACGAAACTGAAATCCGACCCACGAAAAACACGAATGAAACTCATTGGGTTCGTGCTTTCGTGCTTTCGTGTTTTCGTGTTTTCGGTGTTTGGACGAGGGCTGTATGAAGAAAACGGGCGCGCAGATTCTGTGGGAGTGCCTGGTGCGGCAGGGCGTGCACACCGTCTTCGGCTATCCGGGCGGCGCGATCCTGCCGGCGTACGACGCCATGACGCAGTATCCGATCCGCCATATTCTCGTCCGCCACGAGCAGGGCGCGACGCACATGGCCGACGGCTTCGCGCGCGCGACCGGCGGCGTCGGCGTCGCCGTCGCGACGTCGGGGCCGGGCGCGACGAACATGGTCACCGGCATCGCCACGGCGATGCTCGACTCGTCGCCGATCGTCTGCATCACCGGCCAGGTGGGCAGCAAGCTGATCGGCTCCGATGCGTTCCAGGAGACGGACATCACCGGCGTCACGCTGCCGGTCACCAAGCACAACTACCTGGTGACGCGCGCCGAGGATGTGGCCTCGACGGTGCGCGAGGCGTTCCACGTCGCGGCGTCGGGGCGGCCGGGGCCGGTGCTCATCGACATCACCAAGGACGCGCAGCAGTCCTCGGCGGACTACGACTGGGACGCGGCGGCGCCCGTCCTGCGGGGCTACCGCCCCGACTACCGGCCCGCGGCGCCGGACTACAAGCGCGCCGCCGCCCTCATCCGCGCCGCCAAGCGGCCGCTGATTCTCGGGGGCCACGGGATCACGATGTCCGGGGCGTCCGATCTCGTGCGGCGCTTCGCCGAGCAGACGCACACGCCCATCGCGATGACGCTGCTCGGCCTCGGCGGGGTGCCGGCGAACCATCCGCTGAACCTCGGCATGATGGGCATGCACGGCGAGGCGTGGGTGAACACGGCGATCCAGGAGGCGGACCTGCTGCTCGCCTTCGGCATGCGCTTCGACGATCGCGTCACCGGCAACCTCAAGACCTACGCGCTGAACGCGAAGAAGATCCACGTCGAGATCGACCCCGCCGAGGTGAACAAGAACGTCAAGGTCGACGTGGCGCTCGTCGGCGACCTCCGCGAGGTGCTGACGGAGCTGCTGCCTGCGGTGCCGACCTGCGACCATCCGGGCTGGATGGCGCGCATCCACGAGCTCAAGGGAGACTCGGCGGTTCGCGACATCCAGAACCTGCCCGACAGCGGCCACCTCTATGCGGCGCACGTCATCAACGATCTCTGGCGCGAGACCGGCGGCAACGCCGTGGTCGTCACCGACGTCGGGCAGCACCAGATGTGGGAGGCGCAGTACTACCACCACAACACGCCGCGCTCGCTCATCACGTCGGGCGGGCTCGGGACGATGGGCTTCGCGCTGCCGGCGGCGATTGGCGCGAAGGTGGCGCGTCCCGACGCCGAGGTGTGGGTGGTCGTCGGCGACGGCGGCTTCCAGATGACCATGTGCGAGCTCGCGACGATCGTGCAGGAGAACCTGGACGTGAAGATCGCGATCATCAACAACGGCTATCTCGGCATGGTGCGGCAGTGGCAGGAGTTCTTCTACGAGAAGCGCTACGCGGCCACGCCGCTGGCCAACCCCGACTTCGCGAAGCTGGGCGAGGCGTTCGGGATCCGCTCGCACCGCGTCTCGGCGCGCGGCGACGTGCTGCCGGCGGTCTCCGACGCGCGGAGCCATCGCGGCCCGGTGCTGATCGACTTCCAGGTCGAGCAGGAGGACTCGGTGTACCCGATGGTCCCGGCGGGCGCGGACCTGCACGCGATGATCCGGCGCCCCAGCCCGAGCCCGATCGTGGAGACCGCGGCGGACTGAAGAACGGGTGCTAGCGGGTGCTCGCGGGTGCTAGCGGGTGCCATCGGGTGCGGCTACGGGTGCCAACCGGTGCTATCGGGTGCTGCCGGTTGGCACCTGATGGCACCCGTAAGCGCACCCGATAGCGCCCGGCAGCACCCGTTAGCACCTGATAGCACCTGGTTGATGCACCTGGTAAAGGAATCACAGCCATGCTTCATACACTGGCCGTCTACGTCGAAGACAAGCCCGGCGTCCTGAACCGGATCGCGTCGCTCTTCCGGCGGCGGGCGTTCAATATCGACTCGCTCACCGTCGGGCACACCGAGCAGCCGGGCGTCTCCCGCATGACGATCGTCTGC
>Ga0299913_10005985_pt1 | contig 10480 bp, 11 predicted proteins | sample RVTome_9_FD_201360 | JGI IMG/M metagenome (GOLD analysis project Ga0299913, IMG submission 201360) | Soil microbial communities from uranium-contaminated site in the Upper Colorado River Basin, Wyoming, United States - RVT155D38 (version 2) ... | reverse complement strand
CGTCCCGCTCCTCGTAATCGTCGGTCACGACGGCTATCGAATGAGGAACCTCGTCGCGGGTGATCGCGAGAAGCTTCTCCCTCACGAGCTCGGCGACGAACGATGGCGGCGGTTGGTCGGTCTGGCTGCCGGGTGGATAGTACAGAGGGCCCTCGGGTATCGCGTCGAGGACGAGAGGGGTCAGCGTCTCCAGCCCCTCACCCGTACGGGCCGATACCGGAACGAACTCGGCGAAGTCGCCGAGCTCCGCGGCGGCAGCAAGGGCTTTGGCCGTGCCCGCCCGGCCCGCACGGTCGAGTTTGTTGACCACGCAGAAGGTCGCGGGACCCGACAGGCCGAGGGCATCGGCGAGATAGGCGTCGCCCCGGCCGACGCCCGCCGCGGCATCGACGACGAACAAGGTCAGGTCGACGTCCGACCACGCCGCGCGCACGGCCGCGTTTAACCGCTCGCCCAGCAAGGTACGCGGCTTGTGGAAACCGGGGGTGTCGACGAACACGACCTGGGTGTCGTCGTGGTCGAGGATCCCCCGGATGGCAGAGCGAGTGGTCTGGGGTTTGTCGGAGGTGATCGCCACCTTACCCCCGACCAGAGCGTTGACGAGCGTCGACTTGCCAACGTTCGGACGGCCGACGATCGCAACGAAACCCGAACGCGTCACTCGGGCTCTTCGGCCGCGTGGGGGATCCTCGAGATCAGGACCTTCTGGATGCGGCGGCCGGTGACGCGCTCGGTCTTGAAATGCAGGGAGTCGTAGGTCACGGTCTCTCCCGGCACCGGAACGCGTCCCGTCAACCCGAAGACGAGCCCACCGACCGTGTCCCATTCGTCGTGGGGAAGATCAACGGTCAGCAGCTCGTTGACTTCGTCGATCGGCATCTTCGCATCGACCCTGATCGTGTCGTCGTCGATCGGCTCGACGAGTGGCTCTTCGACGTCGTATTCGTCGACGATCTCACCGACGATCTCCTCGATCAGGTCTTCGATCGTCACGAGCCCCGCCGTGCCCCCATATTCGTCGACGACGATCGCCATGTGGTTGCGCTCTTGTTGCATCTCTCGCAGGAGCTCGGCGACCTTCTTCTGTTCGGGCACGAACATCGGTGAGCGACCGAGTGCCTTGAGCCTCGCCTTCTCGTCACGCTCGTGCACCTTCTTCAAGAGGTCCTTCGCGTAGAGGACTCCGATGATGTTGTCGGTGTCGCCCTCGTACATGGGGATGCGCGAGTACCCAGCCTTGATGATCGTGTCGAGAGCTTCGTTGAGGCTCGCATCTACGCGGATCGCGACCATGTCGGGGCGCGGCACCATGACCTCGCGCACGACGGTGTCGCCGAACTCGAAGATCGAAGTGATCAGCTCGCGCTCTTCCTCTTCGATCTCCTCTTCTTCCTCCGCCACGTCGAGCAGATTGCGGATCTCTTCCTCGGTCGCGAACGGTCCCTTGGGCAATCCGCGGCCCGGAAGCGGCGCCATGACGGCGTTCGAGACCAGGACCAAGAGCCGGCCCAATGGGTAGAGGACGCGGCCGAGGAAGTAGACGGGTCGCGCCATGACGAGCGCCGCCGACTCGAGGTGCTGGACGGAGAAGGTCCGGGGCACGAGCTCTCCCAGCACGAAAATCGCCGTCGTCATCACCACCACGGCCACGACGCCGCCGAGGTCCTGCGTGGCGTCGAGCGCTAGCTGCATAGCCAGCACGGTGGCGCTGACGTGGGCGAGGACGGTGAGCAGGAGTATCACGTTCAGGAACGGGGCGGGGTCCTCGACTATCGCTACGAGCCGCTTCGCGCCCTTGCGACCTTCCTGCTCGAGGTGCAGCGACTTGACCCGCGGCATCCGCGCGATCGCGGTCTCTGCAAGAGCCAGAGCCGCCGACGCGACCAGCAAGGCAACGATCACCCCGATCGTCATGATGTCGTTCATCCCGGCGTGACTGTTGCGAAGCTTTCCAGGATCTCGCGCGCCCGCGCATCCATGCGCGCCCTCTCCTCGTCGGTTTCGTGGTCGTAGCCGAGGAGGTGCAACGTGCCGTGGACGACGAGCGCCTCGAGCTCGGTGCCGAGGTCGTGCTCCATCTCGGCCGCGTTGCGTTCGGCCACTTCGGGACAGACCACAACGTCGCCCAACAACAGCGCCCCCTCCTCCTCGTCATCCTCCATCATCGGGAACGCGAGCACGTCGGTTGCCCGGTTTTCGTCCGCGAACCGTTTGTTGAGCCTGCGGATGTGACCGGCGGACACGAACAGCAGGGATAGTTCGGAGCCGTCTTCGACCTCTTCCTCGTCGAGCGTGTGTCGAGCAAGAGCAGTCAGACGTACCTCATCGAAAGCGAGCCCCTGCTCGTTGGCTAAGAAAACGTCCACGGAAGTGGACCCTCACCCCTTCGCGACGTCGGTATAGACACGGTAAGCCTCGACGATGTCCTGCACGATCTTGTGCCTCACGACGTCGCGCGAGCCGAGATGCGTGAACGCCACACCGCCGATCCCCTGGAGGATGTCTTCCACCACGATGAGCCCCGACCGTTGTCCGGCCGGCAGGTCGACCTGCGTGACATCTCCGGTCACCACCGCTTTCGAACCGAACCCCAAGCGCGTTAGAAACATCTTCATCTGTTCCGGCGTCGTGTTCTGGGCCTCGTCGAGGATGATGAACGAGTCGTTCAGCGTGCGGCCGCGCATGAACGCGAGTGGGGCGATCTCGACCGTCCCCCGGTCGATGTAACGCTTGAACGTCTCGGGCTCGATCATCTCGTAAAGAGCGTCGTACAGCGGCCGCAGGTAGGGATCGATCTTGGCTGCCAGATCGCCGGGGAGGAAACCGAGACGCTCACCGGCCTCGACCGCCGGTCGAGTGAGGACGATGCGGGAGACGATCCCATCCTTCAGGGCCCGGATCGCCATCGCCACCGCGAGGTAGGTCTTGCCGCTACCGGCGGGCCCGATCGAGAACACGATCGTGTTGTCCCTGATCGAATCCACGTAGCCCTTCTGTCCGATCGTCTTGGGACGGATCGGCTTACCGGAATGGGTGACGACGAGCGTGTCGCCGAGGACATCGGACGGCTTCACCTGCTCGCTGCTCTTGACCATGTCGATCGAACGGCCCACGGCATCGGTCGTCAACACGTGTCCCTGATCGAGCAGGGAGAGGAGCTCCTCGAACAGCCGCGCTACCCGTTCGGTCTCGGTAGGGACCCCAGTGAGCACTATCTCGTTGCCCCGGACGAGGATCTCGGTGTCGAAGGCTCCCTCGATCAGCTTGAGCAGCTCGTCCCGTGCCCCGACGAGGCGGACCATGTCGTGGTGCCCGGGGACGAGGAGCTTGACCTGCGTCTTTGTGGCCATAGGCAAGAGACAACCGATCCTACCGCCGTGGGCTTCCCTTCCCGGGGGCGGGGATCAGGGGAGGTCGTCGGGGTCCAGCTTCGCCCGGGCCGTGACCTCGACCGTGTAGCGCTCGCTCTCGGTCTCCGCCGTGCACCGGATCGTGATCTCGCGCTCGCGGCTGTCGTCGATCTCGCAATGCGGCCGGCGGATAAGACGCTTCTTCTTCTGGCGCACCTCGACGGTTGCGTTTCCTCCGACCTTGTCGTCGCCGACCGAAACCGAATGCCGGGTGACGCGCCCGGTCCGCTTGGACCGCCTATCCCGGTCGTCGGCAGAGGTCGAAGCCGGCCCTCGGAGCCCGTCGCGTAAGGCACCCTGGATACCGTCGACCTTGTCGCGGCTCGCCCGGATGAGCGTGGTTTGGTCGGCCACCGTAGGAGGCAGCGGTGAGGACATGCCCTGCGTCGGAACCATGACGATCACCGCACCGACTAGTGCCGCAACGGTCGCGGTTGCGGAGCCTTCGATCGCAGGTGTGGCGCGACGGAGGAATTGCTGGATCCCGAAAGCGTGACGGCGCAGTAGGCCAAGGGCGCCGAATGCCGAAGCGGACACACCCTCGAGCATGGACGTCAACCGCCGGCGTGCACGCATCCGCATCATCTTGGTAGCAGCCGCGCTGATCGATTCGACGTCGCGTCCACCAACCTCTGCAAGCAATACGGAGCGGTGCGAAGGACTCATCTTGCGCAACGCGCGACCAACGCGCCACAGTTCCATGCGTGCGATCCCCGCATCCTCGACGTCCGCCGGCACGGGGCGTTCGGGAAGATCCACGAGTACCTCGCGCGAAGCGCGGCGGTGGGTCTCGTCCCACAACAGGTTCTTGGCGATGGTCAGCGTCAGGCCCCAGGGCGAGTTGTCGGGATCGACGTCGTCCCACATCTTGAATAGCCGCAGGCCGGTTTCCTGGACGATGTCGTCGGTCAGCCACGAAGAGACCCCGCGGCGCCGAAGGGCACCTGTAAGCCGCCGGGATAGCTCCGGCCACGCCATCTCGAAGGTGGGTCTGCCCGCGTCCATTTCTGCCCCTAGAGATTCGCCACTACTGCCTGTATTACTCCCACACCCTGTGTCGGTAACGCGCCATCTTTCTGCCACGAGGTGTCGTTACCGGATCGCTGCCTCCGCAGTAGATGAACCGTATCCGAGCGGCGCTGACGAAGCACTGGCAGGCGGACGTCACGAGGAGTCAGGACCCGATGACGAGCTATCTATTCCTGGACCCCGATTCGGTGCCGGCCGAGTGGGCCGACCGGGTGGTCCCGATGGCGATGGTGCCTCTGACCGAGGCCGAGTCGGGGCAGTTGTTGAGCGACGAACCGGTCACACCGGACAGGCTGATGCCCGATGCCGACCTGATGCGGCTCGTCGCCCGAGGGCTTTCGGCAGAGGTGATCGCCCGGCGGCTGGACCTCGCTCCCCGCAGTGTCTATCGCCGGCTCGCGCGGCTTCGGGACGCTTTCGGGGTGTCTTCGACGGCGGAGCTCGCCGCGGAGCTGGCGGCCCGGGGATTCGGGGCCGGCGACCTGGCGGACGAAAGCACAGGAGCGACCCCCTAGGGGTCGAACCTTCCTTATTTCTAAGGAGAACTGGCCATGAGAGCGATGGAGAAGACCGGCGCGCTGGTGGCGGCCCTCGCCGTCGGGCTGGGCCTTCCCTCCGGAGCCGCTGCGGCACCGACCTGCATGGGCCACGAGGCGACCATCGTGGGGACGGACGCCGACGACGAGCTGCGCGGTACCGATGGCCCGGACGTGATCGTCGGGGGCGAAGGTGACGACCTGATCGAGGGTCTGGGGGGTGACGACATCCTCTGCGGCGACGGTGGGATCGACCTGATCGAGGGCGGCGCCGGCGACGACATCATCTCGGGCGGGGCCGGCAACGACTACGACAAGTGCATCTTGTGCATCGACTTCAACGAAGAACGGATCGAATTCCCTCCCGGTAGTGGCGGGCTGTTCGGCGGCGAAGGCGACGACGTGATCTTCGGCGGCGGTGGGAACGACACGCTCGAAGGCGGACCCGGGCATGACCGCCTCGTCGGAGGGGGCGGTAACGACACGCTCTACGGGGACGAGGGTAACGATCGCCTCTCAGGGGGTGCCGGCGACGACGACATCTTCGGCGGAGCAGGCGATGACAAGATCGGCGCGGGCAACGGGAACGACAGTGCCGATGGAGACGACGGGAACGACAAGCTCCGTCTCGGGGCAGGGGACGACCGGGGTTTCGGGGGGCCGGGCGACGACGCGATCTATGGCGCAGCCGGCGACGACCGTCTGCAGGGCGACGCCGGACATGACTTCCTCCACGGTGGCACAGGTAACGACGACTGCGTGGACGACGAGGAAGACGAGCTCGTCGACTGCTGAGCTCCTTGCACCTGCAACCGAGGCGCGGCTAGCCGGGAGGCCACGACAGGGGGCGGCCCCCCAGGACGTGGAAGTGCAGGTGGAACACGCTCTGGCCCGCCTTCGGACCGACGTTGGTCACGATCCGATAACCGTCCCCGATCTCAGCGTCGGTGCCGATCTTCTCCATCACGTCGAACATCTCCGTAAGCAGGGCACCGTGCTTCGCTTCGAGGTACGACGCGGACTTGATGTGGTCCTTGGGGATCACGAGGACGTGTGTCGGCGCTCCCGGGTTGATGTCCTTGAACGCGATCACGTTGTCCGTCTCCACGACGACATCCGAAGGGATCTCTTTCGCGACGATCTTGCAGAACAGGCAATCAGGATCCGACATCGATCAACGTCCCCCCTCGTATCCCGTCGGCTCGAACCTCGTGACCTTGCACCGTGACGAGCTTGCCCAGTAGTCCGGTTCCCTCGAACCACACCCTTACGTAGTCACTCGTCTGACCCGAGCACACCGATACCCCGTCGATCTCGCGCTCGTCCTCGACCAGGATCTCCAGCGGGCGCTGCAGGTGAGCCTCGAGGAACGCGCTACGGATCTCGTTGCCCAGCGCGATCAGCGCCTTCGAACGCAGCTTCTTGATATCGGGATGGACCGCATCAGTCATCTCCGCGGCGGCGGTCTGTGCGCGCGCTGAGTAGCGGAACACGTGCAGCTTCGAGAACCTCAATCGCCGGACGACGTCCATGGTGGCGGCGAAGTGCTCGTCGGTTTCCCCCGGGAACCCCACGATGATGTCGGTCGCGAGCGCCACCCCGGGGATGCTGCGTTTAGCCCGCTCGACGCGCTCGACGTAATCGTCGATCCGGTAGGGCCGGTTCATCGCGGCGAGGATCTCGTCGGAACCGGATTGAAGCGGAACGTGCAGGTAACGACAGATCCGCTCTTCGGATGCGATCAACTCCACGACATCGTCGGTCAGATGCGCCGACAGGACCGACGAGAGCCGGAGCCGATAGAGCCCGTCGATGGCGAGGAGACGTTGCAGTAGACCGATCAGGTCGCGCTCGTCACCGCCGCGGTCGTAGCCGTACTTGCCGAGGTGCACGCCGGTCAGAACGATCTCGCGCGCGCCTTGTTCGACCTTGCGGGCCGCGTCGGCGACCACGCGGTCCTCCTCGCGCGTCTGCAGGGGGCCGCGCGTGCGCGGGATGATGCAGAAGGTGCACCATTCGTCGCACCCAGTCTGGACCTTCAGGTTGGCCCGCACCCTGGGCGCGAGCACGGGACCGGGGTCGCGTGGGCCGAGCCCTCCGATCTGGAGCAGCGGCCCGGTGGGCGGCCGGTCGCCGAGAGCGTCCGCGAGGGAGTCCTTGGCGTCGTTGCCCAAGACCACGTCGACGCCGTCGATCGCGGCGATCTCGTTGGGGTCGGACTCGGCATAGCAGCCGATCGCGACGACCCTCGCTCCGGGATTGTTCTTGACCGCCCGGCGCAAAGCCATGCGCGACGCTTTCGTCGCCTCACGCGTGACCGTGCACGTGTTCACGACGACGAGATCGGGGGTGTCGCCGTCGGATGCCACTCGCAGGCCCCGGCCGGCAAGGTCCTCGGCCATGGCGTCGGACTCGGCCTGGTTCAGCCTGCAGCCGAGCGTGGTGAACGCGTAGGTGGTCGCCTCGGGCACGAAGGGCAAGCTATCCGATGAGACCGAAGTGGTACTGCACGACGGCTGCGGTGATCACGGCGGCGTTCTCCGTCCGGAGGATGCGCGGACCCAGCGACACGAGCTGCCCCCCCGAATCGGCCAGCGCCTCGGCTTCGCTTCGCTCCAGCCCACCTTCAGGCCCCACGATCAGCGCGATGTGGTCACTGCCGTCGATCAGCGCTGTGCGAAGCGGCAACGACGCTTCCTCCCACAGCACGACGGCAGAGGGTTCTTTGGCGACCCGCCGGACGAGCTCCGTGAACGACAGTCCGCCACCGACCTCCATCACGTACGGATTGCGAGATTGCTTCGCCGCCGATCGCGCGATCGTCCGCCACCGATCGCCGAGCTTCTCGAGGCGCTTCGCGTCCCAGCGCACCACAGTTCGTGCCGACGAGAACACCCACGTTTCGGCCACGCCGAGCTCGGCCAGACGCTCGATCACGTCGTCGTTCTTAGGTCCCTTCGCTGCGCCTTGGTAGACGACGAGACGTGGCTTGAGCGGACGCCGGATCTCGGATTCGAGGATCTCGGCGACCAGCATCCCGTCATCCACACGGACGGCCGCGCAGCGCGCGATGCGGCCCTTTCCGTCGGTGACGGTGATCACGTCGGGCGGTGCGACACGCAGGACCTTCAGCGCGTGATGCGATTCGTCCGCCGGGAGGGCGACCTCGCTCTCGGTCCAGCCGTCGGGGGCGACGAACCACGGGCTCACTGGAACGCTTGTTTGATCTTGTCGAACACGCTTCGCTGGTCCCCGGCAGTCTCGCCGCGAAGCTCTGCGAAGGCGCGCAGGATCTCCTCTTGTTCGGGGGTGAGATCGGTCGGGGTCTCGACCTTCAACAGCACGACGAGCTCGCCCCGGCCGCGGCCCCCGAGGCGCGGCATACCGCGGTTGCGCAGGTGCTCGATGTGACCCGACTGGGTGCCGGGTTCGATGTCGACCGTCACCGCCCCATCCAGCGTCGGGACCTCGACGCTCCCTCCGAGCGCGGCGACGGTCATCGAGACCGGTACCTCGCAGCCGAGATCGCCTCCCGCTCGCTGGAACGTGTCGTGCGGCAAGATCCGCACGCCGACGTACAGATCGCCGGCGCGCCCCCCTCTCATACCGGCCTCGCCCCGGCCCGAGACGCGCAAGCGCGCACCATCCTCGATGCCGGGCGGGATCTGCACGGTGAGCTCGTCGGTGCGCGTGACCCGGCCACGACCCCCACAGTGCGTACAAGGCTCGACGATCTGCTGGCCGGTGCCGCCGCAGGTCGGACACGTCGTGGCCGTGATCATCTGGCCGAGCATGGTCTGGCGCACCTGACGCAGCTCGCCGGTCCCACCGCAGTCCGAACAGCGCGCGGGGAACGTGCCCGGGGCCGAGCCGCTGCCGCCGCATTCCTCGCACTCCGCCAGCGTCGTCAGCTCGACCGTCTCCTCGGTGCCCGAGAAAGCGTCCTCGAGCGTGATCTCGACCTCGGCCAAGAGGTCGGCACCGCGGGCCGGGCCGCGTTGGGCACCGGACCCTCCCACTCCACCGAAGATCGTCGCGAACAGGTCCGAGATCCCGCCGAAGTCTCCGAAGCCCGAAACGGACGCGCGATCGTCGCCGAACATCTCGTAGCGCTGCCGTTTCTGAGGATCGGAGAGCACCTCGTAGGCGTGCGTGACGGTCTTGAAGCGTTCGGCCGCTTCGGGATCGGGGTTGGTATCGGGGTGCAGCTCGCGCGCCAGCCGGCGGTACGCGCGCTTTATGTCTTCGGCTGTCGCATCACGCCCAACCCCGAGCGTCTCGTAGTGGTCGGCCATCCCTTCTACATACCGAGTTCCGTGAGGACCCGGCCGAGGTTCGCCGACACTTCGTAGACGGCGGCGATCGTCTTGCGATAGTCCATGCGGGTCGGTCCCACGACCCCGATCGTGCCGAGAACATTGTCCTCCGCGCCGTAGGGAGCCGCGATCACCGAACACGCCTGCATCTCTTCGAACATGTTCTCGGAGCCGATCCTCACCGACACGTCGGTCGCCCGTAGCGCGTCGGCCATAGTTTCCAAAACGAGACGGCGATGCTCGAGCGCGCCGATCACTTGCCGGACGGTCTCGAGATCGGCGAACTTGTGCTCGTCGACGATGTTCGAGGTCCCTTCGAGATAGAGCTTCTCGTTCTCGCGCGTCGTCAGGTCCTCGCCGATGACTTTCATGACTTCTTTCAGGGGCGAGCGGAGACCGGCACCGACCCGATCCAGAGCTGCGGTGCCGTTGACTACGATCGAGTCCAGGTGGTCGTCGACCGTCGCCCCTCGCAAGACCTCCGAGGCCGCGTCCAGCTCCTCTTCGGTTACCACTTCGGGGATCAACATCACGTGGTTCTCGACACGGCCCGTGTCGGTCACGACGACCACCATGGCCCGTTCGGCAGACAGCCGCACGAGCTCGACGTGGCGCACCACGCTGCGCTCGACGATCGGCGCGAAGACGACCGCGGCGTGATCGGTGAGACGCGACAGCAGGGTGGCGGTCTCGCGCAGCGACTCTTCGAACTCGAAGCGCGGACGGCCGAAGAAGCTTCGGATCTGGCGGGCCTCTTCCGCAGGCAGCCGCTTGTCGGACCCCCACGCGTCGACGAAGTAGCGATAGCCCGTGTCGGTCGGGATCCGGCCCGCGGAGGTGTGCGGCTGGTAGATGTAGCCGGCCTCTTCGAGCGCCCCCATGTCGTTACGAACGGTCGCCGGGGACACCTTGAGGCGGTAGCGCTCCACGAGGGTCTTGGAGCCCACCGGCTCACCGGTCGACACGAAATGCGACACGATCGCCCGCAGGACCAGGGCCTTGCGCTCGTCCATCACCGCGCTCATGACCTCAATGCTACCCCGGTTAGCACTCTCTGGGGCGGAGTGCTAACCGAGGGACGACCTAGCGCATCGAGGCCGCGATCGCGGCGACCGTGTCCTTGCCCAGGGTCCCGTAGACCGTGTAGAAGGCCGCCGAGCGGTCGTCCATGGTCGCGGTCCACAGGACC
>Ga0299913_10005984_pt1 | contig 10482 bp, 11 predicted proteins | sample RVTome_9_FD_201360 | JGI IMG/M metagenome (GOLD analysis project Ga0299913, IMG submission 201360) | Soil microbial communities from uranium-contaminated site in the Upper Colorado River Basin, Wyoming, United States - RVT155D38 (version 2) ... | reverse complement strand
CGCGGAGGTTCCTTGGCGTGGGTAGCGGAGAATGGCGGCGACGTTCGCGTGCCCGTCGTCGATGACGCGGACGTCGCCGCCGGTGCGGATCACCCGCAGCGCGACCTCGTCGAGCAGATCGACGTCACCGGGCTGGCGTTGGTCGTGGACGTCGGACGGGCGGGCGTCGGCGTGCACCGCCCAACGATGTTCGTCGGGCGGCAGGAACAGGACCTCGATCCGGCCTTCAGCCGCGGCGGCGGTCACCTCGCCGAGCCCTTCGGCGGTGGCGCCGGCGGCGCGGCGTTGCCGGTAGCGGTCTCGCAAGACCGCGGTTTCAGTAGCGAGCCGCGGCGCGATCAGCGGCCACGCCTTGCTGTGGAGCTCGGTGGAGCTGAGGTCGTCGGGGCTGCCGACGATCATGTCCTCGAGGATGCCGGGATGGTCGCTGACGCTGCGGTAGATCGGCCCGTAGTACGACACGCCGGCGAGGATGAGTGGCCGAGAGGTACTGAGCCCCAGCTGCGCGAGGCCTCGGTCGACGGCACGGAAGTAGCGCTCCAGCGCCGCCTTCTGGTCCTCGTCACCACCGCCGTGACCGTGGTATTGGCCGGTGCTGGTCGGCCCCGACGACCGTACCTGCAGCTGCTTCTCCGGGTCCTCGTGAGCGAGCGCTTCGGCCATGCTGGTAGGTGTTCGACCCGTGTCGACCTCGGCGACAGCGTGGCGGCTGCCGCGTAGCAATCGCACCGCGTTCTGGCTGAGCGCCAGGATCCAGAACGAGTCGTCCTCCGTGAGCAGCGGGACCAAGGGGCGGAGATGGAACTTGGTCGCCACCACGGCGAGCTCCTCGAAACCGATCGGGGCCCGGAAGGTACGCAGGACGCCGGGAGCGATGAACACCGCCAAGCCGTCGGACTGGTGACGCCAGTAGTCGCGATTCCCGACCAGCTGGTCGGCCGGCGAGAGCAGCTCGTCGGTCTCTCGTGAGCGCCGACCGAGCGTTGTCAGTTCCCGTCGGGCGGCGGCGAGCAGATTGCGGAGGCGGACGGGGTCCTGTTCGATGTCGGCACCAGCGCGGTGGGTGGGCAGATACAGCGACACGCACGGCGCGGTCTGGAACTCGGCGAGCTCGTCCAGGTCGCCTCGACCGAAGCGGTCGGACTCGTCGATACGGACGGCGGCGGTCACGCGCCCGTCACCGCAGCGCTGTTCCGGTCGGCCATGGTGTCGATGAGGCGGAGCAGCTCGACGGGGACCGGGAAGATCAGTGTCGAGTTCTTCTCGGCCGAGACCTCGACCATGGTGGACAGCACTCGTAGCTGCATCGCAGCTGGGTGCACGTCGAGGATGGCTGCGGCCTCGCCGAGCGACTGGGCCGCCTCCTTCTCGCCGATGGCGTGGATGACCTTGGAGCGGCGCTCTCGTTCGGCTTCGGCCTGGCGACCCATGGCCCGGCGCATCGACTCGGGCAGCTCGACGTCTTTGACCTCGACGAGGGTGACCTTGATGCCCCACGGGTTGGTGAGCTCGTCGATGATCTGTTGGAGCTGCTGATTGATGCTGTCTCGCTTGACCAGCAGGTCGTCGAGCTCGACCTGGCCGAGGACGCTGCGCAGCGTGGTCTGGGCGACCTGGGACGTCGCGAACATGTAGTCCTGGATGGCCACGACCGCTCGCACCGGATCGACGACGTTGAAGTAGGTGACAGCGTTGACCCGCAAGGTGACGTTGTCCTTGGTGATGACGTCCTGCGGGGGAATGTCGAGGGTGACGGTCTGAAGGTTGACCTTAACCATCCGGTCGATCAGCGGGATGATGAAAAACAGCCCCGGGCCCTTGGCGCCGGTGACGCGCCCCAAACGGAAGATGACCCCCCGTTCGTACTCGGCGACGATGCGGACAGCGGCGAGAACGATGAGGACTAGGAGGACGAATGCTCCGCCGATTCCGTACAGCAGTGCTGTGCTCATGAAGCTCCTTCGGGTTGAGGTTCTGGTGACGTGAGGTCGGCGCTGACCACGAGCTCGAGGCCCTCCACGTCAACAACCCGCACCCGCATGCCCTGCTCAAGCGGCCCGGTGGGGTGGCGGAGGTTCCACCACGCGCCTTCGGCCATCGCCTGCCCGCCCTGGTTGTCCGCGCGGGCGACAGTGAGGACCTGCCCGATGAACAGCTCCCGGCCAGTCGTCGTCGATGGCGCGCCCCGGGACCGCATCGCGACGCGGCCGGCGAACACGACCGCGACGCCGACGACGGCAGCCACCGGTGCGATCACGGCCGCGCTCACCTCGACCCCGGGGGTGTCGCGGAACAAGAAGACACCGCTGAGGACCAGGGCGACGGTCCCGCCCGCGGCCGCGACGCCGATCCCCGGCGCGAACAGCTCGGCCACGAAGAGCACGACGGCAACGCCGAGCAGGAGCAGACCGACCACGTTCACCGGAAGCACGGACAGCCCGAACAGCGCCAGCAGGATCAGGATGACGCCGACCGCGCCGCCCGCCCCCACGCCGGGACTGGCCAGTTCGTAGATGAGACCGAGCGTGCCGATCGACAGGAACAGGAACGCGAGGTTTGGGTCGGCGAGGAGTTGCTGGATCCGCCGGAACAGCCCGAGGTCGTCCCGATCGATCGATGCGCCAGCCGTCTCCAGAACCACGGCACGTTGCTCCGGACCGACCGTGACGCGAGTCCCGTCGATCCGCTCGAGCAGATCGGTCATCGAAGGGGCCACGTGGTCGACGGCGCCGAGCGAGAGCGCTTCGGCCGCTGACGCCGAGCGCCCCGAACGGACCGTGTCCACCGCGAACTCGGCGTTGCGGCCGCGGACCTGGGCGATCGACTCGGCGAAGGCGGCAGCGTCGTTGACGACCTTGCGGGCGACATCACCTCCCTGGAGATCGACCGGTGTCGACGCCCCGATGGCAGTCCCCGGCGCCATCGCCGCGACGTGAGCGGCGAAGGTGATGATCGCCCCGGCCGACGCCGCCCGGGCCCCATCGGGACTCACGTAGACGACCACCGGGACCTCAGCGGCAAGGAAGCGCTGCACGATGCTGCGCATCGACGTCTCCAGGCCACCCGGAGTGTCGAGACGCACGACCAGCGCCTGGTAGCCGTCGCGCTCGGCCCGCCCGACGGCGTCGTCCAGGTAATTGGCAATCACCGGCGTGATGGCGCCATCGACCGTCGCCTGCAGCACCCGGGGCGTCTCGGCTTGGGCGGCGGCCGACGACGACCAACCGGCCAACACCACACCGAACACGACGGTGGCTCGCCACAAGTGCCTAGCCCGCTGGGGGCGAACCCTCACAGAGTTCGGCGACCGAGGCGGCTGTTGCGTGGTTCGGTGCGATTCTTGGCGTCGGTGATCTGCCGAACGAGATCATCACGCACCTCGGCCAGCGCAGCGTCGAAGTCGGCGCAGCTCGAAGTAGCCACGAGCCGGGGTTGACGGGCGATCCACGCCTCGAGCGTGGTCCGCTGGCTCGGGGTGTCACGTTCTTTCACGCTCAGCTGCAGCTTCACCGACCCGGCGGGAAAGGAGCGAAGTCGTTCGTCGAGTCGTCCGAGGGCGGCGATGACAAGGTCGGTCTCGGCGGGAGCGATTCCATTGGACAGCTGAAGGGCGTCGGCGACAGTGGCGGGGGTCATGGTCGTTCTCCTCGTCGACGGTGCTGACACCTCGCAAAGAGAAGACCCGGTGGCTGGTCTCCGGTTGGAGACCCCCACGATCGACCCTCTCGCTGACGAGAGTGTGCCGACCAGGCTTCCCGGCTCTCCAGGGTCACTCTACTCCGCAGCGAATGGCCGGGGCACCGCGCCCCGTCGATTGGTGGAAGATCGCACGGCTACGGCGGATGATGGCGTGCCGGGAAGCCAACTCCTCGACGAACGGATCCAGCTCGTGGCGGCCACCGTCGCCCAGCTGCAACGAGCACTCGACGACGGAACCGAGGAGTCATACATCATCGTCGACGCCGGCGAGGCGCCAACGGAAGACCAGCGCATCACGAAGCCGACTGACAGGCCTCGACGGAGCCCTGCCGGAAGCCGATGAGGAAGTGCGACTGCCGTTGTTCCGCCGACCCGTGCGTCCACGACTCCGGATCGACCTGACCCTGCGTCTTCTGCTGGATGCGGTCGTCACCCACGGCCGCGGCGGCATCGAGACCGTCCTGGATGTCGGCGTCGGTGATGTCTTCGATGAAGCCGGTGTCGATCGCGCCCTTCGCCCACATGCCGGCGAAGCAGTCCGCCAAGAGCTCGATGTGGACGCCGGCGCTGTTCGGTCCGGTGGCGCCGCCTTGGCCCTGCGCGAGCAGACCCATCAGGTTCTCCACGTGATGGCCGTACTCGTGGGCGATGACATACGCCTCAGCGAACGGCCCGCCGGTCGCGCCGAACCGGTTACGCAGGTCGTCGTAGAACCCGAGGTCGATGTACACCTTCTGATCGACCGGGCAGTAGAACGGGCCGACGTCACTCGACGCGAGCCCGCAGCCGGTGTTCGTCTGACCGGTGAAGAACACCGTCGTCGACTTGGTGTAGCCCGGGTGTCGCTGGCCCCAGTACGCCTGCACGCTGTCGACGACGCCGACGATGCGGCAGTCCTGCCGTTGGTTGGCGTCCTCGCCGGTTCGGCACTCTGCCGAGAGGTCGCCTTCCTCTCCTCCGAGAGAAATGCCGTTGATCGAGGGCGCGCCACCGCCGCCACTGTTCAGGTAGAGCGAGAGCAGCAGCACGATGATCCCGACAATGCCGCCGCCACCGGCGACCGGAAGGCCCATGCCGCGCATGCCGCGCCGATCCGAGACCTGCGAGGTGTCGAGCTCGGCGTCTTTGCGGAAGCGCACGGCGCCGACCTACCCGATTCGGCTCACGGTCACCCAACGCGACAATGATCAGCGCAATGGAACCCGGTTGGGACTTCTCCGGCCGCGTGGTGCTCGTCACCGGCGGGACAAAAGGCATCGGACGGGTCATCACGGAACGTTTCGCCGACGCAGGCGCCACGGTGATCGCCTGCGGACGCAACGAGCCCGACGCCCTCGAGCGCGCGTCGTTCGTCGCGTGCGACGTGCGCGAACCCGAACAGGTCGACGCGATGGTGGCGAGCATCGTCGCCGCGCACGGACGGCTCGACGTGGCCGTCAACAACGCCGGCGGCGCTCCGAGCGCCGACTCGGCCACCGCGTCACCGCGGTTCTCCGAAGCCATCATCCGGCTGAACCTCCTCGCACCGCTGCACGTCGCCCAAGCTGCAAACCGCGTGATGCAGGACCAGGACGACGGCGGATCGATCGTCAACATCGCCAGCGTCAGCGGCATTCGGCCGTCGCCCAACTCCGCCGCGTACGGCGCCGCCAAGGCGGGGTTGCTCAACCTCACGCAGACGCTGGCCGTCGAGTGGGCGCCCAAGGTCCGGGTGAACGCGGTGACCGCCGGGCTGATCCGGACCGAGCAGGCGGGGCTGTGGTACGGCGACGAGGAGGGCATCGCCGCGGTGGGCGCCACCGTGCCGCTGGGCCGCATGGGTGAGCCATCGGATGTGGCGTCCGCGTGCTTGTACCTCGCGTCGCCGCTCGCCGCCTACATCAGCGGCGCGAACATCATCGTGCACGGCGGCGGCGAGCGCCCCGCTTACCAGTCGGCGGCAAACCCCACGTAAGGTCGCGCGCCATGGCGAAGTCGAAGACACCGGCGTTGGGCGCCGAAGGGTGGTTCACCGACGACGGTGACGGCCCGACGCTGATCGGCAACAAGTGCACCGCCTGCGGCACGGTCTTCTTCCCGGCCGCGGCCTACTTCTGCCGCAACCCCGACTGCGGTGGTCGCGAGTTCGAGCCGACCCCGCTCTCGCGGCAAGGCACGGTCTGGTCGTACACCGACGCGCAGTACCAGCCGCCGCCGCCCTACGTCGCAACCAGTGATCCGTACGCCCCGTTCGCTGTCGCCGCCGTCGAGCTCGCCGCCGAAGGCATGGTCGTGATGGGCCAGCTGGCGAGCGGCTACGGCGTCGACGACGTCAGGGTCGGCAGTCCCGTGGAGCTGGTCGTCGAGACGCTCTTCGAGGACGACGACCACGAGTACACCGTGTGGAAGTGGAAGCCGGTGAGCGCATGACCGACATCGCGGTGCTCGGCGCGGGGATGCACCCGTGGGGCAAGTGGAGCCGGAACTTCGTCGAGTACGGCATCGACGCCGCGCAGACCGCGCTCGCCGACGCCGGGCTCGAATGGCGCGACATCCAGTTCGTCGCCGGCGCCGACACGATGCGTCAGGGCTACCCCGGCTACGTGTCGGCTGCGACCTTCAGCCAGGCACTCGGCTGGTCGGGGGCGCCGGTCGCGTCGTGCTACGCCGCCTGCGCGTCGGGCGCGACCGCGCTGGCAACCGCGCGGGCGCAGATCCTCGCCGGTTTCTGCGACGTGGCGTTGGTGGTCGGGGCCGACACCTCGCCGAAGGGGTTCTTCGCACCCAACGACGGTGACCGCCCGGATGACCCCGACTGGTTGCGCTTCCGTCTGCTCGGCGCGACCAATCCGACGTACTTCGCGCTGTACGCCCGCCGCCGCATGGACCTGTACGGCGCGACCGAGCGCGACTTCGCCAAGGTGAAGGTGAAGAACGCACAGCACGGTCTCAACAACCAGAACGCCCGCTATCGCAAGGCCGTGACCGAGGACGAGGTGCTGGCCTCACCGATCGTCGCGTCACCCCTGCACCTGCTCGACATCTGCGCGACGTCCGACGGCGGCGCTGCCGTCGTGGTGTCGTCCATGGACTACGCCCGGGCGCGCGGTCTCACGTCGCCCGTGCGGGTGCGGGGAGTCTCCACGGTCACCCCGCGGTTCCCGAACACGGTGATCGAGATGCCGGACTTCGCCACCGATTCCTCTGCCGCACTCGCGCCCCCGCCACTGACGTTCCGCGACTCGATCGCGGCGGCGGCCTACGAACAGGCCGGCATCGGTCCCGACGACATGTCGGTCGCCGAGGTCTACGACCTGTCGTCCGCGCTCGAGCTCGACTGGTACGAGAACATCGGGCTCTGCAAGGCGGGCGAAGCCGAGCGGTTGATCAACGACGGCGACACCGCGCTCGGCGGCAAGGGCACGACGGTGAACCCGAGCGGCGGCCTCGCGTGCTTCGGGGAAGCCGTGCCGGCGCAGGCGATCGCCCAGGTGTGCGAGATCACCTGGCAGCTCCGGGGCCGGGCGACCGGCCGTCAGGTCGAAGGCGCCACCGCCGGCGTCACCGTGAACCAAGGCCTCTTCGGCCACGGCTCCTCGGTCGTCCTGTCCACCTGATCCCGCCGTTCTGCCGGTTATTTCCGGCGCGGAGCGCCGGAAATAACCGCACAAACCTTCACGGGTGTTGGGACGAGACGCTGACGATTTCGCCGGTCATGTACGACGAGTAGTCGCTGGCGAGGAACACGATCACGTTGGCGACCTCCCACGGCTCGGCCGCGCGCCCGAATGCCTCCCGTGACGTGAGCTCTTCGAGCAGCTCGTCGGTCGTGACCTTGGCGAGGAATGGATGCATCGCAATGCTTGGCGCCACCGCGTTGATCCGGATGCCGAACGGCGCGGCCTCGATGGCGGCGCAGCGCGTGAGCGCCATCACGCCCGCCTTGGCCGCGGCGTAGTGCGCGGATCCGGCCTGGGCCCGCCATCCGAGCACCGACGCGTTGTTGACGACCACGCCCCTTCCCTGCGCCTGCAACACCTTGAGCGCCGCGCGCATGCAGCGGAACGTTCCCGTGAGCGTGACGTCGAGCACCTTGGTCCACTGCTCGTCCGTCATGTCGACGACGTTCGCGGTTCCGCCGAGCCCGGCGTTGTTCACCATGACGTCGATACCGCCCAAGGTGGCGACGGCGGACTCGATGAGCTGCGCCACTTGCGGCTCGTCGGTGACGTCGCACACCACGCCCGCCGCCGCGCCCAAGTCATCAGCCGCCTTCGTCAGTCGTCGCTCGTGCGAGTCGCTGATGACGACGGTCGCGCCTTCCTCGATGCAACGTTGGGCCGTCGCGTAGCCAATGCCGGTGCCGGCGGCCGCGGTCACGAGCACACGCTTGCCCTCGAGCAGGTTGTGGCCGGGGACGTAGTCCATCGGCAGCGAACTTACGCGAGGAGGTTCACCCTCACGGCATCGAGGGTTTCGACCGTCACCTCCAGCTGCGCGACGTAGTCGTGCATGGAGCCGAACTCCGCCCGCACCCGCTCGAGAAACAGATGCATGGCGTCGGCTGGTGCATCCAGGAACGCCGACGGCTGCGCCGACATCGCATCGGCTGCCTCCGGATAGTTCGCGACGATCCACTCCTTGAACCGGGGCATGCCGAGCCGGCTGAGCGAGTAGTCGTCGGCGATGTCGTCGTCGCTCACGCCGAGCACGCTCAGCACGATGGCGGCCACGACCCCCGTTCGATCCTTGCCCGCGGCGCAGTGGAACACGAGCGGCAGGCACTCCTCGGTGGCGAGGATGCGGAGCGCGCGGGCGATCGCGTCACGACCGGTGGCGAGCATCTCGACGTATCGATCGGCGAGGAACGAGACCGCGTCGGTGTCGTCGCCGAAGGCCTCACGACTCCACGTCTCGTCGAGCATCGGCAGGTGGTGGTAACCGATCGAGTCGTGGGTGAACCGGCCCCGCTCGAGCTCGTGGGGCGTGCGGAGGTCGAGCACCGTCCGCACGGCGAGGGGCGCGAGGTCGTCGGCCGAGAGCCGGTGGACACCGTCCGCCCGGAACAGCGTGCGCCACTTCACGGTCGCGCCGTCGGCCGTGACGTAGCCGCCGAGGTCGCGGAAGTTGAACACGACGTCGAACGGAAGGTGGCGGTCGAGGTCGGCGCTGAGTCCAGTCATCTCCCGGCGACGGTAGCGAGTTCGTGTTTCCCTGCCTCAAACCGCAGGCCAATGACGGCTGAACAGCTGGTGTGGAGTGATATCGTGATATCACCATGACCGACACCAAGAACCTGCTCCTGCGGCTCGAGCCGGAGCTGGCCGACAACCTCCGCGCCGTGGCCGAGGTCGAGGGGCGAACGGTCTCCGACATCGCTCGAGAGGCCATCGCCGAACTGGTCGAGAAGCGCCGGCGCGACAAGCGCTTCCTGCGCAAGCTGGACGACAACGTCGCTCGCCACGCCGAACTGCTGCGCGCCCTCCGCGACGGCTGATGGACGTCCCCGTTAGAGCTTCTGGCCGGTGACGCCCCAGTAGACCTGGCGGGCCATGCTGTCGCGCAGGTCTTTCGTCCGGATGCCCCAGAACTCGAAGCCGTATTGATGGGCGGCGACATGAGCGAGCATCGAGACGAGCACGGCGGCCGTCGCCGTCGGCTCGATGTCCCGCGGGTTGCGGCTCGCGTCCTGGAACTGGCTGATCGTCTCGGTGAGCGCGACGTTCACCTCGTTCAACAGCCGCGTCCGGATCTGGTGAAACCGGCGGTCGCCCTCCTCCGTCGCGAGATCCATCACGCGCAGGATCGACCGGTACTCCTCCCAGAACTCGAAGAAGGCTTCGCACAGCCGAGTGGCGGTCTCGATCCCTGCCTTGCCGCGCCAGGCGCCTTCGCGAATGAGCGCCGGCAGCCGGTGGCCGTCTTGGGCCATCTGTTCGGCGAGCACCAAGATCGCCGCTTCGACGTCGGGGAAGTACTGGTAGAAGGTCGCAGGCGAGGTGCCCGCTTCGCGAGCGATGTCGATCACCTTCAGGTCGCGATACGACGTCGATTGCAGCATCTCGTTGGTGCACTCGAGCAGACGCTGGCGAGTCGCTCTGCCGCGCCGTCCCGGAACGCGACCGTCGGCCGCTCGTAGGTCGGCCGGCACCGACTCCGCTGGCTTCGAGGCAGAAGATCTGACGGTGCGTCAGCTTACGAGAGGTGCGCTACCCGGCGGAGACGTTGAGCGCGCGGATCATCCCGTGCTGTGCGAACGCCTTGCCGTCCGGCGCGTTGAGGAGGCAGACCACCGCGTAGGTACCAGGCGACAGCTCCGCGCCGAACGTCGAAGACGCACCCGCTTCGACTGACGGAGACCTCGCCGCTTCGGTGGCGAGCGACTCCGCGCCCACCGGGCTGGCAGTCACCGCGCCCTGGTAGGCAGTGAAGTTGCCGTCGTTGATCCTCATGACGCGCACCTCGTGCGACATCGCGCCCAGGTTCTTGAACGTGATCAGCCTCTGACCGGCAGGCACCGATCGCACGCCCGCCGTGTCGAACGTAAACGTGTCTTTCGCAGGTTCGATCGCGAACACCTCGAGGGTCGCACCACCGGCTGAGCTTGCCGTCTCGCTCGATGAGCTCGACGACGACCCTGACGGAAACGCCTCGCCGGATGTGCCCGGGCCCGGCTTTTCCCGATCCGCACAGCCCGTGAGCGCGACGACGGCAGCGACCGCGATCCTTGTCATCAACTTGGACACGGCGTCAGGGTCTAGCAGACGGTGCCCACGCCGCAAGTACTTGGTCGGTCGTGGTGAC
>Ga0299913_10005983_pt1 | contig 10484 bp, 5 predicted proteins | sample RVTome_9_FD_201360 | JGI IMG/M metagenome (GOLD analysis project Ga0299913, IMG submission 201360) | Soil microbial communities from uranium-contaminated site in the Upper Colorado River Basin, Wyoming, United States - RVT155D38 (version 2) ... | reverse complement strand
ATCCGGCCCCGGTTGGTGTAGTCCTCGGGGTTGGCGCTGGCCACGACCAGGACGTCGAGCGGCAGCCGCAGCACGTAGCCGCGGATCTGCACGTCGCGTTCCTCCATCACGTTGAGCATCGCGACCTGGATCCGCTCGGCGAGGTCGGGCAGCTCGTTGATCGCGACGATGCCGCGGTGGGAGCGCGGGATCAGCCCGAAGTGGATGGTCTCGGGGTCGCCCAGTGATCGCCCCTCGGCCACCTTCATCGGGTCGACGTCGCCGATCAGGTCGGCGACCGAGGTGTCGGGGGTGGCCAGCTTCTCGGCGTACCGCTCGTCGCGGTGCTTCCAGGAGATCCGCAGGTCGTCGCCGTACGACGCGGCCGCGGCCTTCGACGCGTGGGTGATCGGGTCGTAGGGGTGCTCACCGAGCTCCGAACCCGAGATGACCGGGGTCCACTCGTCGAGCAGCCCGGCCAGGGTGCGCAGCACTCGCGTCTTGCCCTGCCCGCGCTCGCCGAGCAGCACCACGTCGTGGCCGGCGAGCAGTGCGCGCTCGAGCTGGGGGATCACGGTGGCCTCGAAGCCGTGCAGGCCCGGCCAGGGGTCGCGGCCCTCCGCAAGCGCGGAGAGCAGGTTGTCGCGGATCTCGGTGCGCAGCGGCTTGTGCACGTGGCCGGATGCGCGGAGCTCACCGAGGGTGCTGAGATTAGGTGCAGCAGTCACCCGTCGAACCTATCCCTCCCGATCAATCGTGGCCTTACGCTTTCCGGATGGGAGTCCGCACCGAGCCGATCGACAAGAGGGTCCGCGCGTACGTCGGCGACACCGCGGTCGTCGACACCCGTGCGCCGCTGCTGTTCTACGAGGAGCGCTTCCCGGTACCCGGCTATGCCTTCCGCCGCGACGACGTTCGCACCGACCTGCTCCGACCGGCCACCGGGGAGCCGCCGAAGCAGCGGTTCTACCTGCCCAAGGGCCCGGTCCGGCAGTGGTACGACGTGGTGGTCGGCGACCGGGTGGTCCCGCATGCCGCGTGGGTCCGCGACGACCCGGCGCTCGCCGACCTGCTGGTCCTCAGCTGGCAGCCCGGCCTGCTCGACCGGTGGATGGAGGAGGAGGAAGAGGTCATCGAGCACCCGCGCGACCCGCACAAGCGGGTGGAGGCGATCGCGAGCTCCCGGCGGGTGCAGGTCGCTATCGACGGGGTCGAGCTCGCGGACAGCCGCGAGCCCGTGCTGCTGTTCGAGACCGGCCTGCCGACCCGCTACTACCTACCACGGGAAGACGTACGGCTCGGCCTGCTGGAGCCGAGCTCGAACCGGAGCCGCTGTCCCTACAAGGGTGCGACCGGGCAGTACTGGAGCGTGCGCGGGAACCCGGACGCGACCAACATCGCCTGGTCCTACACCGACCCGTTCCCCGCCGTCGCCAAGGTCGCCGGGCGGGTGGCGTTCTACAACGAGATGGTCGACATCACCCTCGACGGGGAGGCCGTCGAGCGCCCGGTTTCCCTCTTCAGCACTGCGGGCAACCGCCCGGTCTCATAGGCTCACCGCGGGGAGGCTCGACGAGGAGGACCCCGTTGGCCCGGAAGCTGCTCAAGACCAACGACTCGGCGTGGCTGTTCGCCGAGACCCACCGGACACCCATGCAGGTCGGCATGCTCGCGACGTTCCGGGTCCCCGAGGACCGGCCGACGTTCGTGACCGACCTGGTGACGCGCTGGCGGGAGACCAAAGTGTTCGCGCCGCCGTTCAACCTGCAGTACCGCAACCTTCCCGTTCCGAGCTGGGCCGAGCTCGAGAGCGGCGACATCGACCTCGACTACCACCTCCGGCACTCGGCACTCCCGGCCCCCGGCTCGCAGCGGGAGCTCGGCGTGCTGGTCTCCCGCCTGCACTCGGCGCGGATGGATCGCCGCTACCCACTCTGGGAGTGCCACGTCATCGAGGGCCTCGAGGAGGACCGGTGGTCCCTCTACCTGAAGGCGCACCACTCCCAGGTCGACGGCGTCGGCGGCATCCGGCTGCTGCGCCGGATCCTGTCGGCCGACCCGGACACCCGGGACATGCTGCCGCCCTGGGCGATCGGCACCCGCGGGCCGGACCAGTCCGGGCTCACCGCGCCCTCCCGGCCGACCGAGGCCGCGCCGGCGGAGCGGTCGGGGCCGATCGAGCTCACCCGCAACGGCGTCCGCAGCACGGTCGCGGTCGCGGGCTCGCTGGGCCGGACGTACGTCGAGAGCGTGACCGGGCTCGGCGCCGATGACGACCGCGCCGTACCGTTCCGGGCCCCGAAGACGATCTTCAACGGCCGGATCCACACCCCCCGGCGGTTCGCCACCCAGCACTACCCCATCGAGCGGATGAAGGCCGCCGCCAAGGCCGCCGACGGCAGCCTGAACGACGTGTTCCTGGCGGTCTGCGGGGGCGCAGTGCGCCGCTACCTGCTCGAGCACGACGCGCTCCCGACCGAGGACCTGGTCGCGAACGTCCCGGTGTCGGTGCGGCGGGGGCACGGCGCCAAGGTCGGCAACGCGATCACGTTCCTGTACTCGCGGCTCGGCACCGACATCCACGATCCGGTCGAGCGGATCGGGGCGATCCGGACGTCCACCCGGCTCGGGAAGGAACGGCTGCCCGAGGTGGGCAGCGCCGCCATGGACGCCTACACCGCCGCCCTGATGGCGCCGTTCATCGGGCAGGCGATCCTCGGGTTCGGCGGCCGCGGTCGCCCGGCGTCCAACCTGGTGATCTCGAACGTGCCGGGACCGGCCGAGCAGCGCTACCTCGACGGCTCGCCGATGGAGGAGATCTACCCGGTGAGCCTGCTGTTCAACGGCCAGGCGCTGAACATCACCGGGGTGTCCTACGCCGGTGAGTTCAACATCGGCTACACCGGCTGCCGGGACTCGATCCCCAGCCTCCAGCGGATCGCCGTCTACTCCGGCGAGGAGCTCGAGGCGCTCGAGGACGGGTTGGGGATCTGAGCACCGTCACCGCGTTGACCGTGACCGCCGGAGTGCTCGCCGGCGGCCTGGTCGTCGTCACCCTGCTCCTCGTGCGGGCCCGGCGCCGGGTCGCCGCCGATGCCGAGCGGATTGAGCAGCTCGAGTCCGATCTCTCGGCCGCGCTGCGCCCGCGGCCGCCGTCGACCCCGGCCGAGCGGGCGCTGCGACGGGTGGTGCGCACCGTCGGCAGGGTGCGGGAGCACGGCGTGGCCGGCCTGCTGCAGGCCTCGATCGAGGACTTGCAGGCGTGGGCGCAGGAGGAGCGCGCCGAGGTGCTCACCATGGCGGCCGCCGACGGCACCGTGACGTTGTTCTTCTCCGACATCGAGGACTCCACGGCGCTCAACGAGAGGGTCGGGGACGAGGCGTGGGTCAAGGTGCTCGCCGCCCACGACACCCTGCTCCGGGGCCGGATCGACAGATACCGCGGCCAGGTGGTGAAGACGGCCGGCGACGGCTTCATGGTGGCGTTCCGTGACGCCGAGGCTGCGTGCCGGGCCGCGCTCGGCGTCCAGAAGGACCTGGGTCGCGCCATCGACCCGCGGCTGCGGCAGGTGCGGGTCCGGATCGGCATCCACACCGGCCGGGTGGTCAGCCGCGACGGAGACTACTTCGGCCGCAACGTCGCGCTCGCGGCCCGGATCGGTGACCTCGCCGAGGGCGGGGAGGTGCTGGCGAGCACCGCCGTACACGACGCGCTGGACGAGGACGCGTCGGTCGTCCTCCAGGAGGCCGGCGAGGTCGAGCTGAAGGGCCTCCCGGGCACGCACGTCATCTGGCGGGTGCACCGCCGCGGCTGAGCCACTCTTCGCTCAGGATCGCGTAGGTGTAGCCATCCAGCCAGCCCAGCTCGGCGTGCCAGGAGTCCTTGACCGAGTGCTGCTCGCGTCGCATCCCGACCTTCTCCAGCACCCGCCACGAAGCCGTGTTGTCGGCGTAGCAGCCGGCCGTCACTCGGTGCAGGCCGAGCTCCTCGAAGCAGATGCCCAGGAGCGCCCGGGCGATCTCGGTGGCGAAGCCCCGCCCGGCGTAGGCGGGGTCGAGGATGTAGCCGATCTCCGCCTCCGCGCGCGTCACCGGCTCACCCGTGCCCTGGCCGAGAGCGTCGCGAACGTCCAGCGAGGCCGTGCCGATCACGCTCCCGTCGAGCTCCACGACCACCGAGTAGTCGAGCGGGTCGGTCAGGGTGCGCATCCAGGCCGCGCGGAAGGCCTCGGCCTCCACCTCGGTCCGCAGCAGCCACCGGTAGACCTCGGGCTTGTTCCGGAACTCCAGCATCCGGTCGATGTCGTCCTCCCGCACCTGCCGGAGCACGAGGCGCTCGGTGCGGTGCGGCCAGGACACGTCGGGGGTGGTCACCGGGACTGGATATCAGCGCCCGCGCCACCGGGGCAAAGCACATTTCCCGTCGAGTCGGCTCTTCCACAGCCCCGAATGGACGTCGAGTCGGCTCTTCCACACCCTGTGGACGTGCCGACTCGGCCACGATCAGACCCTGTGGACGCGCCGACTCGACCCGTAATTGGGGGTGCTGAGGGGTCAGCGGGTGCGATGGGATGGGCGGATGGACATCCCGCGCCAGTTCGCGATCCGCGAGACCGACCACCGGATCCACGACCCGTTCGGCCCGGAGAAGCTGGCGACGCTGGGCAGCGCGCTCCGGATGAGCCCGGGAACGACGATCCTCGACCTCGCCTCCGGGAGCGGCGAGATGCTGTGCACCTGGGCCCGGGACCACGAGATCACCGGCGTCGGGGTCGACCTCAGCAGGGACTTCACGGCGGCGGCGATCCAGCGGTCGGTCGAGCTCGGCATGAGCGAACGCGTGACCTTCCTGCACGGCGACGCGGCGACGTACACCCACGACCAACCGGTCGACGTCGCGTCCTGTCTCGGCGCCACCTGGATCGGGGGCGGCCCGCTGGGGACCCTCGACCTGCTCGCGCGACACCTGACGCCCGGCGGGATGGCGCTGATCGGAGAGCCGTTCTGGATCAGGGAGCCGGAGTCGGAGGAGGCGGTCCGTGGCTCGCACGCCGAGAGCCGCGACGACTTCCGCTTCCTGCCGCAGCTGGTCGAGGCGTTCGGCGACCACGGCTGGGACCTGGTCGAGATGGTGCTGGCCGGCCGGGACGACTGGGACCGCTACGTCGCGGCCCAGTGGCTCAGCACCCGGCGCTGGCTGGACGCGAACCCCGGCGACGAGCTGTACGACCAGATGCGCGCCGAGCTCGACCGGGCGCCGTACGAGCACGTGCGCTACACGCGGGAGTACCTCGGCTGGGGGGTCTTCGCGCTGATCCGGCGCTGACCGTCAGTGATCCACCGGGACCGGCACGCGCGGCGAACGACCGTGGCCGCCACGTGGTGCTCGCCGCCGAGTCGCTGCCGATGTGACTCGCTCGTAGGGTCGCTGACGTGACAGGCTCGCGACGACGGGTCCGAGAGCGAGCCGTCGGGTCTGGAGGAGCACTGGTGATCTCGCGAGTTGCGATCGTGAACCGCGGCGAGGCTGCGATGAGGCTGATCCACGCCGTCCGCGACCTGAACGCGCAGGGTGATGGGCCGCCGATCCGCACGATCGCGCTCTACACCGACGAGGAGCGTACGGCGATGTTCGCGCGGGAGGCCGACGAGGCCTACTCGCTCGGTCCCGCCTCGGCACGCCCCTACATCGACCTGGCCGTCCTCGAGCGGGTGCTGGTCGCGTGCGCGGCAGACGCGGTCTGGGTCGGGTGGGGGTTCGTCGCCGAGGACCCCGCGTTCGCGGACCTGTGCAAGCGCCTCGAGGTGACCTTCGTCGGCCCGAGCGCCGACGCGATGCGCCGGCTGGGCGACAAGATCGGCTCCAAGCTCCTTGCCGAGGAGGTGGGGGTGCCGGTCGCACCGTGGAGCGGAGGCGGCGTCGACACGTTGGCCGACGCGCTGGCCGCTGCCGAGCGCATCGGCTACCCGCTCATGCTCAAGGCCACCGCCGGCGGGGGTGGCCGGGGCATCCGCAGGGTCGACAGCGCCGCCGACCTCGAGGACGCCTACCAGCGCACCCGCGACGAGGCCGAGCGCGCCTTCGGCAGCGGCGTGGTGTTCCTGGAGCGTCTGGTGACCGGGGCCCGGCACGTCGAGGTCCAGCTCATCGCTGACGGCCACGGCACGGCCTGGGCGGTCGGCGTCCGTGACTGCACCGTGCAACGGCGCAACCAGAAGGTGATCGAGGAGTCTGCCTCGCCGCTGCTGGACGCGGACCAGACCGACGAGGTCAAGGCCTCCGCAGAGCGGCTGGCGATCGCCGTCGGGTACGTCGGCGCGGGGACCGTGGAGTTCCTCTACCACCCGGGCGAGCGGACGTTCGCGTTCCTCGAGGTCAACACGCGACTCCAGGTCGAGCACCCAATCACCGAGATGACGACGGACCTGGACCTGGTCAAGGCGCAGCTGCACGTCGCTGCCGGCGGCCGTCTCGAAGGGCCGAAGCCGCCCGAGAAGGGGCACGCGGTCGAGGCCAGGCTCAACGCCGAGGACCCCGACCGGGACTTCGCGCCGTCGCCCGGCCGGATCGCGCTCCTCGACCTGCCGTCGGGTCCGGGCATCCGCGTGGACACCGGTGTGGGTGAGGGCGACACAATCCCGGCGGACTTCGACTCGATGATCGCCAAGATCATCGCCTACGGCCGCACCCGCGCCGAGGCGCTGGCCCGGCTGCGTCGGGCGATGGCTGCGACCACCGTGGTGATCGAGGGCGGCGCCACCAACAAGAGCTTCATCCTCGACCTCCTCGACCAGTCCGAGGTCGTCGACGGGAAGGCGGGCTGGGCCGACACCAGCTGGATCGACAGGGCCCGCGCCCAGGGGCGCCTCGTCGTCCACGAGCACTCCGGCATCGCCGTCGTCGCCGCAGGCATCGAGGCCTACGAGGACGAGGAACAGGTCGAGATCACCCGGCTGCTCGAGAGTGCCCACGGCGGCCGGCCGCAGGTGCAGCACAAGGTCGGCCGAGCGGTCGACTTCAAGCTGCGTGGCGCGTCGTACAAGGTCACCGTGCTCCAGACCGGCCCGCACCGGTTCCGGGTCGCCGTCGCAGTCGGGGGGACCACCCACGTGGTCGACGTCGACGTCGACCGGCTCGACGAGTTCCACACCCGGCTGGCGGTCGGCGACCGGATCCACCGGTTGGTGACCGCCACCCACGGGCCGGTCCACCTCATCGAGGTCGACGGCGTGGCCCACCGGGTCAGCCGCGACGAGGGCGGCGTGCTGCGCTCGCCGGCCCCGGCTCTGGTGGTGGCCTCCCCGGTGGCCGCCGGCGACATGGTGGACGCCGGTGCTCCGGTGCTGGTGCTCGAGAGCATGAAGATGGAGACGGTGCTGCGGGCGCCGTTCGCTGCGAAGGTGCGCGAGCTCCTGGCGGCGACCGGGAGCCAGGTCGAGACCGGCGCCCCGCTGGTCCGCCTCGAGCCCGTCGCCGACGAGGCCGCCGACGAGGCCCCGACGCCCGAGCAGGACGGCCCCGACCTCGACCTGCCCCAGGCGGGGTCAGGCTCGACCCCGCAGCAGCGCGCCGCGCGGGGCCGCCAGGACCTCGCGGCGATCCTGATGGGCTTCGACGTCGACGCACAGAGCGACGGCTCGGTCATCGACCACTACCTTCGTGCGCGCGACGAACTCCTCGCGGCCGGCGAGGACGTCGTGACCGACGAGCTCGAGCTCCTCGGGCGCTTCGCCGACTTCGCCGAGCTGAGCCGCAACCGCCCCGCAGGGGAGGACCTCCACACCGAGCTGCGGGTGCACAGCTCGAAGGAGCACTTCCACACCTACCTGCAGAGCCTCGACGTCGAGCGCGGCGGGCTCCCGCAGGAGTTCCGGGACCGGCTGGCCCGGGTCCTCGCCCACTACGGCGTGACCGACTGGGACCGGACGCCGGAGCTCGAGGAGGCGGTGTTCCGGATCTTCCTGGCGCAGCAGCGGTCCGCCCCCGAGGTGCAGATGGCGACCGAGCTCCTTCAGCGCTGGATCGCCGAGCCTCCTCCGAGGGAGGAGCTGGCGGCCCCGGTACGCGACCTCCTCGAGCGCCTCGTCAGGGCCACCCAGCTCCGGTTCCCGGCGGTCGGCGACCTCGCCCGGAGCGTCCGCTTCCGCTGGTTCGACCAGCCACTGGTCGACGAGGAGCGTTCCAGCGTGCTGGCCGGCGTCCGCGACGAGGTGGCGGCCCTCGCGGCCGATCCCGACGCTCCCGACCGGACCGAGCGGCTCGAGGCGCTCGCCGCGATCCCGGAGCAGATCGTGCGGTTCCTCGCGGAGCGGCTCGAGACCGGCGTTCCGGAGCAGGAGCCGATGCTCGATGTGCTGGTGCGCCGCCACTACCGCGAGCACGACCTGCACGGCCTGCGGTCGGTCGTGCGCGCGGGTCGCACGTTCGCGGTGGCCGACTACATCCTCGACGATCGCCCCACCCGGGTGGTCTCGACCGTGGGCACCCTCGCCGAGCTCGGCGATCCCGGTAGCACCATGGTCACGGCCGTCGGCGACGAGGTCGCCGCCCGTGAGGCCGGTCACCACGTGGTGCTCGATCTCTACGTGTACTGGCCGGACGTCCCGGAGGCGCCGGAGCAGGCCAGCGAGGAGCTCGCCCGCATCGTCGGTGCCCTTCCCTTCGCCCACGACGTACGCCGGATCGCGGTGGCGGTCTGCCCCGGCGAGGGAAGGCCGGTCAACTACTTCACCTACCGTCCCCTCGCCGACGCCGGGATCGTCGAGGACGACCTGGTCCGCGGCGTACACCCGATGGTGGGCCGCCGGCTCGACCTGTGGCGGCTGCACAACTTCGACGTCACCCGCATCGAGGCGCCCGAGGACGTGCTCCTCTACGAATGCGTTGCGCGGGAGAACCCCGCCGACCGCCGGCTCGTCGCCCTCGCTCAGGTCCGGCAGCTCGCCATCGTCCGCGACGAGGAGGGCAGGGTCACCGGCCTGCCGCACGCGGAGCGGGCGGTGGAGAACTGCCTCGAGGCGATCCGCCGCGTCCGTGCGTCGCGCGGCGCCGCCGGGAGCAAGCTCGACACCAACCACGTGTGGGTCCAGGTGTGGCCGACCGTCGAGGCCGATGTCGAGCAGCTGACCGCGCTGCAGAACAAGATCACCCCGCTCACCGACGGCGCCGGCATCGAGGAGGTGCTCGCGCAGGGCCGGGTGATCGGCCCCGACTGCACCCCCACTCCCATCGCGATCCGGTTCCACTCCCGTCCGGGCGCCGGCGTCACGGCGTCCATCGAGGGTCCGCCGACCGAGCGGCTCAAGCCGCTCGACGAGTACGCCGGCAAGGTCGTCCGCGCCCGCCGCCGCGGCCTGGTCTACCCCTATGAGCTCGCGGGCGTGCTCACCGGGCCGAAGGGCGGCTTCGTCGAGTACGACCTCGACGACCTGGGTGCGCTGGTGCCCGTCACCCGGCCACCCGGGCTGAACAAGGCCGGCATCCTGGTCGCCGTCGTGACCACGCCGACCGAGCTCCACCCGGAAGGGGTCACCCGGGTCGTGCTCTGCGGCGACCCGACGAAGGCGCTCGGGGCGGTGTCCGAGCCGGAGTGCTCACGCGTCATCGCCGCGCTCGACCTGGCGGAGCGGATGCAGGTGCCGGTGGAGTGGTACGCGCTGTCCGCCGGCGCCCGGATCTCGATGGACTCCGGCACGGAGAACATGGACTGGGTCGCGGCCGGGCTGAAGCGGATCATCGAGTTCACCCAGGCCGGCGGAGAGATCAACGTCGTGGTCGCGGGCATCAACGTCGGGGCGCAGCCGTACTGGAACGCCGAGGCGACGATGCTCATGCACACCAAGGGCATCCTGGTGATGACCCCCGACAGCGCGATGGTGCTGACCGGGAAGCAGTCACTCGACTTCTCCGGCGGCGTGTCCGCGGAGGACAACTTCGGTATCGGTGGCTACGACCGGGTGATGGGCCCGAACGGGCAGGCGCAGTACTGGGCGCCCGACCTGGCCGGCGCCTTCGCCGTACTGCTGGCTCACTACGACCACACCTACGTCGTGCCCGGCGAGTCGCGGCCGCGGCGGGCCCCCACCACCGACCCGACGGACCGCGACGTCTCGTCGTTCCCGCACCTGTCCGCCGACAGCGACTTCACCACCGTCGGCGAGATCTTCTCCGCGGCCTCCAACCCGGACCGCAAGAAGGCCTTCGACATCCGCACCGTGATGCGGGCCCTGGCCGACCAGGACCACCCGACGCTGGAGCGCTGGGCCGGCATGGCCGACGCGGACACCGCCGTGGTCCAGGACGCCCACCTCGGTGGCTATCCCGTGTGCCTGCTCGGAATCGAGTCGCGGCCGGTTCCACGACGGGGCTTCCCGCCCACGGACGGGCCGGACATCTACACCGCCGGCACCCTGTTCCCGCGCTCCTCGAAGAAGGCGGCCCGGGCGATCAACGCGGCCAGCGGGAACCGTCCGATCGTCGTGCTGGCCAACCTCTCCGGCTTCGA
>Ga0299913_10005982_pt1 | contig 10484 bp, 10 predicted proteins | sample RVTome_9_FD_201360 | JGI IMG/M metagenome (GOLD analysis project Ga0299913, IMG submission 201360) | Soil microbial communities from uranium-contaminated site in the Upper Colorado River Basin, Wyoming, United States - RVT155D38 (version 2) ... | reverse complement strand
GAGGCTCGTGCCGAGAGGTGAGCGCCGATCCATACTCCGGGTACGGCGCCGACGAGGAGCGAGGTGGTCAAACTGAGCTGGAAGTCGCCGAACATGAGATGTCCCAGTGCCGCGGCCGCTACCAGTGGCACCGCCTGAACCAGGTCGGTCCCGACGAGCTCGCTGGCCTTGAGCGTAGGGTACAGAGCCATCAAGGCGATGATGATCAGCGATCCGGAACCGACTGACGTTAGGCCCACGACGATGCCGCCGATGAGCCCGACCAAAACTGTAGACACCGGCCTGACATTGACTGATGGCCTCCCCTGCGGAAGCGGGGCCGCACGACCGTCGCGTTGACGGGCGTGCTCCACCAGCCTCAGGTAGGCGCGAACCGTCAGCCCGGCAGCCGCCAGGAGCAGGGCGATCCCAAGCGCCATGCGGATGACTTCCTGCACCTGTTCCCCATCGCCGAGGGCCCGGGCGATAAGCACACCGCTGAAGGCGCCGGGGACCGAGCCTATGCACAACCACTTGACCAGTGGGATGTGGACGGTCCCTCGGCGCAGGTGAACCACGGACCCCACCGGCTTCATCACCGCACTCGCCACGAGATCGGATGACACGGCGGTGAGCGGGGGTATGCCGAAGAAGAGCACGAGCACTGGCGTCATCAGTGCTCCGCCCCCCATCCCGGTGAGCCCAACGACAATGCCGATCCCGAACGCAGCGAAGGCGAGGAGCGGATCAAGATTCATGAGCCTGGCTTATCAAGAGGAGAACGGGCCGAAGAATACCGATGGAGCCCGGACCGTGGTAGAGTTCCCCGAGCAAAGGCGAGTCCCGGGCGGCAGCAGCGGGTAAGCTCGACGTTCGCTGCCTCTGGAACGTATACTTTGCAGGATCCGATTGGGACTGCGGAGTGACCTGCGCCGCTAGGCGCCTCATCCGAAACCTGAGGGCGGAATGGCTACGAAACTCGACAAGACCATCAAGCGAGAGCTGGATCTCGAGGGCAAGCTTTACACGGTAGCGATTTCTCCGGAGGGAGTGAAGGTCACTCCCAAGGGCGCACGCAAGGGTCATGAGGTCTCCTGGAGCACGCTGGTCGGTGGGGACACCGAGCCGCAGCGCGACACCGGCAGCTCGGGCGAGGCCTACTGAGACCAAGCTGGACCTGCTCGACAAATCGTATTCATCGGGTCAACTGATCGCGGCCGGTATGCTGCCAGCAGCGTGGCACGCTGGCCGCATTCCGGGTCACTCTCGCAGAGGGAGGATCTATGGCGGAGCCAAGCTTTGCTGATCAGATGGCCGCTCTCAATTCGACGCTGGGTGCGATCGAGGTACGTCTTGCGCTCGGCCGCGCACCGGCGGAGGGGCTCGAGTCCTTCAAGAGCTCCCTCGACGACATGCGGCTGCGGCTGTGGGGTCTCCTGAGCGCTTCGGGTGGTAAGGACGCGAGAGGCTTTCAGGAACAATTCCGCATCCGGCGGGCGACGGAGATGTGCCGTGGGCTTGTCAGTGATTTGCATGCGGGAAACATCAGCGGCCGACACCGCGAGCTCACCGGTCTGCACGATGCGGCGGTGGAGCTTGCGAAGAAAATCAAAGAGGCTCAACGCGACGCCTTCTAAAGCATCGTGAACGCCACCCCCACACTCAGGACGTCGCGGCTGCTCCTGGGTGCGTTCGACCCCGCCGATGCTCCCGATTTGCAGCGCCTGGCCGGTGCCCGTGAGATTGCCGACACCACGGTGGCGATCCCCCACCCCTACGAACTGGACCACGCCCTAGCCTGGATCGGCCATCAGCGCCGTGAGTCGGTGCGGGGCCGGGCCACGAACTTTGCCGTCCGTCTGTTGCCTGGTTCCCCCCTGATCGGCTGCGCTGGGCTCCGGGACATCGACCCGGAGCACCTGCAGGCAGAGCTCGGGTTCTGGATCGGCCACGAGTGGTGGGGTCACGGCTATGCCCGTGAGGCCGCTGCCGCGGTGGTTCGGTTCGGCTTCGAGCAGCTCGGCATGAACCGTATTTGTGCCCACCATATGGTTCGGAACCCGGCCGCGGGCCGGGTCCTGGCCCACGTCGGCATGCAACGGGAGGGCCTGTTGAGGGAGCGCGTGCGCAAGTGGGGTGTGTATGAGGATGTAGTCCTCTACGCCATTCTTCGAGAGGACAGGACCTAAGCGGTGCCAGCGGGGGGTCGATCGCATGGATAACAGTCACGCTGAATTCGCCGGGGCGGAAAGTCGTACACCCGCAGTGCAGGCCGCGCCCGATCCCCTGCACACCGATCGTCCGGGCCGGGTTCACTGGGTAGTGGTGATGACCCGGCGGAACGAGAGCCACAGCGGGAACGGCGCCAGCCTGATCACCCGCTGGTGGCATCCACGGGACCATCGATGGAGCGAGAATGTGTTCGACTCGCTCGATCATGCCATTCGCTTGTTCGTGGACGAAAGCGGGTGGGTGCTGCGCCAGCATCAGGCCCTGGACGCACCGGACACTCACGAGCTGATCTTCGAGGCCAGGCGAGAGGATTTCAGCCGCCCGAGTACGGCAGAGATGTTGCAGGATGTAGGCCTGAGCCGCGAGGATGTGGCTAAGCTGCTCGACCAGGTGGACCGCGACAGCGGAACATCGTGATTCGATGTTCCGCTATGGTCCAGAGTGATTCAGCGTCCGGTGTCTGTCTTGCCGGTCTTCTGCCGTAGCTCGTCGATGCGCTTCGACGCTTCGGCCTTGGTAAGGCCGGGTTCTACCTCTTCACCGGCCTGGGTTGCCAGGGTGTGCAGATAGGACTCCTGGGCGCCGGTCATCGGCTCCTCGCCGGTGGTCCAGTCCTCGGGATCCTTGATAGGGTTCGACTGATTCTTCGGCTGCTCGTCCTTGCCATTGCTGCGTGCCATTACGATCTCCCTCACTCAAGGTTCTGAGTCTACTCCTGCCCGAAAGGAAGCCGAAGCCGGTGACCGGCGCAAGGCCATCATCTCCGGGGCCGCTTGAACACCGGACGAGGCTCGTCCTCATCCAGCTCGTCTGGGGGCGGCTCGATTACTGGCCGTGCGGCGATAGGGCGGCGCCCACCCCCCAGCAGATCTGACCGCTCGACCCGCTTCTCAGCTGGAGCACCCAAAGCGGCCTCCGCGGTGTCACGGATGATCTCCAGGGAGTTCTCGAAGTTGCCGCGCACCTGCACCTGAAGCCGCGGCCCTTCTACGGCCAGGACAGCCTCCGCCAGGCTGCGCGCGTCCGACTCGGTTACGGCGAAGCCCAGCCGTTGCAAGGTCACTCGCACGATGTCTACTGCCTCGGGGCTCGGTGAGAATCTGCCCCCCGGTTCCCAGCGAGTCATGTTGGCTCCTCGGGCTGAAGGTCCAGGGCGCGCCAGAGATACCAGCTTGCCACGCTTCGGTAGGGGCGCCATCGCTCGGCCCGGCGGCTCATGGCAGCGGCCTCTGGCAGCTTACGCTTACCGAGCGTCAGGGCAAAGCCCTTTCGCACCCCGAGATCACCCAGCGGCAGGACGTCGGGGCGGCCCAGCTTGAAGATGAGCAGCATTTCCACCGTCCACCGTCCGATGCCTCGCACAGCAGTCAGATGCTCCACGATCTCTTCGTCTGCCATCAGTCTCACGCGGGACAGTGAAGGCACTGTTCCGTCGAGGGCGCGGGCAGCGAGATCCTTGAGGGCAGCAGTTTTTGCCGTCGAGAGCCCGGCCGCACGCAGCCGTTCGGGCGGAATCTCGAGCAGGTCCCGGGCAGTCGGAAACCGCTTCGGAGCGAAGAGCCGCGCCACGCGCCCCAGAATCGTGGCTGCGGCTTTTCCCGTAAGCTGTTGGTATACAATGGATCTGACGAGGACCTGAAACAGGCTGTGGGTGGGCTCCGGGCGCATGGAAAACCCCCCCACTCGAGCTATCAGCCTGCCCATCGCGGGATCGACGTCAGAAAGGTGACGACAGGCGAGGTCGGGGTCATAGCCCAGCCCGTCCGGGCGGACTATTCGGGGTAGCAGATCGGGTGCCGGCATCGCAAAAACATACAGCGATCAGCGTGAGGAGCGGGCACCGTCCGGAGCCTGGCGCTGCCCGGTCGCCAGCAGGAGGCTGGCTCCAATAACGAGCAGGGAGCCGCCCATCTGCCAGACGGTCGGTCGGTCGCCGAAGGCCGGGATCGCCAGCAAGTGGGTAAGGACGATTCCGAGCCCGGAGAGCGCTGCCAGCGGGGCGGCGCGGTGCAATGAATACGCGCGGGTCATCGCAATCTGGGCTCCACCGCCCGTCAGCCCTGCGCCAAGAAGGAGGAGCCCGCCCCTCGCGTCGGGCCACTCCCAGACCGGAACGGCGAACGCCAGCATGGCGCCAAGCCCCACGAACGAAAAGTGCAGCACCACGGCCTGAGGCGTTTCTCCGGGGCCGACCCGTCTAAGCCAGATCATTGCCAGTGCGTAGAAGACGGCACCGGAAATGGCTACCCCAGCGACTGGAGCGGCGATACCGAACGATGGACCGACCACTGCCACGATGCCGGCAAACACGAGTATGATGGCGAGTGTCACGCGTCCGCCTACCCGCTCGCCCAGCAGTGGACCAGACAGGAGAGCCACGAAGATAGGGGCAGTGGCGCCGAGCGTGGCAACGTCGCCGAGCGCGATCCGGCTCGAAGCCAGAGCGTAGAACGTGCACAACGCGGAGAGAGCTCCGAACCCGCTCCGGCGCCAGGTATTACGCCGATCGGTAATCCGGAGTGAGGTTCCCTGGTAGCATGCCAGTGCCCCCGCCATCATTGCTCCCACCAGAAATCGGGCCGCGCCTACCTCCGCCCAGGGGAGATCACGCGCGCCGAGCCGCGTGCAGACATTCATGCCGGCAAAGAACAGCTGGGCGAGCACCATCCATGCTAGCGCGGTATTCGCCACGGGCTTTTCTCGATCGAGGGGCCAGGGATGAAGCGGTAAGATAATGCGGGCTATTTCCGGTTCCCCAGCCTCCCCCCATTCCGCGCCACTTTCCGCCGCTTTCAGCGGGCCCCATCTTCTTCTCATGAATCCAGAGGACTTCCGTCACCATGGTCACCAGCTGGTCGACTGGATGGCCGACTACATGCAGAAGGTGGGGGAGCTTCCTGTCACTCCTGCCGTACAGCCGGGAGCTATACTCCGGCAGCTCCCCTCATCCGCCCCCACGCAGGGAGAGGCCTTCGAGCGATTGCTGCAGGACTTTACCAGCATCATCGTGCCCGGTATGACGCACTGGAATCACCCGGGCTGGTTCGCGTACTTCCCAGGCAACAACAGCCCGCCTTCAGTGCTGGCCGAGATGCTCACCGCCACGCTCGGTGCCCAATGCATGTCGTGGGCGACGTCACCCGCTGCCACCGAGCTGGAACAGGTGACGATGGAGTGGCTTCGGGGGATGCTGGGGCTCCCGGTGGAATTCACCGGAGTCATTCAGGACACCGCCTCCACTGCCACGCTGGTGGCGCTGCTGACCGCGCGGGAGCGGGCCACCGGCTACGAGGTGGGCCGAAACGGCCTGGCGGCGTCGGGGTCGCGGCTGGCCGTTTATGCGTCGAGCGAAGCCCACTCCTCGGTGGACAAGGGAGTAAAGCTGGCCGGATTTGGTCTCAACCAGCTCCGGCGGGTGCCGGTGGACGAGAGGTATGCCATGCGGGCGGAAGCGCTGGATCTGCTGATCGAGTCCGACATCAGGGCGGGAGTGGTACCGGCATGCGTAGTGGCCACCGTGGGAACCACGTCCTCCACCGCTGTGGACCCCCTGGCGGCTGTAGGCTCTGTCTGCCGGAGGCACGGCGTATGGCTCCATGTGGATGCCGCCTATGGAGGAACCGCCGCCATCGTCCCCGAGCTTCGCCACCTCTTTGCGGGCGTCGAGCACGCGGACAGCGTGGTGGTGAATCCCCACAAGTGGATGCTGGTGAACTTCGACTGCAGCGCCTATTTCGTGCGTGACCGCGATGCGCTGCTCCGGACCTTCCAGGTCACACCCGAGTACCTCCGAACGGCGTCGGACGCGACGGTGACGAATTACCGGGACTGGGGGATTCAGCTCGGTCGCCGGTTCCGTGCACTGAAGCTGTGGTTCGTCATCCGGAGCTATGGCGTCACCGGGCTGCAGACACTGGTCCGAAAGCACGTCGCGCTGGCGCGCGAGCTGGCCGGATGGATCGAAGCGTCACCCGATTTCGAGCTGATGGCCCCGGTGCCTCTCGGGCTGGTGTGCTTTCGTTATCACCCGAGGGAGCTGGAAGGCGACCGGCTCGACGAGCTGAACCGGGCAGTGCTGGAAACCGTGAACGCTACTCGCCGGGTGCATATGACTCACACCCGACTCGGCGGGCGGTACGTGATCCGGCTTGTGATCGGGCAGCGGCTGACCGAGCGCAAGCATGTCGAGGAAGCCTGGCGGTTAGTCCAGGAGGCGGCTCGGAAGGACGGGAAGGACGGAGAAGGCTAGCAGGTTACAGAGGTCTATCCTGCTCCTCCCTCTCCTACTTCGCCTCCATCCTTCCCGTCTTTCCCATCCTTCCCGTCCTTCCCGTCCTTCCCATCCTTCCCGTCCGTCCTCTACAACGCCCCCGACTCCCACGGTCCCCATATGGCGAATGTCATGCTTTGCGCCCCATTGGGGGACTCGAGCGGAGTGGTGCTACCCTGAATGTTGACGAACAGGGTGCGGCCCTGGGGGCTGAAGCATGCTCCCGCCCATTCGAGCGTATTGAGATTGTTGCGCACCAGATCGAACACGGCACCTTCCGGGGTGAGCCCCCGGACGTAGTTGGTTCCCGCCCCATCTTCGCAGAGCACCAGCCCGCCACGGGGGCTCACACAGATGTTGTCAGGCGCATTGAGGATCTCTGCCGAAGGAGACTCGAAGATCAGCCGAAGCTCCTCGCGTTCGGGATGGTACTGCCAGACCTGTCCAGCACCGGCGTCCCCCCCGGATGTGGCGTTGAAGTAGATACTGTTATCACCGTACCAGCATCCTTCCAGCCGTGCGAACTGCGCCGCCCCCTTCACCCGACCCTGGTTGTACACGAATCCGGCCTCTAGGACGGGGGCCTCGGAGTCGGGCTCATCAATGCCGACCCACGCGACCTTGCGGGCGGCGAGCAGCGGTTGCCCCTTCGCAGTGTCATGGCCTGGCTGCCCCACGATCGCGAGAGCCTCCAATGTGCCTCCCTGAGCCGGCCGACCCCTTACCGCGGGCTTGAACCGGTAGAACCCGGCTGGGATCTGGTCCTCGGTCTGATAGATCCATCCAGTCGCGGGGTCAACAGCCACTGCCTCGTGCTCGAACCGCCCCATCGCCTTGAGCGGCACGGCGAGCGTCGTCCAATCCGACGCCGCCGGAACCTCGAATGCATAACCGTGATTCCGCTGCCAGCCCTCCCCGGTGCCGGCCACGGTCTCCTCGCAGGAGATCCAACTCCCCCATGGCGTGGGGCCGCCGGCGCAGTTGACGAACGTGCCGGTAAGGCTGGCAAACTGCTTGATCACGGCCGGCCTGCCGTCCCCGCGAAGTTGCAATTCCACCGTCGTGGTTCCGCCCGGTCCCACCGGGTCGTAGGGCATGTCTCCGAACGGGGTTGTACCGGCAGCAGGCCTATCCCGCAGCTCGTGGTTTCTTACCAGCCGCACCCTGTTGGCGCCGGCGGCAAACGCGGCCATTCCGTCGAAGGCGTTGGGAACGAAACCGCTCAGCATCTCTTCACCGGATGTGCTGAGTAACGCCGCGTGAAATCCGGCCGGAATCGAGATGATCTCACCGACTTCTCTGCTGGGCAGCAACGCCCCGTAGCCGCCTTCCCCTTTCCGGGCAGGCCTGAGCGAAGCATCCGCAATGCCAGAACGAGAAGCGCAGGAAACGAGGCCGGATAGGGAGGGCGCGAGCAGAGCTCCACCGGCGCACGCGGCCCGACGAAGGAAGGCACGGCGATCGACCCTGGTCATCCTGCCATGGCAGCGTGACTCGCCGAAAGCAGCGGCTGGAGGTAGCGGCCGGTGTGTGAGTCCGGAACTTCGGCGATCTCCTCAGGAGTGCCCTGTGCTACCAGGCGTCCTCCCGCGTCACCGGCATCGGGTCCCATGTCGATGACCCAGTCGGCTCGCTTGATCACATCGAGGTGATGTTCGATGACGACAACAGTATGACCGGCGTCGACCAGGCGGTCGAGCACGTGGATCAGGACGCGAACGTCGTCGAGGTGCAGGCCGGTAGTGGGCTCGTCCAGGATGTAGAGCTTGCGCCCCTCCCGCTTGCCGGCCAGGGTGAGCTCGCGGGCGATCTTCAGGCGCTGGGCCTCGCCGCCGGATAGTGTTGTCGCCGGCTGTCCCAACCGAAGGTAGCCCAGCCCGACCTGCTGGAGCTGCCATAGGGCCGCGCCCAGCCTGGGCTGATGACGGAACCGGGTAATGGCTTCGTCGACGGTCCATTGCAGCACATCGTGAATCGACTTCCCCTGAATTCTGACGTCCAGTACGTCTCGGCGATAGCGGGTTGCGCTGCAGGCTTCACAGGGCACGAACACATCGGCCAGGAACACCATCTCCACCCGCACATGGCCGGCGCCCTCGCAGGTCTCGCAGCGGCCACCTGGAAGGTTGAAGGAGAACGTGGCCGAAGTGTATTTCCGCTGGCGGGCGAGCGGCTGGGAGGCGAACAGCTCCCGGATCTCATCGAACGCCTTGATGTACGTGACCGGGTTGGATCGCGGTGAGCGGCCGATGGGAGACTGGTCTACCAGCAGGACATCCCGGAAGCTCTCCCATCCGGTGATCGAGGCGACCTGGCCCACCGGCTCTCCCAGATGCGACTTGGCCGAGTGCTCTCCGCGCAGGCGGGCCTCCAGGTTCCGGTAGATCACGTCGTGCAGTAGCGTGCTCTTTCCAGATCCGGATACGCCGGTGACAGCGGTGAGAGTGCCCAGCGGAATATCGATGTCGACATCCCTGAGGTTATGCAGGGATGCGCCGCGCACCCGCAGCCACTGGGCTCCTGGGGGTCTTCGGACGCTGGGCACAGCGATGCAGCGCTTGCCGGTGAGATATTGGCCCGTCAGGGAGGCGAGGGCCTCCTTAACGGGCCCGGCATGCACCACTCTGCCGCCGTGCTCGCCAGAGCCAGGCCCGAGCTCGAGCATGAAATCTGCCTGCTGAATGGCTGCCAGGTCGTGCTCGACTACGATAACTGTGTTCCCCGCGTCGCGAAGCCGGTGCAGCAGGCCAAGCAGGCGGTCGGTGTCTCGAGCATGCAGCCCCACCGACGGCTCGTCCAACACATACAACGTATCGACCAGATGTGAGCCGAGCGCGTTGGAGAGCGAGATCCGCTGAGCCTCCCCACCGGACAGGGTACGAGTCTGCCGCTCGAGTGTCAGGTAACCGAGGCCAACGTCCCGCAGGAAGCCCAGCCGAGCCTCGAGCTGCTCGATTATGAGCTGCGCTACCGCTCGTTCCCACCCGGTGAGTGAAAGCCCGACCAGCCACTCATGCACGGCGTCGATCGATCTGCCCGCCACTCTCCCGATATCCTCGGCTCCAATGCGGACCGACAATGCATCCGGATTCAGCCGGCTTCCGCCACATTCGCTACAGGTCTTTGCCAGCTGATACTGCCGCAGAAACACGCGAATGTACTGCTTGTAACGTTTCTCTTCGAGGCCCTTCAGAAAATGGTGGATGCCGATGAAACGCCCCTTCCGGCCGTACAGCAGCTCCCGCCGGTGCGCCGCCTTCAGCCTGGACCAGGGCTTATGAGGATCGGCGCCGATCGATTTGGCGAACTCGAGAAGAATTCTTCGCCGTGACTCGTACCGGGGCTTGGTCCAAGGGTCGATGGCACCTTCGACCAGGCTCTTTCCGGGATCGCAGATGATCAACGAATCATCGTATTCGAGCACGGCTCCAAATCCGTTGCAGTTGGAACAGGCTCCTCGAGGGTTGTTGAAGGAGAACAGCGCCGGGGACACCGTCGCCGCGGGGGTGTCACAGGTGCTGCAGGCGGGGAACTCGGTAAACCGCATGCGCTGAGAGGCGTCGTGACTCAGGACGACGGCGACTCCCTCGCCCTCCTGAAAAGCAGTGGCCAGAGATTCGGCCAGACGTGAGGCGGAGGAGGCCACGGCCTCCAGCCGATCAAGCACGACCAGCAGCTCCTTCGATCTGGTGAGGTCGAGATGCTCCGGAATCTCATCGAGATGAATCGGTGCCCCGTCTGCCAGCACCCGAACGAAGCCCATGGCTCGAAGATTCTCCACCACTGCCGCGTGGGTCAGCCGAGCCAGAGGTGGCAGGGGGAAGGAGACCTGGATCTTCCCGGCACAGTGCGCCACGACGGCGTCGGCTGCGGCCTGGGGTGTGTCGCGGCGCACCGGACCCCCGCAGACGCGGCAGTGACACTTGCCGATGCGGGCCCACAGCAGCCGGAGGTAGTCATGCACCTCCGTTGCGGTTCCAACGGTGGAGCGGCTGGACACTAC
>Ga0299913_10005981_pt1 | contig 10484 bp, 3 predicted proteins | sample RVTome_9_FD_201360 | JGI IMG/M metagenome (GOLD analysis project Ga0299913, IMG submission 201360) | Soil microbial communities from uranium-contaminated site in the Upper Colorado River Basin, Wyoming, United States - RVT155D38 (version 2) ... | reverse complement strand
AGGCGGATATCTGGTGGAGGACAACACCTTCCAGGCCTCCGGCGTCGGCGTGCGGGTGATCGCCGGTCCGTCGGAGACCACCGTCATCCGGGGCAACCGGTTCCGGGACCTGTTCCACGCCGTCGGCGTGAACCACGGCACCGTCCACATCGTCGACAACGACGTCTCCGCGCCCCGTCCCGAGCGGGTCCCCGGCCCCGCCGGACACACCGGCGGCGCGATCATCGTGAGCCACCGGGGCCAGGACGCATGCGACGGTCACGAGATCGCCGGGAACCGGATCGAGGATCATCCGAGCGCCATCGTCCTCGTCGTCTTCGCTCCCGGCACGCGTTGCCGCGGAAGCGTGATCCGCGACAACGCGATCGTCGTCCGCCGGGCACATTTCACCGAGGCCTGGCCGGGGATCCGCGTCGGCAGCGAAGCGGATTCGACAGTCGTGGGCGTCCCCATCGCCGTGGTCAATCTGGTAGGGTCCGGGAACCAGCCGTCCCCGCCCGCCGCCGGGCGCGGAGGTGAGGCCGTGATCGGCGGCCACCTGATCGAGGGGAATCGGGTGATGGGGGCGGAGGGCATCGGGATCGAGATCCGCGGCTCTTCCGGCAACCGGATCGTGGACAACGTGGTCACCGGGATCGAGCCGAGGGATCCCTTCCCGGGCAACGTGGCCAACAGCGCCGACCCGGAGGCGTGGCGCGACGCCAACGGCTCCGGCATCTGGGTCTCGCCCGGGAGCGAGGACAACGAGATCGCCGGCAACACGTTCGAAGACGTGGCCGGTGCCGAGGTGTTCCTCGCCGGCGACCGCAACCGGGTGGAGTTGCAGAGCCCAAGCGACTCCGTGCGCGACCTGGGGACGGGCAACGAGGTGAGTGTTGCCGACGGCGCGGAGGGTTCGGATGTGGCCCCTGAGGAACGCGTCGCTGGCGAGGCCGATACCGTGCACGTGGCCCCGCCCACGGGCGAGATGGAGACCGACCGCGCGAGCATCCTGGCCGCGCTCGAGCAGGTTCAGTCCGGCGGTACGGTGCAGTTCGCGCCGGGTACCTATCTGGTGGGCGAGATCATCAGTGTCACGGTGCCGCGTGTCACGCTGCTGGGCCACTCCGAGGGCACGACGCTCCGCGGCTGCGATCCGGACAGACTGGGGACCCGCGAGTTCGCGCGGGCGCATTGCAACGGGCTGGAGCTCGCGGGCGGGCAGCAGACGGTCCGCGGCTTCACCTTCGAGTATGGCTACTGGGCGCTCCACCTGGGGTGCTGTTTCGGCGAGCGGGCCATGCTCCGCGCACCAGACGGCACTCTCGTCGAGGGGCCTGCAATCTACCGCACTGAAGGGGGACACCTCGTCGAGGGCAACACCTTCAGGAGATCCGCGACCGGAATCCGCATGAACGGCGACTGGACGGAGCCGGCCATCGTTCGCGACAACCGCTTCATGGACAACTGGCACTCCGTCTCCATCAACGGAAACACGGTCCACCTGGTGGACAACGACTTCTCCGTGCCCGAACCGGAGCGCGTACCGTTCTACGGCTTTCCCAACGACGCCGTCCAGGTAGGCGCCCCGCTTCCGTTCCAGGGAGGTGACGAGACGCGGGCCCGGTCATGCGCGCACAACGTCGTCGCCGGCAACAGAATCGAGGGGTCCCATAGGGGCATCAGCATCATGCTGTGGGCCCCGGGGTCCAGTTGTCGCAACAATGTCATCCGAGACAACACGATCATTCTGCGCCGAGCTACGGTCCCCTCACCCGAATGGTTCACGCTGGTCGACGAGTCCGATTCGACCTTCGTCGGCACCCCGCTCTCCCTGCTGAACTACCCGGAGGCGTTCGGGCAGAACGAACCCGGGCAGGAGAGCGCCATCGAAGACAATCTGATCGAGGGCAACCGGATCAGCGACGCCGAGGGTCTTGGGATCGAAATCCTGCACGCCTCCGGTAACGGGATCGTGAACAACACGATCAGCGGGATCGCCGTGCGGGTTCCGTTCCCTGGGAACACGATGGATGCGCGCGGGGCGGATCTCGGATGGCGCGACGCCAACGGCTCCGGCATATGGGTGTCGCCCGGAAGCGACGGCAACGAGATCGCCGGCAACACCTTCGAGGACGTGGCGGCGCACGCCGTCTTCCTCGAGGGCGACCGCAACCGGGTGGAGCTGCAGAGTGCCGCGGACTCCGTGCTCGACTTCGGGACCGGTAACCGGGTGACCGTGCCGGACCCCGCGAGCGAGGCTCTGGATAGCCGGCCCGGTCCAACCGGGCTCGATCCATGGCCGTCGGACGTGCCGCCGGGTGACACGGTCCGCTACACGGGCATCGTCAACGGCATGACCGGCGGCGAGCGGCGCATGTGGCGGGAAGGGCCCGACACCTGGGCCTACAGCTGCGACATGGCTCGCTCCTGCTTCCCCCGGACGGAGCGCCTGGAACTCGACGACGACGGGCTCCCGGTGAAACTCGAGGTCTCGGGGCAGAAGGCGCCCTGGGACCCCTGGGAGGAGCGTTTCGAGCGTCAGGGCCCCGTGGCGCGGTGGACGACGTCGGTGGACGAAGGCGAGCAGCCGGTCGAGGGGCCCAGATTCTACGCCGCGCTCCATCCTGCGCACGACCCCGGCGTGCTCGCGCGGGCGCTCCTCCGGCAACCCTCCCGGCGCCTGCTCCTGCTTCCGGAGGGTCAAGCGCGCCTCGAGGCCCTGGGAGAGCGAACCGTCGAGCGGGACGGGCGAACCCAGACCGTCCGCCACTACGCCGTCCACGGGCTCGACCTCAAGCCGGCGTACGTCTGGCTCGACGAGGACGGCGCCACCTTCACTGACGAATGGATGGTCCGCGAGGGATGGGAGTCGGTCTTTCCTCAGCTCAAGGCTGCCTCGCGGGCGGCGCTGGCGGACCACGTCCGCGACCTGGCCCGGCGACTGATGCCGCCGCCACGGGACCGCCCGCTCGCGATCCGGGGCGCGCGGCTCTTCGATCCGACCACCGGCTCCGTGCGCGCCGGGACGACGATCCTGGTCGAAGGGTCCCGCATCGCCGCGGTGGGTGCCGACGGTAGCCTGCCGGTCCCCGACGAAGCGGACGTGATCGACGCTGCGGGGCGGACGGTGCTGCCGGGCCTCTGGGACATGCACACGCATCACGGCACGGGCTATCTGAGCTTCTTCCGCTACCGGGAGCTGGACGCGCCGCTCCATCTGGCGGGCGGCGTCACGACGGCCCGCGACCTCGGGAGCCACATTGACGAGCTCACGTTCCTCCGGAGCCGCATCGAATCGGGAGAAGCCATCGGGCCGCGTCTCCTGGCGGCCGGCTACATCGACGGCGTTGGGGGCAGCGGCACGGGCGTGCAGGTCGGGACCCCGGAGGAGGCCCGCGCGGCTGTGGACCGATTCGCCGAGCTCGGCTACGTGCAGATCAAGATCTACGGGGAGCTGCCGGCCGATCTGGTCCCTGTCGTGATCGAGGGGGCCCGGGGACACGGCCTCCGCGTGAGCGGCCACGTCCCCCGGAGTCTGTCGGCACGGGAGGCGGTGGAGGCCGGCTTCGACGAGCTCCAGCATGTCGGCATTTTCGTGAGCGGGATCCTCGGCAGCCTCGATGAGCTGATCGTTCGCTGGGAGGACGACTGGGAGGGATGGGCCGATGCGCAGGTCACCCTTCAGCCCGGCTCGCCCGCCGTTCGCGAGTTCGTCGAGCTGCTGGCCGCCGAAGACGTCGCCCTGGACCCGACGCTGGCCCTGGCGCTCGCGAGCGAGGTGCCGCCGCACTACATCGCGCCGGTGCTGGACCGCTTCCCGCCCCAGGCCCGGCGGCGGCTCCTGGACCGGTCCTCCCTCCCTTCGCCCCTGGCGATGGAGCGCAGGGACGCCTACGTGTCGAGCTGGACGGGGTTCGTGCGCGCGGCCCACGAGGCCGGCGTGCAGATCCTGCCGGGCACCGACCTCATGCCCGGCTTTGGCCTCCACCGCGAGCTCGAGCTGTACGTCGAGGCCGGGATCCCCGAGGCCGAGGTCCTCCATCTCGCCACCCTGGGCCCCGCCCGCGTCATGGGCATGGACGACGAACTGGGCTCCATCGAGCCCGGCAAGCTGGCGGACCTGATCCTGGTGGACGGCGACCCGACGGCGGACATCAGCGACATCCGCAGGGTGGTGACGGTGATCAAGGACGGCCGCGTGTACGACCCGGCCAGGATCTACCGGGCGCTGGGGATCCGGCCGTGCTGCGAACCTCAGGAGGACCGCCAATGAGCAGCACGCCCGCGGTTACTGCAGTTCGATATGTCCTGCTCGTGGCCCTGGGCGCGAGCCTCTTCGGGACGCGCCTCGCGTACGGTCAGGACGTGCAACCGCTCGCTGACATCCCCACGGATACAGTCCACGTCGCCCCACCCACCGACGGCATCTTACACGGTCGACTTTGAAATAGCGGGCGGCACCGGGCGGTGGGCCGGAAGTGGTGGCGAGGGACGGATGCAAAGGCTGGCTTATGGCGATGGGACTTTCGATGGAAGGTACGACGGCGTGCGGATCGTGCGTAAGCAGGACTGACCTTGAAGCAAGTTGGCCGCCGGCGTGGACGCGGCGGCAGGGAGCAGCATCATGTCGTTCCGATCGAACAGACGCAACACGGTGTCACTCGTCGCGCTTGGTCTCCTTTTCGTGGCCGCACCTGATGCGGTGGCCGCGCAGGCGTTCGGCACGTCCGTCGTGGTCATGGGCGACGAGGTGGCGTTCGGCGAGCCCGAGTCGTTCCTGCGACCCGGAACGGTCTACATCTATCGCACTGTCGAAGGTGACCGCCCCGCCGCAGACACGCTCACGGCCGAGGATGGGACGATCGGCGACCGCTTCGGCGCGTCCATCGCGGCATCGGGAAACCGCCTGATCGTCGGTGCGCCGGGGGCGGATGGCGGAAGCGGCGCGACGTACCTGTTCGAACGCGGGGACGGATCGTGGAGACAGGCGGCAAAGCTCGTGAGCGCTGCGCGCGGCCCTGCCGCCGGGCTCGGTGCCACGGTCGCGCTCGACGGCGACGTCGCCCTCGTCGCGTACTCTGATGGCAGGCTGCTGTCCTTCCAGACGATGCTCGGTGGCACCGCGTCATCGTCCGCCACGCGGGAGCCCGGTGAGGTCCTCGTCTTCCGGCTCGACTCCGCAGGCGAATGGAGCCACACCGGACGCCTGCGGCTCGAGGACCCCGCGACCGGAGTCGGGTTCGGCAGCGCACTCGCCCTGCGCGGCGACACCGCATTCGCCGGTGCACCCATGTCCGACGGCCTCGCCGGGCGCGTGCACGTGTTCGTCTACAGCGGTGGCGACTGGGTTCGGACCGCGACCGTCGACGGACCGGGACCGGGCTCCGGATTCGGTGCCGCGCTGGCCATCAGTGGCGACGGCCCGCTGCTCGTCGGTGCGCCGCTCTTCGCTCAGGGGCGTGGCGCCGTGTTCGTCTTGCAGGGGGATGCAGCATCCGGCGGATGGGCGGAGACGGACACCCTCCGCGGCCCGCCGGTGTCGCCGCAGCCGGGTCAGCCCGCGCCGGGGATGCTGTTCGGCGCGTCGCTGGCCGCGCACGACAGCGAGGTGTGGGTGGGATCGGTCGCCTCAGCGTTCAGCACCCGCCGGGTTGGCGCAGGATGGAGCGCACCTGCCGAGCTCGAGCTGAGCCGCGCGCCCCAGTTCGAGCTGTTCGGCGTCGAGGTCGCACTCGGTGAAGGGGCGGGGGCGGTCGGCATTCCGCTCGACGACTTCGGCGTCGGATCGGGCGTGATCCTCGCCGCACGGAACGACGCGTGGCGGCTCGCGAGGAAGGTCAGCGGCCCGGCCGACACGCTCACGGCCGTGACCGGCGGGGAGGCGCGGTGTCGCGACAGACGTGCGGGGTCGTTCGACTGCGACCAGGTCGATCTCGTGTCATTCCTCCCGACGTCAGCGCTGGGCGCCGGCCGCGGCGTGCAGGTCACCGACCTGTGGGGCTGGACCGATCCGGAGAACGGGCGCGAGTACGCGATCGTCGGCCGCGGCGACGGCACCGCGTTCGTCGACATCGGCGACCCCGCAAATCCCGTGTATCTTGGGGAACTGCCGCGCACGGAGGGTACGCGCTCGTCGCCCATGAGCGACATCAAGGTGTACCGCGACCACGCATTCATCGTCGCCGACGGGGCTGGTACGCACGGCATGCAGGTTCTCGATCTGCGACGTCTTCGGGAGGTGTCCGATCCGCCGGTCACGTTCGAGCCCGATGCCGTTTACGACCGGCTGCACTCGGCGCACAATCTCGTGATCAATCCCGCGTCCGGCTTCGCGTATGCCGTGTCCCTTTCCGGCGGCGGCGACACGTGTGCCGGCGGGTTGCACATGATCGACATCCGCGACCCGCTCGCGCCGCGGTTCGCCGGCTGTGCGACGCACGAACAGAAAGGGAGGCACCGCGCCGGCGTGACTCACGACAGCCAGTGCATCGTGTATGACGGTCCGGACCCGGAATACGAGGGACGCGAGATCTGCTTCAGCTCGAACCCGCGGGTGGGTCTGGTGATCGTCGATGTCACCGACCGTGCCCACCCGACGACGATCGCGGTGGCCGAGTATCCCGGCTCCGCGATCCCGCATCAGGGCTGGCTGACCGAAGACGGACGATACTTCCTCATGGGCGACGAGGGCGACGAGTTCCAGCGCCAGGTCGAGCGGACGCGCACCCTCATCTGGGACGTCAGCGATCTCGATGACCCGGTGCTCCACTCGGAGTACTTCCACTCCACGCGCGCGATCGATCACAACCTCTATGTGCGCGGGAGCCTCGTCTACCAGGCCAACTACGGCGCGGGCCTTCGCATCATCGACATCGGCGACGTCGATCGACCCACGGAGGTCGGCTTCTTCGACACCGTCCCGCACGACGACGACGTGCCCGCGTTCGATCTCGGAGCGTGGACCGCCTATCCGTACTTCGGCAGCGGCATCATCGCCGTGTCGAGCGGATCGGAAGGCCTCTTCCTGCTGCGCTATTCGCCGGAGCGGCCTGTGTCGGACTGAGCGTCGGGGAGCGCGAAGGGCAGCCGCCGTGGCCATGCACCGACTGGGAGTGTTCGATGAAGGGAACAGGCGCAGACATGTTACGATCGGCGACCCGCGCGTTCGTCATCGGGACGCTGGCAATGCTCGTAATTCTGCGAGCGGAGCCGGCGGCCGCGCAGATCTCTGACACTCGGCCGGGCGCCGACACCGTGCACGTCGCCGCACCCACGGGCGACACGGACACCGACCGCGCCAACATCCTCGCCGCGCTCGAAGAGGTCCAGCCGGGCGGGACCATCCAGTTCGCGCCGGGGACGTACCTCGTCGGCGAGGTGGTTCGCATCGAGACCCCGCGCATCACGCTCCTGGGCCACGCCGAAGGGACGACACTCCGCGGCTGCAACCCCGACGAGTACGAGCAGGCGGACGAGGGTTTCGTCAGGGCTCGCGCCAGCGCAGAGGCCGCAAATTTCCGGGAGGGAGCGAGTCGCTGCGGGATGCTCGAGTTGACGGGCGGCAACATGACCGTCCGCGGTCTCACCTTCGAGTACAGCCGGATGGGACTGATCCTCGGGTGCTGTCAGTTCGAGCTCATGTTCCGCAACACGGAGGGAGGCTACCTCATCGAGGACAATACCTTCCGGAGCTCGCTGAATGGCATACGCCCGTTCACGACGGAGCGAAGCTTGATCCGTGGGAACCGCTTCTTCAACACGTTTCACGCCATCTCGGGCGCGGGGAGCCGCCTGCACGTGCTGGACAACGAGATCTCGGCGCCGGAGCCCGAGCAGGTGCCGGCGATCGGCCACCCGAGTTTCGCCTTCGCTCTGGCGCCGCTCCCACGGCGAGCGGCCGAGTCCCTCGGTGTCGATGCGAACGGCGAAGGCAACGTCATCGCAGGCAACCGCATCGAGGGTCATCCGGACGGGATCTACATCGCCGCCCCGCCCGGGACCAGCTTCCGCAACAACGTAATCCGCGACAACACGATCATCGTCGACCGGATTCGGCTGCCGCCATCCGGAGCGCGCCCGTACATCGTCAATGTCACCGATGAAAGTGATTCCACCATCGTCGGCATGCCTCTGGCGCTGTACGCGCGCGAGGGTCCGCCGGGCTCACCGGATTTGGAAACCGAGGAAGGGACTTTCGACGACAACCTGATCGAGGGCAACCAGCTGATCGGTGCGGAAGGGGTGGCCATCGCGGTGCATCGGGGCTCGAGGAACCGGATCGTCGGAAACACGATCACCGGGATCCGGCGCCGGGAGCCGTTCCCCGGCAACACCGTTCTCTCCTCGTCCGAATGGTGGCGTGAGGCCAACGGCTCCGGCATCTGGCTCTCGCCCGGAAGCAACGGCAACGAGATCGCCGGCAACACGTTCGAGGACATCGCGTCCCATGCGGTGGTCGTTGAGGGCGACAGCAACCGCGTCGTGCTGCGCGGCACGGATGGCGTGGTGCGCGACCTCGGCAACGGGAATGAGGTCATCGACCGGACAGGCGAGATGGAGCAGGCGACCCCACCTGCCGAGCCCGCCGGACTCGGGGTAGCGCAACAGCCCGCTCTGGCCGACACCATCCGCGATCTGGCGGTCGAGAGCATGGAGCTCTGGAACCGCCTCGACCCCGATGCCTGGCTCGCGCTCTTCGGGGACAGCGTGCGCTGGTACTACAATGCGACGTCGCTCGACCGGGCGGGCGTCGAGGACATGGTACACGGACTGATGTCGTTCACGCGGGAAGCCCACTACCGCGTCCTCTCCGAGCCTGATGTGGAGGTTCTCGGACCCGATGCCGCCGTCGCCAGCTTCCCCATGGTCCAGTCCGCGACCGGCGTCAACGGCGAAGAGCTGGACGAGCCGACCGGCCTCACGTTCGTCTACGAGCGGCGCGAGGGCGACTGGAAGATCGTGCGCGTCCACGAGTCGATGGGCGTTCCCCCCGATTCCGTCGTGGCGGAGACGATCCTCTCTGTGACGCGTGAGCTCGCGGGCGCGTGGGAGCGGCTGGACGCCGACGCCTATCTCGCCCACTTCAGCGAGGATCTGACATTCTACTTCGAGGGATCGCGCTCCTCCCGCACCGAGTTCGAGACCGTCGTACGCCAGGCGATCGCGTCGTTGCGCGAGTCGACCTTCGAGGTGCTGAACCCGGAAGTGGAGGTGCTGGGGCCGAACGCCGCGGTCATCTCCTTCGAGCTGCGCGAGGTCATGGTCGATACCTCCGGCGCGAGCACGGAGCTTCGAGGCGTGCTGACGCTCGTCTTCGAGCGGCGCCGCGGACAGTGGCTGGTCGTTCGGGCGCACGAAACATTGCCGCCACCCGATCGACGGTAGGACCAACATGTTGGGCATGAGGTCTCCGCCGCAGGGATCATCCTGCATGGGCATGGATCACGAGCCGGGCTCGATCGAGCCCGGCAAGGTGGCTGACCTGATCATCGTCGACGGCGATCCCTCCACGGAGATCAGCGACGTCCGTCGGGTGGAGACGGTGCTCATGGTAAGACCGGGTGGTCGCGTTCATTCTGGTGACGGCCGCGGGGGAACGCCCCCGGTTCGAAGCGCTCGAGCCATGAGGTCTCGGGGCTCAGGGGCGATAACCAGGAATTCGACGGTGCTCCGGCCGTGTGTTCTCCCTGCCTCGAGGGTGTCGATGCTTCCTCGCTCGACCAGTCGCGCTCCACGATCAATTGTGGGTGTCTCGCTCGCGCTGGGCGTCTGGGCGGGCGGATGCTCTGGCCCGGCACAGCACCCGCCCGAGCCCGGGACCTCTGTGTCTGCCGAACACGAGATTCACATTCAGAGTGCGGATCTCACACGCATCATCAATGCGGCGATGCGCGCGACGGGCGTGCTGCCCGAAGACACCCCCTCGGTCCCCGCCCCAACCGCAGCGAATGCGATCGAGGCCCTCGACCATGCCGACGTGACCTACGGCCTGGCGCTGTCGGGCGCCTACTTCTGGGGATCCCCTTCCCTGCGCTCGGCCCCCATACTGGATTCGCTCGGTGTGGATATCGGCAACGCGCGGGACAGGGTGCGCGCGGAGAACCTGTACGTGGCTCAGCAGGTCGCCCGGTACCCGGACCGGCTCGTGGGAGCGTGCAGCGTGAACCCGCTCGCGCATTACGCGCTGGAGGAGCTCGAGCTGTGCGCGGCCGATTCCCGGATCACGGCATTCTCGCTCAATCTCGCCCCCGCTCCCGTGGATTTCAGAGACGAGACCCACGTGGCCCGTCTTCGGACCTTCTTCGAAGCCCTGGCCAGGACCGACCTGGCCGTGATCGTCCACATGCGGAATCGCGGCGAGGGGTACGGCGCCGGGGACGCCGGCGTCTTCATCCGCGAGGTGCTCGCCGCCGCACCCGGCGTACCCGTCCAGATCGCCCACATGGCCGGGTGGGGGCCCTACGACGAGGCGACCGATTCGGCGATGCAGGCGTTCGTGGCTG
>Ga0299913_10005979_pt1 | contig 10486 bp, 9 predicted proteins | sample RVTome_9_FD_201360 | JGI IMG/M metagenome (GOLD analysis project Ga0299913, IMG submission 201360) | Soil microbial communities from uranium-contaminated site in the Upper Colorado River Basin, Wyoming, United States - RVT155D38 (version 2) ... | reverse complement strand
GATCCCGACGGGCAGCTTCGTTATGGGCTTCACTCGAAGACGAGCCAGAACGGCTGGAATTGGAGGGGCCGCAGCATAGCGTGACGTTCGCGCGGCCGTTCGCCCTCGGGCAGTATCCGGTGACCTTCGAGGAGTACGATCACTTTTGCGAAGGTACTAGGCGAGAGCCGCCGCCCGACGAAGGTTGGGGCCGCGGGCGTCGCCCAGTCATCAACGTGTCGTGGGAAGACGCGCAGGCCTATTGCGGATGGCTGACCGAGCAGACCGGCCAAGGGTATCGTCTGCCGAGCGAGGCGGAGTGGGAATACGCCTGTCGGGCAGGAACCACGGCGTCGTTCTGGACAGGTAAGGCCATCGGTGCGGACCGAGCGAACTACGCTGCCAACTTCAGCAATGTGTATGGCCGCAAGGGTGAACACCGCGGGCACACGACGCCGGTCGATAGCTTCGAGGCCAATCCTGGGGTCTACAGGACATGCACGGCAATGTCTGGGAGTGGTGCGAGGACTGCTGGAACGGCAGCTACGAGGACGCGCCAACCGATGGCAGCGCATGGCTTCGAGGCGACCGTTCCAAGCGCGTGGTCCGCGGCGGCGCCCATAACAGCGGTCCGAGGAACCTGCGCTCCGCAACCCGCCACTGGTTCGAGCCGGCCGCCCGCTAATGACTATCTGGGTTTCCGTGTCTCCAGAACGGTTACTCGTTGAATCAATAGCGCTTTGCGACCGGGGCAAGATTCAGCGGCGCATCTCCGGCAGCGGATTGGTCGAAGAAAGCATCCGCCGCAGCACGCCGTCCTTGCGCACGAGGTGGTGGTTGAGCGCGCCGGCGACGTGCAGGGCGACCACGGCGTAGAGCACCCATTTGAGCGTCAGGTGCGCGTTCTTGAACAGCTCCGCCACCGGCTTGTTCTCCGGCACGAGCGGCGCGAGGTCGTAGAGCATGAAGAGCGGCACCGGAAAGCCGCCCATCGCGGTGTACAGAAAGCCGGTGATCGGCATTGAGAACAGGAGGATGTAGAGCAGCGCATGCGTGGTCCGCGCGGTCCTCGCCTGCCACTGGGGCAGATCAGCCGGCAGAACCGGCACGGGGTGCGACCAGCGCCAGCCGAGCCGCACGACCGCGAGGCTGAAGATCACGAGGCCGGTGTTCTTGTGGACGTTGTAGAGCACGTTCTGCAACGTGCCTTGCCCGACCGCCTCCATGGTGACGCCCGCCGGTACCTGCACCAGCAGCACCAGCGCCGCGATCGTCCAGTGCAGGGCGATGCTGACGCTGCCCCACCGCTCGGCCGTGTTCCCCCGCATCGCTCGCCCGCCTCCTCATTTTGTCGCTCGCTGCATCAGTAAAGGCTGGAGAGACGGGTTTCCAGGCCGCGACGTCGATAAAGTCGCGGGGTGGCGCCAGATTCCGGCATGACCTAGCGGATCGGCCCCCGGATCTTTCTCTTGGCAGGGAAGTCTCGCAGACCGCGCGGGCGCCCTCCGAGCTGCCGGTCAGCGTCGTGGCGCAGGTCCCCGATCTCTCGCTCGAGGTGCAGGACCTTAGGGTCGTCCGGCGCGTCCAGTCCGTATGCCCACAAATCGCGCTCGACCCGGTCGATCTCGAAGGACGAGGCACGCGGCGCCCGGTCGATCCGGGTGCGGATGGCCCGCAGATCGCGCTCGATGGCGAGGGTGCCGGATCCCTTGGGTTCGCCCGCCAGACCCGGTGCCGAAGTCCCGGGCCAGGAGGCCATGGCAATCGGGACGATGAGCCAGGCCCATCGGCTTGCTCTTGAAGGGCATCGGCGGTCGCCAGGGGTCAGGATGCCACCTCGAGGGCTGAAGCTCGTTTTGCCACGCGCTCCTGCGGTCGTCGTTCGTAGGACGGCGCGTGTGGGGCGGACGCGGCTGAACCGAAACAGTGGCCACCGGGCGATCGATCGGCAAGGCTCGGGGGGGACTCCGTCTTAGTCCGCCGCGCTTCACGTCGTTTCGTGTCCGGGAGCCGCATTCACGGTATAGTAAGCCTTCCGGCCAAGTCTTGGGACACGCAGGCCCCGGACGGTGGCCGGCACGATCCCGCTTGACCCGCGACCGCGTCTTTGGCGCGCGGCCGGCTTGGCTCGAGGAACGATATGGCGCAGAAAGTTGCCTTGATCACGGGCGTGACCGGCCAGGACGGGGCCTATCTGTCGGATCTGCTGCTCGCCAAAGGCTACGTGGTGCACGGCGTCAAGCGGCGCTCCTCGTCGTTCAACACCGCGCGCGTCGACCATCTCTACGTCGACCCGCACGAGGCCGGCACGCGCTTCTTCCTGCATCACGGCGATCTGACCGACGCCACCAACCTGATCCGGCTGGTCCAGGAGACCCAGCCCGACGAGATCTACAACCTCGCCGCGCAGAGCCACGTACAGGTCAGCTTCGAGACCGCCGAGTACACCGCCAATGCCGACGCGCTCGGCACCCTGCGCCTGCTCGAGGCGATCCGCATCCTCAAGATGGGCGAGCGGGTGCGCTTCTATCAGGCGTCCACCTCGGAGCTGTACGGCAAGGTCCAGGAGACGCCGCAGCGCGAGACCACGCCGTTCTACCCGAGGAGCCCGTACGCGGCCGCCAAGCTCTACGCCTACTGGATCACGGTCAACTACCGCGAGGCATACGGCTACCACGCCTCCAACGGCATCCTGTTCAACCACGAGAGCCCGCTGCGCGGCGAGACCTTCGTGACCCGCAAGATCACCCGGGCGGTGGCGGCGATCGAGCTCGGCCTGCAGAAGCGCCTGTACATCGGCAATCTCGACGCCAAGCGTGACTGGGGCCACGCCCGCGACTATGTGGAGGGCATGTGGCGCATCGTGCAGCAGGACCAGCCCGACGACTACGTGCTGGCGACCGGCGAGACGCACAGCGTGCGCGAGCTCGTCGAGCTGGCCTTCGCCTGCACCGACCGGCGGATCGAGTGGCGCGGCAGCGGCGCCGGCGAGGTCGGGATCGACGGCCGCAGCGGTCAGGAGCTGGTGCGGGTCGATCCGCGCTACTTTCGGCCGACCGAGGTCGACCTTCTGCTCGGCGATCCGAGCAAGGCGCACCAAAAGCTCGGCTGGCGCCACACGACCAGCTTTGCCGAGCTGGTGCGCGAGATGGTCGAGGCCGACCGCGAGCAGGTCAAGCGCGAGGGCCGAAACGGTCTCGACTGAGCCGATGAGGGACGCATCATGACCGAACCGACGAGGCCGCTGGAGCGGCCCTTCGAGCTGGCCGGCAGGCGGGTGTGGGTTGCCGGGCATCGCGGCATGGTGGGCAGCGCGCTGGTGCGCCGGCTGGAGCGCGAGGACTGCGCCATCCTGACCGCGACCCGAAAGGAATGCGACCTTGCGCGCCAGGAGCAGGTCGAGGCCTGGATCAACCGGTCGCGCCCGCAGGTCGTGCTGGTCGCCGCCGCGAAGGTCGGCGGCATCCTCGCCAACGACAGCTACCCGGCGGATTTCCTGTACGACAACCTGATGATCGAGGCGAACGTGATCGCCGCCTCGTACCGGGCCGGCGTCGAGAAGCTCCTGTTCCTGGGCTCGAGCTGCATCTACCCCAAGCTCGCGCCGCAGCCGATGCCGGAGGAGAGCCTGCTGGATGGCCAGCTCGAGCCCACCAACCAGTGGTACGCGATCGCCAAGATCGCCGGCATCAAGCTCTGCCAGGCATACCGCCGCCAGTACGGCTGCGACTTCATCAGCGCCATGCCGACCAATCTCTACGGCCCGGGCGACAATTTCGACCTGCTGACCAGCCACGTCGTACCGGCGTTGATCGCCAAGATGCACGCCGCCAAGGAGGCGGGCGCCAATGAGGTGGAGATCTGGGGCACCGGCAAGCCCCGGCGCGAGTTCCTGCACGTCGACGACCTGGCCGACGCCTGTCTGCATCTTCTGAAGATCTACAGCGGCGAGATACACATCAACGTCGGCTGCGGCGAGGACCTGACGATCGCGGATCTCGCCGAGAAGATCCGCGCGGCGGTCGGCTTCCCCGGGCGCCTGCGCTACAACTCCGAGCGGCCGGACGGGACGCCGCGCAAGCTTCTGGACACGTCTCGCCTCGAGGCGCTGGGCTGGCGCCCGAGGATCCCGCTCGAGCCCGGCCTGGCCGACGCCTATCGCTGGTATCGCGAGCGGGTCGCGCCGGTCGCGGCCTGAAGGGTCGAGGCGCCCGCGGGTCGGCCTTCGCCGCGCCGCGCGCCGCGGACCCGTGACAGCGCCCGGCGGCCATGCTACATCGCCCGCCCTGAACGACGCCCGGCGACCCTTAGCCGGCGCCGGCGATGGCAGGGAGCGACGTGACCGACAAGGCCTCGACACCCGTCCGGGAAGCAGCCGCCCGCCATGCCGAGCGCCCGGACGGCGATCGCGAGCCGGCGCAGGCAGCCTTCGTGCGGAACGATGCCGCGGACCGCATCGAGCGCCGGTCCCCGCTCGGCGGCGAGATCACCCTGCATGGCCTGCTGCTGACCCTGCGCTCCGGCCTCTGGCTCGTGCTCGTGGCCGCGATCGCGGCGATCCTGCTGGCCGCAGTCGTGCTCAAGCGCGACGGACCGATCTACACCGCGACCATGGTGGTGGCGCCGGCGCAGCAGGACCTTGGCGCCGCGAGCCGTCTGGTCAGCCACCTCGACCAGTACGCCGACCTCGCAGCCCTCGCCCAGACCCCGGTCAGGCTCGAAGCGGTCACCACCATGGAGCTCTATCTGGAGCTCCTGGACTCGCACGAGCTGGCCCGCCGGCTGCAGGAGGAGCATCGGCTGCTTCAGGAGATCCTTCCGGATCAGTGGGACGCGGAAAGCCAGAGCTGGCGTGTCCAGCCCGGCTTCGCGGCCTCCATCAAGGAGGCGGTGCTCGGTTTCTTCGGCTATCCGGCATGGCAGCCGCCCACGTCCGCCAACCTTGCCCAATATCTCTCGGAGCGCCTCAACGTCTCGCGCTCGGGATCGACCTCGCTGCGGCGAATCCGGATGTCCGACCAGGATGGCGAGTTCGCCGCGCGCCTGATTGGCCTCGTGCACGAGGCCGCGGACGAGCTGGTGCGCGAGGACGCGCAGCAAAGGGTCGACCGGCAGATCGCGTATCTCGAGCAGGAGCTGGCGACGGGGGGCGAGCCGACCCGGGCCGAGGCCCTGCGCTCGATGCTAGCCGAGCAGTATCGGGCGCAAGCGATGCTGGCGAGCGACGTGCCGGTCGCGGCGCAGATCGTGAGCCCGCCGACGCCGAGCCCGGGGCCGACCTCGACCAGCCCCCTTCTGGTGCTCGCGTTCGCCGGGGTGGTCGGGCTGATTCTCGGGACCTTCGCAGTGTTTCTCATGGACGCCCTGCGCAAGGGCGCCTGATCCGGCCGCCGCCACCCGAAGACCGCCATGGCGTGCCTTCAACGCGGCCGGCCAAACGCCCCGGTCAATTCATCGGCGAAGCGGCGCAGCAAGGTCGTCGAGAAGGTGCCACAGGTTATCATCTGCAGCCGCCAGCGCACCAGCCCCACGAGGACGACATTGTACAGGATCAGGGCGAGCGCGCCGACCAGCGCAACGCCGGCAGCACCGTATGTCGGCGCGACCAGGTAGAAGGCGACGACCGTGACGAGCCCGGCGAGCGCGCTCGTCACCACCACGTCCCGTTGATGACCGGTCATGATCAGCGCGAGCGCGCAGGAGCCGAACAGCACGTTGACCAAGTGGCCGATCGCCAGCGTGACCACCACAAGCCGGCCTTCGGCATAGGCCTCGGTGAACGAGATGCTCAGGATCCGGTCGCCGAGTGCGAAGAACAGCGCCGCTAGCAGAAGGGCCGGCAGGGCGCCCAGGGTGGCGGCGGCGCGCAGCACTCTCTCCAGACGCGCCCGCTCGCCCCGGCTGTGCAGCTCCGCGATGATCGGCGCCAGCACCGCGTTGGATACGGCAAGCGGGGTTCCGACGATCATCGCCAGCCGGGACGCGGCGCCGTATACGGCGACCTCCTCGGGCGGCCGGAACATGCCGAGCACCCAGAGATCGGCCCCGGCGGAAAACCAGAAGTTGAGGCGCACCAGCAGGAACGGCAGGCCGTGGCCCAGCACCTCGGGGGTGCTCCAGCGGGCGCCGTGGCGACCGATCTTCGCCAGCTGGCGGCGCAGCTGGCCAAGGGCGAGGAGCAGCATCAGAACTGCTGCGGCGAGCGCCGCGACCAGCACGGTCGTCAGGTCCGCAGGCCAGCCCACCAGCCAGATCGTGCCCAACACCAGCATCAAAGCCGCGCGCTGTGCCAGATAGTCGCCGAAGGCCGAGGCGGCGCGCAGGTCGTGGAAGCCGCGAAGGGTCTCGGCGACGACGTCGATCAGGGCGAACGCCAGGACCATGACGGCAATGATCGGCAGGACGCCGCGCAGGGCCACGCCGTCGTCGAGGATCGCGCTCAGCGCTTCGCCGAGGCCCGCAGCCAGCGCCAATGCCAGCAGGATGCCGCTCGTGAGGGTGACCAGAAGGGCGACGCGTATCGCGTGGCGTGCGGCCTGCGGCCGGTCTGTCGCCAGGGCCGATGCGACCAGCTTGACCATCGGCCGCGACATACCGACCTGGGCGAGGATGGCGAGCACGCCGATCAGGCTGATCGCGAGGAAATAGGCGCCGACCTCAGTCGGCGTCAGGATCCGGGTGAGCAACATCGCCTGGAGCAGGCCAATTGGCAGAGCCACGGCACGCGCCAGCAGCGCCCAACCGCCGCCGCGGACCAGCCGCCGGGTCAACGGCGCTGCGGCGGGACCGAGCGAACTCAAGGGAACGCTCACGCGGCGAACCGTCGCCAACTGCCCGTGCCGACGTGCGATCTCGCGCAAGGAGCACAAAAGAGCATGGGTGTCGTCCTAACCCCAACGGACGTTGCCGCCAAGTGGCACGTCTTGCGGTTGGGTGCGAGCGCCCGGCGTGCGGTAGGTTGTCGAGTATTCGACCGGGCACCAGTGATGAAAATCGCCTGCGGCATCACCGCAAGCTGCCGGCGACAGCCGTTCTCGGGCTCTTGACCGTGCGCTCGAGTTAGAGAAGTAGCTGCGCAGCGGACCTCAGGTCCCTGTCCGCGATCGACGCCGCCGTTCGGAGGGTTCTTGTCGTGTTCGGTTTCCGCCGCGATCTTCGCCTGCTCGACCACATCGATATGCCGACCGCACGAGCCCATTGGCAGATTCTTTCCGACAACGCCGGCCGCGCTTTCTCCTGGATCAACTATGTGCCGGTCGCTGACAAGGAGAGTGGCCGTCCGGAAGCATTCCGGATCGAGGGGCCCTGCGAGATTTTGGGCGATAATGGCTGGGTGGTGGGCCCCGAGGGCTGGTATGCCTGCTGTTCCTGGTACAGCGGGCACAGTTACCTGCCGCACGCCCTCCGCCCGTTCACGCCCAAATACAGGCGGAAGTATCGTCGAATCGTTGATCTCGGCGGGGTCACACTGTCTGCGCTCACAGATCATGCCGGTGCTTACGGCCACGTGCTCATGGAGGGCCTCTACAAGCTCCTGAAAGGCATCGAGGTGGTCGGGGGCGTGAAGCGGCTCGATCACATCATCGTGCCACCGGCCATGGAGCGCCTCCTGGGCAGAACCATACTGGCGGATGACGCCCCACTGCTCTCCAAGCTTCTGGCTTCCGATCCTCGCACCATCTATCGCACGGATGCCCTGATCGCCGTAACCCATCCGGCCTGCTCCATGAACGTTTCGGGTGCGCAGCTCGACCTGCTTCGCACCGTGCGGCGGACAGATCGGGGCGGCCCGGCTCGCAGAGTATTTCTCGCGCGTCCACCTGGCGATCGCCGTGGGATCACGAACTTCGAGGAAGTAGTGCGCATGTTCGAAGGCCGCCACTATCTCATCGCGACCGGCGCCAGCCTAGACGACAGCTGGGCCGCCTTCGCAGATGCCGATATAGTTGCCGGCGTCCATGGGTCCGACCTTGCCGACTGCATCTTCATGCAAAGGGGAAGCATGCTATTCGAAATCATTCCGAGCGATCACCGCAAACCCTACTACTTCAATGTGGCCGCCAAGCAGGGGATCGAGTTCCGCTGCCTGCTCGCCCGGTCGGCGACTCGGCGGCCGACAGTGCACGGCTTCAGCTTTGCAGACATCACCGTCGACATTGCAGCGCTTGACGCGGTGCTGAATGCGATCGATGAGGGTACTCCAACCATGAAGCCTGCTTAGGATCGCGTGTCGCTCCGGCTACAGGGGCTTGATATCCGTGTGTGGCAGGAGCTTGGAACCGAGATGCCGCCGGGTGAACGAAACGAGGCGCTTTACGAACGACTCCGGGGCAGCTTGGACTGGTCCCGCCGGCCGCGCGCGGAGCGCTTTCGCAGATCGCCGGTCAGGATGCTGCGCCTGAAGCTGCTCTTGCAGTTGGGGGTGGCGGTGAGGGTGCGAGTGCCGACATTCTTCGGTGGCACCATGCTGTGCGTGGTTCCAGACCACGTGTCGCAGCACATCTGCCGCGATGGATATTTCGAGCCGGATCTCTCGTTCGCCATCCTGGCGTTACTGGGCGAGGCCGAGACATTCGTCGATATAGGCGCCCACGTCGGCTATTTCTCCTTGCTGGCTCGGCATATCGTCGGGCCCAAGGGCAAGGTCGTCGCATTCGAGCCGAGCCCGCGCACGCGCGCGATCACCCTGCGCAATGCCCGGCCTTTCCACAACCTCGCGGTCGAGCCACTAGCCGCATGGAGCGGCAGGACGTCAATCAGTTTCAACGACTACGGATGGCGTTACGCGGCCTACAACAGCTACACCTCGGCCCGCCTGAAGAAGAAGCCTTTGCGCGGTAAGGTCATCCGGGTCGAGACGACGGACCTCGATTCCTATTTCGAGGCGCGGACCATCGTGCCGTCCTTCATCAAGGTGGACGCCGAGTCTGCCGAGATGCAGGTGTTGCAGGGTCTGACCAAAACGATGCAGAAGGAGGATCCGGTGATCAGCCTAGAAGTCGGCGACCGGGATCTCCAGGGTGTGCCGCTGAGCAGTGAGCTGATCGCGTTCGCGGCGCGGTTTGGCTATGGTCCCTTTGAGGTGCGCGATTTCCGCATACAGCGGCATACGCCAACACACCGCTACGGCGGCGGAAACCTGCTCTTGGCCAAGCGTGACCTGAGCGGCCTCTCGCTGGATCCTCGTGGCGCTGCAAGGAAATCAGCCTCGAAGTTGCGGGCGCCAGTTTGAATCGCTTCGAAGCAATTTCCTCCAGGCACGCGGACTGTTCTCGAGACTGAACTTCGGATGAGAACGAGATCAGTAGCTGTAGCGCGTAGGCTCCGGCGCCATATCGTTCAGCTGCTCCCGGGCAACGCTGGCCTGGTCCGGCCGACCTTCATCATCGGTTGTGGGCGATCGGGAACGACCGTGCTGGGCGAGCTTCTGGGCCGGCACCCGATGCTCGCCTACCTGCACGAGCCGCGCGACATCTGGCAGATCGAGCCACGTACCGAGGTCTGGAACACGAGGGCCGCGGAGCAGGGCGGGCGACTGGTGCTCGGCGCCGCCGACGCCCGCCCGGCCGCGGGCGCCAGGATCGCACGCGCGTTCGCCGCCGAGGTGCGCCTGCAAGGCGCCACGCGGCTGGTGGAGAAGCTGCCGATCAACAGCTTTCGCATCGGCTATCTCGACGCCCTGTTCGCCGACGCGCAGTTCATCCACATGATGCGCCACGGGCTCGAGGTCGCGCGCTCGATCGCCAAACTCGCCGCGCCGGGCGGATGGTTCGGCCATGGCGAGTACAAGTGGCGGCTGCTCGCCGACCTCGCTCGGGAGAGAGGCGATGGGCCGCTGGTCGATCTCTGCACGACCGACGAGCTGCGCGGCCTCCTGGAATGGCGGCTCAGCATCCTTGCAGCTCACGGAGCGCTCCAGGGACTGCCGGGCGAGCGGTGGATCGAGGTCCGCTACGAGGATCTCGTGGCCGAGCCGCTGAAATTGTGCGAGCGCCTCGAGAGCTTCCTCGGGCTGCCGCCGGACGAAAACATGCGGCGCTTTGCGGAGGCGACGCTCGCGCGGCGCTCGGCCGCAGCTGATCTCGGCGTCATTCCGCCGGAAGCCGGAGAGATCGCCGGCAACCTTCTGGCCCAGCTCGGTTATCTCGATCTTCCCCGGCGCGCCTCGAATGCCTGATCAGCAGCTAAGAAGGGCGGCCAAGGCGCTGCTGTGCCCCGCGGCGTCCTGCAAGCGCTTCGACCGGCCGATCTTCATCCTCGCGCCGCCGCGGTCCGGCTCGACTCTGCTCTTCGAGTGCCTGGCAAGAACGGGCGTCCTTCACCTGTCCGCAGAGGCCGACCTCTGCTGGTGGCGGATCTGGCCCTACGAGCGCACCGCCGAGGCTTCTGATTTCATAGGCGAAGCGGATGTCTCCAGCCGCGAGCTCGACCGGCTGTTCAAGACCCTGTACCGCCAGGCGGTGATCGTCCGCACGAAGCAGAGACGCGGGGCGATCGATCCCCGCCA
>Ga0299913_10005978_pt1 | contig 10486 bp, 10 predicted proteins | sample RVTome_9_FD_201360 | JGI IMG/M metagenome (GOLD analysis project Ga0299913, IMG submission 201360) | Soil microbial communities from uranium-contaminated site in the Upper Colorado River Basin, Wyoming, United States - RVT155D38 (version 2) ... | reverse complement strand
GTCGAGCTCCCATTCGGCTAAAGAGTCGCCCTCGGAACGCCGAGAGGTAGGTGGGGCGTGGCCACGTGCTCAAGCGAACCCTGCCTACAACCCTTCTCGTCGTTCTCGCCTGCGCTCCGGCAGCGGCGGCCTCGCCGCGGGCGCATTCGGCGGCTCAGCAGCGCGCGGAGGCGTCGCTCGAGCAGGCCGAGCAGCTGCTGAACGGCCGCGGCGTGCGCACGGGCCGCGAGGCGACCGAGGCGCTGCGCCAGCTCGCGACGCGGATCCGCCACCTCCGCGGTGACGAACGCGAGCAGGCGATCGCGCTGCTCTCACGCCCGACGGACGCCAACGCGCCCGTGGACGAGCGGTACACGGTCCCGGAGGTCCCGCCGCTGTGCGACGCGAACTTCTGCGTCCACTCGGTGGCGAGCGGCGTCGACGCCCCCGGCGCCGGCACGGCCGCTCTGGCGCTCGCCGAGGCCAACGCGGTCCGCAACTTCGAGAACGGGACGCTCGGCTGGCGCGAGCCACCGGACGACGGCGACGGGCGGGTCGACATCTACCTGAAGGAGCTCGGTGCCCAGCGCCTGTTCGGCTTCGCGGCGACCGACCCGCAGCAGGCGCAGCAGTCACAGCACTCGTACCTCGTGATCGACAACGACTTCGACCCCGCCCAGTACGGCGGCGCCGACGCGCTCGAGTCACTGCGGGTCACACTCGCCCACGAATACGCGCACGTGCTCCAGTACGGCTACGACGTCCTCGCCGACGCGTGGCACTTCGAGTCCAGCGCGGTGTGGATGGAGCAGCGCATGTATCCGGAGATCAAGGACTGGCTGCGCTTCCTGGGCGACCGTTCGACCGGCGGCGGGTGGGGCTCGCTCACCGAGCTGTCGCTCACCTACTTCGAGCCGAACCCGGGCGGTCCCGGCGCACTCGACCCCCGCGCCGCGAAGGTGTACGGCGACGTCGTCTGGAACCAGTTCCTGAGCTCGAAGTACGGCCAGGCCGGGGACGCCCTCCAGCGCGCCACCTGGGAGCGCTCGAACGGCTTCGATTACCCGAGCACCGACGCCTTCGACAAGGCGATCCGAGCCGCCGGCGGCGCCGGCATCGCGGAGGACTTCGCCGAGTTCTCAGCGGCGGTGGCGGAGTGGCAGGTGCCGGCCTCCCCCTTCCCCACCCCCGCCGATCTCCCGGACGTCGAACGCCGCGGCGATTTGGTTGCGGGCGGGCGCGCCGCCGAGCTCCGGATGGACCACCTGAGCTTCGCCCTCTACGACGTGCCCCAGACCACCGGTCCGATCCGGCTGGCGGCCTCTTTCCCGGACGGGGCGTCCGGGGCGGTCGCGCTCGTCGCGCGCTCGGGCGCGATCGACGGCGGCGAGGTGACGACCGAGCTCCTCGAGCTGCCCGACGGCGGCCTGGGCGCGGCCACGATTCGAGAGCCCGCCCCCTTCTATGCGTCGGGAGGCCGTGTCACCGCCGTGTTCGTGAACGCCGACGCCTCACACGGGCCCTTCTGGGACAACGCGCTCGGGGACTGGGAGTGGTCCCGCGACGACCAGCGCGTGACGGCGCGCATCTCCGCGGACACGCGCAAGCCGCGCGCATCGCTGCGCGGCTTCCGGCTGCGCTCGCGCGACACGGACCGGCTCACCTTCGAGGCCTCGCTGCGCCAGGACGGGCGCACCATCGGCCGCCGCAGAGGCGGCATCCGGCCCGGCGCAACGCGGCGGCTGCGCATCCGGGGCGCACACCAGGGCCGTGCTCGGCTCGTGGTGCGGCTGGCGGACCCGAGCGCCAACACGAAGCGCCTGGCCCGCACGCTCCAGCTGGGCGCGTAAATACCATCCGCGGGTGGCCGGCGGCTCGCGCAGCCCGTTCGAACGCAGGGGGCGGCTTAGCCCGGACAGCCCCCTGGTCGGCAGCCTGCGCGAAACAGGCGAGGGCTTTGACCCGCACCTCAACGTCCTCGACCTGCCCGAGCAGCGCGCGGAGCCCGAGCCGCAGCCCGACCCGCGCGCCCTCAAGCGCCTCATCCCCCCCGAGGAGCCTGGGCGCCAGATCGACGACTGGGGGCGGTCCGAGACGGCGTTCCAGCTCGCCGAACCGATCCTCAACTTCTACTACCGCTACTGGTTCCGGGTCGAGCTCGAGGCGGTCGAGAACGTGCCGAGCGAGGGGGGCGCGCTGCTCGTCGCCAACCACTCGGGCGCGCTCCCACCCGATGCCCCGATGATCATGCACGGGATCCGCACGGAGCACCCGCACCCGCGGCCGGTGTACATGCTCGGCGAGCACTGGTTCAAGGGATATCCGGGCGTCGGCATGCTCGCCAACAAGATCGGGCTGGTCGCGGCTCACCCGGCTAACGCCCAGCGGCTTCTGCGCGACGAGGGCCGGCTGGCACTCGCCTTCCCCGAAGGCCAGAAAGGCTCGCGAAAGCTCTACTGGCAGCGTTACAAGCTGCGCCGCTTCGGACGCGGCGGCTTCGTGCGCACCGCCATGCGCGCGGGCGTTCCGATCGTGCCCATCGCGGTGGTCGGCGCCGAGGAGGCAATGCCGATCTTCGCCCACGTCCCGTTGCTACAGCGGCTCACAGGGCTGATCTACTTCCCCGTCAATCACGCCTTCCCCCATTTTGGGCTCGCCGCCGGTCTGATGTACCTGCCGGCGAAATTCACGATCCGTTTCCTCGAGCCGGTCGACCTGAGCGGGTACTCGGCCGAGGATGCCGAGGACGTCGCGCTCGTCCAGTCGCTCGCCGAGCGGGTGCGCGGCACCATCCAGCGCGAGGTCGATGGGCTCGTTGCCTCGCGCGAGTCCGTGTGGTTCGGTTAGGGTTCGCGCCCGAGGGATGGAGGGCACTGGATGACGCGACGGATACGCGCTGGGGCGCTGCCCGCCTTGTGCGCCGCCGGACTGGCGCTCGCCGGGTGCGGCGAGGACGACTTCGAAAACGAGCCACGGCCGCCGGTCCCGGTGCAGCTGACCGGCGTGATCACCGAGCAGAAGGTGACCGTCTCACCGAACGAGCTCGGCGCCGGTCCGGTCGTGATCACGGTGTCGAACCAGACCAAGGCGTCGCACACGCTTACGCTCGAGAGTGCCGACGGGGGGACGATCCGGGAGCAGGTCGGGCCGATCAACCCGCTCGACACGGCGACCCTCCAGCGCACGCTCGAGCCGGGCGAGTACACCGTGAGCGCGGGGTCCGAGGCAGCCGTGCCGCGCGAGATCACTCCCGCGACGCTCACCATCGGCCAGGAACGGAAGTCCGGCTCCGACGAGCTGCTCTTGCCGTAGGCGAAACTCATGGGCCTCGCGCGCGTTACCTGCGTCATGCCCCTCCGCGCAGCCGCGCTCGCCGTGCTCCTGTGCGTCGCCTTGCCTGCTGTGCCGGCCGCCGCCGAGCAGACCGACGCCCAGAAGCTGTTCCGCAAGCGGCTGCTGAACGACCGCGGCGTCAAACCGGAGATCAAGCGGGTGCTCCGCAACGGCGGCTTCGTCGACCGCGACATCCGCTTCGGCGACCTGACGGGCGATGGCAAGTCCGACGCACTCGTGCTCGTCAACCAGGGCGGGTCGGCTGGCCGGATCGCGCTGTTCGTCTACAGCGCGCACCCCCCGCGCGACAGCGACGGTGGCGGAGGCGACGAGCTGCGGATCCGGTACAAGAACCAGAACCTGTACCGCGCGCGCGCAAGCCTGAAGCAGATGAGCACGCGTCGCCCGCAAGGCGCCGTCGTGTACCGCACCCCGGTGTATGACCCCGGAGACGAGCTGAACGATCCGGGCGCGCGCAAGGTGGTCGAAGTGCGCTGGCGCACGCGCAGGTCGCGCTTCGACGTGAAGAGCACGCGCATCATCGACCGCGTCCGTACGCGCTTCTGTGCCAAGAGCGGCGACTACTGCACCGAGACGATCAAGTCGCAGCAGGGACGCATCTACCTGCAGCTGCGCTCCGTCAGCTTCAACGGCCGCTACACGCTCTGCGTGACGCCGCCCGGCGGTATGACCGAGTGCCGCTTCTTCACTCTGCGCCGTAGCGGGGATCGCTTCGTCTCCCAGGTGGGCTGGGCGGCGAACTTCCCGGACGGCGGCCCCGGGCGGTACAAGGTCGTCTGGCGGCTGGGTGCACAGCAGCTGGGCCCGGCGCTCGGCTTCCGCCGCGACTAGCAGCGATACGATCCTCGCCGCTTCAAGGACCGAGGAGGAATCGAGACCAGATGGCCGTTGACACGTCGAACGTCGCACAGGTGAGCACGGAGCCGGGCGAGCTCCCCGAGACGATGGCCGCATGGGTCATCCGCGAGGAGCGCGAGGGCGAACCGGTCGACGCGTTCCAGATCGAGGAGATCGAGGTGCCGGATCCCGGTGCATTCGAGGTGATCGTGCGCGTGATGGCAGCAGGCGTGAACTACAACAACGTCTGGGCTGCGCTCGGCAAGCCGGTGTCCGTCATGCGCTATGGCGACCACCCGGAGTACGGCCACCACATCGGCGGCTCGGACGCCTCGGGGATCGTCTGGAAGGTGGGCGCCGGCGTGACGCGCTGGAAACCCGGCGACGAGGTCGTGATCCACTGCAATCAGGCCTCGTACGAGGACCCGGAGGTACATGGACTCGACCCGCTCGCCGCGCCGTCCCAGATGATCTGGGGCTACGAGACCACGTGGGGTTCGTTCGCCCAGTTCACGAAGGTCCAGGCTCAGCAGCTCCTCCCGAAGCCGAAGAGCCTCACCTGGGAGGAGGCAGCGTCATACGGGCTCACCTACTTCACCGCCTACCGCATGCTGATCACCCGCTGCAACATGCAGGCGGGCGACCGCGTCCTGATCTGGGGCGCGGCGGGCGGCCTCGGCGTGTTCGCAACCCAGCTGTGCAAGCTCACCGGTGCGAAGGCGGTCGGCGTCGTCTCGTCACCGGAGAAGGGCGCCCTGCTCGAGCAGATCGGGATCGAGGGCTGGATCGACCGCAACGAGTTCAAGGGCATGATGCGGACCGGAAACGAGAGCCCCGACGAGGAGAAGGCGCGCTTCAAGGTCTCGCGCGACTTCTCGAAGCGCGTCAAGGAGATCCTGGGCGACGCGCCCGACATCGTGTTCGAGCACGTCGGCCAGGCGACCTTCCCCACATCCGTCTTCACGGTCAAGCCGTTCGGCAAGGTCGTCATCTGCGCGGGGACAACTGGCTACAACCTCGACTTCGACGTCCGCTATCTGTGGATGCGCCAGAAGGAGATCCTCGGCTCGCACTTCGCGAACGCTTACGAGTGCACGAAGGCCAACGAGCTGATCGACTCCGGCGAGATCCGCCCCGTGCTGTGGCGCACGATGCCGTTCGAGGGCGTCGCCGAGGCGCACCAGCTGATGAAGGAGAACAAGCACCTCGGCAAGATCTCGATCCTGGTGGGCGCCGAGAAGGAGGGCGAGGGCAAGACAGCCGACGGTCCGGGCGCGATCTACGCGGAGGTGGGCAACTGATGGCCGACGGCCCCGTGATGGTCCAGATCAAGTGGGTCGCGAACCCCTTCCGGGGCGACAAGTTCGACGAAGCGTGGCGGCCGAACGCCGAGGCGGTGCTGAACTACGGCGCGACGTGGTGGGCCTTCCTGCGGGCCGCCGACGGGCGGCTCGACTTCACGCAGCTCGCGCTCTTCCACGCCAAGCTCGACTTCGACCGCTACTGGTACTCGGAGGAGATCGCCGAGGCGCGTGCGCTCGCCTCGGGCCTCTTCCAGGTGCCCGTGCTGCCGACCTACCACGAGATATCGGGCATCGGGGGGCTCGCCCCGGCCAGCGCTGTTCCCTGAGCTCCTAGGCTCCCGGGCATCTCCCGAGTCGTCCTCATCGCACTACTGGCCGTGCTGGCGATCCCAGCCAACGCGCAGGCCGACCTCGCCTCCCTGAAGGCCAGCTGCCGGACCACCGACGCGGTCGACGGACGGCGCTCGAATGCGATCCAGATCGCGTACCGGTTCTGCGACGACGGGGTGCCACGCTTCGGCGGGCGGACCCCCAACGAGGGCGCTGTCCGCGCAGTCGCGGTGCCGCAGCGATACGACGGGTATGCAGGCCTTCCGCGCATGATCAGCCCGGAGCCGGACACAGGCGCCGACTCGGACGGGTTCGTCGCGCTCGACGTGAACGTCGCGCTGCCCGATCGCAAGCGGCACCCAAGACCGCGCTACGGGTATCCGTTGATCGTGCTGCTGCACGACTGCTGCTCGGGTTCGAAGGACGACTGGCACGGGAGCATCGACGCGCGCGGGGAGAAGTGGCACTACACGGACGCGTGGTTCGCCGCGCGCGGGTACGTCGTCCTGACCTACACGTCCCGCGGCTTCGTCGATGCGCAGGGCGACGGGTCGACGGGCGAGGCGCAGCTCGGCCACCGCGCGTACGAGGTGAACGACCTCCAGTACCTCGCCGGGCTGCTCGCCGAGGATCCCTTCTTCGGCGTCAACCCCCAGCGCGTCGTCGTGTCAGGCGCCTCCTACGGTGGCGGCGTCGCGTGGCTGACGCTGACCGACCCCGTCTGGAGGAGTCCTCGGAAGCGGATCGAGATGGGCCTCGCAGCCGTTGCGCCGAAGTACGGCTGGAGCGATCTCGCGCACGCGCTGGTCCCGAACGGGCGCTATCGCCAGGACGAACGGGCGCCGATCGACCCCGACACCGCGCTCTCGCGCAGCCCCTTCGGGGCGCCGAAGGGCAGCCTGCTGCGGGCGTCCTACTCGTCGGGCATCACGCTTCCACCCGCGATCGCCGACGCGTTCGCCTGCCTCGGCTCGGGCACGCCGTTCCAGGCCAACCCGCTCTGCGGCGGCACTCCGGGGGTGCTCGACTCCTTCATCCGTGAGCGCTCCGCCTACTTCCAGGAGCGCTTCTTCGGCCGCATGGCGATCAACGAGACCTGGCGCATCCCCGTGTTCAGCGCGGGCAGCTTCTCCGACCAGCTCTTCCCACTCGAGGAGCACCGCCGGATGTCAACCATGCTCCGCTGGTTCGTCCCCACCTATCCGATCCAGGAGTACCACGGCGACTACGGGCACTTCGTACAGAACAAAGCAAAGGAGTGGGCCGATCTGTGCAAGCGGATCCGGCGCGTCTGCACCGTGCGTGAGTTCAAGCGGGGGTTCAACAGGAAGCCCATCGAGCGGGTGCGCATCGGCATCGCCACGCGGCTCAACCGCTTCATCGACCACTACGCGCGTCCGCCCGGCAATCCGCGCGAGGGCAGGCCGCGTCACGACGTCACCGTCTCACTCCAGACCTGCCGCCAGACTGCGTCCGGGGCGTGGCCGCTCGACGAACCGGGCGAGCGCTTCACCGCGGACCTCTTCGAGGAGCTCGCACCGAATCGGTGGCTGCTCGAGCTGAGCGGCGCGCAGACAGCAAGCTCCACCGTGACGCCGAATCCACACGCCGCAGAGGCGGACCCGGTCAGAGGCCCGTGCGCCTCCCACTCGACGCCGGCGGGCGCGGGTGTCGCGACCTACGACTCCGACGAGCTGGCCGGGGACATCACGATGATCGGCCAGACGCGCGTGACCGCGTCGCTCGAGGGAGCCGCGCCCGGCGTGCAGCTGAACGCGCGGCTCTACGACGTCCATCCCGACGGGAGCCAGGTCCTGGTCGACCGTGGCGCGCACACCCTCGCCGACGGCTCGGGTACGGCCGTGTTCGACCTCCACGGAAACGGCTGGCGCTTCGCGGAGGGGCACCGCGTGCGGATCGAGCTCGCCCAGGACGACGATCCGTACGTCCGGCGCTCCGACCAGGCGGCCACCATGACGGTCACGGCAGCGAGCCTCTCGGTGCCGATCCGCGAGATCGCTCCCGGCGACCCGGGCGCGGCCGGCCCTGACGTCAGGCTGCGGGTGGTCGCGCTGCCGGGCGGCCTGTTCACGCTGCAGGCGCGGTCGCCGACGGGCGAGCGGATCGCGATCGAGGACTACGAGTTCTTCGTGGCCGACCAGGCGGGCGACTTCCAGCCGATACCGGGCGAGGATGACGCGCCGCGCAAGCGGTCGTACGCGGGCACATCGGGCACGGCATTTCAGTTCGCCGTTCGCGCGATCGACGGCCGCGGCGTGGCCGGTCCGCTTGCGCTGAAGAGCGCGGTCGGCCGCTAGGGGACGAACCTCACGAGCCGGCCCGAGCTGTGGAGCGTGAGGTACAGCGCTCCGCCGGGGCCAACCGCGAGACCGAGCGGATCGTGACGCCGGAAGCCGCCGGCGAAGCGGACGTCGTCACTCCGCCCGCGCTTCAGCGGGACGCGCCGGACGACACTGCCCGTCGGCGGCGAGGCGATCGTCGAGCCATGCTCGGCCACGAATGCGCTCGGCCCAAAGCGGCCGAACCGCTCCACCGCGGCTACCCCGCCGACGGCGGAGTGCGGGGCGAGTGCCGCAAGGGGCGGGCGCGTGCCGCCACAACGGCCGCCGCCGAACCCCCAGCACCGCGGGAAGCCGAAGTGCGGTGCGGGGCCGGTGACGACGAACCGGTTCAGCTCCTCCGGCGGGCGGTCGTTGCCAAGGTCGTCGCGGCCGTTGTCGGACACGAGCAACGTGGCGCCGTCCGGCGCGAACGCGAGGCCGTACGGATTGCGGAGGCCGCGCGCCTCGATGCGCAGTCCGCGCCCAGTCGGCTTGAAGCTCACGACGGTGGCGCCGTAGCGCGACCCGGCGGACGTGTCGCCGGCGCTGCCGACCCCCAGGTACAGGCGCCCGCCCGGCCCGGGCACGACCGCGTTCACGCGATGCTGGCCGGTCGGCAGGCCCTTGATCACGGTGCGCCGGCGCTTGAAGCGGCGGCCGTTGAAACGCGAGAACGCGGTGACCCGGCCGGTGTATGTCCTGTTCGCCGCGCTGTAGGGCACGACGTGGCTGACATAGAGCTTGCCGCGAAACCACGTCAGCCCGAGCGCGGTGTTCAGCTCACGGACGACGTGGCGTGGACGGGCGCCGCGGCGCCTCACGTACCAGACGCCGTCGGTGCCCGCGATCCCGTACTGCGAGGACGTGGTCCAGATGCCGCCTGCCATGTCGAATGCGATCGCCGTCGGGTGGCCGAGGCCGCGGGCGACGTTCTGCACCTTGATGCCCTTCGGGCCGCGAATCGCGGCGTCGGCGGGCGCGGCGACGAGCAGGAAGAGGGCGGCGAGGACGACGATGCGGCGCAAGCGCCGCAGGGTAGACGTCAGCCCTGCTCGAGCGGCGCCATCGTCAGCCCGGCGTCGTTCAGCTGCTCCCAGTAGAACTCCGCGGGTTCCTTCGCGCCAGCCCACACGATCGCCTGGCCGCTGTTGTGGATCTTCTCCGCGAATCGGTAGCCCTGCTCGAGCGAGACTCCCGGCACGATCCGCGCGAGCGCAGAGGCGACGCCGTCGAACGTGTTGTGGTCGTCGTTGAGGACGATCACGCGCCAGTTGTCCTCCAGGCCGGAACCCGGCCCGCCCACCTTCGGAATCTCGATAGTGCCCGTCATTGACCTTTGTTGATTTCTAAAGAGGGTCTGACCCTCTTTAGGTTTCCCAATACCGTCTCAATCCCCACCAGATCTGGTCGGGCGGCGCGGCCTGGAAGTAGGTGGCCGCTTCCTCCGCGCCCACCGCCTCGACCGTCTCCCCCACGACCTGGCGCTCGAACGCCTCTTGCTCGGCGACGGGCTCCCGGCGCCGCTCGAGATAGGCGGCCACCGCATCGAGCTGCGCCTCGACGTCGTCGAAGCGCCCGAAGTGCGTGAGGCAGAGCGCCTCGGGGTCGAGCCCTCGGACCAGCTCGAGCGACCGGAGCCAGAGCGGGATGTCGATGTCGGGTGGCGGTGTCGGCGCGTAGGTGTGCTCGTGCGGCGGGATCCGAATGCCTGCGACGTCACCGACATACGCGTCGCCGGTCGACTCGTGCAGGTAGGTGACGTGATGCACGGCGTGGCCCGGTGTGTACTCGACCCGGAAGCCGTCGAACCGCTCGCCGCCCGCCAGCGACCGGATGTTGCGCTCGGGCACGGCGGCGAACTCGCCCCAGAGGGAGTCCATCTCGTCGCCGTAGACGCGCCGCGCACTCGCCAGCAGCCGCGACGGGTCGACCAGATGCGGCGCGCCGCGCTCGTGCACGTACACCGCCAGGTCGGGGAAGCGGCGCACGAGCACGCCCGTCGCACCCGCATGGTCGAGGTGGATGTGCGTGAGCAGCAGCCCGCGCGGCGGCTCGCCGCCGAGGCCGCCGAGCAGCGTCTCGAGCGCGGTGGTCGGCCCGGGGTCGACCACAAAGCCCTCGACCTCGAAGGCGCAGATGACCCGCTCGCGGCCGAGGTGCCTGACGTCGATTGGACAGCCCAAACGGGGGCGGACCATACAATTCACGGGGTGAGCCACCGCCTCGACCAGCCGGACCGGCCGTGGGTGATGCGCACCTACGCGGGCCATTCGACCGCGCGCGAGTCGAACGAGCTCTACCGCAAGAACATCGACAAGGGCCAGACCGGGCTCTCGATCG
>Ga0299913_10005977_pt1 | contig 10487 bp, 9 predicted proteins | sample RVTome_9_FD_201360 | JGI IMG/M metagenome (GOLD analysis project Ga0299913, IMG submission 201360) | Soil microbial communities from uranium-contaminated site in the Upper Colorado River Basin, Wyoming, United States - RVT155D38 (version 2) ... | reverse complement strand
GGGGATGTTGTGAGGATGAATGGCCTCCTTACCGAAGCCATGACGCTTTCCTATGTAGAAGATCGCAGCGAGAGCAGCGACGCCCGCGTTGATGTGAACGACGGTTCCTCCTGCGAAATCAAGAGCTCCAACGTTTCCGTCACCCAGCCCGAGGAAGCCTCCTCCCCAAACCCAGTGGGCTACCGGCGAGTAGACGAGGAGAGACCACATCAAGAGGAACAGCACGTAACCCCTGAACCTCATTCGCTCGGCAACAGCCCCGGTGATGAGTGCAGGAGTGATGATGGCGAACATCATCTGGAAGGCCATGTAGACCGAATGCGGGATCGTTGGAGCGAGAGCAAACGGTTCCGCTCCGACATCGCGAAGGAACAGGAAATCGAGGCCGCCTATCAAGGCGTTGCCGCTCGGTCCGAACGCGAGGGTGTACCCGGCGACGAACCAAATGATCGAAACTAACCCCAGCGCAAAGAGCGACTGCATGATGGTTCCGAGCACGTTCTTGCCTCTGACCAGCCCGCCGTAAAAGAGCGCCAAGCCGGGCGTCATGAACATGACCAGAGCCGTACTGACGATCATCCACGCGGTGTCTCCGCTAGAAATCTCCATTCCCACCTCCAGGTTCGGTCGGAAGCAGAGTAATGGCCTCGTGTTTCCGGGATGATTCGTTCGCGTTACGAGACGGTTACGAGTGACCTATGCTCCTGAAGTCATGGACAAGACAGTGCTGGTGGCCACGGACGGTTCGATCAGGGTGATATCTATGAATCGCCCGGCGCAAAGAAACGCCATGGACGCTGCCATGCTGCGGGAACTAATCTCGGCGCTCGAAGCTGCCGCATCGGATCCCGCAGTGTTGGGAGTGGTACTGACGGGAGAAGGTGGAGTGTTCTCCGCCGGCGCCGACACCTCGGAAGTGCTGGATCGCGCTGGATCGCTCGCGCGAATGGACCTATTCACAGCCCTATACCAGATCGTCACCGGCTATCCGAAAGTCATGGTAGCGGCCATCGAAGGCCATTGCGTGGGAGGGGGAGCAGAGGTTGCGTCGGGTTGTGATCTCAGAGTGGGATCGTCCAGCGCACGGATCAGATTCCCAGGGGCCCAGTTCGGGATCCCGGTTGGACCGGCTCGCCTTCCCTTATTGATCGGCCTCTCTCATTCCAAGGACCTTCTAATGACGACACGCACGGTCGATGGTGAGGAAGCAAACCGCATGGGCTTCCTCAACAGGTTCGTCGCAGACGGAGACTGCCTGAATGAGAGCGTTTCCCTGGCACGCTTGGTAGCGTCGAACCCCGGAGCCGTAAGGCAGAAACGTCAGCTTGACCATCTTTGGTCGGTCTCCTCCAAGGTGGACGCAGAAAACCGGGCACTTCGGCGCTGGCAGCAAGACTCGCCGTGAACTCGTTCGAAGCCGGAGACAGAGCTATGCTGATCGATTCGCGGGGCAGGCGATATTTGGTCACCCTCATCTCCGGAGGCAGCTTCCACTTTCACCGTGGGATCGTAGAGCACGACACAATCATCGGTCGCCAGGAAGGGTTCACGGTTTCTTCCACAGGAGGAGAAAAGATCGTAGTCGTTCGGCCGACTCTCTCGGAATACGTCCTGAAGATGCCGAGGGGCGCTCAGGTTGTCTATCCCAAGGACGCTGCAATGATCGTGATGTTGGGGGACATCTATCCTGGAGCTACCGTCGTCGAAGCCGGGGCCGGCTCCGGAGCCCTCACCATCGCATTGCTGAGAGCGGTAGGTCCCGAGGGCCACGTGATCACTTTCGAAATAAGAGAAGACTTTGCTGCAACCGCACGAGCCAACGTCGAACAGTTTCTCGGTAAGGCCGACAATCTGGAGATCCGCGCGGGTGATGTCTATGAGGAGATGGACGAGCACGACTTCGATCGCGCGGTTTTGGACCTGGCCGAGCCATGGAGGGCCTCGAGCCTGATCGCGGATCGAATGCGGCCGGGCGGAATTCTGACGACCTATCTGCCGACCGTGCCCCAGGTTCACCAGCTTCATCGCGAACTGGAAGCTTCCGGACGGTGGGTGCAGACCTCAACCATCGAAACTCTTGTGAGGTCCTGGCATCTGGGGGAGAGATCGGCCCGTCCGGACCATCGAATGGTGGGCCATACCGGGTTCATCACCACATCCAGACTTCTGCGGAACCCGTGAGCGGTTTGTGCCTGGAAAAATTCCCCAAAGGACTAGATAAAAAATAGCCCGAATGGTCCATATCTTCGGTGCCGATAATTCCATGGGTAGCCTTGAGAGCGACCCTATACTTGCAACGGTGGTAGTAACTATGAGGACGGTGAAGCGCTGATGCCGCGACAGTCTGAGTTCGAACGACGAATCGCGGACTACGAACGTGAGGTCGGCGAACTTCAAATGCAGGTCAAGATGCTGGAGGAAGAGTCCGGAGTTCTCCGCACGAAACTCTCTGAGGCCCCCAGCAAGATCCGCAAACTCGAAGAGCAACTCCTCGAAGCCCGCCACGAAGTTGCCAAGAACCGCGACCAGGGCGAGCGCATGGGTGAACTTCTCCGCCAGGCGCGCGAGCAGATCGTCTCTTTGCGAGAAGAAGTCGAAAAGCTGTCGGCGCCTCCGTCCGGGTACGGTGTGTTTCAGAACATCAATGAGGATGGAACTATCAACGTCTTCACCGGCGGTCGCAAGTTGCGGGTGAACGTCTCTCCCGAGGTCGATGCCTCATCGCTCGTCAAGGGCCAGGAAGTCATGCTGAACGAAGCTCTGAACGTCGTTGCCTCGACCGGATGGGAGATCCAAGGAGAGGTCGCCTCGTTGAAGGAAATTATGGCCGACGGCAGAGCGATAGTGCTTTCTCGGGCGGATGAGGAGAGAGTCGTGCAGCTCTCTCAGCAGGTGCTGACTGAGACCCTCCATGCCGGAGATTCCGTCCTTCTCGATTCGAAGAGCGGATACATCCTCGAGAAGCTTCCCAAGCCGGAAGTGGAAGAGCTCATCCTCGAAGAGGTACCCGACATCGACTACAGCGCGATCGGGGGCCTCGATGCCCAGATTGAAGAGTTGCGTGATGCGGTCGAGCTGCCTTTCCTCTACGCCGACCTCTTCCAAGAACATCAGTTGTCTCCTCCAAAGGGAGTTCTTCTCTACGGACCTCCCGGATGCGGAAAGACCCTCATCGCCAAGGCAGTTGCGAACTCTCTCGCAAAGAGGACCCAGGAGGTGACCGGCCGCACCGACGTTCGCGCTTACTTCTTGAACGTTAAGGGGCCCGAGCTCCTCAACAAATACGTAGGAGAGACCGAGCGGCAGATCAGGATGATCTTCCAGAGGGCCAAGGAGAAATCTATTGAGGGCGTTCCGGTGATCGTCTTCTTCGACGAGATGGAGTCGCTATTCAGGACCCGAGGATCGGGAATCTCCAGCGACATCGAGACCACGATCGTTCCGCAGCTGCTTTCCGAGCTAGACGGCGTCGAGCAGCTCAAAAATGTGATCGTTATCGGTGCGTCGAACCGTGAGGACCTCATCGACCCGGCGATCCTGAGGCCGGGCCGGCTCGACGTGAAGATAAAGGTCGAGCGGCCAGACAAGGATTCTGCCGGAGCTATCTTCTCGAAGTATCTGGTCCCGGCAGTGCCGATCCATGAAGAGGAGATCGCGAAACACGAAGGAGACATCAACAAGGCAATCGAGCACATGATCGGCATAACCGTCGAGGAGATGTACTCGGTCAATGATGACAATCAATTCCTCGAGGTGACCTATGCAAACGGCGACAAGGAAGTCCTTTATTTCAAAGACTTTGCCTCGGGAGCCATGATCGAAAACATCGTTCGAAGAGCGAAGAAGATCGCCATCAAGCGCTTGATCCACAACGGCCAGCGCGGTCTAAAGATGGAAGACCTCATCGAGTCGATTCATCAGGAATATCGCGAGAACGAGGATCTGCCCAACACTACGAACCCAGACGACTGGGCAAAGATTTCCGGCAAGAAGGGCGAGCGGATCGTTTACGTACGAACGCTCGTTGGAGACCGCAAGTCCGAGGCAAGGGCCGTCGAGCGGGTACGCACCGGACAATATCTCTAGCCGTTTATCATCGATCGGCGCTTCAAAGAGAGGATCGACGAGTGGCGATTCCTAAAGTGATGGGGATCGAAACTGAATACGGGATCATCACCAAGGGCGGGGAGGAATACAACCCGATCCTGGCTTCGTCGGTCCTGATCAACTCATACGCGTCTCCTCGCTTGAAGCGAGTCAGGTGGGATTACGAGGAAGAGACTCCGCTTCGCGACGCCAGGGGCTTTGAGAAGTCGGCCTTAGAGCAGTCCGAAGACGACGGTGGGCTGGTGTCGGTCATCCTCGAGAACGGGGCCCGCTATTACGTCGATCACGCTCACCCCGAGTATTCCACTCCCGAATGCACCAATGCCAGGGATCTCGTCATCCACGACAAGGCCGGCGAGCTAGTCCTGAACGACAGCCTCAAGTCATCGGTGGAAGTCCTGCCCCCGCCGCAGAGAATCGTTGTGTACAAGAACAACTCCGATGGCAAGGGCAATTCTTATGGGTGCCATGAGAACTACCTGATGTCTCGCGATACGCCGTTTCCGAGCATCGTCAGAGACCTTACGGGCTTTCTCGTCTCGCGCCAGGTATTCACAGGAGCCGGCAAGGTCGGCGTTGAGATTGGTTCTGCAGAAGGCGTTAACTATCAGATCTCGCAGAGGGCAGACTTCTTCGAAGTCGAAGTAGGGCTCGAGACAACTTTCAAGCGGCCCATCATCAACACCAGAGACGAGCCTCATGCCGACGCCGAGAAATACCGGCGTCTCCACGTGATCATCGGAGACGCAAACATGAGCGAGATCTCGACCTTCCTCAAGGTTGGAACGACTGCGCTCGTCCTTGCGATGATCGAAGACTCGTTTCTTACTGAGGACCTGACTCTTGCTGAACCCATCGCGGCTCTCAGAGTTACCTCACGCGACCCGACTTGCAAGGCAGGGATCGCCCTTTCGGACGGAAGAACGATCACTGCCGTCGACCTCCAGTGGGAATACCTGCGATGGGCCCAGAAGTATCTTTCCATGCAAGAAGTCGACCCGGTTACCCAAGAAGTGATGAATCGGTGGGAGCAGACACTGGCTGCATTGGAGACCGATCCGATGATCCTCGATCGCCAGCTCGACTGGGTCGCGAAGCTCTCGATGCTGGAGGCATACCGGGATCGGCATGGGCTCGGATGGGACGATCCCAGGTTGGCGCTGGTCGATCTGCAGTATCACGACGTTAGAGAGCACAAGGGGCTTTACTACAAGCTGGTGGAGCAGGGGAGGTTCGAACAGCTGGTTTCTTCCGAGGAGATAAGAAGCGCCGTCTCCGAGCCCCCCGAGGACACCAGGGCTTGGTTCCGCGGCAACGTCCTGAAGAGATTCTCTTCGGATATCACCACTGCCTCGTGGGACGGCATCGTCTTCGACGTGGGGGCCGAAAGCCTCCAGAAGGTGCCGATGCTCGAACCGCTGTTGGGCACCAGGGAGATCACCGAGGAGCTTTTGAGCTCGGTGGCAAATGCCGGAGAGCTCCTGGAGGCGTTGAACAACCGTCAGTGAACACGCACTCTGGCTGCCCAGCACCTACAATGAAACCGAGGTGATGCCCTGATGCCGCCCGGCGAAGAACAGAAAAGAGCCAAGAAGAAGCCTTCCGAGGATGAGGAGATCGATGAGACCCCTCCTAAGAAGGAAGCCAAGAACACCGAAGACATCGACAAGCTGATCGACGAAATCGACGAGGTCCTCGAGGAAAACGCCGAAGAATTTGTGCGTAGCTATGTACAAAAAGGCGGAGAGTGACTAAGAGCGGTTACCGGTCGCTCTGAGTAGCTTCGCTTAGACTGCATCTGTCATGGAATCCAATTTGCCGTTCGACCAGGCCCCCGCGGCGGGGATAGAACCAACTTCATTCAGCGACCTCGTAAGGCAGAAGCGTCCTGAGGCGCTGCCTTCGGTTGAGCAGTCCGCCGCTGTCGAGGCCCCCACCGCCACGACGATCCTGGCTCTTCGATACGACGAAGGCGTCGTCATCGCCGGCGACAGGAGGGCCACCGAGGGTTACTCCATCGCTCACCGTTCGATCGAGAAGGTCTTTCCAACCGACGAGCACTCTGCCGTAGCTATCGCAGGAACCGCCGGGCCCGCCATCGACATGACCCGTCTCTTCCAGACCGAGCTGGAGCACTACGAGAAGATCGAAGGCGAGCAGCTGACGCTCGAGGGCAAAGCCAACAAGCTCGCGCAGATGCTCCGGGCGAACCTTCCCATGGCGATGCAGGGCTTAGGGGTGATCCCACTGTTTGCCGGTTACGACCTCGGGCGGGGACTGGGGCGCATCTTCAAGTACGACATGGTTGGAGGACGTTACGAGCAGGAGGACTTCTGGGCAGTGGGCTCAGGCGGCCGCGACGCGAGGGCCACGATCAAGAAACGCTATCGGCCCGACCTGCCGAGAGATGAGGCCGTCAAGATCGCCCTCGAGGCTCTTTACGACGCGTCCGAAGAGGACGTGGGGACCGGGGGCCCGGACGTTCTGCGAAGCATCTATCCGAACATCGCCTTCATCTCGCGAGAGGGCTACCGGCGCATCGGTGAGGAGGAGATCGCAGCCTTATTCGACGCTCTCCTAGAAGAGCGGAAAGCCGCGGGCCGAGTTCACTCGAGAGAGAGCGTCCCGGGCAGCCACGAGGTGAACCAGTAGATGTCGCTTCCGTACTACATCTCTCCCGAGCAGTTCATGAAGGACAAGCACAAATACGCGCGCGAAGGCATATCGCGCGGAAAGTCGGTGTTGGCCATTGAGTTCAGCGACGGAGTCTTGTTCGTCGCCGAAAATCCATCGGCGACTCTCCATAAGGTCTCCGAGATCTATGACAAAGTCGCGTTCGCAGGAGTGGGCAAGTTCAATGAGTTCGAGACCCTGAGGATGCACGGCATACGGCAAGCAGACGTCAGGGGTTACTCGTACTCGCGGGAGGATGTGACGGCTCGTGGGCTGGCGAATTCCTATTCCCAAGTCCTCGGGTTGATCTTCACGGAGCAGCTCAAGCCATACGAAGTCGAGATCCTGGTGGCCGCGGTTGGAGACGATCCCGGGAAGAATGAGCTCTACCACATCCTCTACGACGGGTCGGTCGCAGACGAGCATGGTTATGTCGCGATGGGGGGAGAGGCCGAAGCCCTCGGCGAGGTCTTGCAGAAGAACTACAAAGAAGGGATGAGCATTGCCGACGCTCTCAAAGTTGGGAGCAAAGCTTTGAGCGAAGTCGGCGGAGAAGAAGTGCCGGCCGACAATCTGGAAGTGGCCGTCCTCGATCGCAAGCGTGAGCGCCGCAAGTTCCGAAGGGTTTCCGAGAAAGAAATCGGGGAGCTGTCAAGATAGCGGAGTGGAAAGACGCATCTTCGGTCTCGAAAACGAATACGGGGTTACCTGCACCTTCCGCGGGCAGCGGCGTCTTTCACCCGACGAAGTAGCTCGTTACCTCTTCCGTAAGGTCGTTCACTGGGGCAGGTCCTCCAACGTCTTCTTGGAGAACGGCGCGCGACTGTATCTCGATGTTGGCTCCCACCCCGAATATGCCACTCCGGAATGCGACGACATCAGGGAACTGGTTGCCCACGACAAAGCGGGGGAGAGGATTCTCGAAACCCTCGTGATAAACGCCGAGAAGCGGCTTCGTGAAGAGGGCATCGCCGGTCGCGTCTATCTGTTCAAGAACAACACCGACTCGGCGGGAAATTCCTACGGCTGTCACGAGAACTATCTCGTCAGCCGCTACGGAGAGTTCGGGAAACTGGCGGAGATTCTTATCCCATTTCTGGTCACTCGCCAGATATTCACGGGCGCGGGAAAGCTTCTCCAGACGGCTCGTGGCCCGATCTATTGCATATCGCAGCGTGCGGAACACATCTGGGAAGGCGTGTCTTCTGCTACAACTCGTTCCAGACCGATCATCAATACCCGCGATGAGCCCCATGCGGATGCAGAGAAATATCGCCGCCTACACGTAATCGTGGGGGACTCGAACATGAGCGAGTACACGACGTGGATCAAAGTCGCGACGACAGCGGTCTTGCTCAGGATGCTCGAGGAGGGCAACTGGCTCCGGGACCTCTCACTGGAGAACCCGATCCGTGCGATCCGCGAGATCTCGCACGACCTCACTTGCCGTCGCAAGGTCCGGCTCGCGAATGGCAGAGAGGCTTCGGCAATAGAGCTTCAGTGGGAATACCTCAGCCGTGCCGCCAAATACGTCGATCGCAGAGACGATCCGGAGATGAAGGAAGCCGTAGTGGCTTGGGAAGAATGCCTCGTGGCTCTCGAAGACGACTTCACCGCGCTCGGGACCAAAGTGGACTGGGTGATGAAGCACCAGCTCATCGAACAGTATCGAGCGAAGTACGACATCGGCCTCGGACATCCCAAGCTTTCCATGATCGACCTCGTTTACCACGACGTCACCCGCTCGAGAGGTCTGTATGCACTGTTGGAACGCAACGGCAAGGCCGAGCGTTATGTAACCGATGAGGAGATCGAAACCGCCAAACTGGAACCGCCTCAGACCACGCGCGCCAAATTGAGGGGAGAGTTCATAAGAGCTGCCAAGCGGAGAAGACGCGACTACACCGTTGACTGGGTTCACCTCAAGCTGAACGACCAAGCCCAAAGGACGGTCTTGTGCAAGGACCCCTTCAAGCACAAGGACGACAGGGTAGAGAAACTCATCCAGTCTCTCTGACTACCGGTAGTATCCGGCCATGCCGAGATTCAGAACCGGTGTCGTGTCGCGGATCCTTGAGCAAAGAGCGGACGTCATGCGTGTTCTGGTCTCCATTGACGACGAGCTGCGCAGGGCCACCGTGTTCACCCGAGTCACCGGAACCGTCTCCGAGGGGGACTCAGTCGTCGTCAACACTACTGGGGTAGATCTCGAGCTTGGTACCGGCGGAGATGATTTCGTGATGTGGAACCTCACGACCAGCGAGGCGGGAGAGCTCTCCGGCGGCCACATCCTAAAGCTCAGATATACCCCCTGGCAGATCGACACGATGAGCGCCGAAGCGCCAGAGAGTCCTCACCACGAGCTTCTTGCCGAAGCGGATTCAATCGAAGGAATGTGCGTTGTGGCGTGCGGGCTGCATTCCCAGATCGCCGCGGGGGCCGCAGTCGCGCGGCACCTGAGGAGCGACGCCAGGATCGTTTACATCATGACGGACGGCGCCGCATTGCCGATCGCACACAGCAATCTGGTCGCTTCACTGAAGTCCAGTGGTGTGATCGATACAACGATCACCTGCGGGCATGCTTTCGGTGGAGACCTGGAATGCGTGAACGTCTTCTCCGCTCTGGCTACCGCCAAGTGGGTTTGCAAAGCTGACGTAGCCTTCGTCGCGATGGGCCCCGGGATAGTCGGTACCAAAACACACTTCGGTCATACCGAGATGGAACAAGGGCAGGTCCTGAACGCGGTTTGGGCCATGGGGGGAGTCGGAACCGCAGCACTTAGGATCTCGTTTGCTGAATCAAGGGAGCGGCATCGTGTAGTGAGTCATCACTCAATTGCGGCTCTCCGCTTCGCCGCTTCGTCGACTCTCGCGGTTCCCCTTTTGGAGCGCTCCAAGACAGACGAGGTGGTGGCCAAGTTGACCGGGGCTGGATTGGACCGGATCCACGATATTCGTATGGTCGACTCTCACGTCACATTCGAGGCGCTGAAGGCATTTGATCTCGCCCCCGAGACGATGGGAAGAACGGTCGAGGATGACCCTGACTTCTTCATGGCCGCCGGAGCGGCAGGTATCGTTGCCGTTCAGCTGACGGCTCAAGACTCATGACCGTAAGCAAGGCCGAACGGTTGATGAATCTCACCATCATGCTCCTCGAGACTTCGAGGCCCCTTACGGCACGTGAAATCAGAGACACCATCCCCGGCTACGGTCAGGAGAGCTTTGACAGCTTCAAGCGAATGTTCGAGAGGGACAAGGAAGCCCTCAGGGAGGTGGGGCTTCCAGTCGAGATGTCCACCGACATATGGGGCGAGGAGACCGGTTATCGGATTCCCAAGGAGCGCTACTACCTGCCTGAAATCGAGCTCGAACCGGACGAGGTTGCATCCCTCTGGCTGGCAGCGAGCCTTCTCAAGCTTCAGGACCCAGGGACGGCCAGGGCCGCGATGCTAAAGCTGTCTGGAGACGTCATTCCTCCTCCCACCCCGGGACCTGCTCCATCGCTCAGGATCGACGTGGGGCTATCCGCTCCGGGTCTGGCGCGAGCTTTCGAAGCAGTCTCCGAGAAAAAGAGCCTTACATTCACTTACGCGGGTCGCGACGGCGAGAAGCACCGAGAAGTTGATGCTTACGGTCTGTTGCACCGCAGGGGTTTCTGGTACTTGGTTGGCGTCGATCATTCCGCGGGCGAAACGCGATCCT
>Ga0299913_10005976_pt1 | contig 10487 bp, 11 predicted proteins | sample RVTome_9_FD_201360 | JGI IMG/M metagenome (GOLD analysis project Ga0299913, IMG submission 201360) | Soil microbial communities from uranium-contaminated site in the Upper Colorado River Basin, Wyoming, United States - RVT155D38 (version 2) ... | reverse complement strand
ACTTCATCCCGAGCTTGTCGAGGATGTTGCGGACGTGATTGCGCACCGTGTTCTCGGAGATGTACAGCTCGTCGGCGATCTCTCTCGAGGTCTTGCCTGCGCCGACCAGCCCGAGGATCTCCACCTCGCGCCCGGTCAGCCCCGGGCGCCGAACTGTCGCCGCGCCCTGATGCCTGAGCATGTCACGCATGGCGGAGAAGAGCTTGCCTCCCATGGCCGGCGATAGGGCCGCGCCACCTTCGAGGACGTCCCGCATCGCCGAGGCGAGCCGAGGAAGCGGCGTGTCCTTGGTGAGATAGCCGGATGCTCCCGCCTTGACCGCGGCAAGCAAGTCTTCGGCGGATTCGGATGCCGTGAGGAGGACCACCCTGCTGCGAGGGCTGGCCTTGAGGATGGTGCCGAGAACGTCCAGGCCCGACATGCCGGGCATGAGCAGGTCGAGCATGACCAGATCGGGCTCGTGCTCGCGGGCGAGGTCGATGCCGGCCATTGCATCGGCGGCCACGGCGACCACTTCGAACCCTTCCTGTGTGAAGGCCGCCTTGAGCGCCTCACGAAAGAGCTCGGCGTCGTCGACTATGAGAACTGTTGACAAATTCCTTCCAATCCTGGCTTGGGACTAGTCATGCAGACCAACGTTAGACCCGTTTCGGACAACGTTTGCCGCCACAACGTTGGCCGCGGCAACCGCCCCCACCAACTCGAGCCCGATCGCCTCGGTTGCCGCGCTCACGGTCGAGCCGGTGGTGACTACATCATCGACAACGATCACCGGATACCTGAGCGGCGATCGCGTCGGAAATGCCCTCACCCTGCGGGAATGGTCCCGCCCAGCGCGTCGCGGAGTGTGAAATGGCGCCAGGAGAACATCGTGAACCGGCACCTCGAGACGTTTCGCCAACGCCGTCGCGATGGCTCGTGCCGGGTCGATCCCGTACTTCAGCCGGCGCGAAATGGCGCGCGGCACCGGGACGAGTGGGATGGGTGGGAGACGATCGGCCAGGGCTTCGGCGACCAAGTCTGCGTAGAAGGTGACACCCCGGTATTTGAGATGGTGCACCAACGTCTTCGCCACCCCAACGTGCTCGAAGGCGGCGTGGAGCCCGAGACCCTCCGGCAGAATGCGTGGCGGCGCCGGGCGCAGGGTGGCTGCGCATGACGGGCACAACATCCGCGTCGAGATCTGGTGGCATCCGAGGCAGACCATGCCCAAGTGTCTACGACTCACCCCTGACAGAAGTGGGCACCCGGGCCTCGCTCGGGAGACCACTTCAACGAACCCAGGGTTCGCCTGTCCTCCCGGACAGGTTGGAGTTTCGAAGAAACTCCATACCTCTCGAGCGAAGCTCGAGAGGCAGCTTCCCTCGAGTCAGGTGCCCTCTTGCCAGCCGCTCAGGTAGTCGCGCTGATCTTGCGTCAGCTTCTCGAGACCCCCGCCGAGGTGGGCCAACTTGATCGAGGCGACCTCCTCGTCGATCTCGGGTGGGAGGGTGTAGATCTTGGGCTCCAGGGTGTCCTGGTTGGTGATGAGGTACTCGGCGGCCAGGGCCTGGTTGGAGAACGACATGTCCATCACGTCGGCCGGATGACCTTCGGCGGCCCCGAGGTTCACCAGGCGACCCTCGGCAGCCACGAGGATCCGGCGCCCGTCCGGCATGTCGAACTCCTCGAGGTTGTCCCGCACCGGTCGTCTCCCGGTCGCCTTGGCCCGCAGGGTGGCCAGATCGATCTCGATGTCGAAGTGCCCGCTGTTGGCCAGGATGGTGCCGTCTTTCATCTTGTCGAAGTGCTCTCCGCGGAGCACGTGCTTGTTCCCTGTGACGGTGATGAAGATGTCACCCACCTCGGCCGCGTCTGATGCAGTCATCACCCGGTATCCGCTCATCGCGGCGGACAGTGCTCTCACGGGGTCGACTTCCACGACGATCACACTGGCGCCGAGCCCGTCGGCGCGGTCAGCGACGCCACGACCGCAATCCCCAAAACCGACGACCACGATGTTCTGGCCGGCGAGGAGGACGTTGCTGGCTCTGATGATGCCGTCGAGTGTCGACTGTCCAGTGCCGTAGTGATTGTCGAACAAGTGCTTCGTCGCCGAGTCGTTCACCGCGACCACAGGAACCCGCAGTGTCCCATCGGCCGCCATCGCCCTGAGCCGGATCACCCCGGTCGTGGTCTCCTCGGTGGACCCAATCACCTCGATGTCGCGGCGATCGGTGTGGAGGACGGTGGCCAGGTCGGCACCGTCGTCCATGGTGACGGCCGGAGCGTGATCGAGAGCGGCGTTGATGTGCTTGTAATACGTCCCGTCGTCCTCTCCTCGTATGGCGAAGACAGGGATCCCCTCGGCCACCAGGGCAGCGGCCACGTCGTCCTGGGTGGAGAGAGGGTTCGAGGCGCAGAGGATGGGCTCGGCTCCCCCGTCGCGAAGGGCGAGCATGAGGTTGGCCGTCTCCGCCGTGACGTGGAGGCAGGCGGCGACGACATGTCCGTCCAGTGGCTTCTCCGTGCGGAACCGCTCCCGCACGGTCTCCAACACCTGCATCCGGCGGCCGGCCCATGCCACCCGGCGCGCACCACCCTCGGCGAGGTCGGGATTGGCGATGTCGTAGTTCATTCTCTCTCTCAGTCGACTAGAAGTTGTTTGAGGCTCTCGATTGTCACCACAGGTGTCGGGTCAACGCCAAGTCGCTCGGCGAGCATCCAGGACACCAGGTCCCCGACCACAGTCAGCGACACCAGCCTGGCGAGACGCGATCTCCCTCGCGCGGTCACCTCACCGACCCAAGGCACCGCCTCCTCCGTGAGCTCCCTGGTGATGCGGACCCGGAGTCGGACACGATCGTGGTCCGCTTCGTCGTGCAGCGCGACGAGCGCCACGTGCTGCCGCGTCATCTCGGGCATGGTCTCCCAACCAACGATCTCGTTGTGGTCGAGCTCGGGAAAACTCGAGTACCAGGCCGGCACTTTGGCGTTCTCGTTGATCTGAGTCTTCCAGCGCTGCGCCGCCACCGACGAGATCGGGCCGCCGCCATACACGACCGTGATCCGGCCTGCCAGCGACTCGGCCAATCCTGAAGCGAGCTCCCAGGCCAAGCTGCCCTCCGTTGTCATCTCGTCGGCGAGGTCGGCTGCCTCGATGAAGGCGAGCCGATGGTCATCGAGTGACTTGGCCCCTTCGAGGAGCCGAACGGCCGCCCCGACCATGTACCCCGCTGCTGCCCTCGGCTGCATCCCGGCCGGAACGGTGATCGTGGGCCACTTGTTCTGGGTGGAGAGATCGCCGAGCCTTCCGCCGGTTGTGACGGTGGCCACCGGAAGCCCCGACTCCCCGGCCGAGACCACCATGTCCAAGGTCTCCTCGGTGTTCCCCGAGTACGAGGCTGCGATCACCAGGGGCCTCACTCTGATTGCCCAAGCCGGGATGGGCCCGTAACCCTTGTGGACCGCTACCCGGGTCCCGATGGGAAGGGCGACGGCGGCGGCGTAGTCACCGGCGATGCCCGACCCGCCCATACCCGTGTACAGGACTTCTGAGAATGTGCCGATGTGGGGTGGCTCCACCTCGGATGCCCAGCGCAGCTGATCCCCGAGACTTCGGATCTGGGAGAGCATGTCAGTCATCAGGGCCTCCTTCGGCGGCTTCGACCAACATGGTCGGGATCCCATCACGCACGGGGTAGCGACGCCCGCATTCGGTGCACACGAGTCTCTGTGCCTCGACGTCCTCGACGAGGTCGGCCTTGTCGACGGTGCACACGAGCACAGCAGCGAGGCTCGGGTCTATCAGGCTCATGTTGCGCTCTCCACGATTCCCCTCACTCGTTCCACCATGGCATCGACGGCTGGGGCATCCGGGCCCTCGGCGTTGAGACGGAGCAGCGGCTCGGTGTTGGAAGGTCTCAGGTTGAACCACCTGCTGCCGAGATCCACGGTGAGACCGTCGAGATGGTCGATCATGGCATCGGAGAACTCGGCCGTGACCCGGTCCATGGCCGCCTGCTGGTCGGCCACCGTGAAGTTGATCTCACCCGAGGCGGCGTAGCGTTCGACCTCACGCCTGATCTCGGAGAGCGGCCTCCCGTCATCGCTCACCACCCGGAGAAGGAACAGCATGGCGAGCATTCCAGAGTCGGCGCGGTAGTTCTCCCTGAAGTAGTAGTGCCCGCTGTGCTCCCCGCCGAACACCGCTCCTGTCTCCGCCATGACTTGTTTGATATAGCTGTGGCCCACCCGGGTCCGCACCGGTTCGCCGCCCGCTTCCAAGACAATCTCGGGCACGGCTTTCGACGTGATGAGGTTGTGAACCACTTTCGCACCGGGATCGTCCGCCAGGATGCGACGGGCCACGAGCGAGGTCACCGTGCTCCCGCTGAGAGGGGCCGCCCGATCGTCGAGAAAGAATGCCCGGTCGGCGTCACCGTCGAAGGCAACACCGAGATCGAAACGACCCTCTCCCATCAGCCTCTCCAGATCGGCCAGGTTCTCCGGCACCAACGGGTCGGCAGGGTGATTGGGAAACGTCCCGTCCGGATCGAGGTAGAGGCCCTCCAGGCTGGCGGCGATGCGATCGAAGACCTGATGGATCGCAACGCCTGCCATTCCGTTCCCACCGTCGACCGCGACTCTGAGATCGCCGACCGAGCCGGCCGGGACGATGGAGAACAGATGGTCCACATAGTCGTCGACGATCGACTCCTCGTTGAACGACCCTTCCGCGACTTCGCCAGGGTCATGGGATGCCATGACGTGATCCCTGATCTCGGCGAGACCGGTCTCCATGCCAATGGGAGCGGCACCGGGCCGGCACAGCTTGAGACCGTTGTACTCCGAAGGGTTGTGCGAGGCGGTGACGACCGCCCCGTGCACCTGGTGGGCCCCCGAGTAGTAGTAGATGGCATCGGTGGGCACCTCCCCGACGTCGACGACATCTCCCCCTGCGGCTCGGATGCCCGAGACCAATGCCCCCGCGAAGCCCGGGCTGGTTGGCCGGCAGTCGCGGCCCACAGCAACTGTGTCGGCGCCGAGTCGCTCCACGAGGGCGACGCCGACGCGCCGGTAGAGCTCTTCGTCCAGCTCACCGGTGTCGGCGCGTCCACGCACGTCATATGCCTTGAAGACGGTCTGAGGATCCACGAAACGGGAAGTGTAGGGGTGGCCGTCACGGGGGCCAGCTAGCGCTGCCCGGTTTCTACACTTCCCTACGCTCGATGACCCCTTCGATCACCATCGTCGTGCCCGTGTACAACGAGGCCGAGTTCATCCCGAAGGCGCTGCCCCAGCTGATCTCGGCTGCCGACGCCTCCGGGGCCCGATACATCATCCGGGTCGTGGAGAACGGCTCCACCGATCGGACCGCCGACGCCGCCAAGATGGCGGCGGCCGATGCCGACGTCATCGTCGACTCTCTCCCCATCCCCGACTACGGAGCCGCCATGCGACACGGCTTCCTGGAGGCGGACACGGAGTGGGTCGTGAACTTCGACATCGACTACTTCTCCGCAGACTTCCTTCGTCAGCTACTGGATCAGCCGGATGACGTCGATCTCGTGATCGGGTCCAAGCGCGACCCTGCCTCGGACGACAAACGGCCGTTCGTGCGGAGATTGGCCACCAGTGTGTTCAACCTGCTTCTCCGGGTGATACTCGGCTCGCACGTGAGCGACACCCATGGGATGAAGGGCTTTCGCCGCAAACTGGTCGACGACCTCGCCCCTCAGGTCGTCAGCACCACCGACTTGTTCGACACCGAGCTGGTGGTTCGGGCAGAACGAGCCGGGTACTCGATCGTCGAAGTCCCGGTCGTGGTCGCCGAGATGCGGACGGCGAAATCCTCGCTCCTCAAGAGAGCACCGCGCACGATTGCCGGGCTGATCAAGATGCGGTCGTATCTCCCCGATCGTTGACTTCGCGCCTGCGGCCGATCACCACACCCACCAGGATCAGCGAAGCCACCCCTCCGAGGGTCAGGACCTTGCCGCCCGTCTCGGCCCACGTGTCCTGGAATTCGATGACCACCTCGCTGTCGGTCGGTACCACCACCATGAGTGACGGAGAAGCCCTCCACGGCCCCTCCGCCCCGGTGGCGGTCCAGTTGGGGAAGTAGGAGATCTTGATCAGGTGGGGGATCCCGATCGCTTCGGTGGTGAAGGAAACGCGGTGGTTGTCGACCTCGATGTCGGAGACCGCATCGGCGGGCACATCGAGGGGGACATCGGGCCGATCGTCCAGCGTCTCGATGCGGGGCCACTCCTCCGGTCCGTCGGCGACCACCCAGCGCTGCATGTTCTCAACGTCCTCGTACCACTCGAGTGAGAGGTCGTGGAAGCTGGGAAGTGGCTCGCCGTCGGCGCCTGTGACCGTCTCGGATCCGATCAAGGCCGCCAACAGGCCCCGGTCGGGCACTTCGTAGACCGAAGGCTGATGAGTGGCCGGGATCACCAGTTCGGTCTCCGGGAGCCTGAAGATGTGGAACGGCTCGGTGACGGCGATCTGTTCGAACCCGTCGGTTTGCGCCGCCTTTGATGCCGCTTCCGGGGTGAAGGAGACGTAGTACTCCACCCCGTACACGTCCATGTGGCTCAGCCCGCGCTCCATGTCGAAGGTGTGGTACTGCAATCCCGGGATCGGGTTGGAGGGCTTGTACGACATCTCCGAGTGGTTGATGAAGTGGAAGGGCGTGGTCAGCGACGACTCGAAGTAGAGCCCTTCCATCGACTCATGGGTGCCCTCGGTCCAATAGGGAATGAGCATCGGCGACATCGGAGTGCCGTACTTGTTGAGCTCGCTGTTGCTCTCCCACTGGACCCGACCATCGGGCAAGCCGTCGAGCTCGGACATCAACGCCTCGTACTCGGGCCATGGCTCCTTCGCTTCGTAGCCCTCGTAGTTCCATTTCGCCCAGCCGTCGACGAAGGTGACTCCGGCGGTGGCTCCCAGGACGACCACGGCGCCGGCCGCGGTCGTGAGGAAGTTGCGCGTGTTGACACTGCTCCCGAAGAAGTAGGTGGCCCCGAGAGCACCCAGCCCGGCGAGCACCACGACGATCCACGACCAACTCGGGAATTCCGTCGAGTCGATGACGAGTCCCGTGGCGACGGCGAACCCGAGGACGATGAGGGCACGGGGCAGGTGCATATGGAGACGGCTGGGCAAGCGGCGGGAGAGCCACATGACGGCGGCGCCGAGCCCGAGTGCCGCGAAGAAGGCCACGCCGAAATACCAGTACGGCAGAAGCCGACCATTCCACAGTTTCCAGCGCTCGCCGCCGAAGAGGTCGGGCAATAGCTCGGGGAGGATGTGCGGCAACGGGTAGTAGAGCACCGGGAGGAGGGTTGCGGCGAGGAGCGGGAGCACACGAGTCGTCTTGCGCACTGCCCACACCGCCGCCGGCACCGCCACCGGGAGCAGTAGCCAGATCTCGACCGGGAATATCTCCTCCCACCGGCTGAGCGGGGTCCACCCCATGTCCGAGGTGAGACCGATGCGCATCACGAGCGGCAGGGCCCAGAAGGCTGCGATGGCAAACCCCCAGAACCAGACGATCGCCGTTCGCAACGGTCCGTTCTTCCACCCGAACACGAAGAAGGAGGCGAAGATGACGACGACGGTGGTGAGGATGTGGGAGAGGGCGGTCAGCGCGAGGGCCAGTGCCGCCCACTTCATGTACTTGCGATCGTCCCGGACTGCCTTGATGAGCAAGCCCAGATACACGAGAGAGAGTGCGAAGGACCACGAGTAGGAGAACTCGCCCGCCAACGTCGACGCGATGTTCCCGCCGTAGATCGAGTAGCTCTCGTAGAAGGCAAACACGGCTCCCGACCCGGCGGCAATGAGCGAGACATGCCTGCCGAGCTTCAGAGTCCGGGTGTGGAAGTAGATGGCCGGTGCCATGGCGAGCAACCCGAGCACGGTGACGATCTTGAACGCGACCCCATAGGGGAGAAACAAATCCAGAAGGACGATCGTCAGCGATGGCAGGGGGAAGTAGAAGTAGAAGGCCGGGAACCCTGCGAACCAGTCGTTCGACCATCCCAGCACCCGGCCTTCCGGCAGGAGGGTGTCGCGCAGATAGGCAGGCCCGAAGACGTGAGCCCCCATGTCGCCGCCGGTGGGAGTCGTGGCGGAGAGGATCAGCCCCGGGTTCATCACTATGAGGATTACCAGAGAGGTCGCGACCAGGATGATCGCCGGGAGTCGTGGGATTCGCCGCAGCGTCTCCCGGAGGACGGTCACTGTCGTGCTTGTCGGACTATCTCCAGGACCTGGGCCACGTCGATGTCGACCCCTTCACGATTCCACCACTTCTCTTCGCAGTTGTGGCACCAGAAGAAGATGACGTCGATCCCATCGGGGAGGACGTGCTCGATCTCGAGCACATCGGTTTGTGAGCAGCGGGGGCAGTCCATGGCCAAGGGAATATCGTAAGACGGAGAGGGGGGTTACTCCAACGACTCATCGAGCAGTCGGCCGATGTATCGGCTTCTCCGCCTCCCCTCTTCGGTCCAGTATGCATACCAGTAAGGCCCGTGGGGGCACTTGGTGCACTCGGACTTGCCACAACGCACCATCTGCTTGCGGAGGCTCACGTTGGGCCCGTCGGTCGGGTCGATGACCCCGACACGCTCCAGCTGCGCCCTCGTCAAGATCTGGAGCCTGCGCAGGCCATGCTCGTCCAGGTCCTTGACCGCGTCGAGGAGATCGCGGTCGAGGGTCATCAGGCCACTTGCACCGGTGCGAAGAGGCGGGTCACCGTTCGCCTGTCGGTGAGGGTCCAACCATGGGGTGGTGTCATGCGGTCGGAGTGGTCGGCGCACATGAGATAGCCGTACTTGTCGATCGGCTCGTTCAGGTCGTCCATCCAGACAGCGCCGTCCGAATAGTTGAAGGTCATTACCGCGGCTGCCGGAGCGCCGCATTTCGCACAGCTGACTGTCATGCAGCCACGGTAGAAGTCGCGAAATCCTTGTTCAAGGACCCTGCGCCTCCAGCTTTGCTGGAGGCGGGTCGTGCTTCCTCGAACCCAGGGTTCCAGACTTCGCTGAGCGAAGTCCACAACCCTGGGTTCGCGGCTTGCGGTCAAGGGGTGCGGAGGGTGCGGGGGGGCTGGCCCGGGTAGAGACGGCCGTTGCCGGACTCGTCGACGACGAGGACGGCGGGAACCGCTTCGATTCCCAGAGCCGCGAAGTGCTCGGGCTCTCGCTCCCACCTCACCTCGGAGAACTTTCCTTCACCGAGGGATTCCTCGAGCTTGGCCCGCGCCGTCGCACAGGTTTCGCACCCGTCCGAGGTGAATAGATACACCCCACCTGTCATGTCGAGCGACCGGATGGTCCGCACCGGGCGGCGGCGACGCCGGAACATGGCGATCCCGGCGGCAACGAGGAAGACAGTCGAAACGAGGAGGACCCTCAGCCAGACTTCATCCATCTTGGAGTGGGATGCCCATGGCCGCCGCCGTGGCCTCACCCGCTCGTGCGGTCCACATCGCGACCACAGGCCCGGTCGCCTCCACCCGGTATCCGTTGGCATTCACGAGATTGGTCACCAGGACATCTTCTGCCGGCACCTCGAGCTCCCGCGACACGGCGGCGTCGGTCAATGTCTTTATCGTCACGCCCACCGGCTCGATCCCCCCGTTGAGGATCACGAGGGATCCACCACCCCCTGCGGGTGCGCTCGCACCAGGCAGGAGCCAGACTGGAGCAGTCACCGCGCTCGCTGCAGTCCACGCCAGCCCCTCAGGGGAGTCGATGCGGAGGGCCGGAACCACGGGGCCGGTGCTTATGACCCGCACACCCACAGCCTCCTCAGTGATAGCGGCGAGTGGCACTGTCACGTTTCCTCTAGGTTCGATCACCCCCGAGTCGTGGGCCTCCACGAAGCCTTCCGGGCCATAGAGGTCGACCTGATACTCGATCTCGGCAGCCTCCGGCGATGAGATGATCATCTGCTTGACGCCACCTCCTGGTGGCACGGGAAGCCACCATTCCTGGCCTGGAGCGACGGCTCTCCACAGAGCGACTTCACCGCCAATGGTCTGGCGTCCGTAGGCGATGACCGAACCTCTCGTTGCCTCCACGTTCACCGAGATGCGTTCCCGACCCGGGATGATCTGGGTCAGATCCCGGGAGATGGTGCTCAACGCCGGCACGATCACGGCGTTGAAGCTCTCGTCGGTCTCGATGCCGTTCTCGCTGGTCACGGTGAGGTCGACGGTGGCGTCCCCTGCGTAGGGATTGATCAATTGGATCTCGAAGAATGCGTCGCTGATCGTCGATCCGCCGGAGATGAACGCCATCTCCGTAGGAGCATCGGCGCAGGACTCGGCCGCACGCGACTCCGGCCCGGTGATGGTCGCGGCCGCCGCAGTGGTGTCCGAGGGCATCTCGACGAGCCCTCCTGCAGCGTCGACGGCACCGGCGTCGGCAGCAGGCACCGTGACCGCACCCGATCCCCCGGTCCTGAACTCGGCAGTGCCGGTCGTC
>Ga0299913_10005975_pt1 | contig 10487 bp, 8 predicted proteins | sample RVTome_9_FD_201360 | JGI IMG/M metagenome (GOLD analysis project Ga0299913, IMG submission 201360) | Soil microbial communities from uranium-contaminated site in the Upper Colorado River Basin, Wyoming, United States - RVT155D38 (version 2) ... | reverse complement strand
GACCAGTTCCTCCGGGTCCAGGAACGAGAGCAGGGCGTCCTCCTTCGCGTCTGCCGTGGTGCGTACCGGCTCGAACCCCACCTCTCGGATCGGGCCTCGAACCACCTCCACCCCGAGCGCCCGCGCGAGGATCTGAGATCCGAGGCAGATCCCCAGGTACGGGACGCGGCGCTCGAGGGCTTCGCGAGTGTATTCGCGCACCCGTGCGAGGTGCGGATACTCGTGGACCTGGTCGACGTTGACCGTTCCTCCGAACGTGACGATGCCGGAAACGTCCGCGAGAGCCGGCAGCTCCACGGCGGGGTCGGTGGCGTTCGCCGTGAGGACGTCGACGCCCGCCCATGCGAGCGCGCCGGGCGCGACGCCGAACGACTCGTATCGGTCGTTGCGCACCAACAGGACGGGCTTCACCGTTCCACGCTACCGGTTCTCGCCGATCAGCCGCGCTCGAAGTACCGGGCGAGCTCCCAGTCCGTGACGGTCGTGTTGTCGAAGATGATCTGCTCCTGCTCGGCCGTGTTCAGGAGGTGTTCGAACACGAAGTCCCCGAACGCCTCTCGTGCGACTTCGCTCCCCCCGAACGCCTCCACAGCTTCGTGCAGCGAGCTCGGCACCCTCGGGACGTCTTTGGCCTCGTAGGCGTTGCCGTGGAACATCTCGGGCGCCGAGATCCGGTTCGCGATCCCGTGAAGGCCGCCGGCGATCGTCGCCGCGAACGCGAGGTACGGGTTCGCGTCGGCCCCCGGGATACGGCTCTCGACCCGATTCCCCTTGTGCTCGCCCACCACGCGGAAGCCGCAGGTGCGGTTGTCGTGACTCCACACGATTGCCGTCGGGGCCCACGAGCCGAGCTGGTACCGCTTGTAGGAGTTCACGAACGGCGCGAACATCCACGACATCTCGCGAGCCGTCGTCATCAGTCCGCCCAGGTAGTGGTCGAACGTCTCGGACATGTGGTTCTCCCCGGCGTCGTCCCACATCAGCGATTCCTTGCCGTCGGGGCTCCACATGCTGGAGTGGATGTGGCAGGAGGAGCCGGCCTCCGCCATCGTCCACTTCGCCATGAACGTGGCGGCCGCGCCCTTCAATGTTCCGATCTCCTTCACGCCGTGCTTGTAGATGGCGTGGTTGTCGGCGGCCTCCAGCGCGTCGGCGTAGGTGATGTTGATCTCCTGCTGGCCCTTGCCGAACTCTCCCTTGGAGAACTCCACCGGGATGCCCGCTCCGAGCATGTCGTTGCGGATCTGCCGGATGATCCACTCGTCTCGCGTGGTCTGGAGCATGTGGTAATCCATGATGTAGCTCGATGACGGCTCGAGGTTCCGGTAGCCGGCCGCCGCCGCTTCCTCGAACGAGTTCTTGAACAGGTAGAACTCCAGCTCGGACCCGATCTTGGACGTGTAGCCGGCCCGCTGCGCTCGCTCGATCTGGCGCTTGAGGATCTGGCGCGGGGCGACCTCGACGGGCTCCTTCGTCTCCTCGTCGGCGACGTCGCAGATGACCATCGCGGTCTTCTCGAGCCACGGGACCATCCGGAGCGTCGACAGGTCCGGCACCATCAGGAAGTCGCCGTATCCCGTCTCCCAGCTCGCGTACTGGTAGCCCGGCAGCGGCTCCATCTCCATGTCGATGGCGAGCAGGTAGAGGCACGCATGGAGGCCCTCCTCGCCGAGGATCTCCTCAAGGAAGAAGTGGGGGACGACGCGCTTGCCCATATACCTGCCCTGAAGGTCCGTGAACATGCAGAGCACGGTGTCGACCTCGCCGGCGTTCGCTAGCTCTTCCAGCTGCTTCACATCGAGCTTGCCGGTCGGATGCGTCATCGGTCTCCCCTCGCTTCGGCGTATCTCGTGCATCCATGCCGGTGGCTGTCAAACGGCTCCCGTGAAGCTGGCGGCGAGCCCTCGCGGGCCCGCCGCCACCGCCGATTCGAAATGCAGGTCTAGCCGGCCGGACCTTGCGGCGGCCTCATGGTGGTCTCGCCGCGGAGGATCGACTCCTGTGCCGCCTCGCTCGAGTCGTAGGACTCCTGGGGAACCCCACGCTCGCCTCTCGTGAGCGCGAACTCCTCCTCCGGCGACAGCACCAGGCGGTGCCTCCCTGCGATCGCGAAGTAGATGATCCCGAGGACGTAGTAGATCGCGACGCCGTAGACGCCCGGACGGTACGCCTCGTTCAGGAAGATGGAGAGCAGCGAGACGACGGCGATGATGCCGGCGACCGCGGCACCCGTCGTGCCCCACTTGCTGATGTACGGCCGCGCGATGTTCGGGAGGTTCCTCCGCAGAAGGATGAAGGACAGGCACTGGAGCGCGTACGAGATGACGGCCGCGAACACGGCCATGTTGAGCACCGCCGCGACGACCTGCGCCGAACCCTCGCCTTCCTGCCGGCCGAGGTACCAGATCAGCCACACGACGAAATACCCCACGATCGCCCCCGCGATCAGCGCGACGTGCGGCGTCTGACGCGTTCCATGCGTGATCGACAGGAACTTCGGGAAGTAACCCGCCCGCGAGAGCGAGAACGTGTTCCGCCCGTAGGCGTAGATGATCGTGAAGAAGCTCGCGATCAACCCGAGGAGCCCGATGAGGCCGAGAAGCTCGGCCGCCGTCCCCTCGCCGAACACGCCCTTGAACCCGTCGAACAGCGGGGTCGCCGACGCTCCGATCCCCGACGCGCCTCCGCCGACGCCGCTGTTGATGAAGAGCGTCAGGACGCTGGCGATCAGCAGCGTGTGCATCCCCAAGATCGTGCCCTTCGGGACGTCGCGCCTCGGGTCCATCGACTCCTCGGCCGCCAGCGGGACCTCCTCGATGGCCAGGTAGAACCAGATCGCGAACGGGAGGGACTTGAAGATGCCGCTGATACCGAAGGGCAGGAACGGCCCGCCGCCGTCGGGGAGCGGATCACCGCCACCCTCGGGGATGTTGAACCACAGGCTCGGGTCGAATTCACCGGAGACGAGCGCTGAAACGTAGAAGACGCCGAGGATCCCCAGCGCGATGACCGTGATCGCGATCGTGAAGCGCATCGTTGCCTCGATACCGATGATGTTGATGCCGACGAACAGGACGTAGAACACGGCCCACCAGAAGGGTTCGCTGTTCCAGAACGGTTCGCCCGTGATGTCCAACAGGCCCGCCATGATGTCGTGCATCAGCACGCCCATGGCCGCGACCACGACGGCCGGCGTGATCACGTACTCCATGTTCTCCGCGAGGCCGGTCGTGAACCCACCCCAGGGACCCATCGCGGATCGGGCGAACGAATAGGCGCCGCCGGTGTGCGGTAGCGCTGGCGACATCTCGGCGATGCTGTAGCAGAGGCCGTAGTACATGACCGCGATGACGGCGGTGGCGATCAGCAGCCCGCCGAACCCGCCGGTCCCTAGCCCCGCGTTCCAGCCGTAGAAGTCGCCGGAGATGACGGCTCCGACCCCCAGGGCCCACAGCGACCACACGCCAGCGTGCCGCCGGAGACCTCGGGCCTTGAAGTACTCCTCGTCGACCTCTTTGTAGGTCACCGAGCCGACCTTGCGTTCCGACACGTCGCGCCCCCTCCCTGGCTGCCACGGACCACACGTAGGTCGTTCGGGGCGTATTCCAGCCCGAACGCGGCCGTCATGTCAAACAGGAGACGAGGGTTCCGCGTCGCCCACCGGGCGGTGTTCACGCCGAGTGCTGGGTTGACGAGCCTCATTTGTCGGACAAATACTGTGCGGGGCCGTTCGGCAAAGGGGAGCCGGTGGGACGTTCTAGGTCCAAGACGGTGTCCGTTCGACGAGACATCGCGACGCGGATCGTCGACGTCCCTGCGGGAAGTCAGCTGCCCCCAGAGCCGGAGCTCGCGGCCGAGATGGGGGTGTCGCGAGCGACCCTCCGTGAGGCGCTGCGCTCGCTGGAGGAGGAAGGCCTCGTCCGCCGAACGCGCGGCGCGGGCACGTTCGTCGCGGACCGGCGGCGGATGGCGAACAACCTCGACGCGAACTTCGGCGTCAGCGACGCGATCCGCGGTTCGGGGATGGAACCCGGGACCGACCATTCCACCGTTCGGGTCGAGGCGGCCTCGGCGGACGAAGCCGACCGGCTGGACGTCGAGCCGGGGGAGGACGTGGCCGTGCTCGACCGGATCCGAACCGCGGACGGGCGGCCCGTGGTCCTTTCCCGGGACATCCTGCCGATGCGGCTCGCCCAGGGAGATGAGTCCGTGCTCCGGACGCTCGGGCACGGCTCGATCTACGAGGTACTGGAGCGCGAGCTCGGCATCGTGATCCACCACGGGCTGGCGACGTTCCAGCCCACGCGCGCGGACGGCCACGTCGCGTCACAGCTTCGCGTGCCACGCGGAACCCTGCTCCTGTACATCCGGCAAGTGGATTTCGACGAGTCGGGCCGCCCGGTGTTGTCGGCTCACGAGCATCACCTGGCGGAGGCCTTCGAGTTCTCGGTTGTCCGCCGTGGCCCCGGAAGGAGGTACACGTGACGAACGTGGGCAAGGCGATGCGGATGAAGCGGGTCGTCGACCCCGCGGGGGTCTCGATCATCTGCGCGCTCGATCACGGCATGACCTCACCGACGTTCCTGGAGCCGCTGGCCGACATCGCGACGCGGGCGGCCGAGACGATCCTCGGCGGCGCCAACGTGATCATGATGAGCAAGGGGATGATCCGCGTTGCCGAGCCGGCGTTCGCGCCGACGACCTCACTCGCGCTGTTGCTTTCGGCGTCGGGCGACCCGAGCGGGGACCGGCCGCAGATCGTGCAGATCGCCGAGGTCGAGGAGGCGCTCGTGCTCGGCGCCGACGCGGTCGTGCTCTTCACGGCGCTCGGTGGCGACACCGAACCGGGCATGATCGAGATCCTCGCGGGCGTCGGACGAGAGTGCGCCGCCCTCGGCATGCCGTTCATCGCCGAAGCCGAGTTCCCGACGACGTACGCGACCGTCGAGGAGCTCAAGCAGCAATACGGGTTCGAGTACCTGCGTCGGAACGTGCGGCTGTGCGCCGAGCTGGGTGCGGACATCGTGAAGACGAACTGGCCCGGCGACCCCGAGTCCTTCGGCAAGCTCGTCGAGGCCACGAGCGGGATCCCCGTCGTCCTCGCGGGGGGCTCGCGGCTGGAAGACAAGGACCTGCTGTGGCGGATGCAGGTCGCGGTCGAGGCCGGCGCGATCGGATGCTCGGTCGGCCGGAACATCTTCATGCACGATTCACCTGAGGCGATCACCCGAGCCCTCTCCCGCGTGATCCGCGAACGCTGGAGCGCGGACAAGGCGTACGACGCGCTCAAGGACGAGCTGGGAGGGTCGCGGTGAGAGCGGCGTTCATGAGAGACGTGAACGCGGTGGAGGTCCGCGACACCGAGGAACCGAAGCTTCCGCCCGCCGGCGCGATCCTGAGGGTGGAGGCGTGCGGGATCTGCGGGACCGACGCGCGAACCTTCTTCAACGGCGACCCGGGAGCCCCGCCTCCCTGGATCCTGGGGCATGAGCCCGTCGGGGTCCTGCAAGAGGTCGGGTCCGATGCCGATCTCCCGCCGGACGTGAAGGTGGGCGACCGGGTATTCCTCGGCTCGATCCTCACCTGCGGCGAGTGCCGCTGGTGCGTCGAGGGGTTCCAGAATCTGTGCGAACACCACCTGCTGTACGGCTACGACCCGTTCCCCGGCGCCTACGCGGAGCTCGCCGCCGTTCCACCCATCGCGATGAAGAACCTGATCCCGCTCCCCGAGGACCTTCCCTCCGACCTGGCGACGGTCGCGGACCCGTTCGCGTGTGCGCTGAACGGCGTCGAGGTGCTCGACGTTCGGCTCGGCGACACCGTCGTCATCCTCGGCACGGGACCGATCGGCTGCTGGCAGGCGGTCATGTGCCGCGACCGCGGCGCGAGCCGCATCTACATGACCGACGTGAAGGAGGATCGGCTCCAGCTCGCGCTCGGCGCCGTCGGGGACTTCGTCGACGACGCCTGGGTCACGGGAGAGGGCGACGACGGCGTGGAGCAGGTGCTCTCGCGAACCGACGGCCGGGGGGCCGAACGCGTGAGCGTCGCGGCGCCCTCGAAGGAGGCGCAGCAGTCGGCGCTCGAGCTCGCGGCCAAGCGCGCCCGCGTCGTCTACTTCGCCGGGCTCCCCAAGCACGATCCGATCAGCCCGCTCGACATGAACCAGCTCCATTACAAGGAGCTCGCGATCCTCGGGGCGTACGGCGCCACGCACCGGCAGTACCGGATCACGATGGACTACCTCGACCGCCGCAAGGAGGACCTCGCTCCCGTGGTGACGCACCGGTTCCCCTTGGAGCGCATCGACGAGGCGTTCGGAACGATCCGCGCCGGGACCGGGCTGAAGATGGTGATCGTCCCGTGAGCGGCCCGTACGTGATCGGGTGCGACGTCGGGTCGCAGGGAACGAACTGCGCGTTGTATTCGGCGGACGGGACGTTGGTGGCGTCCTCGTATCAGACGTACGACCTCGCCTACCCCTTCCCGGGGGCCGCGGAGCAGGATGCGAACGCCTGGAGACCCGCGGTGGTCGCCGGCGTCCGCGAGGTGCTGGTCCAGGCGCCGGAGGGTCCGGCCGCGGTGAAAGGGATCTCGTTCGGTTCGCAGCTCGACGGCATGGTGGTGTGCGACGGAACGGGAACGCCGCTGCGGCCCGCGATGATCTGGATGGACCGAAGGGCCGAGCCGCAGGCCGCTGCCGTGGCCGATCGGATCGATCCGCGAGAGTTCTACCGCGCCGTGGGAGCCAACCTCGACTCATCTCACGCCGTGTTCAAGGCGCTCTGGGTCCGCGACGAGGAGCCCGACCTCTGGGCCAAGGCCGCGCTGCTGATGACGCCGGGCACCTTCGTGCTGCACGAGGTCGCGGGCGTGGTCGCCGTGGACTACTCGAACGCGTCGTCGATGGCCCTGCTGGACCCGCGCTCCCGGAAGTGGTCCGCGGAGGCGCTCGGCGCGGTGGACCTGCCCGAGTCCATGCTTCCGGAGGTCGTGGCCGCGACCGAGCCGATCGCGACGATCACCCCCGCGTTCGCCGAGGAGAGCGGCCTCGACGCCTCGACGCTGGTCGCCGTCGGATGCGGAGACGAGATGGCGGCGACGCTCGGTGCCGGGGTGTTCGCGCCGGGCGAGGTCTGCGACGTCGTCGGAACGGCCGAGCCGGTCTGCGCGGCCTCCGCGGAGCCGCGCGAGGACCCGACGATGCTCGTCGAATGCCACCCGCACGCGGACCCCGACGCCTGGCTGCTCGAGAACCCCGGGTTCGTTTCCGGCGGGAACCTGCGGTGGTGGCGCGATCACTTCGCTCCCGGCGAGCGCGAAGCGGAGGCGGCCGGGAAGGGTGACGCCTATGACCTCTTGTCGAAGGACGCGGAACGAGTTGCGGCCGGCGCCGAGGGTCTGGTCTTCGTTCCGGCCATGCAGGGCGCGATGGCGCCCGAGTGGAACGGCGCCGCGCGCGGTGTCTTCTACGGGCTCACCCTGGCGCATACGCGAGCCCACATGACGCGCGCGATCTTGGAGGGCAGCGCCTTCGGTCTCCGCGACATCCTGGAGGCGATGACCGCAGCGGGCCTGGAGGTCCGCCGGCTCACCATCGTCGGCGGAGGCGCCAAGGGGCCGCTCTGGCGCCAGATCAAGGCCGACGTCACGGGTCTGCCGGTACGCGTGCCGACGAGCGTGGAAACCACCGCGACGGGGGCGGCGATCCTCGCAGCGGTCGGCTCCGGGATCCACGGAACCATGGCCGGCGCCGTCGACGCGTTCGTCTCGTTCCGGCCCGAAGAGCACGAGCCCGATCCCGAGCGGCGGGAGATCTACGACGATGCCTACCGTCGCTACCGGGATGTGTACTTCGCGCTGAAGCCGGTGTTCGAGCGGGGTTGACGGTCCAACGTCAGTGAGGGGGGATCCGTTGCCAGCCTCTTCGACGCCGGATCCCTCCGGCCACGATCGCCAGTAAGACCGCCAGTGCATCGGCGGGAACGACGCCGAGCCCGTTGGCGGACCATGCCCAGAGGGTGCCGCCCACGAACGCGACGATGCCCATCACGAGCACGCGCTGTACCCCCACGACCGAGCAGGAGAGCAGGAACGTGAGCAGCATGTACGTCGGGAGCCAGAAGTCGAAACCCCCCTCGGGCCGCACGCGGAGGCCCCCAACGCCGAGCAGCGCATCCATCACGCTGGATCGTTCCCTCCTGCAGGACGGTTCAGTCCCATCGCCCGAGATCCACGCCTCGTCGGTCAGTCCTCCGGAGTCACGTAGGCGGCGGTGATCCCGCCGTCGACGATCAGGGAGGCGCCGGTCATGTACGACGAGTCGTCGGACGCCAGGAACAGCGCCGCCTTCGCGAGCTCCTCGGCCTGGCCGAGCCGGCCCATCGGGATGTGCACGAGCCGGCGTCGGCGCCTCGCCTCGTCGGACAGGAGCTCCATCAGCAGGGGCGTCTCGATCGGGCCCGGACACAGCGCGTTGCAGCGGACCCCCTTCCGCGCGTATTCGACGGCGATCTCGCGGGTCATCGCCAGCACAGCCCCTTTCGATGCGGTGTAGGCCGTCTGCGACGTCGCTGCGCCGAGCCACGCGACGAACGACGCGACGTTGATGATGGAACCGCCGCCGGACTCGATCAGCGCGGGGACCCCGTACTTGCAGCCGAACGCCACGCCCTTGACATTGATCGCCAGCGTCGTGTCCCAGATCGACGCGTCGGTCAGGTGCACGGAGCCGTCATCGGGGAGCATCACCCCCGCGTTGTTGTAAAGCACGTGCAGGTCGCCGAAGCGCTCCACGGCGGCGTCCACCATGTGCTTGGCGTCGTCCTCGCTCGAGACGTCGGCGTGCACGTACGCGGCCTCGCCGCCCGTGCCCTCGATCTCCCTCGCGACGGCCTCGCCGGCCTCGTCCGCGAGGTCCGTGAGCAGTACCTTCGCGCCCTCGCTCGCGAAGAGCCGTGAGGCGACCATCCCCATCCCGCTCGCCCCTCCGGTGATCAACGCCACCTTGCCGTCGAGCCGTCCCATCGCTCCCCCTGCGTCGCGCTCGGTTCTGGTCCAGGCCCGGAACGAGCGGAGCATACGGGCTCGGGGAAGCGCCGGGGACCCGAGTTTCGTCTTCCGCCTATCATCCGGTTCCTGCGAGGAGAGAGCGGCCAGGAGAGAGCGGCCAGGAGAGAGCAGCCAGGAGAGAGCAGGAGGAACGATGTCGACGGAACTGCTGGTGCTGGCCGGAGAGCGGACGTCCGCCGCGGATGGAGCGAGCTCGTCGGTCATCGAGCCCGGAACGGGCGAACCGATGGCCGAGGTCGCCGAGGCGAGCGTCGAGGACGCGAAACGCGCCGTCGACATCGCGGTGAAGGCCTTCGATGAGGGAGCCTGGCGGAAGATGAACGCGACCGAGCGCGGCCGCGTCCTGCTTCGCGCGTCGACGCTGTTCCGCGACCGCCTCGAGACCTTCGCGGCCGTCGAGTCGCGGAACGCGGGCAAGCCGATCGATGCGGCTCGCGGCGAGATGGGGATCGTCGCGAACGTCCTGGAGTACTGGGGCGGGGCCCCGAACAAGATCGTCGGCGAGACGATCCCCGTGCAAGATCTCGGACTCGACGTGACTCTGCGCGAGCCCGTGGGGGTGTGCGCGCTGATCACTCCCTGGAACTTCCCTCTCGTCATCGCGTCGTGGAAGATCGCTCCGGCGCTCGCCTGCGGGAACGCGATCGTCGTCAAGCCCGCCACCTACACCCCGCTCACCGTGTTGATGCTCGCGGATCTCCTCGTCGAGGCGGGACTGCCGCCCGAGACGATCAGCGTGCTGCCCGGGCCGGGCTCGACGGTTGGCACGGCGCTCGTGACCGACCCTCGCGTCAACAAGGTCGGGTTCACGGGTTCGACCGCCGTCGGCGCGCAGATCATGAAACAGGCGGCCGACAACATCACGCGGATCTCGCTCGAGCTCGGCGGCAAGTCCGCGAACGTCGTGTTCGTCGACGCCGACCTCGACCTGTGCGTCGAGAAGTCGATGTGGGCGATCTTCGACAACACCGGCCAGGACTGCACCTCGCGGGCGCGGATGTTCGTGCAGCGCCCGATCTACGACGAGTTCATCGAGCGGCTGGCCAAGCGAACGGCCGAACTGAAGGTTGGACGTCCCGAGGACGAGGGGACCGATCTCGGCCCGATGATCTCGGCGAGCCAGCGTCAGACCTCGCTCGATTACCTCGAGATCGGGGTCGAGGAGGGCGCGCGCCTCGTGGCCGGCGGAGAGATCCCTCCCGAGCCTCCCGGAGGCTTCTACATCCGACCCGCGATCCTGGCGGACGTCGACAACTCCTGGCGTGTCGCACAGGAGGAGATCTTCGGGCCGGTCGCGTGCGTGATGCCGTTCGACACCGAAGACGAGGCGATCCGCCTGGCGAACGACACGCCGTACGGGCTCTCGGGCTCGGTCTGGACGCGCGACCTCGGCCGTGCGATCCGGGTCGCGAAGG
>Ga0299913_10005974_pt1 | contig 10487 bp, 6 predicted proteins | sample RVTome_9_FD_201360 | JGI IMG/M metagenome (GOLD analysis project Ga0299913, IMG submission 201360) | Soil microbial communities from uranium-contaminated site in the Upper Colorado River Basin, Wyoming, United States - RVT155D38 (version 2) ... | reverse complement strand
GCCGCGGTGTGGTGGCTCGGTGTGCGGACGCACGCTCCCCTGTTGCTGAACGCAGGTCATGAGCCGGCATCGGAGCGTGTCGGGTGACGCACGAGGTCTCGGTCGTGCTCCCGGCGTACAACGCGGCCGGCGAGATCGCCGCCTCGGTACACGCGCTGATGGCGTTCTTCGACACCTGCACGCTGGATGGCCAGGTGATCGTCGCGGACGATGGCAGCACCGATTCGACCGCCGAGTCCGTTCCATCACGACCTGGGGTAACGGTCGTGCGCCTGCCGCGCAACCGCGGGAAGGGTGCGGCAATCCGCGCGGGTATGGCCGCTGCCGACGGCCGGGTCCGCCTCTTCACCGATGCCGACCTGCCGTATGGCACTGACCCGATCCTGGTTGCGCTGCGCCACATCAACGACCGCGGCTTCCACGCCGTGGTCGGCGACCGGACGCTGCCGGGCTCGACCTACCAGCACGAGGGGCTGCTGCGCCGATCCGTTTCGGAGCTCGCGAGCTTCACCTTCCGGACGCTGATCACGGGGGGCATCTATGACACGCAGTGTGGCTTCAAGGCCTTCCGCGGCGACGTAGCCGACGAGCTCTTTCGCATCTCGCGCGTCGATGGCTTCGCGGTCGACGTGGAGCTCATCTACCTGTTGCTCAAGTACCGGCTGGACATCAAGCGAGTCCCGGTCCAATTGCGCTTCAACGCCGGGTCTTCCGTCCGCGTCCTGAGGGACTCTGCCCGTGCCGGGCTTGATGTCCTCCGCATGCGCCTGCGCTGGGCGGCCGGTGCTTATCGCAGCCCGGGCCTCGACCGCATCTTGGCGTCCGAGTCGCTCGTCGGCGACGTCTAGCGCCGCGGCAGGATCCACTCCAGGATGCCCTGCCAGGTCCCGATCCCGTAGCTGATGTGGAGCGTCGCCAGCGATGCTGCCACCATCCACCACGGCACGTCCGGGCCGCCGAGCCTCAGCCCGGCGACCGCGATCGTCAGCAGGTATACGGCGACGACGCCGATGACCGCGATGCCGGCTGGCCAGGCGAGGATGCCAACCATCGATCCGATCACCAGGAAGGCGATCCACAGACCTGGCACGAGGTGGCGCCACCGCAGCCCGCCCCCGTGCTTGCGGAGCACGCGGACCTTGCCCCGCGCGTAGCGACGGTACTGGTGGAAGAGCCCCGCCAGGCTGGAGCGGGGGACGTACTCGACCGCGATGCCCGGCTCATACCAGATGCCGCCGCCGGCCTTCCGAATCCGCAGGCTCAGCTCGTTGTCCTCGTTCACCTCCATGTCCGGGTCGAAGAGTCCGACCCGATCGAAGACATCGCGACGCCAGAACCCGGGAAACGCTGTCTCGGCCCACTCCGCCTCTTGGGCGTAGTTGTGCCGGCTGTCGCCGACGCCGATGCGGCTCGAGGTGGCGAGCGCGATGGCTCGGTGGAGCGGCCCGCGGGTAACCCGCGCGATCCGCGCGCCGACGCCCCACGCCCCCGTCCCCTGCGCGAGTTCGACCATGCGCGAGACGTACTCCGGCGGTAGCGCGGAGTGACCGATGACGGCGCCGACCATCGAGCCCTTGGCATGCTGGATGCCAAGGTTCAGGCCGTGCGGCATGGTGCGCTGCTGGTTGTCGATGAGTCGGATCCGAGGATCGGCGGCCATCTGCTCACGGACCATCACGACGGTCCGATCATCCGAGTCACCGTCCACGACGATGCACTCGAGCCGATCGGCCGGGTAGTCCTGGGATCGGATCGACAGCAGGCACTTCTCGATGTGCGCCTCCTCGTCGCGGACCGGAACGATCAGCGTGACGATCGGTTGCGCCTCGCCCGCCGGGTGCGCGGCGGTCATGAGCGGCCGCCTCGATGGACAGCGCGGGCGACCATGGCGCTCGCGGCCGCGGTGGCGGCGAAGCCGACGGCAAGGGCGCCCCGCGAGAGCAGTCCCGAGTCAAGGGAGGCCGCGGCGAGTGCAAGGCCGGCCGCGACCACGACGGCCGCCATCATGAGCGTTGCTCCGCCTCGGCCGCTGATCAGGTTCCGTTCTCCGATCAGTAGGACGGCGACGGCAACCAGGTAGCCGGCCAGGCTCGCCAGCCCGGCCCCCGCCAGGCCGATCGGCTCGATCAATGGACCGGCAGCCAACAGCTGGACCGCCAGACCCATCAGTGCCGCCACAGCCACGCGGCGGGTTGACCCGGACGCACCGACCACGGCAGCGACAAGGACGAAGGCGCCGAGCGCCACCGCCCCGGCGCTCAGCGGCGCCACCACGGCAGTGGCACCGGCATATGACTCGCCTGCGACGACCGCGATGACCTCGGGCGCCAGCGCGGTCAGCGCAACGCTCAGCGCCCCGAGTGCCAGTACGAGGTAGGTGAGCATGCCGGTCGCCCGTTCCGCCACCGCGCCCGAGGGGCTGCGGTAGATGTACGGTTGCCAGGCCACACCGAAGCCGGTGACGCCGAGAGCGATGACGCTCGCGATGCGGTACCCGATGCCGTACTCGCCAAGGGCCCCAAGCTCCACCTCGCGCGCGAGCGTGGCCCGGATCCAGGCGTCACCCACCAGCCAGGCCATCGCCGCCGGGAGGAGTGGCATGCCAAAGGCCGCCAGGCGGCGCACCGTCGCCATGCGCGGACGTCCGAACCGGGGGACGTAGCGCAGGAGCAGCGGCACGACGACCAGGAGCGCACCGCCCGCCCAGGCGAGAATCATCAGGATGACGGGGAACTCGAATGCCCATGCAATTACCAGGGCAGCCCCCATCTCAACGCTCACGATCGCGAATGAGGCCACCGCATAGGAGCGCGGCGTGCCGTGGAGCCGAATCGCGTTGAGGGCCGTGGTGGTGAGGGCGACCACTCCCCCGTAGAGAGCCGCCGCGATCACCAACACTCCGTTGGCCGGATCCCCCGTCAGCAGCTCGGCCATGGGCCGTGCGACGAGGGCCACGCCGATGAGCGCTGCGGCCGAGATGGTGCCGATGATTGCGAGCGTAGACGCCCAGACGCCCGCATCGTCATCCGCCCGGGGCTCGAGGTAGGCGGCTCCCTGGTCCGATCCGAGCGCGGCGGCGAGACCGACGATGGTCGCGAGAACGGCGGCAAGGTCCAGGAGGCCCAGCTGGGCGGGAGTGAGCAGCCGGGCAAGGATCGGGACCACGAGCAAAGCGACGCCTTTGTAGGCCAGTCCGCCGAGGGCATACACCAGCGACCGTCGCCCCAGCGCGAACGCGCTCATCGGCTCCGATGCAGGCGCGAGCCCGGGCGCGACGGCGTCACTCACCGCCACCACCGGCAGGACGCAGACGGCCGACATGGTGCGACCGGAAGGGGGGCACGGAGGCCAGCACCGGGTACAGGAGCCCTGTCGCGAAGCCGAGCCGCCGGGCGACGGGCGGCAGCAGGCCAACGGGCTTGATCTCCATAGTCCATCCCGAGAAGAGCGCCCGCAACCGGCGCTTGCCGATGCCGTGGACCTGCGGATTGGTGGGATTGGCAAAGCGCAGGTCCGACCAGATCAACCATCCGCCCGATGCGAGCAGGCGCTCGATCTCGGCGGCCACCGCATGTTCCAGCGACCCCGATGGCAGCGAGCTGAAGAGCACCTGGGCCACGATGACGTCGAAGCTGGCGTCCGGCCGCGGCACGTCATCGGCGGAGGCGACCACGAACGATCGGTCCGGGTATCGGTCCCGGGCGATCTCGATCACGTCGGGGCGCAGGTCGACTCCCACCCATTCGGGGAATTGTCCGAGCTGCTCGACATCCTCGATCAGGTCTCCGGTGCCGCACCCGAGGTCGAGAAGCCGTCCTCCGCTCGGCGGGAGTGAGCGCGCGATTTCGCCGAGGAGCCGCTGCCGGAGCACGCGAGACAGGCGCGCGTAGCCCGGGTTCGAGGTGTCCCACAGTCGGCCCCGGCCGGCAACGTCGTAGCCCGCGTATGTCTCGCGGATACGGTCGAGATCGCGGGCGCGGTCCCAGTCGGGCCTCTCTTGGTGCAGCACAGCGGGAAGCATAAGACCGCGTCGGCGGACACCGACCTCCCCAATGGTCCCCGATCGGGGAAACTGGCGGAGTGACCGCCCGTGACCTGGATCCGTACGTCGAGTGGGGTGGCAGCCGATGGCGGAGGCAGCTCGAGGGGGGCCTCCGCTGGTTGGGAGACGTGTCCGGACTTCGCGTGCTCGACCTCGGGACGCGCCATGGACGGATGGCGGCGTGGTTCGCCCATCAGGGCGCAGAGGTGGTGGGGGTCGACGTGTCCGACGACGCCCTGGACGACGCCCGCCTTTTCGCAGCGGAGCACGGCGTGTCCGATCGGGTCAGCTTCGTGACGTACTCCGGGGACCCGCGCGACCTCCCGAAGGGATTCGACGTGGTCTTCGCCAAGAGCGTGGTCGTCCTGATGGACATCGACGCCGCCGTGGATGGGCTGGCCGATGCGCTCAATCCGGGCGGCCGCGTGCTGCTGGTCGAGAATGCCCGTGGTCCGCTGCCGCTTCACCTCCTGCGCATGCTGCGACGCGGCTCCGTCCGACCGCATGGCGCGCACTATTTCACGGCCGCAACCATCGACACCATCCGACGGCGATTTGAGGTCGAGCTGGAGAGCTGGGACCCGCCGGTGGTGGTCGTCGGCGGCAGGAAACAGCAGCCCGCGGTCCACCCGCCCGCGCCGTATCCCGTACGCTTGGTGAGCGTGACCCCGACCGACCCGATTCCATTCCATCGCCCCGCCGTCGGTGACCGCGAGATCGCGGCAGCCGTGGAGGTCATGCGTTCGGGGTGGCTGACGACCGGGCCACGGGCGCACGAGCTGGAGGCCGCCGTAGCCAACCGCCTCGGCGTGAAGCACGGGCTCGCCGTGAGCAGCGCGACCGCCGCGCTCCACCTGGCGCTCGATGGCCTTCGCATCGGCCCCGGGGATGACGTCGTCATCCCGACCATGACGTTCACCGCCTGTGGCGAAGTCTGTGCTTACCTCGGCGCTCGGGTCGTACTGGCGGACGTCGGCGAGGACGCCCTGCTGGGACCCGCCCAGCTCGAGGCTTCACTGACTGACGGGACCCGCGCCGTCATGCCGGTCCACTTCGCCGGCCAGGGCGTCGACATCGCCGCGCTGCGGAAGGTGGCGCCCGATCGCCGATTCGTGGAGGACGCAGCGCACGCGTTTCCCGCATCCGTCGCAGGCGTCCCGGTGGGACGCCTCGGCGATGCCGCTGCGTTCAGCTTCTATGCCACTAAGACGATGACTACGGGCGGCGAGGGTGGCATGCTCGTGACCGACGACGACATGGTGGCCGCCCGCGCCCGGCTGATGCGCCTGCACGGCATCAGTGCCGACGCCTGGAATCGGTACGGTGCGGGTGGTACGTGGGCGTACGAGGTGGCCGAGGCGGGCTACAAGTACAACCTCAGCGATCTCGCCGCCGCCATCGGCCTGGTGCAGCTCGAACGACTGGACGAGCTGGCAGCTGCGCGAGCGGGCATCGCAATGCGCTATGACGCCGCCTTCGCTGACTCGCCCCTCCTGAGCGCGCCGCCGCGCCGCGCGGGTGATCGCCACGCCTGGCACCTCTACGTGGTCCGCCTGAACCTCGAAGCGCTGGGCATCGATCGCTCGCATGTGATCCAGCAGCTCGCCGAGGCCGGTATCGGCGCATCGGTGCATTTCATCCCACTGCACCTCCACTCGCATTACCAGCAGCGCTATGGCTATGCGCCCGGTGACTTCCCAATGGCGGAGCGCATCTTCGAGCGCTCCGTGTCAATCCCGATCTGGCCCGGCATGAGCGACGGGCAGGTGGACCGCGTGTCTTCGACCCTGCTCGAGATCCTGCACGCGGCCCGACATCCGTCGCAGGTTTGACGGTTGGCGCTGGACGCGCCGGCTGGACTGGCGGATGGTCGGCGGGGGCTCGTCCGGTAGTACTGTTGACCCGCGGCACCATCGGTCCCTAGCCTGCTGCCCGAACCGCGACGCTGCGCCCGAGGCCTCATTTGACCGAGAACGACCCACCTGTGGAAACGCCGATGGACGGTACGGCGCGCCTCTGGCAGCGCGTTGTCAAGCGAGGGATGGATCTGGGCGTGGGCGCCTTGGCCCTGGTCCTGGTTCTCCCGATCATGGGGCTGGTTGGCCTGGCTGTTGCCATCGACTCGTCCGGACCAATCATCTACGGTGCGCGCCGCGTCGGGCGAGGCGGCGGCGAGTTCACGATGTGGAAGTTCCGGTCGATGGCACGAGGCTCCGACCGCGTCGGCCCGGCGGTGACCGGCGCCTATGACTTCCGGGTCACTCGGGTCGGCGCGTTTCTGCGCCGCACGAAGCTGGATGAGCTGCCACAGCTGCTGAACGTGCTGACGGGACAAATGTCGCTGGTGGGCCCCCGGCCCGAAGCGCCGAAGTACGTCGCCGCCTGGACCCTGCCGGAGCGCCAGATCCTGTCGGTTCGGCCCGGGATCACCGGTCCCACGCAGATCACGTACATGGACGAGGAGGAGCTCCTCGCCGGGGACCCGGATGCCGTCTACGAGTCGGAGCTGATGCATGCCAAGCTGGCGATCGATCTCGACTACGTGCGGTACTTCTCGCTGCGCCGCGACGCCGCAATTCTGTGGCGCACGCTGATCGGGATCCTGTCCGCCGGTGAACGCCGGACGAACCGGCCGCGGCGGCGCTACACCCTCAGTGAGCGCCTCGCCAGCGCCCGGCCCGGACCGATCCTGCTGGATGCATTCCTGGCGGCCGTGACGGCGGCGCTGGCGGTCGGCCTGCGGATCGACCGCAACAACATCTTCGCGGCGATCGCCACCTACTGGGTCTTCGTGCCGCTGGCGGCGATCGTGCGGCCGGCGGGATTCCTCATCGCCGGCGCGTACCTGCGCGTGTGGCGGTATCCGACCACTTCCGACGCCGCCCTGGTCGTCGGCTCACTGGCCGCGGGGTCGCTGATCATGACGATCATCATCTATGTCGTCATGCAGCCGTGGGCCTTCCCCGGCAGCATCGCCTTCCCACGCAGCGCGATCATCATCGAGTTCCTCGTCTCCTTCATGGTGCTGGGCGGAATCCGCTTCGCGTCACGGATCCGGCAGGAGGGGCTCGACGAGGGCGGGGCACCGTCGACGGCCGGCCCGCCGCGGCCGGTCCTCATCTACGGTGCCGGCGAGGCCGGCGCCGTGCTGGTCCGTGAGATGCGCCGCAACCGCGCCCTGCGCCTCGACCCGGTCGCGTTCCTCGACGACGACCCCTCCCGGCGTGGGCAGCAGATCTACGGCGTCGACGTGGTCGGCGGGCCCCAGGACCTGGCGCGCGTGGTCGCTGAGCGCGAGGTGGCGGAGGTCATCGTGGCCCTGCCACGCGCCGGTGGGGAGCGCCTTCGCCAGATCGTCGCAATGTGCGAATCGGCCGGGGTGACGGTCCGCACCCTGCCCGCGGTGGAGGAGCTGCTGGACCAGACGGTGTCGATCAACCGGGTGCGGCCCGTGCGCGTGGAGGACCTGCTCCGACGTACGCCGATCGACATTCCCACGGAGCCGATGCGGTCGCTCGTCGCGGGGCGGACCGTGCTCGTCACTGGCGCCGGGGGAAGCATCGGCTCGGAGCTCTGCCGCCAGGCGGCTGCGCTCGGCGCCGGCCGGCTGGTGCTGTTCGAACGTGCCGAGACGCCGCTCTTCTACGTCGACGAAGAGCTGCGCCGGAAGTTCCCCGGCGTCGACCTGACCGCCGTGATCGGCGACGTCACCGACGTGGCGGGGGTCTCGCGCGTCTTCGAACGGCACCGTCCTCAGATCGTGTTCCACGCCGCAGCCCAGAAGCACGTTCCGCTATCTGAGGCGAATGTCGCAGCGACGGTGTGGACGAACGTGCGCGGCACTCGACTGATCGTCGAAGCCGCGGGCGCGGCCGGCGTCGAAGCGTTCATCTTCATCAGCACCGACAAGGCGGTCGACCCCTCATCGGTCATGGGCGCAACCAAGCGCATCGGCGAGGAGCTCGTGCGCGAGATCAGCGCATCCGCCACCGGTCGCTTCGTGATCGTCCGCTTCGGCAACGTCATGGGGTCGCAGGGATCGGTGCTGGAGCTCTTCCGGCAGCAGATCGCCGACGGCGGGCCGGTGACCGTCACGCATCCGGATATGACACGGTACTTCATGACCATTCCGGAGGCGGTGCGGCTCATCCTCCATGCCGGTGCGGTCGGTCAGGCCGGCGCGGTCCATGTCCTCAACATGGGCCAGCCGATCCGAATCGTTGACCTTGCGCGGGACCTGATCCGCCTGTCGTCACCGGCCGGCGGCAGGGACATCGGCATCGTGTTCACCGGACTCCGGCCCGGGGAGAAACTGGAAGAGACGCTTTTCGCGGAGCACGAGCGGTCCGTCCCGACGAATTCACCGTTTGTCCTCGTCGCCCAAGCGGACTCGGACACGGCGCCGATGGGGAGCGACAGGGCACGTCGACTGGAGCACCTTGCCGAGGAGGGCGCGGACGAACTGCTCCGCGCCGAACTGCGCGCGCACGATCCCGCGGTGGTATGAACGGACCAGCTGAGGCGAGAGCCGGCCTCCCGGCTCCGGTCGCGATGGCCCTGCTTGTCTGGCTGTTCGGGTTCTTCGCCTTCGCCGGAACGACGATCCTGGGCTGGCATCCCGTCGCCCGGATGGCGGGCGTCCTCCTCTACGGGGTCCCGGTCGTGGCTTGGGCTGTGCTCAGCCACCGTCGACCGCTCGATCGACTCGACATGGCCGTGATCGGCGGCGTGCTGGCTCATGTGCTGGTCTCGGTCTTCAGCCTCGACCGGCAGGCGAGCATGGAAATGTCGGCGGCGGTGGCGACCTATGCCGCCACCTTCTGGATCGCCAGAATCGTCCTCGCACATGCAGCCATCCGCAGGCTCGTCGCAACGGCCATCGTCATGGCCGTCCTCTTCTGGCTCATCGTGTTCGCCGTCACATGGATCGGGGAGAAGGTCACATACGTTCAGCAGCTTGGCTGGCCTCCCGTCCTGGAGGCACAACAGGCCTGGGTATGGGGCTCGATCAACACGCCGCCGATCCTCGTCCTCCTCGTGGCACCTCTTCTTACCTGGCTGCCCTCGGTGGTCGTTAGGCGCGCCGCCGTCGGGGTCTGGATCGCCACCGCCGTGATCGTGGTTCCACTGAGCGTCGGCCGAGCGGGGTGGCTGGGCATCGCAGTCGCCATCGCGAGCCTGGAGCCGCTCTTCGGATTCCCGGCTTCGCGCCGAATGGGACGCATCGTGCGGAACGGTGGGCACATCGTGCGTGCGGCGGGGCTCATCCCCGCCGCGGCGCTGGCGGTGGCCGCGGTTGCGCTGGTCGGCCGAGTGGGAGCCGCCGCATCGGAATTCGACAGCCGCACGCGTCTCTGGCAGCAGGCCATGGGCCTGTTCCGAGCCGATCCCCTGACCGGCGCCGGCCCGTCCACGTTTTCGTGGGCCCGCCTGTCACACGCGCCCGACTACGCCGACCGCGTCGCGGCGAAAGACGCCCACTCGATACTCTTGCAGACCCTCGCCGACGGTGGGCTGGTGCTGGCGGTCGCAGCCCTCCTGATCGTCATTGCGTGGGCCGGCGTCGTCATCGCCCGCCGTGAGTGGCTCGACGGGCGTCAACGACTGGCGATCGCGGCACTGATCGGGTACGCGGCCGTCGGCCTGTTGGACGATCTGGCCTTCCTACCAGCCGTGACCGTCCTCCTCGTTCTGCTCGCCGCATGGGTCGCCCCGGCTCCCGCGGCGGGGCTCCGCGATCGGCAGGACGTCCTGCGGGCAGTCGCGCCTGCAGTCGTGCTGCTCATCGTCGCCGCCATCACGGCACCGTCGGTGGCCTGGATGACGGCATCCCGGCTGCAAGCGGCCGATGGCCGCCAGGCGGCCATCGGCCACGACTGGCACGGAGCCGTGGCTGCCTTCCAACGTGCCGCGGAACTGCACGCAGAGAGCGCTCAGCACTGGATGAGTATCGGGCTGGCGGCCGGGCTTGGCGGGCACACCGAGACAGCGGTGAACGCCTACGAACGGGCACGCTCGCTCAGTCCGGGAGATCCGCGACCATGGGGGGCGCTCGCCGCGCTTGCAGCCGATCCTGAAGCGGAGGTAAACCTGTTGAGCGAGGCAGCGCGGCGGTCGAACGACCCGCGCTACGCCTTCCGACTCGGCACGGCGCTGGCTCGTGACGGCGACAGCGATGCGGCGGCACGCGCCTTTGCCATCGCCGTGGTCCTGGCACCGGACTGGTTCGCAACGGTCCCAGCGGAACGCTGGCCGGCCGTGCGCGATGCCATCCCGCAGGCAATCGGCATCGTCGGCTCCGTTGCCGGCCGCGACCCGGAGGAGGCCCGCTGGAACGCGGCGCTCGCCTTCGATGACCTGCCTCGGGGTGCACCTTCCCAGTGGCAGGCGGTGCAGCACGCGGCGAACGGGGACATGGCCGAGGCCCGCGTGCTCCTCTCGCGGG
>Ga0299913_10005973_pt1 | contig 10488 bp, 8 predicted proteins | sample RVTome_9_FD_201360 | JGI IMG/M metagenome (GOLD analysis project Ga0299913, IMG submission 201360) | Soil microbial communities from uranium-contaminated site in the Upper Colorado River Basin, Wyoming, United States - RVT155D38 (version 2) ... | reverse complement strand
TATCTGGTCGGCAACGCCATCTTCGCCGGCTATCTCGGCATTCCGCACGTGCTCGGCGTCGGCGACCTTACCGTCCTGTGCTCGGCGATCATCGGCGCCGGCCTCGCCTTCCTCTGGTTCAACGCGCCGCCGGCCGCCGTCTTCATGGGCGACACCGGCAGTCTCGCTCTGGGCGGCGCGCTCGGCGCGATCGCGGTCGCGACCCAGCACGAGATCGTGCTCGGCATCATCGGCGGCCTGTTCGTCGTCGAGGCGCTGTCGGTCATCATCCAGGTCGCCGTCTTCAAGCGCACCGGCCGGCGGGTGTTCAAGATGGCGCCGATCCACCACCATTTCGAGCAGATGGGCTGGTCCGAGCCGACGGTCGTGATCCGCTTCTGGATCATCGCCTTCGTGCTCGCGCTCGCCGGCCTTTCGACGCTGAAGCTGCGGTGATCGTCAGCGACGCCTTTCGCGGGAAACGCTACGCCGTGCTCGGCCTCGCGCGGTCGGGCCGGGCGGCGGTCGTAACGCTGCTTGCCAGCGGCGCGCAGGTCATGGCGTGGGACAAGAGCGAGACCGCGCGGGCGGCGGTGCTGGAAATCCTCCCCGAGGCGGGGAGAGTAACCCCGCGCGACGCCGTGGAGGGGGCTCATCATCCGGCTCGACGCCCCCTCCACGAGCGGGCTTCGCCCGGCGGTCCCGCTCCCCGTCCCGGGGAGGAACTGGTGCTGGCGGACCCGCTGACGGCGGACCTTGCCGGCTATGACGGGATCGTCGTCTCGCCGGGCGTGCCGCTCAACCGCCATCCGATGCCGGCGAAGGCGCGCGCGGCCGGCGTGCCGGTGATCGGCGATATCGAATTGTTCGCCCAGGCGCGCGGCCGGCTGCCGCCGCACAAGGTCGTGGGCATCACCGGCACCAACGGCAAGTCGACCACCACCGCGCTCGTCCACCACATCCTGACGGACGCCGGCATCCCGGCGACGATGGCGGGCAATATCGGCGCGCCGATCCTCGCCCAGGATCCGCTGCCGGCGGGCGGCGTCTATGTGCTCGAACTCTCCTCCTACCAGCTCGACCTCACCCACAGCCTCGACTGCGACGTCGCCGTGCTGCTCAACGTCACCCCTGACCATCTCGACCGGTACGATAGTTTCGAAGCGTATCGAGCTTCGAAGCTCCACCTGTTCGAGATGCAGTCGCCCGGCCGCGCCCGCATCGTCGGCGATCTGGAGCCGATCGATCAAACGCAGTGGCCGGCGCTGCAGGGCCCGCACAACGCCCAGAACGCGCGCGCCGCGATCCGCGCTTGTGAAGAGCTCGGCCTCTCGGCCGCGGCGATCGAACGAGGGCTGCGGACCTATCCCGGCCTGCCGCACCGGATGGAGCGGGTTGCCGAGAAGGACGGCATCCTGTTCGTCAACGACAGCAAGGCGACCAACCCGGAAGCGGCGGCGCCGGCATTGGCGGCGTACGGCCGCATTCACTGGATACTCGGGGGCTTGGCCAAGGCCGAGGGGCTGGGGCCGTGCGAGGCGCAATTGGGCCATGTCCGCGCCGCCTACACGATCGGCGAGGCCGGGCCGATGTTCGCGCGGCTGCTCGAGGGAAGGGTGCCGGTGCAGGAATCCGAATTGCTGGTGACGGCGGTGCGGGACGCCGCCGAGGCAGCCATGGCGGGCGAGGTGGTGCTGCTCTCGCCGGCCTGCGCGTCGTTCGACCAGTTCCGCGACTATGAGGCGCGCGGCGACGCCTTCCGGGCGGCGGTGGAGGCGCTGACATGACCGGAAGCGCGGGCTATGGGCCGCCGCCGGCGGGCGCCAGGGCGGCACGGCTCGGCCGCTCCGACACCAGCGCGCTCGGGCGCTGGTTCTGGGAGATCGACAAGCTGCTGCTGATCCTGGTCGCGGTGCTGATCGCGATCGGCCTGATCGCCGTCGCCGCCGCCTCGCCGGCCGCGGCGACGCGCTATTCGGGCGGCGGCCTCACCTTCGCGCCGCTCCATTATTTCTACCGCCAGCTCGCCTGGACGCTGATCGCCGTGCCGGTGATGATCGCCGTGTCGATGCTGCCCAAGGCGACGGCGCGTCGGCTGTCGCTGTTCGGGGCCGTCCTGTTCATCGGGCTTCTGTTCCTGGTTCCGTTCTTCGGCCAGGAAGTGAACGGGGCGCGGCGCTGGCTCGGCGTCGGCTTCACCCAGTTCCAGCCGTCGGAGTTCCTGAAGCCGCTCTATATCGTCGCGGTCGCCTGGCTGCTGTCGCTGAAGGAGAAGGACCAGTCGCTGCCGATGGTGCCGCTGACGGCGGCGGTCACCGGCCTGATCGCCCTGCTCCTGATGCAGCAGCCCAATTTCGGCGAGACTTTGATCTTCGTCGCCGCCTGGGTGCTGCTGCTGGCGCTGTCGGGGGCGCCGATGCGCTTCCTCTACATGCTCGCGGCCGCGGGTCTGGCGCTGCTCGTCCTTGCTTATTTCCTCTACCCGGTGGCGACCGCGCGGATCGACGGCTTCCTGTTCGCGGCCGGTGACAATTACCAGGTAGAATCGGCGCTGCGGACGCTCACCGCCGGCGGCCTGTTCGGCGCCGGCCCGGGCGCGGGCACGCGCAAGTTCCACCTGCCCGAGCCGCACACCGACTATGTCTTTTCGGTGATCGGCGAGGAGTTCGGCATCATCGCCTGTCTCGCCATCGCCATTCTCTACATGACGATCGTCGCGCGGGTTCTGATCCGGCTGCTGCACGAGGAGGACAAGTTCCTCGTCCTCGCCGCCGCCGGGCTGGTCTGCCAGTTCGGGCTGCAGGCGCTGATCAACATGGCGGTCAACGTCAACATCGCGCCGTCGAAGGGGATGACGCTGCCCTTCATCTCGTACGGCGGCTCGTCGATGGTGGCCTTGTCGATCGGTTTCGGGCTGCTGCTCGCCTTCAGCCGCCGCAACCCCTATCTGCACCGCTCTCCCTATGTCGTGAAATGGAGCGGCCTCAAATGACGATGGCGCGCCACTACGTTCTCGCCGCCGGCGGCACCGGCGGGCACATGATGCCGGCGCATGCGCTGGCCGACGAGCTGATGCGGCGCGGCCATCGCGTCGCCCTCGTCACCGACGATCGCGGCGCGCGCATCCCCGGCCTGTTCGAGCGGGCGCAGGTGCACGTGCTGCCGGCTGGACGGCTGACCGGCGGGCCGGTCGGCTGGCTGCGGGCGGCGCGCGCGATCCTGACCGGGCGGGCGATGGCGCTCAGGCTCTACGAGGCGTTCCGCCCGTCGGCGGTGGTGGGCTTCGGCGGCTATCCGGCGCTGCCGGCTTTGCTCGCCGCCCGTCGCGACCGGATCCCGGCCGCGGTCCACGAGCAGAACGCCGTGCTCGGCCGGGTCAACCGGCTGATGGCCGGAAAGGTCGACGCGATCGCCACCGCCTACGAGCGCGTGGACCGGCTGCCCGGCAACGCCGAGGACCGGGTCGAGCTGGTCGGCAACCCGGTGCGCGACGAGGTGCTGGCGCTGCGCGCGCGGCCGTTCCCGCCGCTTGGCGAGGACGGCATCTTCCGGCTGCTCGTCACCGGCGGCAGCCAGGGCGCGTCGATCCTGGGCGAAGTGGTCCCCGAGGGGCTGGCGCTGCTCCCCGAGCACTTCCGGCGCCGGTTGCAGGTGACTCAGCAATGCCGTCCCGAGGATATCGACCGGGTCCGCGCCCGCTACGCCGACCTCGGCATCCCGGCCGACCTCGCCACCTACATGCCGGACCTGCCCGAGCGGCTCGCCTGGTCGCACCTCGTCATCGCCCGCGCCGGCGCCTCGACCATCGCCGAGTTGACCGCCGCCGGGCGGCCGGCGATCCTGATCCCGCTGCCGTCGGCGACCGACGACCATCAGAGCGCCAACGCCCGCGAGATGGTCCGCGCCGGCGGGGCGCGGGCGATCGCGCAGGACCGCTTCAACCCGGTCGAGCTCGCCAAGCAGATGCAAAAGCTGGCGCTCGAGCCCGAGGCGCTTGCCAACGCCGCCGCCCGCGCCCGCGCCGTCGGCCGCCCCGACGCCGCCCGCGCGCTCGCCGACCTGGTCGAGCGGATCGGCCGCAATCCCGGCGCCGACCCGCAGTTCGTCCGCGCCAACCTGCTCCAGCCGGCGCCGAACGGAGTGCCGGCATGAGAGGGGTGGGCACCGACATCGGCACCATCCATTTCGTCGGCATCGGCGGCATCGGAATGTCCGGAATCGCCGAGGTGATGCACATATTGGGTTATAGCGTGCAGGGCTCGGACGTCGCCGATTCCTACGTCGTCGAAGGCCTGCGCGAGCGCGGCATCCCGGTCGCGATCGGCCACGATCCCGCCAACCTGGGCGATGCCGCCGTGGTCGTGATCTCCTCGGCGGTGAAGAAGGACAATGTCGAGGTCGAGACCGCCTACGAGCGGCGCATCCCGGTCGTCCGTCGCGCCGAGATGCTGGCCGAGCTGATGCGGCTGAAGGCCACCGTCGCCGTCGCCGGCACCCACGGCAAGACGACGACCACCTCGATGATCGCCGCCCTGCTCGACGCCGGCGGTATCGATCCGACCGTGATCAACGGCGGCATCATCAACGCCTATGGCTCCAACGCCCGGCTCGGCAGCTCGGACTGGATGGTGGTCGAGGCCGACGAGAGCGACGGCAGCTTCTTGAGGCTCGACGGCACGATCGCCGTCGTCACCAACATCGATCCCGAGCATCTCGACCATTATGGCAGTTTCGACGCGGTCAAGGATGCTTTCGTCGAGTTCGTCGAGAACGTTCCCTTCTACGGCGCCGCCCTGCTCTGCGTCGACCATGCCGAGGTGCAGTCGGTGATCCCGCGGCTCCGGGACCGGCGCATCGTCACCTACGGTTTCGCTGCCCAGGCCGACGTGCGCGGCGAGAATGTCGAGCCGGTGCCCGGGGGCAGCCGCTTCGACGTGTCGCTGCGCGACCGCCACGGCGAGGTCAGGACGATCGCCGGCATCGAGCTGCCGATGCCCGGCCGCCACAACGTCCAGAACGCGCTCGCCGCGATCGGCGTCGCGGCCGAGCTCGGCATCGGCGACGAGACGCTGCGCCGCGGCTTCGAGAAGTTCGACGGCGTCAAGCGCCGCTTCACCAGGGTCGGCGAGGTCGACGGCGTCACCATCATCGACGATTACGGCCATCATCCGGTCGAGATCCGGGCGGTGCTGTCGGCGGCGCGCGAAGCGGCGCAGGGGCGGGTGATCGCGGTCGTCCAGCCGCATCGCTACACCCGGCTGGACAGCCTGATGGACGAGTTCCAGGGCGCCTTCAACGACGCCGATTTCGTGCTGGTTGCGCCGGTCTACGCCGCCGGCGAGGCGCCGATCGACGGCGTCGACCATGCCGCTTTGGTCGAAGGGCTCAAGCAGCGCGGTCATCTCGGCGCGCAGACGGTGGCGGATGCCGACGAGGTGTGCCGGCTGCTTCGCGACCTCGCCGCGCCCGGCGACATGGTGATCTGCCTCGGCGCCGGCGACATCACCAAATGGGCGGCGAAGATTCCCGGCGGGCTGCGCAGGGCGAGGGCGGAACGGTGACGAGGGGGCAGTCACTGGCCTCCTCGGCCGCGGCGGGCTCGCAGGGGCCCCGGGGGCGAGTGACTGTCCCCGCTCTCAGCGGAACCGCCGAGGCGAACGGCGTTCTGGCCGACTTCATCTGGTTCCGAACCGGCGGGCCGGCCGAATGGCTGGTCCGGCCGAAGGATTCCGACGACCTCGCCGGCTTCCTCGCCGCGCTCGATCCCGAAGTGCCGGTTCTTCCCGTCGGACTCGGCTCCAACCTCATCGTCCGCGACGGCGGCGTGCCGGGCGTGGTCGTGCGCCTTCCCAAGGCGATGGCGGCGGTACGGGTGGAAGCGGGTCACCGCGTGCGCGCCGGCGGCGGCGCGGCCGGCGTCAAGGTCGCCTCCGCCGCCCGCGACGCCGGGATCGACGGCCTGTCCTTCCTTTCCGGCATACCCGGCACCGTCGGCGGCGCGGCGCGCATGAACGCTGGCGCCTACGGCCGCGAGACCCGCGATGTGCTGATCGAGGCGACTCTGGTGCTGCGCGACGGCCGCGTCGAGACTTGGCCCGCCGAGCGCTTCGCCTACAGCTATCGCCATTCCGAACTGCCCGCAGGCGCGGTGGTGGTGGAGGCGCTGTTCCAGGGGGCGCCCGGCGACTCGGCGTCGATCGGCGCGGACATGGAGCGGATCGCCGCCGAGCGCGAGGCGACCCAGCCCACCCGCACCCGCACCGGCGGCTCGACCTTCAAGAACCCGCCGGGCGCCAAGGCGTGGCAGCTGATCGACGCCGCCGGCTGCCGCGGCCTTGCCATCGGCGGGGCGCAGGTGTCGGCGAAGCATTGCAACTTCCTGCTCAACCTCGGCGATGCCAGCGCCGCCGACATCGAGGCGCTGGGGGAGGAGGTGCGGCAGCGGGTCAAGGCGCACAGCGGCGTCGAGCTGGAATGGGAGATCGAGAGAGTGGGAGCGGCGACGTGAGGCTTCGGGTCTCCCACCGTCATGCTGAACTTGTTTCAGCATCCATCGTCGCGATCGATCCTGGGTTCGATGGTTCGTACCTGCGTTCCGAACGAGGACCAGCGGTGCAGGGGGATAGATGGACCCTGAAACAAGTTCAGGGTGACGGGGAGGGAATCACGTGACCCTGCCTCCCCTCCACATCGTCGTGCTGATGGGCGGCTGGTCGGCCGAGCGCGAGGTGTCGCTCAGCTCGGGCGAGGGAGTGGCGAAGGCGCTCGAGGGCCGTGGCCACCGCGTCACCCGGATCGACATGGGCCGCGACGTCGCGCAACGGCTCGCCGAGGCGAAGCCGGACGTCGTGTTCAACGCGCTGCACGGCACCCCCGGCGAGGACGGCACCGTCCAGGGCCTGATGGACCTGATGGGCCTCAGATATACCCATAGCGGCCTCGAAACGTCGGTGATCGCGATCGACAAGGAGCTGACCAAGATGGTGCTCGTCCCCCACGGCATCCGCATGCCGGAGGGGACGATCGTCGCCAGCGAGAGTCTCTACGAGGCGGATCCGATGCCGCGGCCCTATGTGCTCAAGCCGGTCAACGAGGGCTCGTCGGTCGGCGTCGCCATCGTCACCGAAACCGCCAATTGCGGCAATCCGATCGGCCGCGACGTCGAGGGGCCGTGGCGCCGTTACGGCCGGCTGCTCGCCGAACCGTTCGTGCGCGGCCACGAGTTGACGGTCGCCGTGCTCGGCGACGAAGCGCTGGCGGTCACCGAGTTGGAGCCGACCCAGGGGTTCTACGATTACGACGCCAAATATACCGACGGCCTCGCCCGGCATGTCTGCCCGGCGGAGATTCCGGACGAGATCGCGCAGCAGGCGATGGCGACGGCGCTGAAGGCGCACCGCCTGCTCGGCTGCCGCGGGGCCTCGCGCTCGGACTTCCGCTGGGACGACGAACGAGGCCCCGAGGGACTCTATTTGCTGGAGACCAACACCCAGCCCGGCATGACGCCGCTCAGCCTGGTGCCCGAGCAGGCGCGGATGCGCGGCATCGACTATGCCGAGCTGGTCGAGCGGATCGTGGAGGCGGCGTTATGACGGCACGGATCGCGAGGGGCGGAGCGGGGCGCGGCCGGGCCAGGCCGCGCGCGACCGGGCGCTCGATCAGCACGCGGCGCCGCAAGCAAGCGGGGCTGCTCGAATCCTGGGGCGTCCCGCCCGGCACCGGCCGGAGGGCGGCGTTGTGGCTGCTGGCGGCGGCGGCCCTCGGCGCCGCGATCACGGCGGTTGCCGCCTTCCGGGTGCCGCAGCTCGCCGCGACCGCGGCGGCCGAGGGCATCGGCGAGCTCGGCTTCACGATGCGCCGGGTCGAGATCAAGGGCGCGCGGCGCGTCTCGCGGCTCGACATCTACAACGCCGCCTTCGACCAGCCGTCGATGGCGATGCCGCTGGTCGACCTCGGCGCGACCCGCGAGCGGTTGCTCCGGTTCGGATGGGTCAAGGAAGCGCGGGTCCACCGCCGGCTGCCCGACACGCTCGTCGTTGAAATCGTCGAGCGCCGTCCGGCCGCGATCTGGCAGCATGGCGGCGAGCTCAACCTGGTCGATTCCGAGGGTGTCGTGCTGGAGCCGGTCCGGATCGAATCGATGCCCGACCTGCCGCTGGTGGTCGGCCCGGCCGCCAATCGCAGCCTCTCCGCGCTGGACGCGCTGCTGCGCGCCGCGCCGCATCTGCGCCCGCAGGTCGCGGGGGCGAGCTGGATCGGCGGCCGGCGCTGGGACGTGCGCTTCCAGACCGGCGAGGTGCTGGCGCTGCCCGAAGGCGCCGACGCCGCCCACCGGGCGATGGTCAATTTCGCGCGGATGGACCAGCAGACGCAGCTGCTCGGCCGCGGCTTCGTGCGCTTCGACATGCGCATTCCCGGCCGCTTCGTCGTGCGCGTCTCGCGCGAGCCGGGCTCGAGCGTGCCGGCGATGGCGCCGCCCGCCGACCCCGGCCAGCCGCCCGCGGACCTCTCCAGGACGATCTGAGTGCGCCGCACGCAGCCCCCCCCGGTCCGCCACCTGGTGGCCGCGCTCGACGTCGGCTCGTCCAAGGTGTCGGCGATGATCGCCGAGCCGGAGGAGGACGGGCGGCTGCGCATTCTCGGCACCGGCCAGCGCGAAAGCCGCGGCGTGAAGCGCGGCTTCATCGCCGACATGGAAAAAAGCGAGCTCGCCATTCGCGAGGCGGTCGAGCAGGCCGAGCGCATCGCCGGCACCAACATCGACCAGGTGTTCGTCGGCTTCTCGGCCGGCGGCCTGGTCAGCAACGTCGCCGGCGTCGAGGTGGCGATCGGCGGCCGGCGCATCTCGCGCGAGGACATCGACGCGCTGCTCGACGCCGGCAAGGAGTCGATCGACGCCGGGGGACGGATGATCCTGCACGCGCTCCCCGCGCTGTACACGATCGACGGCGTCGCCGGCGTCAAGCAGCCGCGCGGGCTCCACGCCGAGAGGCTCGCCGTCGACATCCACGTCATCGCCGCCGATGCCGCGCCGGTGAAAAATCTCGATCTGTGCGTCCGATCCGCCCATCTGGGCGTTGAAGCGATCGTCGCCTCGCCGGTCGCGGCGGGGAAGGCCTGTTTGAGCGACGAGGAGCGCGAGTTGGGCGTTGCGTTGGTCGAGTTGGGGGCGGGCGTCACGAACGTGTCGGTGTTCGCCGGCGGCATGCTGGCCGGGCTCAAGTCGCTGGCGGTGGGCGCGCGCGACATCACCGACGACATCGCCGCCGCCTTCGGCACGCGCCGCGCCGAGGCCGAGCGGATCAAATGCTTCTATGGCTCGGCGATGATGAGCCCGCGCGACAATCACGACATGATCGAGCTCGCCCCGATCGCCGGCGGCACCGAGGGGATCGAGGCGTCGCGGATCACCCGCGCCCAGCTCGTCTCGGTGATCCGGCAGCGGCTCGAGCATCTTGTCGCACAGGTCGAGGAAGCGTTGAAGCAATTGGGATTCGCCGGACCGTTCGGGCGACAGGTGGTGTTGACCGGCGGCGGCGCCGAACTGAAGGGGATCGCCGATTATGCCCAGGGCGTGCTCGGCCGCGCGGTGCGGATCGGCCGGCCGGCCATGCCGGGGCTGCCCGAGGCGCACAGCGGGCCGGCCTTCTCGACGCTTGCGGGGCTGGCCTTGTTCGCCGCGTCGGACGAGCTCGACCTCAGGACCGGCTTTGCCGCGCCGGGCGCCGACGCGCGGCCGTCGGGCAACCTGTTGCAGCGGCTGATTGCGACATTTCGGACTCAGTATTGAGGAAAAGCTGTGGATCGCGTTAACTTTTCGCTCGCACCCGAGAATCGCATAGGGCAAAAGGGCTTAGAGGCAGGGCGTGGGACGGCGCCGGAGCAGAGGGGAGATCAGGCATGAGCATCGATTTCGTCCGGCCGGAGGTCGAGGAGCTGCGGCCGCGGATCAGCGTGATCGGGGTCGGCGGTGCCGGCGGCAACGCCATCGCCAACATGATCCAGTCGGAGGTCCAGGGCGTCGATTTCATCGTCGCCAATACCGACGCCCAGGCGCTCAACCACTCGCTGGCCGACCGCAAGATCCAGCTCGGCCTCAAGATCACCCAGGGCCTCGGCGCCGGCTCCCGGCCCGAGATCGGCAAGGCCGCCGCCGAGGAGGCGCTGGCCGAGATCGAGCACGCGCTCGACGGCGCCCATATGTGCTTCATCGCTGCCGGCATGGGCGGGGGCACGGGCACCGGCGCGGCGCCGGTGATCGCCAAGGCGGCGCGCGACCGCGGCATCCTCACCGTCGGCGTCGTCACCAAGCCGTTCAGCTTCGAGGGCGCGCGCCGCGCCCGCGCCGCCGGGGCGGGGATCGACGAGCTCCAGCAGCATGTCGACACCCTGATCGTCATCCCCAACCAGAACCTGTTCCGCATCGCCAACCCGAACACGACCTTCAAGGAAGCGTTCATGATGGCCGACGAGGTGCTGCAGCAGGGCGTGCGCGGCATCACCGACCTG
>Ga0299913_10005972_pt1 | contig 10489 bp, 7 predicted proteins | sample RVTome_9_FD_201360 | JGI IMG/M metagenome (GOLD analysis project Ga0299913, IMG submission 201360) | Soil microbial communities from uranium-contaminated site in the Upper Colorado River Basin, Wyoming, United States - RVT155D38 (version 2) ... | reverse complement strand
GTTGCCCCAGGCAGACTCGACGACGCCGTCGGCGCTGCGCTGACCAGCGACCCAGGACCGTGCGGACCCCCGGCGCCACTCCCCATCGACGGCTCGGCCACGCACTGGTCGGGTTGGCGGTGATCCTCGCCGCGCTGGCGTGCCACGACGCGCCGCCGCTCTGAGCGTTCCGCCGGTCAGGACACGTCGATCCAGACGTCCCCGTGGACAGCGCCGCGGGTGGCGCTGATCCGCCAGCAGCCTGGCTGGGGGAAGGTGAGAACGCTCACCCACTGGTCGCCGGCGCGCGCCCAGTCGAGGGTCGGGTCGGGGCGTTCCCCGTCGACCGTGACCTCGCGATCGCTGGTCCCGACGAGGACCAGATCCAGCGTGGCCGTCCCGGGGATCCGCCACCACACCGTGAGTGGAGCGCCGGAGCGCACCTCGGGAGCCTCGAAGAGCGCCCAGATCTCATCGCCGTCGCTCGCGGCCCTCACCTCGAGGCCGAGATCGATCTCGCGCGCCCGCGAGGCGGGTGCACAGTCGGTGGGGCCGACGTTCGACGGGAGCGTCGAGCGGCTCGATGCCTCGTCCAGGGGGTCGCGGACCTGCGGAGGCGCCGATGTCGAGGCGCAGCCGAGCAGCACGAACACCGTGGCGACGGTGGCCAGGTGGGAGCGCACGCGGACGGATCGGCGGCGAGCCATACCACTCAGGCTTCGGCCGGAACGGACGGGGGTTGACCCGGGGCGGCTCCGCGTCGGCCCGTTCACGGGGCCGCGGCAGCGGACGTCGTTCGCGCGCTCGCAAGCAGCGTGGCGACGTCGACCGGCTCGAACAGGCGTTCGCAAGGCGGGCCCTCGGTGATCCACGCGCGGCCGGCGGATGGTTCCGCGACGAACGCCGCGGCGGTCACGTAGTCCTCGATCGGATCGACGGTGTCGTCCTCGTGCGCGCAGATCGAGGACGGGTGGCCGTCGTGGTTCCGGAGCGCCGCCTGGATCTCGGCGATCCTCGGGCCGATCCCCGGCGCGGCGCCGGGCATGAGGGCGGTCTCCATGATCGCGTGGCGGCGGACCGAGTCTTCACCGTCCACGCGGCCCACGTCCTTGAACGCGCGTGGTGACGGCCATGTGAAGTGGTTCGCGTGCACGAGCGGCGCCCCTTCGGTCGCGTGCACGCCGTCGGCGCCGCCCGGCGTCGTCTCGAGGTCGATCAGCCGGCCCTCCGCGCTGCCGATCAGGTAGTTGGCGCTCGACGCCCTCGCGGCGTCGCGCACGGCGGCGACCGCCTCCTCGAAGGTTCCGCTCGTGAGGATCCGCCGCAGGATCGCGTGGTACGGCACCCCCGGTTCGCCGCGGTCCCGGCTGGACGTGAGCGCGTTCGTCGCCAGTGCGAGGCCGCGTTCGTTCAGCCCGAACTTCGCGAGGAGCCCGGCCTCCACGACGGTCACGAACCCAGGGCGCCGGGCCGGGGCGCAGGCGAGCAGCACGCAGGTGTCGCGGACCGCGGGCTTCCAGTCCCAGTTCTGCGCGACGATCGGGCCCGTGGCGGTCGAGACCGCCGCCGCGGTGCACTCCGACGCGCCCTGACCCGAACGCGCGCCCAGGCCGAACATGATCTCGGTCCGCAGGTTCAGCGTCAGGACGTCCTCCGCATCGACGCCGGCGCCTTCGGCGATGCCCTCGATCTCGGGGAGCAGCTCGACGTCGTACGCCTCGAGGTGCTCCACGAAGCCCCCGGCCCGATCGCGCACCTCGGCCCACCCGAGCGCCGCGTAGCGCTCGAAGACCTCCGCGTAGAGCGCGAGGCTCCGGTCGATGCGGGTCGCCGCCGCCTCGCCGTAGGCCCGCCCCCGCTCCCGCGGGCCGCCGCTCGCGACGATGACCGGCCAGCTCACCGGGTGACCGTACTAGACTGCGCCGGCTCCGCGTGCGTCGTCGGAGCGGGAGGAGCGAGCGTGGCGACGATCGATCGGTCGCGCATCCGCGACCTGATGCAACGAGAGCGGGAGACGTTCCGAGCGCGGCACCGGCGTTCGGGCGAGCTCGCCGACGCAGCGAAGCGGAACCTCCTCTACGGCGTCCCGATGAACTGGATGACCCGGTGGCCGGGCGACCATCCGGTGTTCGTCGACCGCGCCGAGGGAGCGCGGTTCTGGGACGTCGACGGCAACGCGTTCGTGGACCTCTGCCTCGGCGACACGGGCGGCATGGCCGGCCACTCGCCGAAGCCGGCGGTCGAGGCGATCGCACGGCAAGCGGCGCAGGGCATCACGCTGATGCTGCCGACCGAGGACGCTGAGTGGGTCGGTGCCGAGATGGCACGCCGCTTCGGCCTGCCCTTCTGGTCGTTCACGCTCACGGCGACCGACGCGAACCGCTTCGTTATGCGGTGGGCCCGCGAGCTCACCCGCCGTCCGAAGATCGCCGTGCACGACTGGTGCTACCACGGCACGGTCGACGAGACCTTCGCGACCCTCGACGACGAAGGCCGCGTCGTGGCGCGCGAGGGCAACGTCGGGCGTCCAGTGGATCTCGACGCGACGACGCGCGTCGTGGCGTTCAACGACCTCGAAGGCCTCGAGGAGGCGCTCGCCGAGGGCGACGTCGCGGCCTGCCTGTTCGAGCCGGCCCTCACGAACATCGGGATCGTGCTCCCGGACGAGGGGTATCACGCGGGCGTGCGAGAGCTGTGCTCGCGGTACGGCACGCTCCTGATCATCGATGAGACCCACACGATCAGCGCAGGCCCCGGCGGGTGCACGGCGGCGTGGGGCCTCGAGCCCGACGTCGTGACGATCGGCAAGACGCTCGGTGCGGGGATCCCGAGCGCCTGCTACGGGATGACCGCCGAGATGAACGACCGCGTCGTCGCGGCGACGGACTGGGAGAACGCCGACGTCGGCGGCACCGGCGGAACCCTCGCCGGCAACGCCCTGTCGCTGGCCGCGATGCGCGCGACGCTCGGCGAGGTCCTCACCGACGACGCGTTCGCGGGCATGATCGAGCTCGGTGAGCGGTTCGAGCGTGGCGTGCAGGACGTGATCGATCGCCGGGGGCTCCCGTTCCACGTGACGAGGCTCGGCTGCCGTGTCGAGTACCTGTTCCGACCCGACCGGGCGCGCACGGGGTCCGAAGCCGCGGCTGGGCAGGACCACGAGCTCGACGCCCTGATCCACCTCTACATGCTGAACCGCGGGATCCTGATGACGCCGTTCCACAACATGGCGTTGATGTCGCCCGCGACCACGGCGGACGACGTCGATCGCCATACCGAGGTGTTCGGCGAGGCCGCCACCGAACTGATGGCCTCGTGACCGGACGCAACCACCCGACGCGACGACGAGGGGACACGCGCAGATGACCGACGCGCGCTTGCTGTACGTGACGATCGACGCCGTCGACGCCGAACGCACCGCCGCCTTCTGGGCGGCGCTGCTCGGCACCGAGATCGACGACTGGATCGACGACGGTCGGTTCGCGTTCCTCGGGGGGCGTGAGGACCTTCCGGTGGTCTGCATCCAGCGGGTGCCGGAGCCCAAACAGGGCAAGAACCGCGTCCACATCGATCTCGCCGTGCACGACCTCGACGCGGCGACGCGGCGGATCGAGGAGCTCGGCGGGCGCTGGCTCGACGGCCAGGACCGGGTGCTCGATCCGTTCCGCTGGCGGACGATGGCCGACCCCGACGGCAACGAGTTCGACATCGCGCTCGTCGCCGAGTGAGCGGGGGCGTCAGTCGGCGTAGCGATCGCGGAACTCGCGCATGAACGCCGCGAGCGCCCGCACGCCCTCGACCGGCATCGCGTTGTAGATCGACGCGCGGATCCCGCCGACGCTGCGATGTCCCTTGAGCTCGGTCATGCCGCCCGCGGCCGCCTCGTCGACGAACCGCTCTTCGAGCTCGTCGCTCGGGAGCCGGAACGTGACGTTCATCAGCGACCGCGAGCCGGGTTCGGCGTGCCCGCGGAAGAACGCCGGTGCGCCGTCGAGCACGTCGTACAGCAGGGAGGCTTTGGCGCGGTTGCGCTCGAGCATGGCGTCGAGGCCGCCGACGTCGTCCCGCAGCCACCGCGCGACGAGCCCGACGACGTAGATCGCGAACACCGGCGGCGTGTTGTAGAGCGAGCCGTGCTCCACGTAGGTCCGGTAGTCGAGCATCGTCGGGAGGTCGTCGGGGACGTCCTTGACGACGTCGTCGGCGACGATCGCGATCGTGACGCCCGCCGGGCCGGCGTTCTTCTGCGCGCCTGCGTACAACACCGCGTAGCGCGACACGTCGACGGGCCGCGACAGGAAGTCCGACGACGCGTCGGCGACCAGCCGCAGCCCATCGGGCACGACCGGCGTGTGCGCGAAGGCGACGCCCTGGATCGTCTCGTTCGTGGTGACGTGCGCGTACGAGGCGTCGGCTGAGAGGGCTTCCGCCAGCTCCTTGCTCGAGGGGACCCGCCGGAAGCCGTCGCCCTCGCCGGTCCACGCGACGTGTGCGCCGCCGAGCCGCTCGGCTTCGGCGACCGCTTTCGTGCCCCACGAGCCCGTGACGACGAAGTCTGGCGTGCCTTCGGCGACGACGTTCAGCGCCACCATCGAGAACTGCATCGTGGCACCGCCCTGGCAGAACACGACGTGGTGTGAAGGCGGCACGTCGAGCAGCGCCCGCAGGTCTTCCTCGGCTCGATCGATCACGTCGCGGAACCACGTCCCGCGGTGCGAGACCTCGAGCGGCGACGCCCCGACGCCCGGCAGCGCCACGAGCTCGCGCTGCGCCTGCTGGAGCACCGCGAGCGGCAACGTTCCGGGTCCTGCCCCGAAGTTGAAGACGCGCTCGCGCTGCATCGCTCCAGGCTACCGGCTCGCCCTCCCGCCTCGGATCCGACGGGCCAGCGGTCAGCGGCGGGTGACCCGTCGCCGCTGCCGTTCCCCTCGCCGCAGGTGGCTCCTCTCGGGCAGGTGGCCCCATCGGCGGCTGAGCGGCACGCGGCTCGAGCGTACGGCGCCGCGCGGAACCGTCCGATCGCCGCGACGATCCGATCCGAGCCCGCGGATCGCCGATGGCAAGGCTGACGGGCGCATCGGCCCCTCCTTCCGCTCCGTCACCACGGTAAGAGCGCGAGACGGCGACGCGGGAGGCCGGAGGTCCCGGCGCGGAGGGGTCGCGCTACCGCTTGTGTGCGTGGGAGGGCGCGGCGCGGTCGGCCGCATCGCCGCCGCGCGCCTGCCCGGGCGGCGAGGCAGGCGGACCGTTGCCGTTGCCGTTGCCGCCGGCGTTGCCGTTGCCGCCGGGGTTGGGGTTGCCGGCGTTGCCGTTGCCGCCCCCGTTGCCGATCCCCGGACCGCCGTTGCCGTTGCCGGGACCGGCGCCCCCGTTCGCGGCGGGCGTGTTCGGGGCCTCGCCGGTGATGCCGGGGGGGCCGCCGTGCGGGTTCCTCGCGCTCGCGCCGGGCAGGCCGCCGCCTCCGTTGCCACCTCCGTTGCCACCCGGCGGCGGCGGCGGAGGCGGTGGGGTCGGAGGTTGCGGCGGCTCGGGCGTTCCGGGCGGTTCCTCCGGCTCGTCGGTCGGTGGCGTCTGGGTCGGCGGTGTCGTGTCGTCGCGATCGGCGACGTCGACATCGACGGACGGCGGGATCGGTGCCGGCGACAGCGTCGGTGCGCCGGGGACCGGGTCCGGTGCGCCGTCGGGATCGAGCGATCCCGTGTCGCCGTCGATCTGCGCGGGCGCCTCGGCGCCCTGCGGGAACGGCGGGTTGGCGGCCAGCACGTCGGTCGGGACGCGCGATCCACCGAGCGACAGCGCCAGGACCAGCGCGCCCGCGACGGCGGCGCCGCCGAGGGCGATCGAGCCGAGGCGACGGTTCCACTCGGTCGCGGCGTCGTCGGGTGCGTCCGCGGCGCGTGTCGCCGTCGGCATCGCGATCACCGCCGCACCGCGCGATCGTTGGTCCTCATCGATCGCCGGCTCGGCCGTCACGGCGTCGATGGTCGCGTCGGCCTCGCCGTCGGCCGGAGCCCGCTCATCGTTCACCTCGCCCCTGACCCCTGCGTCGTGGGTTCCGACCGCTCGGTCCGCCCCGGTCGTGTCGACCACGACGATCGGCTCGACGGCGCCGGCGCCGGCGCCCGGGACGGGCAAGATCACCACCGGCGCGGTCGGACGGTCGGCATCGTCGGGCGCGGCCTCCCTCGTCGGAGGCTCCGTTCTCGACGGTTCGTTCGCGGCCGGCGCATCCGGTGTCTGCTCGTCGGGTCCCTGCTCGTCGGTGCTGGTGGCGTCGTCCGGCGAGCGCTCTCCGCCGGCCTCATCGGGTTCGCCGACCGGGTGCAGCCGCTGCCCGCGGCGTTGGAGCTCCGTGACGCTCGGCCGCCGTGGCAGACCGCCGCTCTTCTCCAGCAGATCGCGGAGCGTGGCCGGATCCTTCCTGACCCGGTCGACCCACGCGGGCTTCTGGAACGCCTCGGTCGGTGCCGGCCTCGCGGTCACCTTCTGGACGGCGCCGCCGAGCTCCTTCAGGACCTCGGCGGGTTCCACACGGGCATCGCCGCCGATCGGCACGACGGCGCCGGGCCACACGAGGATCACCTTCGCTTTGGGGGCGAGCTCGCGCGCCATCTGGACGGCGGTCGCGCCGATGCCGTCGTCGAGCACGACCACGTCGGGCTCGTGCACGGCGACCATGCGGGCGAGCTCGGCCGACGAGCCGGCTTCGGCCACGACGTCGTAGCCCTCCCCTTCGAGGACGAAGCGGAGGAGGCCTTTCCGGAGCGTCTGCCCTTCACCCACGACGATGCGGGCGCGGTGCTGGTCCATGCGGTTTCGTACCCTCCCGGCCCGTTCCCCCCGCGGCCGTCGGTTCCGCCGCACGCCGTGGGGCGGGCGGCCGACACCGATAGCGTAGCGGGCGGGGTCGCCGACGAGCTACGTCCGGAAGTCCCATGCAGCGAAGGCTGGCGGCCTTTGGCCCTACGACCAGCGGACGGGCGCGTCGGAGGGATGACGCGGTCGACGGCGGTGGGACACTGCCTCCGATGGATGGGCGGCTGGACCGGAGGACGTTCCGCGACCTGCTGATGCGCGGTCCGCTCGTCGCCGACGGCGGCCTGGGTACCTCCCTCATCGCCCTCGGAACCCCGGTCGACGCATGCCTCGAGGCGCTCAACACCCGCGACCCAGACCTCGTGGAGCGCGCGCACCGCGCCTTCGTCGAGGCGGGAGCACGGATCGTGGCGACGAACTCCTTCGGCGCGAACCGGTTCCGGCTCGAGCGCCACGGGCTTGCCGACCGGGCGGCGGAGCTCTCGGCGGCGGCCGTGGCACGTGCACGAGATGCGGGCGCCGAGCTCGTCGCCGGCTCCCTCGGCCCACTCGGGGTCCGCCTCGCTCCCTACGGACGCGTCCGCGAAACCGACGCGGCCGGCGCCTACGTCGAGCAGGCGGCCGCGCTCGCCGGCGCCGGCGCCGATCTGCTCCTGCTCGAGACCCAGACCGACCTGCGGGAGATAGAGGTCGCCGTCGGTGCGATCCGTTCGGTCGCGCCGGACCTGGCGCTCGCGGTGAGCGCGACGTTCACCCGCGATGACCGCACGCCGCTCGGCTCGGCGCCCGGGGTCGTCGCCGAGACGCTCGCGGCGCTCGGCGTCGACGTGATCGGCGTGAACTGCGGCGAGGGCCCCGCACAGGTGCTTCGAATCGTGCGAGCGATGCGTGCCGCGGCTCCGGCGGTGCCGCTGCTCGCGAGTCCGAACGCCGGAGGACCGGCCGAGGTCGGCGGCCGCCTCGTGTACCCGGCGACGCCCGACTACGTCGCGGAGGTCGCGGCGTCGCTCCTCGATGCCGGCGCGGCGATCGTCGGCGGCTGCTGCGGCACCGGTCCCGCACACGTCCGCGCGATCGCGCACGCCGTCGCGTCGCGGACACGCGCGACCGGCGTCGTCGTGGAGGTCGACCAGCACCACGCGCCCCCCGAACCGGCGGCGCCGGCGCCGGCGGGCGCGACCCACCTGGAACGTGCACTCGTCGGAGGCGACCTCGTCGTCGCGGTCGAGATGGAGCCGCCGCGGTCCTTCAACGCTGCGGGCGTCGTCGCCGCCGCAGCGACGCTCCGCGACGCGGGCGCCGATGTGATCGACGTGGCGGACTCTCCCATGGCCAAGATGCGGATGAGCGCGTGGGCGGCCTGTCGGCTGATCGAGGAGCGGGCCGGCATCGAGACCGTGCTCCACTTCCCGACGCGCGGTCGCAACCTTCTGCGACTGCAAGGGGATCTCCTCGGCGCGCATGCCCTCGGGATCCGCAACCTGTTCGTGTGCGTCGGCGACCCCGTCACGATCGGGGACTATCCGCAGACGCTCAACGATGTCGACGTCACGGCGACCGGGCTGCTCTCCCTCGTCAACGAGGGGTTCAACGAAGGCGTCGACCGTGCGGGCTCGTCCATCGGCGAACCCACGGCGTTCTTCGCGGGCGCGGCCGTCGGTCCCCATGCGCCCGATCCCGCACGCGAGGCACGCCTGCTGCGCCGCAAGATCGAGGCGGGCGCCCGGTTCCTGCTGTCGCAGCCGCTGTACGACGCCGGGTCGCTCGAGCGGTTCCGCGCGGTGTTCCGCGACGAGACGAGGACGGAGCTTGCCGTGCCGGTGCTCGCGGGCGTGCTTCCGCTGGCGTCGGCGCGCCACGCTCGATTCCTGCGCAACGAGGTGCCCGGGATCTCGATCCCCGACGCGACGCTCGCACGGATCGAGCGCGCCGGCGATGGGGACGCCGGATGGGACGAGGGCCTCGCGATCGCGGCCGAGACCGTCGCGGAACTGCGCGCGGGCGGCGTCGCCGGGATCTACGTGATGCCGCAGTTCGGGCGCTACGACCGAGCCGCGGAGCTGATCGAGGCGATCCGGCGCCTCGTGCCGACGGCCTGACGCCTCGGAGCGCTCGCGCCTCCCCTCGAGGGCGGGTGACCTGACAGAATGCCACCGTCATGGCAGACACGTTGCCGGACCCGGCGCAGGGCGCCCTCGAGGTCCATCCGACCCTAACGTCGCTGTTCGAGCGCATCGAGCAAGAGACCGAGCCCGCCCGGCGCGACGCGGTCCTGAGCTTCGCGCGCGCGCTGACGCGTCGGCTCGGGGACGACGATCTCGAGGACCTCGGACCCGCCCAGCTCCACGGGCTCGTGCGGTCGGCGCTCGCGTTCGCCGACACGCGGGGCACGAAGCAGCACCAGGTCCGTGTGTTCGACCCCACCCTCGAGACCGACGGCTACGAGGCACCGGGGTCCGTCGTCGAGACGAACGCCGACGACTCGCCGTTCCTGGTCGACTCCGTGAGCGAGGAGCTCGCCGCGCGTGAGATCGGCGTCCTCCGGCTGCTCCATCCGGTGATCGGCACGTCGCGCGACGACGCCGGCCGTCTCGAGCGGGTGATGTCGGGACGCGACGCCAGCCATCGCGAGTCGGTGATGCACTTCGCGCTCGACCGTGTGCTCACGGACGGCGAGAAGCAGGACCTGCACGATCGGCTCGAGGTGATCCTCCGCGACGTGCACCTCGTCGTGCGGGACTTCGAGCCGATGCAGGACCGGGTCCGCCACATGATGCAGCTGGCCCGCACGGCCGCCCTGCGCTACTCGCCCCAGGAGGTCGGCGAGACGGTCGACTTCCTCGACTGGCTCCTCCAGTTGAACTTCGTGCTGCTCGGCTACCGCGAGTACGAGCTGCTCGGGTCGGGGCAGGACCGCGCGATCCGGGCCGTCCCGGCGACGGGCCTCGGCATCCTGTCCGACGTCGGCACGTCGACCTTCGCCGAGCCGACGCGACTGTCGACGCTCTCCCCGAACGTCCGAGCGCGGATCGAAGACGGCGACCTGCTCGTGATCTCGAAGACGAAGTCGTATTCGACGGTGCATCGGCGTGCGCGGATGGACTACATCGGCGTGCGGAAGATCGATGCGAACGGCGAGATCGTCGGCGAAGCCAGGCTGATCGGCCTGTTCACGAGCAAGGCGTACATGGAGCCCGCGGCCAAGACGCCGCTGCTGCACCACAAGCTCGAGCAGATCCTCACGGCCGAGGATCTGATCCCGGGTTCGCACGACTACAAGGAGGCGACCGAGCTCTTCGAGTCGTTCCCGAAGGACGAGCTCTTCCAGGCGTCGACCGAGGAGCTCCGGCAGCTCGTCGTCGGGCTGCTCGCGCTCGAGAAGCACGGTGGGATCCGCGTGCTGGTCCGTCGCGACCTGTACGCCCGGAGCGTCTCGATCGTGGTCGCGCTCCCGCGCGAGCGGTTCAGCGCGGAGCTGCGACGCCGGCTCCAGGCGATGTTCCTCGAGCGGTTCGGCGGATCGACGATCGACTACCACCTCTCGCTCGGCGAGACCGAGCAGGCCAAGATCTTCTTCACGGTCCACGTCGGCGTCGGCCACCAGATCCCGGAGATCCCCTACGAGGAGCTCGAGGAGGAGGTCGAGCGGCTCGCCCGGACGTGGGAGGACGACCTTCACGATGCGCTCGTCGCC
>Ga0299913_10005971_pt1 | contig 10489 bp, 6 predicted proteins | sample RVTome_9_FD_201360 | JGI IMG/M metagenome (GOLD analysis project Ga0299913, IMG submission 201360) | Soil microbial communities from uranium-contaminated site in the Upper Colorado River Basin, Wyoming, United States - RVT155D38 (version 2) ... | reverse complement strand
ATCTCGGCGTGTGGACGATGCCAGGTACCGCTCAACTTCCGTTGGGCGGAACCGGAGTTGGCGTACGCGCTCGCTGATTCCGGAGCCCGCATCCTCATCACCGATCGCGATCCCGGCTCACTTGTCGACCTCGTCGATCGCGTGATCCGCATCGACGACGGGGAGTACGACACGCTCGTCGCGGCTACGCCGCGGACGCCGTTCGACGACGCCGCGGTGCACGAGAGCGAAACGGCTGGCCTCTTCTACACCGGTGGCACGACCGGAGCCAGCAAGGGTGTCATCCTCACCCATCGCAACCTGATCGCCAACGCGATCAACATCCAGATGGTGATGCCGCTGGAGCTCGATGACGTGTACCTCGTCATGGCGCCGTTGTTCCACGCCGCCGGTTCGGTGTCGGTGCTGCAGACGATGTACGTCGGGGCCAAGCATGTCATCCTCCCCTCGTTCGATCCGGGCGAGGTGCTCGACGTCATCGAGCGCGAAGGCGTGACCGCGACGCTTGGCGTGCCGACGATGGTGGCAGCCGTGGTCGACGAGCAGATGGCGCGCCCGCGCGACGTCGGCAGTCTGCGTCTGTTGTCGCACGGCGGTTCACCGATCGCGATGGAGGTCCTGCGGCGCGGTAGCCAGGCGTTCCCGACCACCCAGTTCGTCCATCTCTACGGCGCGACCGAGACCGCGCCGGTCGTCACCGGCCAACCCCACGAGGAGCTGTTGCTCGGCACACCCCTGGAGAGGTCGGCTGGTCAGGCCGTCGTCGGGGTCGAGGTCGTCATCCGCGATCCTGATGGCAATCCGCTCCCCGACGGACAGCCCGGCGAAGTCACGATGCGCGGCAACAACGTGATGGCCGGCTACTGGAACAAGCCGGATCAGACGGCGGCCGCCTTGCGCGGCGGATGGTACTGGTCCGGCGATGTCGGGCGGCTCGACGCCGAGGGTCATCTGTTCCTCCTCGACCGCTCGAAGGACATGATCATCTCGGGCGGCGAGAACGTCTACTGCACCGAGGTCGAAGACGCCCTGTACACCCACTCTGCCGTTCTGGAGGCGACCGTGTTCGGCATCCCGAGCGAACAGTGGGGTGAGGCGGTCCACGCGGTCGTCGTGCTCCGCTCGGATGCGACGGAAGCGGAGCTGATCGGCCACTGCCGCACGCTGATCGCCGGCTACAAGGTGCCGCGTTCGATCTCGTTCCAGGACGATCCGCTCCCGAAGTCAGGTCCCGGCAAGGTCCTCAAGCGCGAGCTCCGAGCCCCCTTCTGGTCAGGCCACGAGAGCGCGATCGTCTGACATCACTCGAACGCGGCTGAAAGAACGTCGGCGTAGGTGTCGGCGAGGTGGAACGTCATCTCCGAACGGACTCGCTCGGGGACGTCGTCGAGGTCGGGGCCGTTGCGCTTCGGCAGCACGACGTCGCGTAGGCCGGCCCGGTGGGCCGCCAGCACCTTCTGCTTCACGCCGCCGATCGGCAGCACCGCGCCTTGGAGCGTGATCTCGCCGGTCATCCCGACCGAGTCGCGCACCGGACGTGACGTGAGCAGGCTGACGAGAGCGGTCGCCATGGTGATACCCGCCGACGGCCCGTCCTTCGGAACCGCTCCCGCTGGCACGTGGACGTGGAAGCGTCGCTGCAGGGACTCCGGATCGATTCCCAGCTCACCGGTGTGCGACCGCACGTAGTTGAGCGCGATCTGGGCCGACTCCTTCATCACGTCGCCGAGCTGCCCGGTCAGTGTGAGCCCGGGTTCGGCGCCGTCGGCTGTCGGGAACGCCGTGGTCTCGATGAACAGCACGTCGCCGCCGTGACCGGTGACCGCGAGACCAGTTGCGACACCCGGAAGCTGGGTCCGCTCGGGCACGTCGTCGATGACCTTCGGGCGACCGAGCCACTCGACGAGCTGCGATGCGTCGACGGTCAGGGGCGTCACCGCACCGGTCGCGATGCGGGCGGCGGCCTTGCGGACGAGGCGGCCGAGCTCGCGCTCGAGACCGCGCACACCCGCCTCTCGCGTGTAGCCCTGGATCACGGCACCGATCACGTCGTCGGCGACGATCAACTCGTCGTCGCGCAAGCCTGAACGGCTGCGTTGGCGCGGCAGGAGGTAGCGCTCGGCGATGTCGATCTTCTCGTCCTCGATGTAGCCATCGAGACGGATGATGTCCATCCGGTCGAGCAACGGGCCGGGGATTCCGTCGGCCACGTTGGCGGTGGCGAGGAACACGACCTCCGACAGATCGAGGTCGACCTCGAGGTAGTGGTCGCGGAACGTGTGATTCTGAGCGGGGTCGAGCACCTCCAACAGCGCCGCCGTCGGATCACCCGACCACCCGCCGGCCGAGAGCTTGTCGACCTCGTCGAGCAGCACGACCGGGTTCATCGTCCCCGCCTCGATGAGGGAACGCACGATTCGGCCCGGCTGCGACCCGACGTAGGTACGACGGTGACCGCGGATCTCTGCCTCGTCGCGGATGCCGCCGAGCGCGATGCGCACGAACTTGCGTCCCATCGCGCGGGCGACCGACTCGCCGAGACTCGTCTTGCCGACCCCTGGCGGGCCGACGAGGGTGACGATCGCGCCATTGCCGCGCCGGCTGTCGCTCTCGCGCTCGTCGAGACCACGCTCGTGCCGGAGCTTGCGGGTGGCGAGGAACTCGACGATGCGGTCCTTCACGTCGTCGAGCCCGTAGTGGTCGTCGTCGAGCACGTGCTTGGCGTGTCCGAGATCGACGTTGTCGTCGCTCCGGTGGTTCCAGGGCAACTCGAAGATCCGGTCGAGCCAGGTGCGGATCCACGAGTGCTCCGGCGACTGGGTGCTCGTACGCTCGAGCCGCTCGAGCTCCTTGTCGATCGCGGTGCGCACACCGTCGGGCGCGTCGAGCTCGTCGAGGCGGGCGCGGTACTCGCCGACCACGTCGTCGTCGCCCTCGCCGAGCTCCTTGCGGATCGCGGCGAGCTGCTGGCGCAACAGAAACTCGCGCTGCTGCTTGTCGACGCCCTCGCTGACGTCATCGCGGATCGCCTGGGCGACCTGCAGCTCGGCGAGGTGGCCGCGGGCCCAGGCCATGACCAGCTCGACTCGCGCCGCGACGTCGACGGCACGCAACACGGCGAGCCGGGCGGCGTCGTCGAACTCGGCCCACAGCGCGACCGAGTCGGCGAGCGCCCCGGGTTCGAGGTTGCGGCGGAGCAGCTCGGGCAGGCGGCGCGATCGCCGCAGCTCGGCGATCAGCTCGAGGGCCGCGCGCAGCTCGCGGGCGACGTTCTCGATCGAGGGCGACGGCGGCGGATCGCGCAGCACTTCGAATTCGGCGACGTCGGCGCCGCGCTCGTCGCGGTCGATCGCCACCACTCGGGCGCGCGTCTCGACTTGAACGATCGCGACCGGTTCGCCGGTCGGCAACGACCCCATGTCGGGGACCCTGGCCAGCACCGCCAGCTCGTGCTCGTCGCCGCCGGTGAACAACAGAGGACCACCCGCGGTGGCCTCGACGGCGCGGCGAAGCTCGTCGGTGGCGAGCGGGATGGTCAACACCGCACCCGGCAGCACCACACTCGGCAAGTGGGCGATGGGGAGGCGGGAACGGACACCCGAAATTGTCATGTATCGGAGGGTAGCGATAGGAAACTTGATTGGCACCGACTCAAGTTTCTTCTTCCCCGCTCCCGTACCCGGTCATTCGTCACGCCGGAGGTTCGCCTGTTTTCCGTCCCGCAGCCAGGACGTATGACTCCGCGGTGCGCGTCATCCGCTATCCGGTCTCATCCTCCTCGCCACCACCGAGGAACTCGACCTCGCCGAGCTCGACGCAGGCGGCCTCCATCGTCTGGCGCATCGGGACCTGGGCCTCGACCGGTGGCAACACGATGAACGGGTGGACGTCGCCGCCGCCGAGATCGACCTGGGCGACGAACTTGAAGGGCTGGCTCGCCTCGGAGATGGCGTGCGGATCGCAGCGCGACTCGATGAACCGGATCGGTGCTGACGACTCGTCGACACCCTCGGCGAGCGACACGACCGGACCGTCGACCAGGGCATCGACTGCCTCGAACGCGAAGAGGACGTTGTTGCTCACCGACAGCACGCTCACCGTCGCGGTCGACGCTCGACGCGTGAGCCGCAGCTCCCCCGCCGTGACCGGGCGGCCGTCGAACTCGGCAGTGTGGAGATCGACCCACTCGATGCCCACCAGCGACTCGATCATCTGGCGCTCGCAGTCCTCGAGGTACAGCCGGCGGGCGAGATGGTCGACGTCGTACACGGGAATGACGCGCTCCGTCCCGTCGTCGAGGACGAGCCGCGCGGTTGCCGACGCGAGGTCGGGCATCGTGGCGAGCGTCCCGTCACCGATGCAGGTCGCCCCGGGGAACTTGACGGGGAGATCGATCCGCTGCCCGCTGACCACGATGTCGCTCCGCTCGGTGAGCGCAGTCGTGAAGCCGTCCCACACGAACTGCACCCCGACGATCGTGAACCGCTCGTCGGTGCGGTTGATGACCTTCACCTGGAACTGGCCCTTGGCCGGGTCGACCCGGTTCTGGGTCGGCATCGCCGCCAGGATCCCGTCAGGGATCTCGACCTTCGGCTCGGTGCTGGTCGTCGCCGCCGAGTCGGTGCTCGTCGCCGTCGTCGGATCCGTGATGACGGGCGGCGCCGGGTCCGCCTCGGGGGGTCCGTCGTCGCCGCACGACATGAGGATCGCGGCCAGTGCACACATCCCCGCGACGCGGTCGAACGCGTCACCAGCTTTCATATTTCGATGGTAACGCACGGAACGACGGATCCGGTAACGTCGAGTGATCGAGACACTCTCTCGATCGATCATCTCCGTGGTACTGGCCCGATGAGCACTCACCCTGTCGACGCTGCCGGCCTGATGCTTCCCGACGGAAGTTGGCCGGCCGGGAAGGAGGCTCCCGGCGCGCTCGAACTGCTCCGCCGGTTCTGCAACTCGACGAACCCCGAGAACGGCGCCGAACGGTTCCGCGATCCCGACCAGCTCGACGCATGGCTCGGGGCCGAGGGTCTCGATCCCGTTCGAGCCGGCCGTTCCGGGCTCGGAAAGGTGATCCGCTTCCGCGGTCAGGTTCGCGCCCTGGCGGTCGCCAATCGCGACCGGCGACACGACTCGAGTGCCTTCAACTCGGTCGTCAGCAGCGTCGGCGACGGATCGCTCCAGATCGTCGCCGGTGAGCAGGGCCTCGAGCTCATCGGACGCGGTCATGGTGTTCCAGGACTGCTGGCTCAACTCGCGTCGATCATCGTGATCGCCCAGGCCGACGAGACGTGGCCGCGCCTCAAGGCCTGTACCAACGACCATTGCCGATGGATGTTCTACGACCACAGCAAGAACTCCAACGGTACGTGGTGCTCGATGGCGGCGTGCGGGCAGCGTCACAAGGCCCGCGAGTATCGGGCCCGCCGCTCCGTCACGCGACGCTGAGCCGGGGCATCCCGGCGGCCCGCGCCGCGATCGATCCGGCGCCGCCCTCGATCCGGCCCAGCCACGCCCGCTCGGCGATCGCGTCGAGGCGTGGGAAGACGAGCTCGTCGAACGCCGCCGCCGACCGGATGTGCTCAGTCCACACACACGCCTGGATGCCGAGCAAGTGTTGGCGCGCCTCGTCCGACCAGCCGGCACCGGGCTCGAACGCGCAGACGTCGTCGAGCCCGACGCTGCCCGCCCAGCTCGCTCCAGGAGACGTCCAGTCATCGTCGAGCGCCATGTCGAGGTAGTACGCGTCGGGTGCGCTGACGACGACGTCGAACCCGGCGTCGGCGAGCAGGCGGGCGTCGGCAGCCGACTTCCACGCCACGACGTACCCGTCGGCCGGCTGGAGGCCGCCGTGCTCGGCAACCTCCTGCCAGGCTCCGACACGCCGACCAGTGAGGCGCCGCACGGCGGTGACGGCGTCGGCCATGAAGGCCGCCTCGATCGCGTTGGCGCCGACGAGCCCACGGGTCCTGGCGAAGTCGGCCACGACCGGCGAGCGCTCCCACGCACCCGGCGCGACCTCGTCGCCGCCGACATGCAACCACGGTGAGTCGAACATCGCCGCGAGCGCGCCGACCACCGTCTCGATGAACGGCATCGTGGCCGGCAGACCCGGGTACAGCGAGTTGTCGACGAAGCGCTGGACGCTGTGAGCCGCGGTCGTGTCGTCGGGATCGCGTAGCGACGGCAACGCCGTGAGCGCGGCGTGGCAGTGGCCGGGCAGATCGACCTCGGGCACGATCACGACGCCGAGCTCGCGAGCGCGCCCCACCCATCCGCGGATCTCGTCGACGGTGTAGCTCCCTCCGGTAGCCGCCGCCGCCGAGCCGAGCAACGGTGGGATCGGTAGCCCGTGACCTCGCCAGGCACCGATCGTGGTGAGTTCGGGGTAGCCCTCGATCGGGACGCGCCACGCCTCGTCGTCGGTGAGGTGGAGGTGGAGCCGATCGAACTTGCGCCACGCCGCCAGGTCGATGAGTCGCTCGACGTCGGATGGCGGGAAGAACTGTCGGGCGAGATCGACGTGGAGCCCACGCCACTCGTACGTCGGCCCGTCGACGATCCGCACTCGCTTCGGCGACCTGTCGCGCAGCAGCTGGGCGATCGTGACGAACCCGTGCCGGAATCCCGTCGCGTCGCTCGCCGCGACCACCGCCTCGGCGGTGTCGTCGTCCAAGTGCACGTCGTAGTGACCCGGTGCGACAGCTGCTGTGATGGTCGACACCGACCAGACGCCTGCGCCAGTGGAGTCTCCGACGCCCAGCGCCCACGGCCCCTCCGGATGGAGCCGCCGTTCCGCCCGGGCGACCGCCCGCCAGACGTCGCCGACGTCGTTCGAACCCGATCGCAGCCGCGCCGCCGATCGCACCTGCGCCGCCGCCGACCCGTCCCGACCGAACGATCCTTCGATCGCCGCCGGCCATGGCACGAGCGCCGGACCCCCATCGCTTCCCCGCACCGACGTGCGTTGCTCGCGCTTCAGACCGGCGGTTGTCGGAGGAGCTGTCATCGGTTCGACGTGGACGTCGATCGTCGAGCCGTCCTCGAGCACGACGAACGCGCTCGTCGGCCCGTCGTTGGCGTGATGTGGGGTGTGGTCGACGGACAGGCCGGTGATCCCCAGCGTGTCGCCGGGTCCGAGCACGAACCCGGCAGCAGGAGCGAGCTCGAGGTAGCCGGACACCTGTCGCACCAGTTGCACGCCGGTGTCCGGGCCGGGATCGAGCCTCACCGTGCTCGTCAGCGCCAGGCGGAACCGTTCGATCGGGTCGTCACCCGTGTTCTCGAGACGCAGGGCGATCGTGCCATGTCCTCGCGGATCCGGGTGGTAGGCGCTGCGAAGCGTCAGTAGTGCTGCCATGACGGCTTTCCCGCGTGCGTCTCTCGGTAGTACGCGGAGTGCACGAGCCCGGACGCCGCGCCCTCGTCGATCACGACGGTGACATGCGGATGCCACTGGAGGATCGACGCCGGGCAACTCGCCGTGAGGGGTCCCTCGACCGCGGCCGCGACCGGCGCCGCCTTCGCGGTACCGCACGCCACCAGCACGAGGTGCCTGGCATCGCCGATCGTCGCCAGCCCCTGCGTCATCACGTGACGCGGGACGAGGTCGGGGTGATCGAAGAAGCGGGCGTTGTCGGCGAGCGTCGCGGCAGTCAGCGTCTTGATCCGCGTGCGCGACCGCAACGACGAGCCCGGCTCGTTGAAGCCGACATGACCATCGGTTCCGATGCCGAGCAATTGCACGTCGACACCGCCGAGCTGCGTCAGCAACGCCTCGTACCGCGGACCAGCCGACGCCAGGTCGTCGGCATCGACATCGGGAGCGTGAACGTGATCCGCTCGCAGGTCGACGTGATCGACGAGGTGCTCGTGCACGAAACGCCGGTAGCGCTGCGGATGGTCGGCGGCGAGACCGACATACTCGTCGAGCAACACCGCGTGCGCGTCGGCGAAGCTGATCCGTCCGGCGTCGAACGCCTCGACGAGACGGCGATAGGTGATGATCGGCGAGCTGCCGGTCGCCACGCCGATGACCGAGTCGGACTTGCCCGCGAGCAGCCGCTCGACGATGCCAGCGGCGAGCGTGCCCGCTGCCTCTGCGTCGGCGACGATCACGACTTCCATCGCCATGCCTCGCCGGCAACGAGATGGGCGAGCTCGCCACTGACGAACGTGGCGACGACATGAAGCGTGGCGTCGAGCAGGACGACGTCGGCGCGCCGGCCTGCTTCGAGCGCGCCCCGGTCAGCGAGCCCCAACAGGCGCGCGGGCGTGGCGGTCACGGCTGCAACTGCCTCGGCGGCTGTGCACCCGGTGAACGTCACGAGGTTGCGCACCGCTTGATCGAGCGCGAGATCGCTGCCGGCGAGCGTGCCGTCGGCGGTCCGCACCCCCGCCGGCGAGACGTCGATGTCGACCTCGCCGAGCCGACGAGCTCCGGGCCCGAGACCGAGCACGGCCGTCGCGTCGGTGACGAGCAACAGGCGCGGTGGTCCGAGCGCCCGCCACGCGATGCGCACCGCCAGCGGGTCGACGTGGATCCCGTCGCAGATCAGTCCGCCGATCAGCGAGTCGTCGGCGAGCGTCACGCCGATCGGACCCGGCGACCGGTGGCCGAACGGAGCCATGGCGTTGAACAGGTGGGTCACGGCCGTGGCGCCGGCACGCTTCGCGTCCGCCACGCACGCGGCATCGGCGTCGGTGTGTCCGATCGACACCACTACACCGTCGCCGACGAGCTGCTCGATCACCTCGATCGCGCCCGGCAACTCCGGCGCGATCGTCACCATGACGACGCCCGCGTCTCGTGTCCAACCGCCGATCAAGGCCGGCGACGGGAGGTCGAGCCAGCGTTCAGGGTGTGCGCCGCGGCGAGACGGTGCGAGCATCGGCCCTTCGAGGTGGAGCCCGATCGCGAGTGCTCCCCCATTGGCCGACCGGTCGACCGTTTGGTGCGCTGCCATGGCGGCCGCACGTCGGCGAGGTGAGCATGTGATCACGGTGGGTACGAACGCGGTGACGCCGTAGCGAGTCAGCTCGACGCCGAGCTCACTGATCCGATGCGGCTCGGCGGTGACGTCGATCCCGTGGCCGCCGTTGATCTGGGCGTCGATGAAGCCCGGCGCCACGAGCAGCCCGCTGGCATCGAACCGGCGGCCGGTGTCGGGCGGCGAAGATCCTTCCGGCCGCACGGCGCTGATCCGGTCGCCATCGAGAACGACGTCGCCGACACCGTCGAGCGTGCCGGCGATGATGACGTCGCCGCCGACGATCCCCGTCGAGCCGACACACCTTCCCGACTCGACGGTTCCGGACGACCCGTCGATCCGGGACGGCTCGGGGCGACCACTCATCAGGCGACCGTCTGCGCGCCGGCGATGCGGGCCGCCAGCACCGCGCCGAGCTCGCCGACCGGGCTTCCCGCTGGCACGAGTCGCAGCCGATCACCGAGGCGGAGCGTGGCAAGCAGCGGTGACTGCTCGGCCTTTGCCGCCAACCAGCGCCGAAGGTCACGGACCAGTGGGTCGCCGAGCTCGCCGACGCCGCCGCCGAGCGCAACGACGTCGACGTCGAGTGTCAACACCACGTGCCGGATCGTCGAACAGATCGCACCGACCAGATCGTCGCGCACCCCGACCGCCACGTGATCCCCCGCGTCGGCGGCCTCCCACAACGCCGCCGCACCGTGCGGGCCCCATCGCTCGGCGATCGCGCGGCCCGAGCCGAGCGTCTCCGCGCATCCACGTTGGCCGCACGAGCACAGTGGACCGTCGCTGCGCACAGGGACGTGACCGACCTCGCCGGCCATGCCGATCGATCCGCGGTGAATCCTGCCGTCGAGCACCAAGCCGGCCGCCAGACCGGTGCCGATGCTGAGGTACGCGAGGCTGGACCGCGGTGGCACGCCGAGCAGCGCGGCGGCGCCGAGCGCGCCCGCGTTGACATCGTTCTCGACGTGAACGGCGCAGCCGATGCGGCTCGCGAGGTCGGCGCCGAACGGTGTCGGCGCATCGATGCCGAGGTTCAATGCGTACCGGACTGATCCATCGGCGATGTCGACGCGACCCGGGACCCCGACGGCCACGATCGCGAGGCCACCGTCCAGACGATTCCCGTCGGTGGCGGTGCGACCGAGCACCTCCATGACGAGCCCACTCACGGCATCCACCATCGCCGCCGGCCCACGCGGCGTGGCGATCGCGCGCCGGGCGAGCAGCCCATCCAATCCGTCGAACGCCGCGACGCGGGTGCTGGTCGCGCCGATGTCGACTCCGATCGCGGCGACGGGAGCGCCGTCCGGCACGCATCCGGGCACGCCGCCCGGCAACGCAACCCCAGAGATCGGCACGCTCGTCATCCCTTCACCGCACCGGCGGTGAGCCCTGCCGTCACCTTGCGTTGGACGATCAGGAAGAACACGATGACGGGGATCGCCATCACGGTCGAACCCGCCATCACGCCACCCCAGTCCGTGCCGCGGGCC
>Ga0299913_10005970_pt1 | contig 10489 bp, 9 predicted proteins | sample RVTome_9_FD_201360 | JGI IMG/M metagenome (GOLD analysis project Ga0299913, IMG submission 201360) | Soil microbial communities from uranium-contaminated site in the Upper Colorado River Basin, Wyoming, United States - RVT155D38 (version 2) ... | reverse complement strand
CGGCCGAGGAGCTGCCGCCGGCGCCCGTCGGGCTGACCGAGGTCGACGACGCGCAGCCCGACGAGGTGGCCGACGACGAGGAGGCGCCGCTCGGCGAGGCCGGGGGTCCGCCGGCGCCGCCCGCCGCTGCCATCGATCCGCCCACGGGCCTCGGAGAGCGGCCGCGCTTCGCGTCGACGGTTAGACCGGACCCGGTGCCGGTGGCCGCGGCCGATGGGGTGCGGCAGAGCCCGCAGTACCAGGAGCTGCGCGCGCGGTTTCCCGTGCTCGACGGCCGCGACGACCTTGTGGAGGAGCTGCTCGACCTGTACACGCCGCGCAACCTGTACGCGCTGCATGCCATCGGCGCCAAGATCGACACCGAGCTGCGCGACGTCGGTACCGCGGCGGCCATGCGCCTGGCGCTCGCCGCCTGCCTGCTGCCGGCGAGCCGCCTCAATGGCTATCCGGGCCGCGTCGCGTCGCTGCGCATCGCCTCGGGCCACGTCCGCCAGCCGGCGAGCCGTCATCAGCGCGAGGTGAACGTGTGGCGCGCCTTCGAGCAGGCATTCGCGGACGTGCGCGCCGCCATCGCCGCCCTGCCGCGCGACCGCCACGAGGCGCGCTTCGCGGCCGACTTCGGGGAGCTGGGCGGGATGGCCGCGGCGAACGTGTTCTGGCTTCGCTCGCGCGCCGCGGTCGTCGGCCAGTACATCCCCGCCGACGGGATCGACCTCGTCCTGTCGGCGCCGCCGGTGAGCCCTGGCATCGACGAGCTGTCGTACGAGTACCTGGCCACGTCGTGGGTGCTCGGCCGCGAGGCCGCCGAGACGCTCCGCCTGGAGCCGATCTTCGGTGGCGGCGGTCAGGCGGCCGGCGCGGAGGCGACCGCGCTGCGCCACGGCCTCGCGTCGGCGGTGGCGGCGCTCAAGCCGGGCGGCTGGTGCTCACTGCTCGTGGAGGGGCCCGACGCCGACCGCCTCCTGGCGATCTCGGTCGCGGCCGCGGCCAGCGGGCTCGAGCTCGTCGACGTCATCCATCGCGAGTCGGGGCGCGCCGGCGACGCTGTCTCGCTCCACCTGCGCAAGCCATCGGCCGAGGATCGACTGCGGCGCGCCGTTTCGGCGGGCCCCCTTCGGCTCGGTGCCGAGGGAGGTCACCTGACCTACCCGGAGCTTGCCGCGGCCATCGACCGCGCCGCCACGGGCCTGCTGCGCGACCGCGGCGAGCCGGCCGGCCTCCTGCGGGTCGTCGCGGCCGTCGTCGCGGAGCTCGGACGCTCGGGCCTGCTGCGCCGGATCGCGGCGACGCGGAGCGGGGAGGATGAGGGGGAACGCGACGACCGGATCGACGGTGGCGGCCCGCAGTTCCTCTCCAGCCTCGTGCGCGAGGAGCTGTGGCGCGACGACCATCCCAGCCTCATCCGCATCGGTGACGAGAGCCGGCCGCAGTGGTGGCTGCGCGAGCCGGAGCTGGCGGAGCAGCCGCTGGCGGATCGCGTGGAGTGGTCGACGTGGTCGATCCTGTCGACCGCCGGCCGGATCGACGAGGCCGGCTTCTTCGAGCGCATCTATCGCCTCTTCCCGGGCCTCCAGGCGCCCGACGAGGAGCTCGTGCGAGCCTGCCTGGCCGCCTATGTGGCGCCCGGCGAGCTCGGGTCCTTGACCACCGAGGACGATGCCGGCCGGCGCGGCGACGACCACGCCCGGGTCGTCGCGACGCTGGCGGACTACGCCCACCGCCTCTCGCTGCGCGCCTGGATCGCCGGTCGTGAGCACGATCGTCTCCACGACGGCCGCAGGCTCTCCGAGCGGCTCACCGACGAAGAGCGCCGCGTCTACCTGCCCCTCGTGCTCCGCGCGCCGGCCGAGGCGCTTACCGCGGTCGACGTGATCTGGTACGTCCGCGGCAAGCTGTCGTTCCTGTTCGAGGTGGAGTGGACCGCGATGGTCGGCGACGCGGTGCTCCGGCGCGGGCGAGAGATCCCGGTGGGCGACCAGCAGGCGCGCTTCCTCGTCATCCCGGCCGAGCGCGCCGAGCTGCTGCGGCTGAAGCTTCAGCGGTCGCCATGGCTCCGCCAGGAGGTCGAGCGCCAGAACTGGCATGTCCTCAAATGGCAGCACCTCGACACGCTCGCCGCGCGCTCCGGCGCGAAGATGGAGTGGCTCGAGCCGGTGCTCGGCCTGGATCCCCTCATCGAGCGCGGCGGGGAGCAGCTGACGATGTTCGGAGAGTGACCGCCGAGTGCTTGCTCGGCGGGTGGGCGAGGCAGTAGACTCGCGCGCGGGAGTGTCGTGGTTCCCCCCTGCGACACTCCCACTTTCATGCCCTCAGGGCGACTCACGACGCGGCCCGCGCCGCCCCATCGTGCGACGCACGACCGTCATCACCTCGTCGACGTACGGCTGACCCTGGCCCGTCTCGACGGCATGCGCCAGGCAGCCGTCGATGTGGTCCTCGAGCAGCAGAAGGGCGACCTGGTCGGCGGCCGCGGTGAGCGCCTCGACCTGCTGGAGGATGTCGAGGCAGTAGGCCTCCTCCTCAACGAGACGCTGGATGCCGCGCGCCTGGCCCTCGATGCGCCGCAGGCGCGTCACGAGGTCACGCTTGTCCTTCGTGTAGCTGTGCCGGAAGTGGGTGGAATCCATACTGTGGGGCAGTATGTTGGCGCGTCCCGTGGCGGTCAATCAGGGCAGGGGGCCGATCCGGGTAGCATTGGCGCATGAGCCCACTGGAGCGCCACGAGCTGATCGAGCCGCTCGAGCGCGTGCTGGTCGTGATCAGCCATCCCGACGACGCCGAGTTCGGCGCCGGGCCGACCATCGCCCGCCTGGCGGCCGGCGGCGCGCGCGTCGACTATGTCGTCACCACCGACGGCGGCAAGGGCAGCGAGGACCCCGAGATGACGCCCGAGCGGCTGTCGGCCACGCGGGTCGCCGAGCAGCGCGCGGCGGCCGACATCCTCGGCGTGCGCGAGATCGTGCACCTCGGCTATGCAGACGGCTACCTGACCCCGTCGCTCGAATTGCGGCGCGACATCACGCGCCAGATCCGCCGCTTTCGTCCCGACCTCGTCATCACCCAGAACCCGCAGCGGCGGCTGGACCACAACCCGTTCATCGGGCATCCGGATCACCTCGCCACCGGCGAAGCGACGCTGGCGTCGGTCTATCCGGCGGCGCGCGACCGCCTGAACTTCCCGGAGCTGTGGACCGATGAGGGCCTCGAGCCGTGGAAGGTTCGACAGGTGCTGCTGACCGGCGTCGAGGAGCCGAACCTGTGGGTCGACGTGGTGGAGACCTTCGAGACCGGCCTCCGCGCGATCCTGGCGCATGCCAGCCAGGTCGACCCTGAGACGGTCACCGAGCGCATGCGCGACCGGGCGCGGGAGATCGGGGAGCCACAGGGCTTTGCGATGGCACAGGCCTTCGCATCGATCGTCCTGGAGTGACCCGGCGCGGCGGTGGCGGGGGAGGCATGTGGGGTGGCGGGCCGGAGCCGGATCTGACTCGCCGGCCGGGCAGCGAGGGACGGACATTACGGCGCATCGCCGGCTTCTTCCGGCCGTATCGCGGGCGCCTGGTCTTCATCTCGGTCCTCATCCTCATCTCGGTCAGCATCGGCGTCGTCAACCCGATCCTCCTGAAGCTGATCATCGACAACCTCACGTCCGAGAGCCCGAGCCTGGAGCTGCTGTGGCTGCAGACCGGGCTGATGGTCGTGCTTCCGATCGTGACCAGCGCCATCGGCGTGTGGCAGTCGTACCTGTCCAGCGTCGTGGGCCAGAAGGTCATGAACGACCTGCGCCTCGCCCTCTACCGGCATCTGCAGTGGATGCCACTGCGCTTCTTCACCGATACCCGCACCGGCGAGATCCAGAGCCGCATCGCGAACGACGTCGGCGGTGTCCAGTCGGTGGTCACCGATACGGCCGCGTCGCTCCTGAGCAACTTCGCGACCGTGGCGACCACGATCATCGCCATGGCGATCCTCGACTGGCGGCTGACGCTCCTGAGCCTGGGCCTGATGCCGCTCTTCGCCTACATCACCTACCGCGTCGGCAAGGTGCGCCGCCAGGTCAGCACCCTCACGCAGCAGTCGATGGCGGAAATGAGCGCCATCACCCAGGAGTCGCTCAGCGTCTCGGGCATCCTGCTCTCCAAGACGTTCGGCCAGCAGGAGGCATCGGTCGAGCGCTTCCGCGCCGAGTCGCAGCGCCTCGGCGACCTCCAGGTCCGCGGCCAGATGATCGGCCGCTGGTTCTTCGCGCTGATCGGCACCTTCTTCAGCATCATGCCGGCCTTCGTGTACCTGGTCGCCGGCATATTGATCATCGACGGCGACACGAACGTCTCGATCGGGACGATCGTGGCCTTCACGACGCTCCAGTCACGCCTCTTCTTCCCGCTGGGCCAGCTGCTCAACGTGCAGGTCGAGATCCAGGGCGCGCTGGCCCTGTTCGACCGGATCTTCGAGTACCTCGAGATGGACTCCGAGATCACCGATGCTCCCGACGCCGTCGAGCTCTCGCCGGCGACCATGCGCGCCGAGGTCGCCTTCGAGGACGTCTCGTTCCGCTACCCGGTGGCAACGGGCCAGGTCGAGATCACCGCCGAGATGGCCGAGGCCGAGGCGGCCGGCCGCGCCGTTCCCAGCCAGGTCATGCCGTTCGCGCTGGCCGACCTGCACTTCACCGCCGCGCCGGGGCAGCTCGTGGCGCTGGTCGGGCCGTCGGGCAGCGGCAAGACGACCACGACCTACCTCATCCCGCGCCTGTACGACGTCGACCGCGGGGCCGTCCGCATCGGCGGCATGGACGTACGCGGCGTCCGCCTCCAGTCGCTGGGCGAGGTGATCGGCTTCGTGACCCAGGAGACGTACCTGTTCCACGACACCGTGCTGGCCAACCTGCGCTACGCAAAGCCGGACGCCACGATGGAGGAGATCGAGGAGGCCTCGCGCGCCGCCGCCATCCACGATCGGATCATGGAACTGCCCGACGGCTACGACACCGTCGTCGGGGAGCGTGGCTACAAGCTGTCCGGTGGTGAGAAGCAGCGCGTCGCGATCGCCCGAGTCCTGCTCAAGGATCCGCGCATCCTCATCCTCGACGAGGCGACCTCGGCGCTCGACACCGTCAGCGAGCGGCTCATCCAGACCGCGCTCGCCCGCCTGATGGAGGGCCGGACGACCATCGCCATCGCGCACCGGCTGTCGACGATCCTGCGGGCCGACCAGATCCTCGTCATGTCGCGCGGCCGCATCGTCGAGCGCGGCACCCACGAGGAACTCATCCGCCAGGAGGGGCTGTACGCGAAGCTCTACCAGGAGCAGTTCGCCACCGATGCGCAGGGCGGCTAGCCGAGCGGCACGAGCCCGACGTCGCCTTCGAGGCGGATGGCCACCTCTCCCGGCTCGTCCTCGATCTGCCACTCCGCGAAGAACGCGCTCGCGCCCTCGCGGCTCGCCCAGCGGGCAATTGCGTAGAACTCCGAGTCATCGGTCGTGTACCAGGCCCGATGGAAGGTGCAGCCGTGCTTCACGGCGCTTGCCTGCATCTCGGGCGTGATCCCGTCCACCCGACGCTGGTAGAGGTCCCGTGCCGTCCTTCCATCGGGAGTCGGCGCCGGGACGCGGAAGAGGATCCAGAACGAGCCGTCATCGGTCATCGAACCATGATCGCAGCCCACGGTGATCGGCGGCCCGGTCGAATGCCGCGTGCCACACTGGGGCATGCCCAATCGCCTCGGCTCCGAGACGAGCCCATACCTGCTCCAGCACGCCCACAACCCGGTCGACTGGTACCCATGGGGCGCGGAAGCGCTCGAGCGATCGCGCACCGAGGATCGGCCGATCTTCCTGTCCATCGGCTATGCCGCCTGCCACTGGTGCCACGTCATGGAGCGCGAGTCCTTCGAGAATCCGGAGGTCGCGGCGCTCATGAACGAGCACTTCGTGAGCATCAAGGTCGACCGGGAAGAGCGCCCCGACCTCGATGACGTCTACATGGCCGCCGTGCAGGCCATGACGGGCTCCGGCGGATGGCCGATGAGCGTCTTCCTGACCCCCGACCTGCGGCCGTTCTTCGGCGGCACCTACTTCCCGCCCGAGGATCGCCACGGCCTCCCCGGCTTCCCGCGCGTCCTGGCCTCGATGGCCGACGCCTACCGCACCCGGCGGGACGACGTCGACCAGCAGGCAACCATGCTGGCCGCCCACCTCCAGGCGCAGCTGGCCGTGCCGGCGGGGGACCGCGATCCGCAGCTCGCCCAGCTCGACGCCGCCGCGGCCCGGCTGGCGGGCTCCTTCGACGCCGTCCATGGCGGATTCGGGGGCGCGCCGAAGTTCCCCGCGCCGATGACGCTCGAGTTTCTGCTGCGCCAGTGGCGGCGCCGCGGCGACGAGGCCCTCCTCGGCATGGTCACCCGGACGCTGGATGCCATGGCCGGCGGGGGCATCAACGACCAGCTCGGCGGCGGCTTCGCGCGCTACAGCACCGATGCGCACTGGCTGGTGCCGCACTTCGAGAAGATGCTGTACGACAACGCCCTCCTCGCCCACGCCTACCTCGAGGGCTTCCGGGCCACCGGCAACGAGCGCTACGCCGCGGTCGCGCGCGACACGCTGGACTTCATGCTCGCCGAGCTGCGAACCGATGAGGGCGGCTTCGCCTCCGCGCTCGACGCGGACAGCGAGGGGGTCGAGGGTCGCTTCTACGTGTGGTCCTACGACGAGTTCACGTCGGTCCTCACCGGTGCGGGCCTCGATGATGACCAGCGCCGCTTACTGGCCGATCACTGGGGGCTTACCGCCGAGGGCAACTGGGAGGGCACGAACATCCTCCACCGCACGTCAGCCGGCGACCTGCCGGGCGACCTGCTGCGGCAGGCTCGTGGGGCCCTGCTTGCCGCGCGGGCTGGTCGTGTGCGCCCGGCGCGCGACGACAAGCAGCTGGCCGCATGGAATGGCTTCGCGCTGCGAGCGCTGGCCCACGCCGCGCTCGTCCTCGGCGACGAGCAGTACAGCGACGCGACCCGCACGCTCCAGGCGTTCATCGAAAGCCGCCTCCTGCGCGAAGGGGACCGGCTGTGGCGGACCGCTCGCGGCGCGCGCTCGCACACGCCGGCGTTCGCGGAGGACTACCTCTCGGTGGCGGATGGCCTCCTGGGCGCCCACGCCGCCCTCGGCAGCGCCGAGGCGCTGCTCCTCGCCCGCCGCCTGGTGGAGACCGCGCTGCGCGAGTTCTGGGACGCCGATGCCGGCACCTTCGTCGACACCTCGGCCGAGCACGACCGCACCGTGGCGCAGCCGCGCGGACTGGTCGACAACGCCACGCCGTCGGCGAACTCGATCGGCACCGATGTGCTCCAGCGGCTGGCCCTGCTGACCGGCGAGGCCGACTTCGACCGCCGCGCGCGGTCGATCCTCCGGGCGGTCGCCCCCGCCCTCGATCGCCAGCCGAGCGCCTTCGGGCGGATGCTGTGCGCGGTCGACCGCAGCCTGGCCGAGGCCGTCGACGTGGTTGTGGCAGCGGCGCCCGGCGACCCCGACGGGCGGCGGCTGCGCGAGGCGGCGGCCCGCCCGTACGCGCCCGATCTCGTGCTCGCCGCCGTCGGGCCGGGAGAGGCGCACCGCGACTGGACGCTGTTCGCCGCCAAGGAGCCGCGCGATGGCGAAGCCACGGCGTACGCCTGCCGCGGCTACGCCTGCGACGAGCCGACGAGCGATCCGGCGCTGCTCGCCGCGCAGGTCGGGGCCCTGGCCGCGCCGACGGTCTAGCGCTCAGCCCTCGAGGAACGCGAGCCGGACGGTCCGTCGCGGGTTGTCGCGGTTCGGATCGAGCAGGGCGATCGACTGCCACGTCCCGAGCGTCATCCGGCCGCCGACGACCGGCACGGTGAGCGAGGGCGAGGCGAGCAGCGGCAGCACGTGATCGGCTCCGTGGCCAGGGCTCCCGTGACCGTGACGCCAGCGCTCGTCGTGCGGCAGGAGCCGTTCGAGCGCGGCCAGCAGATCGGCGTCCGACCCCGCGCCCAGCTCGACCACGACGATCCCGGCGGTGGCATGCGGCACGAACGCCGTCAGCAGCCCATCGGTCGCGTCGATCTCGTCGAGGAAGCGCGCGCACGCGTCGGTCAGGTCGACCAGGCCCGGGTGGTTGCCGGTGTCGAGAGTCAGCTCGCGGGTGTGCATGGTCGCCGCTAGTCGCAGCCGGGGAACTCCTTCTCGCCCTCGTGCCGTTCCAGGCTGAGCACGGAGCCGGACTCGGTCCGGAAGCGGGCCTCGTCGCCGATGACGACGAAGAAGCCCGCCGTGGCGTTGATCATCTCGCCATCGCTTTCCAGGTCGAGCGGCCCACCCGCCGCGGTGAGCCCGTCGATCGGATCCCAGAAGCTGCCGTCGACGTCGATCGGCGATGACAGGCCGCAGTGGCCGAGGCTGAAGCGGTAGGCGGTGGCCTGCGCGATCGGCGCGGATACCGGCCGGAGGATGGTGCCGCCCGTCTCGCCCGGCCTGCCCTCGGCGAACGGCTCGCCCGGCGGCATCTCCGTGGCCCCGGTTGTCGACACGCTCTCGAAGGACGGAGGATCCGGCACGGGCGCCTCGCCTGCGCAGGCCGTGGTGACGATGGCGAGCACGATGACCAGCGCCGGACGAAGGCGGAAGCGGCTCATCGGCCGCCGTAGCTGTGCTCGCCGATGAAGAAGAGCCCGGCGCCGATATAGGTGAACAGCACCCCCGCGAAGCCGAGCACGATGAGCCACGGCGCGAGACGCTCCCATCGGTCGCGCCGGGCGGCAACGTGCAGGTACGCGCCGAACACGAGCCAGGTGGCGGCGGCCGCCAGCTCCTTCGGATCGTTGCTCCAGTACGAGCGCCAGGCGAGGTTGGCCCAGACCGATCCGAGCGCGATGGCAACGGTGAGGATGGGGAAGGCGATCAGCACGGCTCGATGCCCGACCGCTCGCGCGGTGGCGGCGGAGGGGAGGGCGGCGACGCGGTCGCCGGCGCGGCGCTGCGCGATCTCCGCTGCGGCGGCCAGGAAGGCGACGCCGGCGACGGCGTAGGACAGGACCGCGGCGCCAACGTGAATCGTCAGCAGGAGCGGCTGCTGAAGGGCCGGGACGAGGGGATCGACCCGATCGTCGAGACTGAGCCCGAAGGCGACCAGCCCCGCGGCGAGCAATGCGACGAGAGGCGCCAGGCCGGTGATCGGGTTGCTTCGCGCCAGGATGAGGTAGGTGCCGAGCAGCGCGGCCGCGAAGGCGAGGCTGAACTCGTGGAGGTTCGACCACGGCGCGTGGCCGGCGATGGCGGTTCGAAGGATCAGCGCCAGCAGAAGCAGCACCAGACCGGCACCCAGGCCGATGGCGGCCATGCGTCCCAGCGGCGCGGAACGGGACGGTCCGAGCGACACGGCTCCGCCCAGGGGGGTGGCGCCTGACGCCTCGCGCGTCGCGGCCACGAGCGCTGCGCCGACGCCGGCCGCGGCGGACGCGACGAGCGACGCCAGCGCGCCGACGAGGAGGATGGAGATGACGGTGGTCATGAGCGCGGTCCGGTCCTGGTGCCGACCGCGACCGATCGGTCAGCCGAGGAGGGCGGGCTCGGCGGCACCGGTGCGGGTGCCGCATCGGTAGCAGGACGCGTCACTGGCGAAGAGGGTTGCGCCGCAGTTGACGCAGTCGAGCAGGAGGTCGCGCTCGCAGCTCGTGCAATACCGGGCACCGAGCGGGTACTGAAGCCCGTCGAGGGAGCAGTACGGCGCGCCGCGCGGTCGCGGCGACTCCTCGCTGGACGTGAGGGCCATGACCGGCTGCGGCGTGACGCCATCGGCGAGGCCCACCTGGCTCACGCGCAGGTAGCCGATCACCATGTACAGCAGATAGAGCCCCAGGAGGCCCAGCGCGGCGAACGGGAATAGGGTCGCCCCGACCTCCGCGATCTCGGAGGAGAACCACTCGGTGAAGTCGCGAATGAACTCCATGGCCGGCCGATTCTAGCATCGGGTCGGTGCGTTACACTCCGCCGACGATGCGAGCGAACGGAGCCTGATGTCGCGCCCGCGCCTCGATCCGCGCCGGCCGCTGAGCGAGCTCCACGTCCATCTCGGCGCCGCGGTCACCCCGGCCATCATGTGGGGCATCGCCCACGCGCAGGGCATCAAGCTGCCGACCAAGGACTACTGGGCCTTCCGCGAGCTCATCACCGTCGGACGCCGGCGCCGCGGCTTCGAGGCCTACCTCGACCTGTTCCACTGGACCGAGCTGATCCAGTCCAGCCCGATCGCGGTCGAGCGCAGCGTGTACGAGGTCATCGGGGGTGCGTACCGCAAGAACATCGTCACGAAGCTCGAGCTGCGCTTCAACCCGATGAAGCGCAACCGCGGCGGCGAGCAGGACCTCGACCACATCATCGCTGCCGCCGTGCGCGGCATGGACCGCGCGGTGCTGGAGTATCCGCAGGTCCGGGCCGGCCTGATCTTCTGCCTCGACCGCGGCTTCTCGCG
>Ga0299913_10005969_pt1 | contig 10490 bp, 11 predicted proteins | sample RVTome_9_FD_201360 | JGI IMG/M metagenome (GOLD analysis project Ga0299913, IMG submission 201360) | Soil microbial communities from uranium-contaminated site in the Upper Colorado River Basin, Wyoming, United States - RVT155D38 (version 2) ... | reverse complement strand
GTTGTTCTCTAATACTGTAACAATGATTCTGATGCTGAGCTAGTGGGGCCTCGTAACGAAAGTCAGGAAATCGGCGAGCCATCCGGCGTTGCTGACAAGGCCGCAGGAGGAAGCCATAGCCTTGCCCTACGGCGACGACGAGAACGCAGTCAGCGGCGTCGGGGGCCGTCGATTCCCGGCGTCTTGTTGCGAGGCTCCCCACTAGATCTCCAGGACGACCTTGCCGGTCGCCCGGCCGTCGGCGACGTACTGCAGCGCGCCGACGACGTCGTCGAGCGGGAACCTCGCGCCGATGTAGGGCGCGACCCTTCCCGATGCGAGCAGCTCCATGAGCTCGGCCTCGTTGCGGGCGGCTTCGTCGGGCAGGTTGGTCATGAACGAAAGGAACTCGAAGCCGAGGATGCAGCTTCCCTTGAGCAACACGAGGTTGAGCGGGATGCGCGGGATCGTGCCGGCGGCGTACCCGACGGTCACGAATCGACCGGCCCACCGGAGCGAGCGCAGGGCCGGCTCGGACAGCTCGCCGCCGACGGGATCGACCACGACGTCCGCACCATTGGGGAGCGCGTCGCGTAGCGCCTGCCGGAGGTCGCCAGCGCGGTGGTCGATCGCGTTGGTGGCGCCTTGCGACGCGGCGACGTCGAGCTTCTCTCGCGACGACGCAACCGCAGTCACCGACGCTCCGAGGATCGTGGCCAGCTGCACGGCCGCCAGGCCCACACCCCCACCGGCGCCGAGGACGACCACCTGCTCACCCGGTTGCACGTTCGCGACCGACCGCAGCACGTGGTACGCGGTTCGGTGCGCGACACCGAAGGCCGCGGCTGCGGACTCGTCGACGCCGTCGGGGATCGGCGTCACGGAGCTCGCGGCGACCGCGATCTCCTCGGCAAACGCGCCGACGAACGCTGTGCCGAAGACGCGATCTCCCGCAGCGACACCGGCCACGCCGTCGCCGACTGCGTGCACGACGCCGGCGAACTCACTGCCCGGGATGAACGGCGTCGGCGCACTGATCTGGTAGCTGTTGGCGACGATCAGGACGTCGGGAAAGTTCACAGCTGCGGCCGCGATCCGGACGCGCACCTCGCCCGGACCGGCATCGGGTGATGGAAGCTCCTCGACCTCGACGACCTCCGGTGCGCCGTAGGAGCGGCACATCGCAGCGCGCACCTAGCGCCCTCGCCACACCGGCGCGCGCTTCTCGACGAACGCGGTTGCGCCTTCCTTGGCATCCTCGCTGCCGAACACCACCTGTTGCAGCTCCGCCCGCCGTTCGAACCACGCGGCCGCGTCGGTCAGCGCGAGCCGGGAGAGCTCCTTCGTCGCCTGCACGCCGAGCGGTCCGTTCGCCGCGATCGTCTCGGCGAGCGTGACCGCGGTATCGAGTACCTCGCTCGGCGCCACCGCCGCGTTGATCAGCCCCACTTCATAGGCCCGCGCCGCCGTGATCGTCTCTCCGGTGAGCAACAGCTCGAGGGCGACCGCGAGCGGGACTCGACGTCCGAGGGTCGTCCCCCCGCCGGCGGCAAACAGCCCGCGCTTCACCTCCGGCAAGCCGAACGCGGCGTCCGAGGACGCGACGATGACGTCACACGCAAGGAGCAGCTCGAGCCCGCCGGCTACGGCCGTCGCGTTCGCGGCGCCAATGAGCGGCACCCTGGCCCCGCCGTCCATCATGCGCATGAAGGCAACGGTCGCGTCGGGGTCACGGGTCACGCCCTCCCCGCTGGCGAACGAACGGAGGTCCATGCCGGCGCAGAACGCACGGTCGCCGGTTCCCGTCAGCACGACCGCTCGCACCTCGGGGTCGGACTCGGCCGCCCGGATGGCGTGACCGAGGTGGTCGATCATCGCCGGGTTGAGGGCGTTGCGGGCCTCCGGCCGGTTCAGCCGGAGGACCAGAACGTTGCCCCGCGCCTCCCGGACAAGTTCGTCGTCGCCGCTCACGGCTCCGCACGCTCCGCCGTGAGCGCGAACCGCTCCGCGGCCTCAACCCTCCAGTCGGTCACGAAACATGCCTCGGCGCACGCCACGGTCGCGATGCCTTCTGGCTCGCTCGCTGTCGCTCGCTCACCCCGTGTAGTCCGTGGTCGCGGCGAGCTCGCCGGCTCCCTTCATGAGGTCGAGCACGACCGGGCCGAACGCGAGCAGCTTCTCGTCGTCGCCGGCGCGCTGGAAGCCCTGCTCGAGAACGACGGCCAGCTTCCACTTCGCGAGGATCACGTAGTAGTCGATGTCGTCGACCTGCCGGCCGGACACGTTCGTGTAGTGCTCCAAGACCTGCGTGCGCGACGGCATGCCGTACATGTCGACGTAGCCGGATCTGCCCGCGCTGTCGGCCATCGTGTCCTCCGGCCAGCTCTGCACGACCCAACCGAGGTCGAGCTTCGGGTCGCCGACGGTTCCCATCTCCCAGTCGACGATCGCCGCGAGCCGCGCCGGTGCACCGTCGCAGAACATGACGTTGGCGAACTGATAGTCGCCGTGCATCAGCCCTGGGACGAAGTCGATCGGCTCGTGGGCGCGGAGCCAGGCCGCCGCCTCGTCGAAGCCGGGGAGCTCTCGCCCCTTGATGCGCTCGAGGAACGACGTCCACCGGTCGACTTGGCGCTCGTGGAAGCCGTCAGGCCGGCCGAGGTCCTGCAGGCCTTTTGCTCTCCAGTCGACGTTGCCCAGCAGCGCGATCCCCTCGACGAGCTGATAGGCGAGCCCCTTGCGCGCCTCGATGTCCGTGTCGAACGGGGCCGGCCACGGCCGGCTGCCGTCGGGCATGGTCTCGAGCCCCATCGGTGACCAGCCGTCCACAAAACCCATCAGGTAGAAGGTGCGGCCGAGCACGGAACGGTCGGTGCAGGCCGCGATGGCCGGCGTGTGGGGCACGTCGGTCCCGGCGAGCGCCTCGATGATCCGCCACTCGCGGATGATCCCCTCGTCGCGGCTCTCGGGGGCCGGCGGCGGCGGGATGCGCAACGCGCCGTGCACGTCACCGCGGCGGATCTCGTAGATCTCGTTCTGCGAGCCACCGGCGATGAAGCGGTGCTCGATCGGCTCGCCCTTGGCCAGACCTTCGCCGTCCATCCAAGTCGCGAGGCGGTCGATGTCGATCACAGGTTCCCCACTTCGAGCTCGAGGTACTGCGCGAACTTCTCACGCGCCGCGTCCTGCTTACCGGGGATCCACTCCGTCGGCCACATGCCCTCGGTCCCGCGGTAGTCGCGCAGCACCTGGCGGGCGACCGTCACCTTGTGCACCTCGGTCGGTCCGTCGGCCAAGCCCATCACGCCGGCACCATGGATCATCCCGAAGAACGGCATCTCGTTGGTCGTGCCGAGCGCACCGTGGACCTGCATCGCCCGCCACGCGATGTCGTGCAACACGGTCGGCATCACGACCTTGGCGACGGCGATGTCCTTCCGCACGCGCTTGTAGTCGTTGTACTTGTCGATCTCCCATGCCGTGTAGAGCACGAACAGCCGGAACTGGATGAGTTGGGCGTAGGAGTCGGCGATGTAGCCCTGCACGAACTGCTTGTCGGCCAGCAGACTCCCCTGCGTCTCACGGCTGAGCGCTCGTTCGCACATCATGTCGAGCGCTTTCTGGGCCATGCCGATGGTGCGCATCGCGTGGTGGATGCGGCCGCCGCCGAGCCGGGTCTGGGCGATGACGAACGCCTGCCCTTCGCCGCCGAGCAGCGCGTCCTCGGGGACGCGCACATCCTCGTAGTGGATGAGCGCGTGCGAGCCCTGGTTCAGCTCCTCGCCCCACAGCCCGACGTTGCGCACGATGTTCACGCCCGGCGTGTCCGTCGGTACCAGGAACATCGACATGCCGGTGTAGGGACTCACATCGGGGTTCGTCACCGCCATGACGATGAGGAACGACGCCGTCTTGGCGTTCGACGAGAAGTACTTCCATCCGTTGATGACCCACTCGTCGCCGTCCTTGACCGCGTGCGTCTTGAACAACGTCGGGTCGGCACCGGCGTGCGGTTCCGTCATCGAGTAGCAGGAGAAGCACTCACCGTCGAGCAGCGGCTGGAGGTAGCGGTCCTTCTGCGCCGGCGTGCCGTAGTGGGCGATGATCTCCGCGTTGCCGGTGTCGGGGGCCTGGCAGCCGAACACGATCGAGGCCCACAACGAACGCCCGAGGATCTCGTTGAGCAGCGCGAGCTTGAGCTGACCGAAGCCCTGGCCGCCGAGCTCGGGGCCGAGGTGTGTGGCCCACATGTCCTGACGGCGGACCTCGTCCTTCAGCGGATCGATGATCTTGCGCCTCGCGTCGTCGAGGGGCTCGAACTGCTGATGCGGGAACACGTGGTCGAGCGGCTCTACCTCCTCCCGCACAAACTGGTCGGTCCAGTCCAGCTTCGCCTGGTACTCAGGATCGGTCTCGAAGTCCCACGCCATTGCGCCCCCTTCCTGCCGTCAGACTACGGACCCCCGAGTTCCGCCACCGAACGAAGGTGCGCGTACTGTCAGAACGTGCAGCATTGGATCACGTATCCGTTGATCCAACACCCGTACGACCCCGCGTTCGTCGACGGCGACAGCCTTCGGCGGATCGCGCAAGCCACGGAGACGGCCGGCTTCGCCGGTATCGGATTCACCGACCACCCTGCGCCCACGCATCGCTGGTTGGAAGCCGGAGGCCACGACGCCTTCGACCCGTTCGCCGCGCTCGCGTTCGTGGCGGCTTGCACCGAACGCATCCGGCTCATCCCGAACATCGTCGTGCTGCCCTACCGGAACCCGTTCATCGTCGCCAAGGCGGTCGCGACGATCGACGCACTGTCGCGCGGGCGGTTCACGCTCTCGGTCGCAACCGGCTACCTGCGGGCGGAGTACCGGGCGGTCGGCGTCGATCCCGACGTGCGCAACGAGCTCTTCGACGAAGCCCTCGAGGTGTTACGGGGCGTGTGGTCGACCGACGAGTTCGTGTACGAGGGCCGGACGTTCACCGCCGTCGGCCAGACGGTGAATCCGAAGCCCGCGCACGTGCCGATCTGGATCGGCGGCAACAGCGCGCGAGCGCGGCAGCGGGTCGCGGACGTGGGCGATGGGTGGAACCCGTTCCCTGCGCCCGCGGGCGTCGCCCGGACGACGAAGACGCCGGCGCTCGAGACCCTCGACGACCTCGCGACGATGCTCGACGATCTCCACCGCCGCCTCGACGTAGCCAGTCGCGATCCGAGCTCGATCGACGTGTCGTTCGTCGCGCGCGCCGGCGGCTCGCTCGACGGCGACCGCTTCGACGTCGACACCCATCTCGCGGAGCTCGACCGGCTCGCGTCCATGGGCGTGACCTGGAACGGTGTCGGCATCCCCGGCGACTCGGTCGACCATGCGATCGAGGCGATCGAGCGCTATGGCGAGACAGTGATCCGCCGACACTGATTGCAGTGATTCGTTGTTGAAGGGCGGGCGAGCTCTGAACCGGCTGTCTGGGGCAGTGGCCTAGACCGCTCTACGGTGTCGGCCGTGGCGGAACGCTGGGAGCATGGCGACCTGATTGTGCGTCGGGAAGTGCTGGGGCTCGCGCCACGCGTTCCATTGGTGCTGCCGTCCGACGAATGGGTCGGGAAGCCGTGGTTGGCGGTGCCCGTGTTCGTGGTCGAGGACACCGACGACGCTTTGGTGACCTTCATCGCTCCGGGTGCGGCGTTCGGCTTCCCTCGTGGCGCGTGGCCTACGCCAGATGGACGACATCCGTGGAATGGACGACCCGGCTGGAGCGGGCACGGAGTGCTCATGGTGCAAAGGCCGGGTGAACACCACGCGGTTTGGCATTTCTGGACCGGGCCAGAGCGCACCTTCGCGTGTTGGTACATCAACCTGCAGACCGCGTTCGCGCGTTCGGCTATCGGCTACGACACTCAGGACCTCGAACTCGACATTGTCGTGTTCCCCGACGGCGCCTGGACCTTGAAGGATCGCGACCTACTCGACGATCGCGTCGCCGAGGGCCGCTTCTCGAAGCAACTCGCTCGCTGGATCGTGTCGCTCGCCGATGAGCTGACCGCCGAACTTGACGCTCGACGTCACTGGTGGGGCCACCACTGGGCGAACTGGAAACCGAGCGACGACTGGCATGCGCCCTCACTGCCATCCGGCTGGCAGGGCATCAGCGCGTAGCCATCAGCCGACGTTTGGGGGCGGTCCAGCTGCCAGCCGGTCGCGATGACGCAAGCCCTCGGCGCTGAGCCCCAGCGAACGGTCCGTGAAGCCGTTCTGTCTCAGCGAGGTCCGTCACAACGCGGTGCTGCTGGTGCGCGACCGCGACTGCGGGCCATCACCGCTCGCGCGGCGGCAATTCGTCGGCTACCGCGAGCTGCGAGAACTACAACTCTCGGTGTGATCGAGATCCCACCGACACTGCGCAAGGCGCGGACGGTCGCGGGCGAGACGGCGTGGCTCGACGCCCTGCCCGACCTCGTGGGCGAGATGGCATCGCGGTGGTCGCTCGACATCGGGCGCTCGCTCGACGGCTTCGGGGTGAACGCGCTCGTCGTCGAGGCGACGACGACGGAGGGCGTCGCCGTGGTGCTCAAGATCGCACCGCCCGGTGATGCCGAGAAGCTCGCGCACGAGGCAACGGTCCTGCGGCTCGCCGAGGGTGCGGGCTGTGTTCGCCTTCACGACGCCGACGTGGTTCGCCGTGCCCTGCTGCTCGAACGGCTGGGGCCGTCGATGTACGACCTCGGCGTGCCACGCCGGAGGCGCCACGAGCTCCTCCTCGATGCCGTGCTGCGCGTGTGTCGACCCGTCGACTCGAGCGTCCGTCTGCAGAGCGGCGCGGAGAGGGCGCGCTGGATCGTCGGACGGCTCGAGCAGCTCTGGGTCCAGACCGACCGCGCATGCACGGAGCGCGTGCTCGTCGACGCCATCGCTTGCGCCGAGCGGCGCGCCGCGGCTCACGACGACGGCCGCGCCGTCCTGTGTCACGGCGACCTCCATGAACTGAACGCGCTGCGGGCCGACGACGGCACGTTCAAGCTCATCGATCCCGAGGGCGTGATGGCCGAGCGCGAGTTTGATCTGGGCGTCGTCATGCGCAACGCGCCGGGTGAGGACAATCTGCACGAGCGCGCCGACTGGCTCGCCGCAACGACCGGATGCGACCGCACCGCCATCTGGGAGTGGGGCACCGCCGAGCGAGTGCTGTCCGGGCTGTGGTGTCGCCTGATCGACTTCCAGCCCCACGGCGACCGGCAGCTGGCCGACGCCGAACGCTTCTGCGCGGCATGAGAGATCGAGGTCGACGAGATCGTTCGCAACAAGGCGCGCGTCGCCGGCGCGGCCGAATGAGTCGACGCCATCCCCGGCATCTGAACGAACGGAGCGAAGCCCGCTGAGCGCCGCGGAGTTCCGCAGAGCTGCTGGACTGGGCGGTGTGGAAGACGTTCACTGCCGCCCGGCCGGGGTTGAGGACCTTCCCTTTCTCGCGACGATGCTCGGCGAGGCCGCTGTTTGGCGCCCGGACAAGCCAACGCCCACCGCGGACGAGGTGATGGCCGATCCGCGATACGCGATGTACCTCACCGGATGGCCGAGGCAAGGCGACTATGGGCTGGTCGCCGAACAAGACGGACCGGTGGGCGCAGCCTGGTACCGCACCTACACCGAGGCGAACCATGGCTACGGCTTCGTCGCAGAGGATGTGCCCGAACTGTCGATCGCGGTCATCGCATCGCGTCGGCACGAGGGAATTGGACGACGACTCCTCGTTGGCCTCATCGACGCCAGCCTCGCTCAGGGCTACTCAGCCATAAGTCTCAGCGTCCGCGAGGAGAATCCGGCGCGTGGTCTCTACGAGTCGGCTGGCTTCGTGCTGATCGAGAAGCACGGAACGTCCTGGACAATGGTCCGACACGCGGGACAATCAGACTGAGCTGCTGCCCGCCGGACGGTCGGTGACTCATCCGTCGCGCTGACATGGCCGCAGGTTGTACGGCGAGGCTCGCTGGGGCATCGCCCCCGAGGTGCGGTGAAGGCGAGGTGACCGCAGCGCCACCGAATCGCGTCCCCGAGCGCTCCGCTCGGATCACCCGTGGCGCGCCAGATCAGCGCCTGAGAGCGACCCACTTCCGTCGATCTGGGCGCGCCGGCCGGCACGCGCGTCGGCTACGGGACCTATGAGTTCGTCGCTGTGTAGAGCGGCCACTCGCCCTGGACGCCCTTCAGCGTGTGGGTGCCTCGGTCTGCGAACTCGAGTCCTGATCCGGCGACGAGTTCGGTGACGGTACGAGAGACGAGTATCTCGTCGGGGTGGGCGAGGCTTTGCACGCGAGCGGCTATGTGCACGGCGATACCGCCGATGTCGTCCCCGCGGAGCTCTATCTCGCCAACGTGGAGTCCGGCGCGGATTCGCAGGCCGTGGACTTGCAGCGCATCCTGCATGGCCCGGGCACAACGGATAGCGCGGGCGGGGCCGTCGAAGGTGGCAAGGACACCATCGCCGGTGGACTTGATGAAGCGACCTCTGTGACGCTCGATTTCTCGTCGTGCGGCATCATCGTGTCGTTCGAGCAGTCGGCGCCACGTTGCGTCACCCGCCGCGGACGCAGCTGCCGTCGAGTCCACTATGTCGGTGAAGAGGACCGTGGCGAGCACCCGCTCTGGTTCAGGGGCGCGACGCGCTCCTGTAACGAACTCTGCGAGCTCTTCCAGCACGTGCTCTGCGCCGACGCCCCAGATGAGTCCGTCGGCTCCGGGAAGGAGTCGGAACTCGGCGTCCGGCACGGCTTCGGCAATGAACGCGCCGTGCGCACTCGGTATGGCTCGGCAGTGCTCGCGGTGCAGCACCAGGGTCGGAGCGGCGATCGCGGACAGCGCCGACCGGACGTCCATCTCGAGGTACATGACGCGGAAGAGCGCAAAGGCGACCGATCGTCCCGCGACTGTGCGCTGCCAACGAGCCAGCCATTCGACATAGCTAGGGTCATCAGCCATGTCGGGGTTCCAGAACTCGGCGGAGTAGCCGGTGCCCCAGCGCTCTCTCGCCTCCAGAAGAGCGGACTCGACGAGTTCTGTGGGCGGACCGACCGGATAGTCGGAGGCGGCGCAAAAACGCGGGAAGCAGTTCACCAGGACGAGGGCGCGGACCCGTTCCGGATGGGTCGCGGCAAATGTGACCGCCAGGAGCCCACCTTCGCCGTTTGCGACGAGGATGACGTCCTCAACGCCGATGGCGTCGAGGACCGCGACCGTGTCCTCGGCAATGTCTTCCGCGGAGGGCACAGCCGACGGCAGCACGCCGTCGGAGAGCCCGGAGCCGCGGGGATCAATCCGGATGACACGCCCAATTCGGGACAGGCGATCGATGAATTCCCTGGGACGCCAGTACGACTGATCCGTCTCGAGATTGGTGAGCCAGTCCGGCTGTACGAGCAGGTATGGCCCACCGCTGCCGGTGATCTGGTACGCGACGTCCGCACCTGCCGGGCTCTCGACCCACCGCGTCTCCGCCACCCAAACATGATGGCCGGACGGCGATACACGCGCGTGGCGGCGGGGCGACAACAGCCCACGCCTGGCCCCAGGCACGTCGCGCCACCGACCGGAATCGGCGTTGTTCCGAGGTCGGAACAACGCCGAATCGGTGGCACAGACGAAGCACGGGCCGGGGCCTCGCGCCGATGACCCGGCCGGTGGCTCAGCTGCTGAGCTCGCGGACCTTGACCGTGTCGATGAGCTGCTCGAAGGTGGTCGCCTTGCCGCGCTCGAAGGTCCACACGTGGGCCGTCTTCACCGAGGCCGGCTCGCCGGTGCTCTTGTGCTTCCACGAGAGGTGGCCGAGCGCCACGACGGTGTCACGGTCGGCGACGAACTGGTCGGGCATCACCGCGAACTCGTCGCCGATCTCGCCGAGCCGCATGAACACGCCGTCGACCACGGCCTGGTGACCGACGTAGGTGCCGGCGAGCGGGTAGCCGTCGGGCTCGGTCCACTGGATGTCGTCGGCGAAGGCGCCGAGGGCGGCGGGGACGTTGCCCTGCGCGAAGCTCGCGTATGCCCCTTCGATGATCTCTCGGTTCGTGGCCATCTTGGAAACCCCTTCCGTCTGAGGGGCGACCGGTGTCGCCCTACAGACAAGGCGTTCGTTCCTGGCCTGACGCGGTTCGTTCGGAACGAACCGCGCGGTCCGGTCACGTCGTCCAGGCGATGTCGGCTCGCGGCTCGTAGCAGCACGAGACCCCCGTCACGATCGACCCGTCCAGGTGAGCGGCGAGCTCCGCGGCCCCCAGCCCCGTGGCTCGCTTGAGCTCGGCGATCAGCGCATCGCGTTCGACGCTCCCCTCGGCCTGACGTTTCGAATCGCCGCGGAGAGCTGCGGCATCCAGCTCGTCGTCCCCGATCACACCGTCGGGGAAGCGCTCCTCCGACTCTGCTGCGACGACCTCGGCGACCTCGGCCACCTCGCGGTCCCGTCCGACCAGCTGACGCGAGCGGACGGCGGGGGATCTGGGGGCTCATCAGCCGGCCACGACG
>Ga0299913_10005968_pt1 | contig 10490 bp, 9 predicted proteins | sample RVTome_9_FD_201360 | JGI IMG/M metagenome (GOLD analysis project Ga0299913, IMG submission 201360) | Soil microbial communities from uranium-contaminated site in the Upper Colorado River Basin, Wyoming, United States - RVT155D38 (version 2) ... | reverse complement strand
AGGGCGGCATGCCCTCCATCGCGCTCGTGCTGGCGACCCTCGTCGGCGGCACGCTGGCCGCGGGCGCGGCGAACGCGATCAACATGTACCTGGACCGAGACATCGACGAGGTGATGCGGCGCACCCGAGGGCGTCCGTTGCCGGCCCACCGCGTCACGCCCGAGCGAGCGCTCGCGTTCGGATTCTGGCTCGGTGCGTTCTCGTTCCTGTTCCTGGCCGTTTCGGTCAACATGCTCGCGGCGATCCTGTCGCTCGCGGCCATCGCCTTCTACGTCGTGGTCTACACGATGTGGCTGAAGCGCTCGACCACCCAGAACATCGTGATCGGCGGGGCGGCCGGTGCGGCCCCTGCCCTGATCGGGTGGGCCGCGGTGACGGGCTCGCTCGCCGTGCCCGCATGGATCCTGTTCGCGATCGTCTTCGTCTGGACGCCGCCGCATTTCTGGGCCCTGGCGCTGCGGTTCCAGGGTGACTACGCGGCGGCCGGCGTGCCGATGCTGCCGGTGGTTCGAGGCGCGGACGAGACGCGCCGGCAGATCTTCCTGTACTCCCTCGTGCTCTTCGCCACCACGCTGCTCCTCGCGCCGGCGGCGGGCCTCGGGCCCATCTACATCGCGACGGCGGTGACGCTCGGCGGGATCTTCGTCTACCGCGCGCTCGTCCTGTGGCGGCACGCGACCGACGACCGCAGCTGGCGGCTGTTCACGTACTCGATCGTCTACCTCGCGGCGCTGTTCGGCGCCGTCGCGCTCGACGCGGTCGTCTGAGCCCCGGGCCCGGGATCGCGCGGGAGCTGGCTCTTCACGGCGTCCCGGCGAGCAGCTCGTCGATCAATCCCGACAGCTCCTCGGCGCTCGTCTCGCCGTAGATCGCGTAGCGCATCGTGCCGTTCGCGTCGACGAGATAGGTGTCGGGCAGGAACGGGAAGCCCAGCGAGGCCGCGGTCCTGCCCTGCGGGTCGAACAGGCTCGGGTACTCCACTCCGAAGTCATCGATCCAGCGCGCGGCCGCGGCTCGGTCGTCGCGGTAGTCGACGCCCACGAACTCGACGCCGCTGTCCTCGAAGGCGGCTTGCACCTCGAGCAGGGCCGGCTGCTCGCGCCGGCACGGCTCGCACCAGGTCGCCCACACGTTCACCACGAGGACGGCTCCATCCATCGTCGCCGTGTCGATCGGCGGGCCGGTCACCGCCTCTCCCACGAGCCCCGGGAAAGGTTCGTCGAGCTCGGCGACGCCGCCCTCCTGCCGCGGGTCGCTCGTCGGTCGCAGCGCGTAGCCGGCGACCCCGAGTGCCACGGCGACGACCGACACGACCGCCGCGATGCGCATCCGGCGCCGGCCGGGTCCCGCCTCGCCGGGAGCCTGCGCGGGCGCCGGGTCGCCGAGGGAGTCGGTCAGGTGACCTCGACCGTGCCGATCATCGTCGGATGCACGTCGCATCGGAACTCGTAGGTGCCCGGCTCCAGGGGCGGGATCACATAGTCGACCGTCGCCGGTCCCGAGATCAGCTCGCCCTGGAACAGCGCCGTGTCGCCGTCGTAGATCGAGACGTTGTGCTGGCCGGCGATCGCCGCGTCGTCTCGGTTGTCGAACGTCAGCGTGACCTCGGTATCGGCGGGCCACGAGAGCGACGCCGGGTCGAAGGCCGTACCCTCGGCCGCGATCGAGGCGTCGGCCGTCCCGCCGCCGCCCTCCTCGGGCGGCGGATCGCCGCCACCGCCGCCACCGCTCTCCTCGCTCACCACCAGCGAGCCGCTCATGTTCGGGTGCACGTCGCAGTGGAAATAGTAGTCGCCGGCCGGGATGGCCGGGATCTCGTAGTCGATCGTGACCGGTCCGGTGACGATCTCGCCGACGAACAGCGACTCGGCGAGCGTGTCGTCGGTGTACAGCGCGATGTTGTGCGGCACACCGGGGTCCTGGTTGTCCAGCGTGATCGTCGTCGGCGTGTCGGCCGGCAACTCGATCGTGTCGGTGTCGAACGCGATGTTCGCGGCGACGACGGTGACGCCGCCCCCATCCCCGCCGCCGTCTCCGCCGCCCTCACCGCCCGCGCCCGGCTCGGCGGTCAGCGTGCCGGTCATCGTCGTCGGGTGCACCTCGCAGTTGAAGAAGAACTCGCCCTCGGGCAGCGCCTCGACCTCGTAGTCGATCGCGGAAGGACCGGTGATGATCTCGCCGCGGAACAGCGAGGGCGCCTCGGCGTCCGGTCCGTCGTAGACGACGACGTTGTGCGGCACCGCGGGATCGGCGTTGTCGAAGGCGATCACGAACGGCTCGTCCGAGGGCGCCGTGAGGGCGTCGGTGTCGAAGCCGTCGGCCGCCGCGCCCTCGGGGGCCGCGAGCGCGACGACGGCGCCGCCGGCCTCCCCGGCTTCCTCTTCCTCGAGCGGAGCCGCGACCACTGCGAGCCCGCTCGCCACCATCGCGATGCCCGTCACGGCGGCCACCATGGAGAACAACGTGGCGCCGGTGACACGCGGGCGGGCGGCGATCCAGGCGGCGACGGCCACGATGCCGGTGGCCGCCACGAGCGCGACCACGGTGGCCGCCGTGTGCGAGACCGCGAGCAGCACGCGCGAGAACCCGACGAGCACGAGCGCGATCACGGCCAGGACCCCGACCGGGATCAGGATCGGCAACAGCAGGCTCTGTCGGTTGCTGCGGTCACGCAACGGCCTGCTCCTCGTCGATCCAGCGCTCGCGGAAGGTCATCGGCCGAGCTCCGCCCCCACCTCGCGGTGCACGTTGCGGTACGCCGAACGATCGAGACCGTCGCGCTGCTCGCGCTCGAACCATCGGAAGAAGATCACGGCGATCACCCCCCAGATCAGCAGGCCGCCCGCCAACTTCATGATGAGACCCGCGATCAGCTGGTCGGTGAGTGCGGAGATGCCCCAGATGCGGGGAAACCCCGCGTACACCGGATAGAGCGGGGTGTGGCCGAACGTCAGGAACGAGGCCGGGATCGTCGGCGCCAGCGACTGCAGGAAGAGGTAGATCATCTGGCCGGGCGGCGAGAGCGACGGCATCTCGGGTAGCGGCGACATGACCGGCCACCACATCACGAGCGCCGATCCGACGATCAGCACATGCATCGCGAGGTGGATCGGTTCGGACCCGACCGAGGCCTCGACGACCGCGGGCCAGTGCGAGAACAGGAGCACGCCGTTGAAGAACACGAGGGCCACGAGCGGCCGGGTCATGAATCTCACGACGCGCCGCACGGGCCGCGGCGCGAGCAGCGACCGGAGCATCCAGACCGGCATGCCGGCGATCAGCAGCGGCGCGGCGACGAGCGTGAAGAGCAGGTGCTGGGTCATGTGCATCAGGTAGAGGTAGTCCTCCGCAAGGTCGTGCACCGGCCAGCTCGCGCCGACCCATAGCACCCCCATGCCCGCGAGGAACAGTCCCGACGTCCGCCGCGGCGTCGCCTCGCCGGTCGCCGCCAGGTGCCGGCGGGCGGCGATCAGATACACCGCGACGATCGAGCCGAACAGCAACGCGACGTCGGGATGCAGGTGCCATGGAGGGAGCTGCACGATCGTCCTCACTCCACCGGGAAGATGCCGAAGATGATCAGCACGACGAGGTACAGCGTGGCGGCGCCCGCGAGTCCCATCATGAAGAAGCGCGCGTAGGTGGGACTGTCGAATTTCAGGTGCATGAACCACATCACGACCAGCGCGAACTTCACCACCGAGAGCCCGATCAGCGTGGGCACCAGCGCGCCGCCGACGTCGACGTAGTAAGTGGCCACCTCGAGCGCGGTGAGCACGGCGAGGATCACGCCGATGCGGATGTACTCCTTGGCGCTCGGGTGCTCGTGGTGCGGCGCCTGCGCCTCACGAGGGTCGGGCATGTCCCGAGCGCCGAGCTCTTCCTCGAAGCGGGATTCGATCTCGGACACGGTCACCCCCTCCTCAGGCCGGCGCCGGCGACGGCGTCGGGATCAGGTACACGACGGTGAAGATGACGATCCACACGATGTCGACGAAGTGCCAGTACAACCCGACCATCTCGACCGGGAAGGCGGCATCGTGGGGCAGGCGGTCGGCCGCCGAGAAGCTGACGAGCGAGAGCAGCATCAGGATGCCGACGGTGACGTGCACCCCGTGGAAGCCGGTGAGCACGTAGAAGGTCGTGCCGAACAGGTTCGTCGTGATCGACAGTCCCTCGTCGTAGAAGAGCGTGAACTCGTACACCTGGCCGCCCACGAACGTGAGTCCCAGCATCGCGGTCGTCAGCAGCCACAGCCGCATGCGCGCGACATCGTGCTTCTGTGCCGAGGCGAGTGCCAGCACCATCGTGAGTGACGAGGCGAGCAGTACGAACGACGAGACCGAGGTGTACGGGATGTCGAAGACGTCGTCGGGGTACGGCCCGGTCTGACTCGACCCTCGATACAGCACGTACGTGCTGATGAGCGCGCCGAACAACATGCACTCCGACGCGAGGAACACCCACATCGCGATCTTGGTGTTCGGGAGCCCCGTCGAAGTGGCGTGCTCGTCCTGCGCCCCGGCGGCGCCGTGCTCCGGTGAGATCGCGAGATCGGCCACCCGCTACTCCTCCGCCACCGAGGGCTCGAGGGCCCAGCCGTAGAAGCCGACCAGCACGACGACCGCGCCCAGGCCGATCAGCCACCAGGAGTACAGCACGCCGTAGCCCATGATCGGCAGGCCGAGGCCCGAGACGAGCGGCCAGTACGACGGGCCCGGCAGATGGATCGATCCGTGGCCCCCGCCGTGCGGTGGCTCCGACTCGTCGGAAGCCCCGGCCTGCGCCGGCACGAGCCGGCCGGTGCGCTCGTCCTCGACGTACTTGCGATGCCAGAACTCGTCGAGCGCGTGCACGGTGGGGATCTCGTCGAAGTTGTGCGCCGGCGGCGGACTCGACGTCAACCACTCCAGCGTGCGCGCGTCCCACGGATCCTCGATCGTCTCGCCCCGCGCCTTCAGCTGCGTCCGCACGGCGTTGACCATGAACATGAGCACGGAGAGCGCGATCAGGAATGCGCCGACGGTGCTCATCTGGTTCCAGAACGTGAGCCCGAGCGTCTCGGGGTAGGTGTACTCGCGCCGGATCATGCCCTGGAGCCCGAGGATGTGCATCGGGCCGAAGGCGAGGTTGAACCCGACGAGCAGCAGCCAGAACTGCACCTTGCCGCTCGCTTCCCCGAGCTTGCGACCGAAGACCTTCGGCCACCAGTAGAAGAGGCCCGCGAAGATGCCGAACACGGCGCCGCCGAAGATCACATAGTGGAAGTGCGCGACGATGTAGTACGTGTCGGTCTGCTGGTAGTCGCTCGGCACGATGGCGTGCGTGACGCCCGACAGTCCGCCGATCACGAACATCGCGACGGCGCCGACCGCGTAGAGCATCGGCGAGGCGAACCGGATGTCGCCGCCGTACATCGTGCCCATCCAGTTGAAGATCTTGATGCCCGTGGGGATCGCGATGATCGCGGTGGTGATGCCGAAGGCCGTATTGGCCACCGGCCCGAGCCCGGCCGCGAACATGTGGTGGGCCCACACGCCGAACCCGATGAAGCCGATCGCGATGCCCGAGAACACCACGAACTGATAGCCGAACAAGGGCTTGCGGCTGAACACCGGCAGGATCTCGCTGATGATGCCGAAGGCGGGCAAGATCAGGATGTAGACCTCCGGATGACCGAACAGCCAGAACAAGTGCTGCCACAGGATCGGTTCCCCGCCCCGGGTCGGATCGAAGAAGGCCGTGTCCCACCGCCGGTCGAACAGCAGTTGGAACAGGGCGATCGTGATGATCGGGAGCGAGAAAACCAGCAGGAACTGCACGACCAGGCCCATCCAGACGAACGGCGGCATGCGAAACAGGGTCATGCCGGGCGCCCGCATGTTCACGACGGTCACCGCGAGGTTCACGGCGCCGACCGTCGAGGCGATGCCGGTGATCAGCAGGCCGATCGCGTAGAAGGTCATGCCGATCGACGGGTCGGTCGTGGAGTTCGGCGCATAGCCGAACCACCCACCGTTCGGCGCGCCGCCCAGGAACGGGCTGGAGTACAGGAACAGCCCGCCCAGCAGGAACACCCAGAAGCTGTAGGCGTTCAGACGCGGGAAGGCCACGTCGCGCGCCCCGATCTGCAGCGGGATCATGTAGTTGAAGAACGCGGCGGACATCGGCATCACGAACAGGAAGATCATCGTGATGCCGTGCATCGTGAAGATCTGGTTGTACTGGTCGGCGTTGAGCAGGGTGCCGTCGGGCTGGTACAGCTGCGCGCGGATCAGCAGCGCCTCGAGCCCGCCGATGATGAAGAAGACGAAGGCGGACATGCCGTAGAGGATGCCGATCTTCTTGTGGTCCACGGTGGTGAACCAGCTCCAGAAGCCGGTGTTCGCCGTCGGCCGCCGCAGCAGGCCGCGGCCGCTCGCCGGAACGCTCAGGCTCGCCATCGTTGGGTGTTCGCCTCCATCACGTCAGGCTGTACAGGTAGGCGACGAGGGCATCGATCTCGTCGGGTGACAGTCCGTAGTCGGGCATCTTCGCGCCGAGCTTCTGCGCCCCGGGATCCTCGAGCCAGGCCGCGAGCGCTTCACGGTCCTCGGTCGCCCAGTTGCAGCCCGCGAAGCACGTGTGGGTCGGGTCGGCGAAGTGCGTGAGGTTGGGAGCCGCCGCGCCGCCGGCGTCCCCGACGGCGTGACACGCGGTGCACGCGCCGCGCCCGTCGGACAGCGGGTTCAGGAACAGCTCCTCGCCCTGCTTCGCGAGCGGGTCCGTCGGGCCCGGCGGCAGGGTCTGCTGGTTCGCGACCCAGGCGTCCCAGTCGTCGGGCTCGAGCGCCACGACCTCGAGCTTCATGAGGGCGTGCTGCAGCCCGCAGAACTCGGCGCACTGGCCCTCGTAGGTCCCCGGCTCGTCCACGCTGAAGAGGATGTGGTTCGTCTGGCTCGGCACGACGTCCTGTTTGCCGAAGAGCTCGGGCACCCAGAACGAGTGGATCACCTGGAAGTCGGGATCGCCGTTCGCGTCCTGCGCGCCGCCGCCGACGGACTCGAGGGAGAGATAAACCTCGCGGCCGGTCGGCACGACCATCGTGTCGGCGATCGTGATCGGGCGATCCCAGTCCGTGACCATGTCGTCGTCGGTGTAGGAGAAGCCCCACCACCACTGGTAGCCCTCGACCGTGATGTTGAGGGCGTCGGCCGCCGGCGGGCGGGCGAGCTCCCAGATCAGCGAGACCGTCGGCACCATGACCACCGCGAGCACGACCGCGGGGGCGATCGTCCAGCCGATCTCGAGCCGCGTGTTGCCGTGGGTCTGCCTCGGCATGCGCTCGCGGCCCTTGCGGTGGCGGTAGCGGATCGCGATGTAGAGGATGCCGCCCTGCACGATCACGAAGACGCCCACGGCGACCCAGAACACGGGCACGAACAGGGCCTTCTGCTGCTTCGCGACCTCGCCGACCGGTTGCAGCGTGTCCTGGGTGGCCTCCGATGAGCACGCCGAGAGCAGGAGCGCCAGGGCCACGAGGCCGAGGGTCCACAGCGCCTGCTTCCGCACGGTCAGTCTCGCTCCCATCCGGTTCATGGCTCCGTCGCCGGCACGGCGTCGCGGGGGTTGGCCGGGCCGGACCGCGCGCACTGTATCACCGGCGTCGACGGCTCCAGACGGCGGGGTCGAACGGCTCGCCGGCCGACCCCACGCTTCACTTCGCATAGCTGTGAAGTCCCACGATCCAGAGGTTCACGGCGTAGTACGTGACGAGCAACGAGGCGAACCCGACGAGCGCGATCACGGCCGCGCGGCGTCCCTTCCACCCGCTCGTGGCGCGGGCGTGCAGGTAGCCGGCGAACACCACCCACGTGATGAACGACCACGTCTCCTTCGGATCCCAGCCCCAGTAGCGGCCCCAGGCCTCCTGTGCCCAGATCGCGCCGGCGATGACCGCGAAGGTCCAGATCGGGAACGCGAGCGCGATGATGCGGTAGGCGAGGCGGTCGAGCCCGGCGGCCGACGGCATGAGCCGGCGTTTCGCGGAGTGCGACTCGACGTCCTCGGCCGGATCGGGCACCAGGTCGGCGGGCGCGGCGCCTCGGGTCGCGTCGGCGCCGGGCGCGTCCAGATCGACCGAGCCGCCCATGATCGGCGGCGGCGTCTGCGCCCCGAGCGCCTCGATGCGCCGGCGCTCGATGCGGTCGACCACGAGATAGGCGATCGTGGCGATGCCCCCGAGGGCGAACAGCGACGAGCCCCAGATGGCGGCCTGCACGTGGATCTTGATCCAGTAGGAGTTGAGCGCCGGCACGAGCGGACCCGGCCCCACGTACAGGAACGAGACGGCGACCGCCATGGTGAGCACGCTGAACATGAGCGCGAACCCGGTGAGGCTGCGCACCTTGTACACGCCCTCGACGACCACGATGGCCCCCACGACCACCAACAACGCGAGCAACGAGGAGTACTCGTACATGTTGCCCCAGGGCACCCGGTCGGCGGCGAGGCCGCGGGCCACGACCGAGACGAGGTTCGCGCCGACGCCGGCGATCGCCACGAGGCGCGAGATCTTCCAGATCGCGTCGCGCCGGAACGCGAGGAAGACGAAGTAGCCGACCATCGCGGCGAGGTAGGCGAAGAGCGCGAGGTTGAACGCGTCGTTCGAGATGCGAGCCCACTGCAGATCGGTCACGGGGTCTGCACCTTCTCTCGCTCGACGTGCGGCTCCGACGGCCCGCCCGTGGCCGCCTCGAGGGCGTCGACGAGCCGGGCGAACTCCTCCTCGAACTGCGGCTTGCGCTGCATCGCGAGACCGCCGATCCGCAGCACGGCCCCCTCGTCGGCCGGGTCCGCGCGGACCCACAGCTTGCGCCGGGAGCTGTACAGCGCGGGCAGCAGTCCCACGAGGATGAGGATAGCCGCGGCGAGGACGAGGGGCACCCCGGCGTCGCGACCCACCTGGAACACCGAGTACTGGCGGAGCGAGGGGAACGAGATCGTCGTCCCCGAGCCGTCGTCGCCGGCCGGCAGGGCCTGCCCGTCGGTGAGGTCGGACGTGCGCCCGGCGCCCACGATGCCCGACGACACCTCCTCGAGCGAGGCGGTGTCGAGCCGAGTCGTGGCGAGATCGGTGAGCAACCCCTCCCACACCGTGAATCGGATGACCGGGTCGAACTCGACGAGCATCGCCTGCGGCTCGCCGCCGGCGAGCAGCGCGGTGAACGCCCGGCTGTCCGGCCAGAGCTCGAGCTCGACCGCACGGTCGACACCTCCCTCACCGGCCCCGGGCAGCTTGACGACCCCGCGCCACGGCATCGCGAACTCGACGATGCCCTCGGGCGCCGGGTCCCGGTCCATCACGACGGGGCCCGACGACACGACGTCCCCGTCGTCGGCGATCTCGATCACCGGCGCCCAGCCGAAGCTCGACTGGTAGATCCAGAGCCCCTCGATCTTCGCGGGGTGATTCACCCGGATGTCTTCCTGCCGCAGCACGTTGCCGTCCGCGTCCAGCAGATCGACGCGCGAGACGAAGTCCATTGGCTGACCCGTCTGCAGGAACTCGCTGCCGAACTCGCGGAGCCGAAGCCCGACGCCCGTGAAGCCGTCGAAGAACCGGCCGGCGCGGATCGTGCCGTCGTAGTTGGCCTCGGCGTCGATCCACGTCTGGCCCTCCACGACCGCGATCAAGCCGCTGAACCCCGTGCCCTTGCCGTACATGACCCCGGCGAGCAGCAGGATGAACGCCCAATGGAACGCGAGGCTCCCCACCTCGCGGGCGACGCCCTTCTCGGCGGCCAGGGCCGGGCGCGACGGGTCGAGCGCGACCCGGAATCGGCGCCGTCGGAGCGTGCGGCGAGCAAGCGCGATCGCGGCCTCGGGGCTGGTCGCCGACCGTACCTCGGCGTATCGAGGCAGGGCGTCGATCTCGCGCGCCTGCACGGGCGGCGTGCGCAGCGCCCGCGCGAGGGCGCGCGTCCTCGGCACGAGGCACGCGACGAGGGAGACGAAGAGCAGCGTCGTGAGCAGCACGAACCACCAGGATCCGAAGACGTCGAAGAGCCCCGCCCGGTCGAAGAAGGCGCCCCAGAACGCGTGGTCGGCCCGGTACTGCGCCACCCGGTCGGGCGTGTTCGGCCATTGCGGCAGCAACGATCCGGCCACCGATGCGAGCCCGATCATCAGCAGCAGGATCAGCGCCGTGCGCATCGAGCGCAGGGTGCGCCAGACGAGGGCGACGGACTGGCCGAGCGAGGGTCGGGGCGGCGACGACATGGGGCGTGCCGACATGCTAGATGCCCAGCGTGAATCGCTCGGCGAGCGGGGCGACGATGCGCGTGAACTCCCCCGTGAACAGCAGCACACCCAGCCCGATCATCAGCGCCCCCGAGACGACGGCGATCGCGGTGTACCGCCGCTTCACCCACTCGAACGCGCCCATGAACCGTGTCACCCCGAGGCCCACGAGCAGGAACGGCACCCCGAGCCCCGCCGAGTAGCTGACG
>Ga0299913_10005967_pt1 | contig 10490 bp, 9 predicted proteins | sample RVTome_9_FD_201360 | JGI IMG/M metagenome (GOLD analysis project Ga0299913, IMG submission 201360) | Soil microbial communities from uranium-contaminated site in the Upper Colorado River Basin, Wyoming, United States - RVT155D38 (version 2) ... | reverse complement strand
CGTCCTTGAGCAGCCGGCGCATGATCTTGCCCGACCGCGTCTTCGGGAGCTCGGGCACGATCATGATCTGCCGCGGCTTGGCGATCGCGCCGATCTCCTTCTGGACGTGCTTGCGCAGCTCCTCGATCAGGTCCTCGGGGGCGGCGCCCTCGTCGTCGGTGGCCGACTCGCGAAGGATCACGAACGCGCACACCGCCTGGCCGGTCATCTCGTCGGTGGCGCCGACGACGGCGGCCTCGGCCACCTTCGGGTGCGACACGAGGGCCGACTCGATCTCGGTCGTCGACAACCGGTGACCCGACACGTTCATCACGTCGTCGACCCGGCCGAGCAGCCAGACGTCGCCGTCGTCGTCCAACTTGGCGCCGTCGCCGGCGAAGTAGAAGCCCTGCTCGGCGTACCGCGACCAGTAGGTGTCCTTGAAGCGCTCGTCGTCGCCCCACAGCGTCCGCAGCATGGCCGGCCACGGCTTCTGGAGCACGAGGTAGCCCCCCGACCCGTGGGGGACGGACTCGCCGGTGTCGTCGACCACGTCGGCGGCGACCCCCGGCAGCGCCTTCATGGCAGAGCCCGGCTTTCCGTGGGTCACGCCGGGCAACGGGGAGATCATGATCTGGCCGGTCTCGGTCTGCCACCAGGTGTCGACGACGGGGACCTTGCCGGCGCCGATGTTCTCCCGGTACCAGACGTAGGCCTCGGGGTTGATGGGCTCGCCCACGGACCCGAGCAGCCGGATCGAGGAGAGGTCGAACTTCGCGGGAATGTCGTCGCCCCACTTCATGAACGTCCGGATCGCCGTCGGCGCCGTGTAGAAGATCGTCACACCGTACTGCTGGCAGATCTCCCACCAGCGGCCCTTGTGGGGGCTGTCGGGCGTGCCCTCGTACATCACCTGGGTCGCGCCGTTCGCGAGCGGCCCGTAGACCATGTAGGAGTGGCCGGTCACCCAGCCGACGTCGGCGGTGCACCAGTAGACATCGGTCTCCGGCTTGAGGTCGAAGACGCTCCAGTGCGTGTAGGACGTGCCGACGAGGTAGCCGCCGGTGGTATGGAGGATGCCCTTCGGCTTGCCCGTCGTGCCGGAGGTGTACATGACGTAGAGCGGGTGCTCGGAGTCGTGCAGCCCGGCCTCGTGCTCGCTCGACGCGCCGTCGACGGCGTCGTGCCACCAGACGTCGCGGTCGTCGTCCCACTCGACGTCCTGGCCGGTACGGCGGACCACGAGTACCTTCTCGACCCGCTGTCCCTGCTCGGCCGCCCTGGCGACGGCCTCGTCGACCGCGGGCTTGAGCGCTGACGGCGCGCCGCGCCGGTAGCCGCCGTCGGAGGTGATGATCACCTCGGCGCCGCAGTCGACGACCCGGGTGGCGAGCGCGTCGGCGGAGAAGCCGCCGAACACCACCGTGTGGGGAGCGCCGAGCCGGGCGCACGCGAGCATCGCGATCGCGGTCTCGGGGATCATCGGCAGGTAGATCGCGACCCGGTCACCCTTGCTGACGCCGAGGTCGCTCAGCGCGTTGGCGGCCCTGCAGACCTCGTCCTTGAGCTCGGCGTACGTGAGGTCGCGGGTGTCGTCCTCGGGCTCACCGACCCAGTGGATCGCCACCTTGTCGCCGTGGCCGGCGTCGACGTGCCGGTCGACGCAGTTGACGGCGGCGTTCAGCGTGCCGCCGACGAACCACTTCGCGAAGGGCGGGTTCGACCAGTCGAGGACCTGGTCCCACTTCTGGCCCCAGTCGAGCCGCTCGGCGGCGTCTGCCCAGAAGGCCTCGGGGTCGGAGTCGGCGCGGGCGTAGGCCTCCTCCTTCACGTTGGCGTGCTCCGCGAGCTCGGCGGGCGGCTCGAAGCGGCGGTTCTCCTGCATCAGGTTCGAGAGCGTCTCGTCTGCCATGTCGTTCAACTTACTCTTGGAGGGTTGGGCGAGAGTTGGGGCGAGCGTCCGGGGATACGCCGTCGGCGGCGGGGTGTTGACCCCGCCGCCGACGGTCGTGTGGTGACGCTTCAGTGAGGCGTGCCGGTCACAGCTCGCCGTGAGCGTGCTTGGAGACGAGCGAGGTGCGACCGGGGAACCGGATCTCCTCCACCAGCTCCTGCATCACCGGCGACGGCTTGGCGGTCACCTGGGACACCGCGATCGTCACGATGAAGTTGATGATCATGCCGATCGTGCCGAAGCCGGTCTCGGCGATCCCGAAGATGCCGTCGGAGTTGCCGTAGATGTCGATCGTCCACAACATGTAGGCCATCGTCGTGCTGAGGCCGACGACCATTCCCGCTGTCGCACCGGCGGCCGTGCAGTTCTTCCAGAAGATGCCCAGCACGAGCACCGGGAAGAAGCTCGCACACGCCAACCCGAACGCGAGCGCCACGACTTGTGCCACGAATCCCGGCGGGTTGATGCCGAGGTACCCGGCGACCACGATGGCACCCGCCATCGCGATCCGCCCGACCAGGAGCTGCCGTGCCTCCGTCGCCTGCGGGTTGATCTTCTTGAAGTAGACGTCGTTCGCCACCGACGACGAGATCACCAGCAGCAGGCCGGAGGCCGTCGACAGCGCCGCCGCGAGGCCGCCGGCCGCGACCAGGCCGACGATCGGAGCCGGGAGACCACCGATCTCGGGCGATGCCAGCACGATGATGTCGTTGTTGATGAGGATGTCGCTGTAGCTGATCGCCCCACTGCCGAGGCTGGAGACCGGTCCACCGTCAGGCGTCGTGATCAGGCCGACGTCGGCCCACGTGGTGAACCACCTCGGCATGTCCGCGAGGGCGGTGCCGTCGACGTCCTTGATGATCTGCAGCTTGCTGAACGCCGCCACGGACGGCGCCGTGGTGTAGAGCAGCGAGATGAAGAACAGGGCCCAGAGCGCGGAGAATCGCGCGGCGCGCACGCTCTTGGCCGTGTAGAACCGCACGATCACGTGAGGGAGGCCCGCCGTGCCGAACATCAGCGCGGCAGTGATCAGGACCATGTTCAGCATGCTCGTGGAGCCGAAGGCCGCGGTGTACCCGCCGAGGCCGAGGTCGCTCTGCAGCCCGTTGAGCTCGTCGAGGATCGACCCGAAGCCGATGTGCGGCACGGCGATGCCGGTGACCTTGGCGGACACGGCGAACGCCGGGATCAGGTAGGCGGTGATGAGGACCGAGTACTGCGCCACCTGGGTCCAGGTGATGCCCTTCATGCCGCCGAGCACGGCGTAGAAGAACACGATGGCCATACCGATGATCACCCCGACCTCGGTGGTGACGCCCAGGAAGCGCGTGAACACCAGGCCGACGCCAGCCATCTGGCCGGCGACGTACACGAACGACACCACGATCGCGCAGAGGACGGCGATCAGGCGGGCGCTCTCGGAGTACCGGTCACCGACGAAGTCGGGGATCGTGTACTTGCCGAACTTCCGCAGGTACGGCGCGAGCAGCAGCGCCAGCAGCACGTAGCCACCGGTCCACCCCATGAGGTAGACCGAGCCGCCGTACCCGTTGCCCGCGAACGCGATGATGCCCGCCATCGAGATGAACGACGCGGCGCTCATCCAGTCGGCGGCGATCGCTGCGCCGTTGGCAGGAGCCGGGATGCCGCCGCTGGCGACGTAGAAGCCGGCGGTGCTGTTCACCCGGCTCGCGTAGGCGATGTAGATGTAGGCGCTGAACGTGATGACGACGAAGACGAGGGTCCAGGTCTGGATCTCGGTCACGAGTGATGCACCTCCTCCTCGTAGTCGTCGATGTCGACGCCGTACGACTGGTCGAGCTTGTCCATCCGCCACACGTAGACGGCGATGAGGATCACGAAGGTGATGATCGAGCCCTGCTGGGCGAACCAGAAGCCGAGCGGGAACCCGCCGAGCGAGAAGTTGTTCAGCGGCTCGACGAAGATGATCCCGGCGCCGAACGACACCAGGGCCCAGATCGACAGCAGCACGGCCATCAGGCGGAGATTCTTGCGCCAGTAGTCCCGACGCTCTTGTTCATCCATGGGTCCTCCTCGGTCCCCTGGGAAGTGTCATGACATGGAGGACAGCAACGTCGGCAGCGACCGGTCAAGGCCCGGATATGACCACCGTCACACTCTGCGCCGAGCGGCTGCGACGGGTCGGTCAGTGGCGTCCGGCCGGCGAGCGATCTGCCGCGGGGACGCGCGCGCACGGCCCGATCGACCACTCGCCGTCCGGGAGCGACCGCTCGTCGTACGTCGAGCGGTCCTCCGTCGCGGCCAACGGTCCTCGTGACCGGCGACACCGCGTCGACCTCGCCGTACGATCGCGGTCATGAGCACAGCTTCCGGATCTCGCTCGACCGCCGCCACGACCAGGGCGAAGTCCGCGCGCCGACCGTCGGTGCCGGGCCGCCGGGCCATGCTCGGCGGGGTCGCCATGGTGGTGCTCGGATCGTTCATGCCGTGGATCGACACCGCGCTCGGGCAGGTCTCCGGAGTCCGGGGCGCGGGACTCTGGACGTTCTACGCCGCCATGCTCGGGCTGGCGGCGGCGATGGTCCCGATCCGGACGCTCGCGCTGGTGCAGGGAGCGGTGTTCGCCCTGGTTGCGACGGCGCTCCCGGTGTGGCAGGTCGTCCACCTGGTCAACCTGGTGGGGATGGACGGCTGGCGCCCCGGACCTGGCCTGGTGCTCGTCTTCGGCGGCGGGATCGTCGCTGCCTCCGCGGTGCGCTCGATGGCGCGCGCCCGCCCGCCAGTCCGCCCGTAGATCGCAGTCACGCCCAGCCGGCGCGATCCGGTGCGGGGTTGCGCCGGGTGAGCTCGCGATCGAGCTGGACCTGTTCCGGAGTGTGCAGCCGCACCATGATCCGGTGGACGTCGCCGGGGACCTCCGCCCGGGTGAGCTTGGAGACCACCACCATGGTCGTGAAGGCGAGCGGGACGCTCCACGCGGCCGGCTGGGAGAGCAGCACCGAGGCCCACCCGCTCCCCGGTGGCGTGCCCAGGGTCCACAGCACCGCGACACCTGAGCCGCACCCACCTGCGATCAGGCCGGCCATGGCTCCCGTGCGGGTGAGGCTCCGCCACCAGATCCCGAGCACCAGCAGGGGGCAGAACGTCGAGGCGGCCACCGCGAACGCCAGGCCGACCGCCCGGGCCACACCGACGCCGGGAACCGTGAGGGCCAGCACGCACGGGATCGTGACCGCGACGACGCACCCGGCGCGGAACGCCGCGACCCCGCTCAGCCGTCGGCCCCGGACCGGCCGCCCGGTGACGTCCTGGCCCAGGACGCCCGCCACGGCGATCGCGAGGCCGGAGGAGGTGGAGAGGAACGCCGCGAACGCGCCGGCCGTCACGAGTGCCGTCAGCAGCTCGCCGACGGGACCACCGACCATGAGCCGCGGCAGCTCGAGCACGAGCACGTCGCCGCGCCCCGCCAGGACCAGCGCGTCGGCGTACACCCGGCCGAGCGCGCCGTAGACCGGGGGCAGCAGGTAGAACATCCCGAGCAGCGCCAGCACGACCAGGGTCGTCCGCCGCGCGGCCCGACCGTCGGGGTTGGTGTAGAAGCGCACCACGACGTGGGGCAGCCCCATCGTGCCCAGCAAGGTCGCCACGATGAGGGAGTAGGTGAGGTAGAGGCCCTGGGCGTCGGCTCCGGCGAGCGGCAGCGCCCAGGTCGCCGGATCCACCCCGGAGGCGGGCGCGTCGACGGGGTGGGGGGCGCCGTCGCCCCACCACACGAACAGGAGCACGACGAGCGGGAGCAGCAGGGCGGTGAGCTTGAGCCAGTACTGGAACGCCTGCACGAACGTGATGCTCCGCATGCCTCCGGACATCACGTTGATCAGCACGATGACCGGTACCACGATCTCCCCGACCCAGCGTGGAGCCCCGATCGTGGACTGCAACGTGATGCCGGCGCCCTGGAACTGCGGCAGCAGGTACAGCCAACCCACGAGCACGACGATCACGGTGCACAGCGACCGCACCGACCGGGAGCCCAGCCGCGCCTCCGCGAAGTCCGACACGGTGTAGGCGCCCGACCGGCGCAGCGGTGCCGCGACGAGCACCAGCAACGCGACGTATCCGGCGGTCCAGCCCACGGGGTACCACATCATCTCGGTGCCCCGGACCAGGACCAGCCCGGCGATCCCGAGGAACGACGCCGCCGAGAGGTACTCGCCGCCGATCGCCGACGCGTTCAGCCGGGTGCCGACGGTGCGGGAGGCGACCATGAAGTCGCTGGTCGTGCGGGAGAACCGGAGCCCCCACGTGCCGATCGCCAGCGTCGCCACCGTCACCAGAGTGACCGCGAGGATGCCGGGTGCCGCGTCGTTCACGGCCGGTCCCGGGTCTCCACCAGCGCGACGAAGTCCTCCTCGTTGCGCTCGGCTGCCCGCACGAACCGCCAGCCCACGAGCCAGAGGAACGGGTAGACGGCGAAGCCGATCACCAGCCAGGGCAGCGGGAACCCCAGCAGCCGCAGCTCGGCCAGGTCGGGAAGCAGCCAGAACAGCAGCGGCCAGATCCCGAGGCCCAGCACGACCACCGCCAGCCCGGTGAGTCCGAGCCGGAGCTGCTCGCGCAGCAGCGAGGTCAGGTAGATCTCGCCGACCAGGGTGGCGTCGTCGATCTGGCTGCGTCGCGGTCGGACCGGGCGCGAGGCGCGACGGCGGGGAGGCCCGGTCACGCGCACCCGCTCGGGCGGCCGCTCGCTCACCAGGTGCTCCGGCGGGTCAGCACCTCGCGCAGCCTGGGCGTGTGGCGGCGACTGACCTGGAGCACGGTGCCCCCGATCACGACCGAGCACCGGCTGCCCTCGACCCGCACCTCGTCGATGTGGGCGAGTGACACCAGCAGGGAGCGGTGGATCCGCACGAACCCGGCATCGGCCCACTGCTCCTCGAGCGCGGACATCGGGGACCGCAGCAGGTGGGAGTCGGTCTCGGTGTGAAGCCGGGCATAGTCGCCCTGCGCCTCGACGTACCGGATGTCGGAGCGCGACACGAACCTCGTGACGCCGCCGCGCTCCACCGGGATCTGCTCCTCGGCGGTCAAGGTCCCCTGGCGTCCGGTCGCCTCGATCACGCGGCGCACGGCCTCGGCCAGTCGCTCCTCGCGGACCGGCTTGAGGACGTAGTCGACGGCGTTGAGGTCGAACGCCTCGATGGCGTGCTGCTCGTGTGCGGTCACGAACACCACTCGAGGCGGGTTGCGGAACCTCGCGAGCACCTGCGCCAGCTCCAGCCCGGACAGGGCGGGCATCTGGATGTCGATGAACACGACGTCCACATCCTGCTCGTGGAGGACCCGGAGCGCCTCCGTGGCCGAGTCGCAGGCCACGATCTCCCCGATCCTCCGCTCGCGGCCCAGGAGGAAGGTCAGCTCGTCGAGAGCGGGGCGCTCGTCGTCGACGACCAGCGCGGTCAACGGCGGCTGGTTCATGCGTGCACCCCAGGGGCGAACTTGGGAACCCGGACGGTCACCTTGGTGCCCGCGCCGGGTGCGGTCTCGACCACCAGACCGTAGTCGTCGCTGAAGGCGTTGCGCAGCCTGGCGTCGACATTTCCGAGCCCGACGGAATCGAGGTCCGCGTCACCGGCGAGTGCTCGGCGCACCCTCTCGGGGTCCTCGCCGACGCCGTCGTCCTCGACCTCGATCACGCAGTCCTGGTCGAGATCCCGCGCCACGATCGTCAGGCGACCCGACTCCTGGCCCTGCAGCCCGTGGCGCACGGCGTTCTCCACCAGGGGTTGGATGCACAGGAACGGGACGACGACGGGCAGCACCTCGGGGGCGACGCGCAGCGTCACCTCCAGCCGGTCGCCGAACCGGGCCTGCTCGAGCAGCAGGTAGCGCTCGATCGAGCGCAGCTCCTCGGCGAGCGTGGTGTACTCACCGTGCCGGCGGAACGAGTAGCGGGTGAAGTCGGCGAACTCCAGCAGCAGCATCCGGGCGCGGTCGGGGTCCGTGCGCACGAAGCTGGCGATCGCGCTGAGGGAGTTGTAGATGAAGTGCGGGCTGATCTGCGCCCGCAGCGCTCGCACCTCGGCCTCGATCAGGCGGGTCCTGGACACGTCGAGCTGCGCGAGCTCGAGCTGGCCGGACACCCAGGTCGCGACCTCGTCGGCCGCCCGGACCAGGCCACCGCTCTGGTACGGGGCGCAGGCGGCGAGGGCCCCGACCACGACGTCGTCGACGAAGAGCGGGCTGATCAGCGCGTGGCGACAGGGGCAGCCGGCGTCGTCACAGTCGTCGAGACTGCTCACCGTCGTCTCCCCGGTCTCGACCGCCCGTCCGATCAGGTCGTCCACCTGCTCGCGGTGGTGCTGCCCCCGGCCGTCCCACGCAAGGATCGACGCGGTGTCGGTGAGTGCTGCCGCCGGCGTACCGAGGAGGGTGCGGAGGTGGCGCAGGCTCCGCTCCGCGCTGGACGTCGTGAGGCCCTCGCGGAGGGCGGGCGCGGCGAGGCTCGCGGTGTGAAGGGCGCGGTACGTCGCGCGGTCGACCTCGGAGCCGAGGTGGGTACGCCGCCAGGGACGCAGCCGCGCACGCATGACAGTCAGCGAAAATCGATCAGGAGCATGTCGGTGTCGGTCCCGTCGTTGCGCCGGTCGTCCTCGGACCGGTCGTCCTCGGACCGGTCGTCGCCGGCGGGGTCGCCGGACGGCGGCTGGGCCGTGTCGGCGACGACCGCGCGGAAGCACTCGCAGACGTAGGCGAGCTGCATCCCGTCCATGCCGCGGCCGTAGTCGTTGTAGAACGCGAGCACCTCGGCGAGCTTGGCCGCACGGGCGTCCTCGTCGAGCGTCGCGACGTACGAGCGGGAGGCGACGAGGTCGACGATCGTCTCGCGGTTGATCTCCTGCCAGTGGCCGAACGTCTCCTGCTCGAGGAATCCGAACAGCGGCGAGGTCACGATCGCGTCGACCGCGGCGTCGGTCCCCTCGTTCACGGTGTGCTGCTCGCCCAGGATCCGCCACAGCTTGCGGACCCACGGGATCGTGGCGTCGCGGGTGTTCCACGCGACGGCGACCGCGCCGCCGGGCTTGAGCACCCGCGCGATCTCGGGCAGCGCCCGTTCGTGGTCGAACCAGTGGAACGCCTGGCCGGCGACGACCACGTCGACGGACCGGTCGGCGAGCGGGATCTCCTCCGCGCCGCACTCGCTGGTGGGGACGTCGGGGAGGTGGCGCCTCAGGATGCCGAGCATGTCGGGGTCGGGGTCGGACGCGTGGACGTCGTGGCCGAGCTCGACCAGCGCCCGCGTCAGCTTGCCGGTACCGGCGCCGAGCTCGAGCACGGTGGCGGCGTCGCGGCCGACCAACCAGCGGGCGGCGTCGGCGGGGAACGCGGGACGCCCCCGGTCGTAGGCCTCCGCGACCGGGCCGAAGGACCGGGCGAGCCGGTGGAGCTCGGGGCGGTCGTCGGTGCTCATCACGCGCAGGCTACCTGCTGGGAGGCCTCATCTCGGTGACCGTCGCGGTGACTAGCCTGGGCGCACCATGGACCCGTCCTCCCAGACCGACACCGGCGCCCTGCTCGACCGGCTGCACGCGCTCGAGGGTGTGCCGTCCGCGCTCGCGGCCGCCCGCGACGGGATCGACGCGGTGCTGCGCGACCGGGGTCTCCGACGTACGGCGCCGGACGTGACGGGAGAGTCGCTGCTGCGCGGCGCCCATGCGAGTGCCGTGCTGGAGGGGTCGGGGTCGACCCTGGAGGCGGTCCGGTCGGGCACCGGCGACGAGGTGGCGCGGGCGTCGGTCCGGCTCTCCACCGAGCTGCTGGCCCTGGCTCCGGTGCTGCGCCGCTCGCCGCTCCAGGCGCTGGCCCGGCTGCACACGGTGGCGGCGGCCGGCGCCCTGCCCGAGGACCAGCTCGGCCGGCCGCGCGACGCCCCGGCGGCCCAGCTGGTGCGGACGGTGTCGCAGGTCCTGGCGCAGGACGCCCCGGCGCTGCTGGTCGCGGCCGTCGTCCACGGCGAGCTGCTCTCGGCGGCGCCGTTCGCGTCCCACAACGGGCTGGTGGCCCGGGCCGTCGAGCGGCTGGTGCTGGTCGCTCGCGGCCTCGACCCGACGTCGCTGGTGGTGCCGGAGGCCGGCCACCTGGCGCTGCGCCCGGCGTACGAGGGGAACGCCGCTGCGCTCCGTGACGGCGGCCAGCAGGCCGTCCACCGCTGGTTGCTGTACGCCGCCGAGGCCTACTCCGCCGCGGCTGAGGCGAGCCCCTTGCGCGACTCCTGACATGCGAGCGGCACCCGACTCGAGAAGACTCGGGTGCCGCCGCTGACACGTGATGCCGTGGCTACCAGGCGTGCTTCTCTCGTAGTGCTGCCCCGGGCATTTCCCGGCGACAGGCGCCCTGTAGGAAGGGTGGATCGCCGCGTGGGTACCCAGCTCACGTGCGGGTTCTGGAGTTGTGTCCTGCCACCTTGTCTACGCCTGCCGGGGCGACACTTCAAGACTTGATTTCGGACCCCAGAGGTGCCTCAGGACGCGTCACGCCTGCGGCGGGCGTTCCACACCAGTCCGCCGACCGCGAT